>PVBE012104547.1_pt1 | contig 77597 bp, 61 predicted proteins | sample 1631181 | NCBI WGS metagenome assembly PVBE01 (sample SAMN08397723, study PRJNA350692) | Marine metagenome, whole genome shotgun sequencing project. | isolation source: water | place: Pacific Ocean | collected 2012-04
CGTGGAGTTTGCGGAGGGGATCGAGGGCGGCTTTGAGATCGCCCTCCATTAACGCGGCCTTGGCGAGGCCGTCGATGGCGGTGCGGGCATTCGGGCGCAGGTCGAGGGCTTTCTGGAAGGCCTGCTTGGCCTCGGCTGTCGCGCTGGCCTCAAGCGATGCCTGGCCGAGTTCAAGCCAGATCGCAAAGTTGGTGGGCTTCAACTCGGCGGCGGCCTTGAGGTGGATCGCGGCTTGCTCGTAGTCGCCATCCTCAAGATAGGTGCGGCCGAGGGCGGCGCGGACGCGGTCGTCCTTGGGCTTGAGCTTCGCAGCGATCTCGAAGCTCCCGCGCGCGGCGGCCGGATCGTCGGTGAGCTGACGCATCCCCTGCCTGAAGTAGTGTTTGCCGCCATAGTGCGACACGCCGAGCCAGATGCCGTATAGAACGGCGAGCGCGACGGCGATGCGGAAGATCCAAACGACGGTGCGCCACTTCATGTCAGTGCGATGTCTCCTGCTTCAGTGCTGAGACGCGAAACAGCCAGAGCCCGCGGTGACCGCCGTCTGCGAGGGCGTTGTCGGCAATCGCGAGCCACTCCCCATCGGGCGACAGATCCCACTCACCCATGGGCGGGATCAGTAGAGTTTCGCCGGAGGGCCGCACGCGGCCTTTGGTATCGGTGACGTGCGTCTCCGTCCGGGTGGGCTCGTATGGATCGTGGCCTTGCCTGAGGAACCAGAACGTGTCGCCATCTAGCCAACGTCCGAGCGCGGCGGGATTGCCTCGGCAAGTGATGACGCGGTCGGCCACGCCGGTTGCCGTGCGTTTCTCCACGTCGACGATTGAGAGAAGGCCGTCGACGCAGATGGCGAGGTGGCGGCTGTCGGGTGACCAGAGGGCCTGCGTGAGGTTGATGACATCGGCGCCGAACCCGGTGTTCCGGCCGAACTGCCCCGGCAAGCGGATCTCCCAATGGCGTCCGCCGAGGTCGTCCCAGATATTGACGCCTGGGCCCCAATTCTCACTCCACGCGGCGTATCCTCGATACACCGGGCCGCAGACCGACTTGCTGTCCGGCGACCACACGGGGACGGTGTCGCCGCGCACCTCGCGTCTTTCGGCCCGATGGAAACCGAGACAACGGCTCTGGCCGGTGACTGGATCGGCGATGAAGGTGGTTGGCGCGCTGTCATTCCAGCCGGCGGCATAGGCGATCCTGCGCCCGTCGGGTGACCAGGCAGGGCCGTGGAACACGTCGGGAGGACCGGGCGGGAACTCACCGCGACGTGGGATGACGTCACGGAAAGGCGGCTCAATGGGGACCTCGGACGAGCCGTCGAGTTGGATGATGCCAAAGGACGCGTGCTCGCCGCCGTGGTAGCAGAGAGCCGTGGAGTCAGGGGACCACGCGGGCACGCCGCCGCAGTCGCGGCCTCCGCCCTTGTTGGTGAGACGGCGATGTTCGCGGGTCGCGAGATCGAGCACGTAGACGCCAGGCTCGACGGCGCCGGCGACCCAGTAGAAGGCGAGCCACCGGCCATCGGGTGAGAAACGGGGGGCGATGGCTTTGCCTCGATCAATGGCGACTGGGTAAGCGAGGTTCCTCGGTAGCGACCTGAGTCCCTGGATGCACTCAGTGCTCGATCCGCCGGCGGCGATGCTGTGCATGTACGACTTCAGGGCAGGTGCCCATTCGCGGCGGGCAGCGAGGGCGTCAGCCCGCAGGCAAAGGAGATCGCGGGCGTGGGCCCTGGCGAGCACTCCGGGCCGCCAGGCCCTGTATTGCGCATCGCGGGTGATGCGCAACGTCTGTAGGGGCTTGCCGGAGGCGAGGAGGGCGCGGCCGTAGGCGATGAGGGGCCCGGGATCATCGGGGTGCTGCTCCAGCCAGGCGACAAGGTGGTGTTCCGCAGAGCCGATAGTTCCCTGCACTTGGCAGGCTTGCGCCAACCCGAGGATGCCCCGGCGCTCCTTGGGGAGCAAGGCAAGGGCCTTCTCGAAGGCATCGCGCGCGCCGGCCGGCGAGTTGGCCTTGAGGCAGGCATCGCCGAGGTCGAGCCAGATGGATGCGTCGTGCGGGGCGCGTTGGGACGCCGCATTGAGGTGGTTGGCGGCGGTGACCCAGTCCTTTCGGGCTGCGTAGGCCCGTCCGAGGGCGGCTCTGGCGGGAGCGTGTTTCGGGCGGATGCCGAGGCAGGCCTCGAGGCGGTCGATGGTGACGGCTGGATCCGTGCCGAGCACGGCGAGGCCCGCGTCGAAGTGGTGGTTGGCCTGGCGGGTACGGGTCACGTGCCGGGTGGCGCCCGCGGCCATAATGACTGCAGCGGCCACAGTGGTGGTGATGGCCATCTGTTTGGGTCTCACGCTGGCAGCTCCTTACCCGTGGACCGGAACAGGGGACAGCCCCAGACGGCCGATGGGCTGGAGGTTTGTCGTCACGTGACGACAGACGGCACGCAGGGCCAGGGGGCGAGGGAAGGCAGCTCTTCATCCCACGCCTGGACCCGCTCCGGGTTGTGCGCGTCCTTCCATGGGAAGAACGACCACTATGGGGTAGGCGGCGACCATGTCGGCGTTCTCCTCAATACCGAGTCGAATGGCGCGGCGGATATCCTGCACGGCGTCCACTTGCTTCAGCACATAGTCGTCCGGAATCAGTGACTCCATCGATCCCGCGATGAACAACTCGCCCTGACGCGGCGGCGACTTCCCTATCATCACCAAACCCTCCGCCAAGAGGGTTCTCGATACCACCTCAACAACCCTGTTCTATCGCGGCTTTCTCAGCGGCTCGACAGGCCTGCGCAGACAGCGTTTGGATAGTCCCGGACGGCGCTGCCGGCAAGGATGTCGTGGAAACTCCCACACGGAGTTTCCCTGGTCCAGTCCACGGCGTCGGGTTAGGAAACCCGACCTACGGACGGCGAAGGAGAGACGATGACGCGGACAGAGCGGCTTGAGGCGGCGTTTGCGTTGCAGGAAGTGGATCACACGCCGGCGCTGGGCGGGTGGATCGCCTGCCCGGACAATATCGCGGCGGCGGCTGGGGTGACGGTGGAGGAGTATTGGGAAGACCCGATGGCGGTGTCGATACGGGCGTACGATGTCCTGGGACTGGATGGGCTGATCGGAGTGTTCGTGCCGCGGAGCCCCAAGGACTATCGGTGCGTGGATCACGACACGTATGCCCACGCGCAGACGCAAGAGACGCTGGAAGAGGCGGTCGCGGCAATCGACGCGATGCCAGAGGCGGACAGAATCGTCGATGGCTTCGATCTGGAGGCAGCTTACGCTGAGTTCAAGAAGGGCATGTTCGACAATCAGGCGATGTGTGGGGACATGCTCTGGATGCCGGCGCAATGGGGCGCGGGCGCGGCGATCTCATGGTACGGGCGTTTCGGGTATGAGAACTTCTTCCTGATCGTGGGGCTGCATGAGAAACGCGCGAGGAAGCTGATGGAAGTCGGCGGCGCGAATGGGCGGAATATGTCGCGGGTGCTCGCGAGGGCGGTGGAGGAGGGCATCTACCCGAAGGCGGTGCTGCTCGGCGAGGATATCTGCACCCAGCGGGGCCCGATGATATCGATCGATTTCATGGAGAAGTACTACGCGCCGCAACTCGAATATGGCCTGGAGCCGCTGCTCGAAGTCGGATGCCGACCCGTCTGGCACAGCGATGGCGACGTGAGGCCGATGCTGGACTTCCTGTTTGACTGCGGCGTGGCGGGCCTGCAAGGCTTCCAACCGGAGTGCGGGATGGTGCTTGAGGAACTGGTGGAGAGACGGACGCGCGACGGCGAGCCGCTGCTGATCTTCGGCCCGCTGGCGGTGACGACGGAGCTGCCGGTGATGACGCCGGATGAGGTGACGGCGAAGGTGCGGGAATCGGTTGAGATCTGCAAGGGCAAGGCGTCGCTGGTGATTTTCACGGGGAACACGATCAACCCAGACGTGTCGCTGGCGAACATACGGGCGATGTATGAGGCGAGGAAGTAACGGCGATGCGAGCTGGAAGCTCGCGGTCCAAGACGGCAACGGATGCGGGCCGGATACTTCGATCTGCGATCTCGTATTCGGCCCCTCCGAAAGGCGGCACGAATGACTGCGTGGGCGACGGGAGCAATCATGCTGATGGGAGCGGCGAGCGCGGCGCAGGTGGTGGCGCCGGAGGTGGCGGCGACGTGTGATCTGGTGGCGAATGGCGGGTTTGAGGCCGGGGACGCGCTGCCTGAATGGTGGGGGAGGCATCCGAAAGAGGATGCGGACGGAAACCGGCATCTGAGAGATACGGAGGAGAAGCGCGCGGGCGAGAGCAGCGGGCTTCTGCATAGCGTCACCCCCCACACGCCGGGCAAGGCGGGCATCCAGTGGAATCGCTACAACGTGCCCGTTGAGGACGGCTCGGCGATCATCGCGAGCTACTGGATCAAGACGACATGCGAGCTGGCCGTCGGCGCGGGGATGCACTTCTACGCCGAGGACGGTGGGCACCTTGGCTACGTCCGGAGCGACCCGAAGAAGCTGCCGAGGGAATGGACGCACGTCCGGAACCTGGTGCGCGTGCCCGAGGGCGCGGTGAAGATGGGCTACGCCCTGTATGGCAATGACAGTGGGGATACGTGGTTTGATGATGTGGCGGCGATCTCGACGCCGAATGCGGAGGCGGTGAGGGGGACGCCGAAACTGGATGGCGCGTTGGATGAGGCGCTTTGGGCGGATGATGCGGCGATCACGGACTTCGTGATCCACACCGGTGAGGGACTCCCGAGCGAGCAGACCGAGGCGTGGCTGGCGTACGATGATGACGCGCTGTACGTGGCATTTCGCTGCGAGCACGCGGCGGGGGCGACGCTGAAGGAAGATGCGAAGCGCCACGATGGCGACGTGTGGCTGGACGACTCGGTCGAGGTCTACCTCGATCCGCATCACGGGCATGAGAGCTACTTTCAGATCTGCGTCAACTGCCGAGGCGCGATCCGCGACAGCGAGGCGACGGACGCCGCGTGGGAGTCAGGCGCGAAGGCGAAGGTGAAGCGCGGCGACGATGCGTGGACCGTCGAGATCGCCATTCCCTTCGAGCGGCTGAGGCTCGGGCTGGATGTGGGCGAGACGTGGGGTATCAACCTGGTGAGGAATGACCGGGTGAACGGCCAGACGGCGACATGGTCGCTGGGCGGATTCCACGAGCCGACTCGGTTTGGCAACGCGGCGTTAGGCCCTGATCTGAGCCGGTTCTACCGCGTGGACCTGGCGAAGCGGACGGCGGATCTGGCGGCATCGCTGGCGCGAGCGCGGGCGGAACTGGATGAGGCCGATCTGCCTGAAGCAGTGCTCGGGGATGGGCTGGCGGTTGTGGACGAGGCGGGTGAGAAGATTGACGCGCTGGCGGCGTTCACCGGCGCGGCGAGCGAGGCTCGCAAGGCAACGGATGACGTGGCGGCGACGATCGCGCTCGTGCGCCAGACGGCGATCACATCGCTCTTCCGCGCGGGAGGTGATGACGGCGCGTTTCGAGTGGCTCTCGCGAGTTCGCTGCAGAAGGTGCGGCGGGATGGGGACGTCGTGAACGGGATGATGGCCCGCGAGGTGAAGCTCGACGCCGCGCGGGACGAGGCGGAATCGTTCCAGGTCGTGGTGATCCCCAGCGGCGAGGCGCTGGAGAGTGTGACCGTGGAGGCGGGGCCGCTGGAAGGGCCTGGCGGCGAACTGCCCGTTGCGTGGCGGCGGGTGGACTACGTGGAGACGGCGGATCCGAAGTATCCGACGGAGTATGTGGGCTGGTGGCCGGACCCCCTCCTGGAGTGCGAGTCGTTCAGCGTCAAAGCCGATGAGCGCCAGCCGATCTGGTGCTCTGTGGCGGTGCCGGCGGATGCGACGCCGGGCGTCTACACGGGCACGGTGACGGTGAGCCATGGCGGCGATTCGGCGAGCGTCCCGGTTACCGTGCGTGTGCGGAACTTCGCGCTGCCGAGGCCGGGGACGTTGTCGACGGCGTTTGGTCTGTACGCGTCGTTCTTTTCACGCTGGTGGTATGGGCAGGAGCCGTACAAGGACAACCTGGACATCGAGAAGTACGCGGAATGGGGGCAGTGGCTGGGCGAGAACTACCGACTGGCGCCGAAGAACATCGGCCGCGAGTTCATCAGCGTGAAGGTGACGCCCGACGATGTGGAGGTGGACCTGGGCGGCCTGCAGACGACGGTGGCGCCCGTGGCGGAAGACTGGTGGGCGCCGTACTCGTTCTGCCTGCATCGCGTCCCGACCTCGTCCGCCATCCGCGATCCCGATGGCCAGCACACCCCCGACGACGCCGCCCGCGTCACGAAGGCGATCAAGGACGAGTGGGAGCGGCTGGGACTGCCGAAGAACGTGTATATCTACGGGTACGATGAGCCGCGTCCGGGCGAGTACGCGTTCCTGCAGGAGGCGTATCGCAAGATCAAGGATGTCGCGCCCGAGTACCCGATCATGCAGACGCTGAGCGACCCGTATCCTGAGGCGCTGGCAGGGCTGGTTGATATCTGGTGCCCGCTGACGCCGGCGATGAACAGTCCATTCTACGAGGAGCGTCGCGAGGCGGGTGATACGCTGTGGACCTACGTCTGCTGCGGGCCGCTGCCGCCCCACGCGAACTTCTTCATCGACCAGCCCGCGACGGATCATCGGGTGCTGTTCTGGCAGACATGGAAGGCGGGCGCGACGGGGCTATTGTACTGGGGGATCTGCATCTGGGACGGCCTGCCGAGCGTCGCGGCGGGCGAGCCGCACTGGCCGGACGTGCCGGCGCGGATGGAAGATCACACGACGTATAAGACCTTCAAGGTGAACGGTGATGGGCTGCTGGTTTGGCCCGGACCGAATCTCGAACCGATTCCATCGATCAGGCTGGAGTGCATTCGTGATGGGATCGAGGATTACGAGTATCTGGCGCTGCTGGGGAGGCTAGTGGAAGAGGCGAAGGAGATGGGCGTGGCGACGAAACTGGTCGCGGAGGCGGAAGAGTTGCTGGTAGTGCCTGAGGAGATATCGGCATCGATGACGGACTACACGAAGGATGCGGGGTTGGTGCTGGAACGGCGGCGGATGGTGGGGGACATGATCGAGGTGTTGATGGAGGAGCTGTGACCCGGTGAAGGAAACCGGCAATCGAATACCCAAAAGTGCGGACATCTGGATCCAGAGGCGCGACGAGATCGCGCGCAAGGGGGCCCGTACAGTGGCTAAAGCAGACCGGAGCGAGAGTCAGGCTGATCGATCGATGGGGATGCTCGGCGCGGCGTTTGGTATGCTGGGGATGCAGGCGGTTGTCTCGGGGCTTGAGTTGGGTCTGTTCGAGCAGCTTGCGGGCGGACCCGCAACCGCGCTGCAGTTGGCGCGCAGAATCAAGGCGCATTCGCGAAGCGTCGGGAGGTTGCTCGACGTCCTCGTCACCCAAGGGCACTTCGACAGGACTGGAGACCGCTACCGTCTCTCGAAAGCGGTCCGCGGGGCGCTCAGCCTTCCGGGAGTGGAGATCGAGACGTTCTGCAGCGACATGCTGATTCATCTGAAGGCGTTGCAGGGCGCCCATCCGGGGTTGACGGAGGCCATCCGGACGGGCCAGCCCGCGATGTCTCTTGCCGATCAGGCCGCGGCGGAGCGGTTCTTCGTCAGCTTGGCTCGATCGCTCTTCGTGCAGAATTACCCAGGCGCTTGCGCGCTGTTTGAGGCAACGCGAGATGAGTTCGGGGAAGGCCCCCTGGAGGTCCTCGACGTGGCGGCCGGCGGCGCTCCGTGGAGCATGGCGTTTGCCAACGGGAACAAGTCGGCGCGCGTGACGGCTGTTGACTTCCCGCCCGTCCTGGAGGTCGCGAGCCACTACGCGGAGGCCAACGGCGTGGCGGACCGGTACGACTTCCTCGCCGGCGACGTGCGCCGCGTGAAGCTAGGCAAGGAGCGCTTCGACGTCGCGCTGCTCGGGCACATCTGCCACTCGGAGGGGGCGAAGCAGACCCAACGCCTGCTAGGCAAGGTGGCCAAGGCGCTGAAGCCCAAGGGTGTCATGCTGGTGGCCGACTTCGTGGTTGACGATCAGCGGCGCGGGGTGGATGGTGGGGCATTCGCCATGCTCTTCGCGCTCAACATGCGCGTGTTCACTCCTGATGGGGACACGTTCACGTTCAAGGAGTATCGGCAGTGGGGCAAAGAGGCAGGCTTCCGCCGGTTCGAGACAGTGGATATCCCCGCACCATCGCCGATCATGGTGTTCCGCAAGTAGCCCGGCGGCGGGCGGCTGGGAGGGTGAGGAGAATGGCCAAAGTCGACTACAAGAAGGAACTGAAGCATCTGTACGCGGCGTCGGCGAAGGCGCCGGTGATGGTTGAAGTGCCGGCGATGCAGTTCGCGATGATCGACGGCGAGGGCGATCCCAACACGTCAGAGGCATTCCAGGAGGCGATGGGGTGTCTGTATGGGATCTCATACACGCTGAAGTTCATGCTCAAGGCGGAGGGACATGACTGGACCGTGATGCCGGCGGAGGGGCTGTGGTGGTCGGACGACATGGACGATTTTGTGAGCGGCAACAAGGACGGCTGGCAGTGGACGCTGATGATCATGCAGCCGGATGTGGTGACGGAAGCGCACTACCAGGCGGCGGTGGCTCAACTGCGGGAGAAGAAAGACCCGCCGGGGCTTGAGAAGCTGAGGTTCGAGACCTTCGGCGAGGGGCTGAGCGCGCAGATCATGCACATCGGTCCATACGCGGACGAGGCTCCGACCATTGAGGCCTTGCACGCGTTCATCGAGGCTGATGGCAAGCAGCGGCGCGGGAAGCATCACGAGATCTACCTGGGCGATCCGCGAAGGACGAAACCGGAGAAGCTTAAGACGGTGGTGAGGCAACCAGTGGCATGAGGTGTGTTCTCTGTCGTGGAAACTCAGACGGCGAGTTTCCCTGCTGAAGCCCCTCCTACAGTTTTCTGGCGGCAGCGCATGGAGATTCGGGGTGGCGAGGGGTCCTGACAGTGGGAGAGTGGAGAGGCAATGGTTGCCGAACTTGTCGAGCGGACGCGGAATGGGGACGCGGAGGCGTATGCGGAGCTGGTGCGGCGCTTCCAGGATGCGGTCTACGCGACGGCGTATCAGGCCGTGTTGGATGCAGACACGGCTCGGGACCTCGCGCAAGAGACGTTCGTTCGGGCGTATGAACGTCTGAACAGCTTGCGCGATCCGGCGGCGTTCCCTGGATGGATCGTGCGCATCTGTCGTAACCTCACGTCTCGACACCTTGGCCGGCCCGAACGCAGTTGGGTATCGTTGGACGGGCTGCACGTGCCCGCGCCGGATGTGGCGCCGCGCGTGGCGTCTGACGATGCGGTCGCCCGAGCCCTCTCTGCACTCCCCGAAGACAATCGCCTGGCTCTCTCGCTGTTCGTCGTGAACGGCTACACCTATGATGAGGTGGCCGAACTCACCGACGTGCCGACCACTACGGTGAAGGGGCGGATCGAGAGGGCGAAGCGCAAACTCGCGACGGAGGTGCTGACGATGGTTGAGGAGACGCTGAAGGATGGAGCGCCGGATGAGGCGTTTACGGCTGAAACGGTGGAGGCGATGGTCGAAGAGACGCGGGATCTGCTTCGAGAGGGCCACACGGGTCGGGCCAGGGAGATTGCCGAGCGCGGACTTGAGCGAGTGGACGAGGTGGAGTGCGACGATGATGCACGGCGCGATCTGCGACGGAAGCTGCTTCACAGGGTGACGTCGGCGACCTTCCACTCAGACCACGACCGGTGGGTCGAGGCCACGCGGGAGAGGCTGAGGCTGGCCGAAGAGGCAGAGAACACGCACGACATCGCGCGTGATCTGAGCGCGTTGGGACACCATGACTACGGGTTGACGCCCACGGAACGGCGCGCGCTCCTGGATCGGGCGATTGAACTGTTCGTGGAGACCGGCCAGTTGGATGCGGCAGCGCAGGGCACGTTCTTCCGGGGATGGGCCCTGGTGCAAGAGGGCCGGGCAGAGGAAGGGTTCGCAGTGCTGGATGAGGCGCGGGGAATGATCGGCGACCAAGCTTACGGCGCATGGCACGCGTGCCTGGATGCGTCCGAGGAGTTTCAGCGGCTCTCTCTCGGGCAACTTGACACGGAGCGACGAGTGCAGTGGGGCGCGGTGTGCGATGGTTTCCACGTGGAAGGCGACCGGCTGGTGTTCTTCACGCAGCCTGGGCACACGTACTGGACGGGAGTCCAGGCAGAGGGCGTGAAGTTCGTGCGTCCTTTCGGCCTGCTGTGGTGGTTGCGCTGGTTGCCGCGGGCCGGCTGCGAATCGGGGCACGAGGAGGAGTTGACAACGTTCTCATACACGGAGAACCCTACGCAGACGAAGCTACAGATCTCGCGGTCGGATGAGCCGGTTGAGACGCTGGCCGGGACGTTCGATGACTGCCTGTTACTGCATGTGGTCGTCAACGAGTCGCCGCTGGACTCCGACGCCGAGCAGAAGAAGCGCGATTTCAACAAGCTGTGGTGTGGCGAGAGCCGACTGTGGCTGGCGAGAGGCGTGGGGCCGGTCGTCTACCGTCATGACCGTGCCGATGGGCTGGTCAAGCACGGCGTGTTGGCGGAACATGAGTGCCCGGAGTCGCGCGATGAGTGGATCCCATTGGTCGTGGGCACGCGATGGCACTTCGCGCCCGCCGAAGCCCCAGATGACTTCGACGTGCACGTCGTTACGAAACTGACCCACGTCAGCGAGGCGGGCGATGGTTTCCTGGCGACGGCGGAGTTTGGGAACCGTTACGAGTGACAGCGAAGGCAGTGGCATGAGGCGCGCGTCTTCTGTCGGGGTTGAAACCCCTCCTACAGTTCTATGACGTCAACGCCATCTCCAGGGTCCAGGGCTCGCGTTGGGGGCGAGTGAGCATGGCGTTGGCGGCGTCGTCATCGGCGAAGGTCTCGGTGGCTGGGTCCCAGGTAAGTTTGCGCTCCAGGAGCATGGCGATGTTGCCGATGTGGGCTATGGTAATGGTGCGGTGGCCCGTCTCGGCCGGGGCGTAGCAGGCTTCGCGAGACTTCACGCAGTCGAAGAAGTTTCGGTACTCGCCGCCGTGGCCGCCGTCCTCTCGGCGGACGACCTCGCTGGGGTGGTAGAGCCTGATCTCCTCATCGCCGATCTCGGAATCGATGACGGCCTGGTCCGAGGCCTGCAGCGGCCCGCGCCAGCCGGTGAAGCCGACCCAGCCGTCCGTGCCCTCGAAACGGATTCCCGGCTCGTTGCTGATGACGCGCATCGTGACGCCGTTAGCGTACTCGTAGGTCAGGCCGAAGTCCTCGGCCGTGTTGAAGAGCGAGTCGCGCGGCGGGAACGTGCCCGTGCCCTCGACTGAGATCGGACCCGACGCCTCGGTGTCGTTGCCCCACTGCGCGAGGTCGATCACGTGGGCGCCCCAATCGGTGAGACGTCCCCCCGAGTAGTCGAGATTCCAGCGGAAACTGCCGTGGCATCGCGCCGGGACATACGGCGCCACCGGCGCCTGGCCGAGCCAGGTATCGTAATCGAAGCCCTCGGGGATGGGCGCCTCACTGGTCTGAGTGAAGTTGTTGCCACGCGACTCGTTGCCCGATGGGAGCATGACCTCAATATGACGGAGCTGGCCGATGCGGCCATTGCGGACGAGTTCGCAGAGGTGGATGTAGGTGTCGATGGAGCGGTTCTCGGAGGCGGTCTGGAAGACGCGACCAGATTCAGCGACCGTATCGGAGAGCGCGCGGCCCTCGGCGACGGTGAGCGTCAGGGGCTTCTCGCAGAGAACGTCTTTTCCCGCGCGGGCGGCCATGATGGCCGGAATCACATGCCAATGGTCCGGCGTGCAGTTGGCGATGACATCAATGTCGTCTCTGGCAAGCACCTCGCGGAAGTCGCCATGGACGGTGCAATCCGCGTTGCCGAAGTGGGCGTCGACTTTGGCCTTGGCGCCTTCGGCGCGGGGCCGGTCGACATCGCAGACGGCAAGCACGCGGGCATCGGGGCAGCGGAACATCTGACTGAGGTTCCAGCCAGCGCCATGGTTGCCGCAGCCGATGAGCCCGAGAGTGATCTGCTCGCCGGCGGGAGGCGTGTCATCCTGGCCGAGCGCGGCTGACGTGATGGCGTAAGGCATGGCGATTGCACCTCCGGTTGCTGTGAGGAAACGGCGGCGATCCATGGTCATTGGGAAGTGGCCTCTTGCGCGTGCTCTCGACGGTCGACGATTGAGACGGTCGACGATCGAGACGGTCGACGATCGAGACGATCGTCGTACGGGTCCCATGCGGCTCAGGCCCAGCGGGCGTCGCCGGCGGGCAAGGTTGCGGCGATCTCGTTGAGCCAGATGCTGAACTCGGCGGCGTGGTCGATGTAGATCAGCAGCTCGTCGGGCTCGAGTTCGTCGCGCCAGCCGCCCTCGGGGTACTGGGTCTCGACGAGGAAGTCGCAGAATTCGATGGCCGCGGCTCGGGCGCGAGTGTCGCCGGTGCAGAGGTAGTACAGCGCGGAGCCGAGGCTGCTCTTGCCGCTGCCGGCGAAGCTGAAGCGATCGTCGAAGCACGTGAGCTTGAACTCGAAGAAGCGCTTGGCGTAGTCGAGGTACGTGCCGATGCCGGTGGCCTGGTAGAGCTTGCACATGAGCTGGAGCGGCAGCCCGACCTCTCAGTAATCTTGCTTGGGTTTGGTGACGTCGATGAACAGCGCTTCGGCCGCGTCGATGTCGGGAGTGAGCAGGCGCCCGTCACGCGTGGTGCGGAAGTAGAACTTGCCCTCCTCAGGCTGTTGCTGGAGAACGCTGATGGCCCAGTGGGCGCACCTCTGCGCGAGATCAAGCCGGCCGAACTGAAGCAGCGATAGCCCCGTGCAACCGGTCGCGAGAGAGCGGCAGTATTGGTCGCCCTCGAAGTGGGGGAAGCCGCCGCATGGTGTCTGGCAGGCCTGCAGGAAGCTCATCACGGGATAGGTGACGTCATGGCGCGTCAGCCGGTGCGCGCCCTGGAAGAACCACGAGTGCTTGTAGACATCGTTGGCGTAGGCCTCAAGCCGGCCATCGCAGCCGAGTCGGTTGTCGCGGACCCACGTGAGGAGGCGGTGGGCGGGCTCGGCGAATCCTGCGAGCCCCCACGAATAGGCCTGCTTATGGAACGCGTCGTCCGCATAGCCATCCCAGATGTACCCGCCATTGGGGAGCTGGTATTCGAGCTGCCAGTTGACGGCCTTGAGAGCGGTCTCTTGGTAGAGCTTGGTGCTGTCGGGCATGTGGGAGTCTCCTCGGGTCACGACCGTCGGGGTTGAAACCCCTCCTACAGTGACGGCTACACATACGCGTCCGAGACGGAACGGACGATCTTCACCCACTCGCGCAAGTTGTATGGGTTGTTCTGGACGGTCTGGACATCCTTCAATGTGATGTCGACATGGCAGCCCTTGGAGGCCTCCATGGCGTCGCTGACGACCGACCTGATCAGCTCGGGATCGAAGCCGCAGCAGATCATCTGGGCCGGGTTCGGGCGCCACGAGAAGACATAGTCCTCGCGGATCTGCTCGGCGCACTTGGCGACATCTGCGACGGGCGTGACGCCGATGCGCCGGAGGTTTGGGATCTGGCGGAGCATGTCGATCTTGTCGGTCAGATCCTCACAGCAACCGTAGGCGCAGAGGCCGAACTTGCTGATGATGGGAAGCTGGTATTGGAGCACGAACTCATCGTGCATGGCCGGCGAGACCTGCGCCATCTCCTGGGCGGCGGCGAAGACCCAAAGCTGGTCGCGCTTGACGGGCTCTGAGTTCGCCTCGGGATCGGGGAGATCGTCGGCATAGATGACGGCCTGGTTCTGGTGGTTGTGCAAGTGCCAGTCGCCGGCGTCTTCGGCCTCCTGATGCACGCGCTGGATGCTCTCGCTGAGGAAGCCGCATAGGCGGTGCAGGCCGTCGGGATCGTCGGCCATGTCCCACATGACCTGCTCAAGACCGCGGAGATTGGCGATGTCGTAGGAGATGTCCGCTGTCCAGATCTGCCAGATGGGCGCGCGGTCGACGTTGATCGCGATGAGGTCCCCGACCGCGTCGCCGAGCCTCTGGGCGCTGGTCGCCGTAGCTTCCTCATTGACCTCATGGTGAATCTCGGCGAGGGCGCTGATGTCATCGAGGTCCTTGATGGGAGGATCGAACATCCACGAGCCGCCCTTTTCCGTGCTCGGGATGCGCCCATACTTCACGCCCCAGTGTCCCAGCGGCGGGCTGACGCGCGAGGCGGTGACGGTGAGCCAGGGCTCCTGGACGGTGTCGTCGCCGAGGGTGTCCTGGAAGATCTCCTGGCGGATGATGCGCTCGTAGGCCTGAATGAACGGGTCCTCGCAAGAGAGTTTCGATTCCTCCGCCTCGTGCCAGGCGGCGAGCCAGCGGACGTAGAGCAGCGGGCGCGTGCGCTCGAGCGAGTTGTGTTTGCGCCAGAGATCGCGGCGCTCGTCCTGGATAGGCTTGGCGGCGATATCGTTGTACTGCTTGACGAGATCGCGGAGGATGGTGACGTCACCGTTGGTGGACATTGGCTAGGTGTCTCCTTGAGCCGACCGTCGCAGGCAGGAATGCCTGCGACACGAGGTGGCGGATGGACGAGTGAGATGTTCGACTTGGGGAGCGGAGTCCCTCTCTGAGAAGGGTGGAATGGGGCGAGGGGCTAAGGATGGTTGGGGAGAGACAGACGATGACAGCATCGCTGGGAGCGCTGTGCATGGCAACGGCACTGGTGGGACAGGCGGCGCCGGAAGACGTCCTGATGCCGATGAGGGATGGAGTGGCGCTGCGGACGAAGGTATGGAAACCGGGGGACGGCGCGTATCCGGTTGTGCTGACGCGCGGGTACTCCCAGGGGGGACTGGGCAACTACGCCGACCGGTTCGGCGAGGCGGGTTATGCGCTTGTCAGCCAACAGTGCCGGGGGAACGGCGGGAGCGACGGGACGCGGTTCTTCCCCGATGACAAGGACGGCTTCGACTGCGTCCAGTGGATCGCGGCGCAAGATTGGTGCGATGGCAATGTTGCGATGTGGGGGGGATCGTATTGGGGCGCGACCCAGTGGCGAGCGGCTGTTGCGCAGCCGCCGAATCTGAAGGCGATTGTGCCGGGCTTCATCAGCGCCGACATGTGGATGTCGGGCTACCGAAAGAACGGCGCGATGCACCTGAAGATGACGACACAGACGGAGCGAGGCATTCCGGGCGGGCGCGACTACACGCTCGATGAATGGAAGCGGATGCTGAGTTTCCTGCCCCTGATCGACATGGACAGGGAGCACCTGGGCCGGGAAGACGTGCTCTGGAACGACTACGTGAGCCACTCGAGTTACGACGAGTACTGGAGGGCGATTGGGGTGCGAGGCGGGGGCTTCGATCGGATCAGGATCCCCGTCTACCTCATGAGCGGGCTTCAGGATTACTATCCAACATCAGCGTTCGCCGATTGGGCGGAGTTGCGGGAGGTGGGGGCGACGGAGGAGATCCGGATACGCGTGGGGGACCACGGGCATTCGGGTGCGCCGGACATCACGGAGACGATCCGGTGGCTGGACTACGTGATGCTGGGTAAGGATGACGGCATCAGCCGAGAACCGTCGGTGAAGATCCAGGTGCGAGGCGAAGGGTGGCGGATGGAGGACGCGTGGCCGCTGCCGGGGACGGCGTTCACGGAGCTGTACTTCAGCGAGAGCGGGGAACTCCTGGAGGAGCCGCCGGGGGATGAGGCCCCGACGACATACACGTATGACCCACGTGACCCGTGTCCGACGCTGGGAGCGAACGGCTCGCACTTCGAGATTCCCGGGCTGATCGAGATCGGTCCCGTGGACCAGCGACCCAACGAGACGCGCGACGACGTGCTGGTCTACACGACGCCGGCGCTGGCGGAGGACGCGACGCTCATAGGCCCGGTGGAGGTGACGTTGCATGCGGCCAGCACGGCGCGGGATACGGACTTCTGCGTGAAGCTGATGCACGTGCAGCCGGACGGGGCGGCGCTGAACGTGAGCGAGGGGATCGTGCGGGCGCGGTTTCGGAAGTCGATCTGGGACGAGCCTGAGTTGATCGAGCCGGGGGAGATCTACGAGTATGCAATTGAGATGTCGCCGGTGGCGATCGTGGTGAGGAAGGGTCACCGGATCCGCGTGCATATATCAAGCAGCAACTGGCCGCTATGGGATCGAAACCAGAACACGGGCAATCCCCTCGGGATGGACGCGGAGGTGGTGGTGGCGGAGCAGACGGTGTATCACGATGCGGAGCGACCGTCGCGGATAGTGCTGCCGCTGGTAACGTCAGGCGACGGGGGATAGTACGGCGGGCGCGATCGATCGCGCCCCTACGCGAGGATTGCGGATTGGTCTAGCAGGGCGTCGCGGACGGCATCGTAGCCGACGGAGATGCATGACGAATTGGACTGGGCGGCGAGGGCGGCGGTGACGCCGGCGGCCTGGCCTGTTGCCATGCAGCGGGCCATGAGACGGATGGTGTCGATGACGCGGTGATCGCAAGAGATGCCGCGGCCGCCGACGGCTACGTTCTCGAGGCCGACAGGCAAGAGCGCTCGCCAGGGGATTCCACGCGGGCCGGATCCGTACTTTGACCAGGGAGAGCGGAACTTCGCAAGGCCGTGTCCGCCGTAGCCGCGAGAGCCCAAGGCGACGGGCTCAGCGACCGGTGGATTCTCGTCGATGGACTCCATCGTGATCGTCTCGTGACCGACAATGCTCCGCCCGCAGCGCACCCCCACGTTGACGGCCGAATCCACGAGGAAGCACTCCGCGAAGCCAGGCATCTCCGAGCGGAACCACTCGACCGTCATCGGGACTTGCTCGCGAAGCTCGCGGTCCATGCGCGTGAGTTCGGCGGAGGTCAGTCCGTCGCCAATCGTGAGCGTGAAGTTGAGCAAGGCCTCGCCTGGATTGAGCAGCGCCATCCCCATGAACTGGTCCTGGGCCGCGAGGGGAACCGTGCCCGCGTCAACGCGGGCCTTGAAGGCCGCGCTGATGTCGCGGACATCGAAGCCCACCACGCCGCCGACGCGGATGAGGATGGTCTTCGTGACCGACTCGTCGGCGGGGGCCTCTCGGACCGCGCCGCCCGCGCGGTAGACGAGATTGGCATCGCCGGTGGCATCAACGAACGTGCGGGCGCGGATGAGCCCTGGCCCTTCGGCGCAGTCGACGGCGGCGGCGGCGATGCGACCATCCTCGGTGAGCGCGCCGATGAGGCGGGTGTAGAAGAGAGTTCTGGCGCCCGCGCGCTCGAGAAGCTGAAGCGCGGCCAGGCGGACGCCCTCGACAGACGTGATGACGTTGGCGAGGAGAGGGCGGTCGCCGATGGGTCCTGAATCAGGAACCGCCATGGGCGCAACGCGGAGACGGGCCTGCCCCATGGAATCGAGCACGCGGACCAACTCATCCGCGACGCCCCCGATGACCTGGCGGTCGCCGACGGAGAAGCCCATGAGGTAAGGGCAGCAGCACGCCGAGGCCACGCCGCCGGGGAAGCCCATCCGGTCGATGAGGAGGACATCCGCGCCGAGTTTGGCCGCCGCGCAGGCGGCGCCGATGCCCGCGGGCCCGGCCCCGATGACGGCTACGTCGGGCGTGGCGATGGTTGGCCAGTTGGATGGTGGGGCGAAGATGGATGTTGGCATGGGGTGGGTCTCCGAGGATGGCATGCAACGGGGCGGGCGCCCCGTTGCCACGCGGATGGTGTCGGGTTGCGCCATGGGCGGGGCCTCCACCTGCGCGGGAGGTGGGGGCGGCGGTAAGGGGGGAACTTAGGCGGCAACAGGAGAGTGACCATTGTCCAAGTATATCGGCATCGACATGGGGAGCACCACGATATCGGCGGTGCTCATCGACACGGAGAAATGCGACCTCGTCGCCAAGCTATCGGCCGCGAACGAGTGCGAGACCACGCGCGCGCAGGACAAGGAGCGCGGGTACTCGGAATGGGATATCTTGGCGATGTCTCGTCAGGCCGTGGAGCTACTCAAAGAACTCGTCGCCAAGCACGGTGGGAAAGAGACTGACGGCATCGGAGTGACTGGCCAACAGCATGGCGTGGTGCTCGTCGACGAGAACGACGAGCCGCTGTCGCCGTTCATCGGGTGGCAAGATCGTCGGTGTCTCGAAGAGGCGGATGGCGCCACGACGATCGACCGGATGTTGGCGCTTGGCGGGGAGATGCTCGCCGACACGGGGTGCGTGCCGGCGACGGGGTATATGGCGTCGACGATGCTCTGGCTCAAGGAGCAGGACGCGTTGCCTCCGGATGTACACGCGTGCTTCGCCCCGGATTTTCTGGTGAGCTATTTGACGGACACGGAACCCGTCACCGACCCGACGCTGGCGGCGAGTTCAGGGGCATATCACGTCACCGATGGGCGGTGGCATGGGGAGCTGATCGAGGCGCTGGGGCTAGATGAGGAGTACTTCCCCGTCGTCGAGCCCGCGTGCACGAAGGCGGCGGGGCTGGGAGAGTCGATTCATGAGTACCTGGGACTGCCCAAGGGCGTGCCGGTGGCGGTGCCGTGCGGCGACAATCAGGCGAGCTTCGTCGGGAGCGTGGCCGAGCCGGATGAGACCGTCCTCGTGAACATCGGCACGGGCGGGCAGACATCGGCGTTCGTCTCGGAGCCGCTTCGCGTCGAGGGGGTGGACCTGAGACCGCACGTGCAGGGCGGATACCTGTTGGTGGGCGCGGGGCTGTCGGGCGGGAGGGCGTTCCAACTGCTTCGCGATTTCGTGCAGGAAGTCGGCAGGCGGGTATTCCGCTTCCGGCGGGATCCGGGCATCTACGCGGGTCTCCTGTCGCTGGCGAAGGACGTGGATAAGGGCTCGGATGGATTGCGCTGCGTGCCGACATTTGCGGGCACGCGGGACGAGCCCGATCAGCGCGCGACGTGGTCAGGCATGGGCGAGACGAACTTCACGCCGGGGCACATGGCGCGCGCGCTGTTTGAGGGGATGGCTGAGCAGTATCACGGGCTGTATGAGGCGATGGTCGAGGCCGGCGTGGGCGAGAGAGGCAAGCTCATCGGATCCGGGAATGGGATTCGGAACAACGACTTGATGGCTGACATCGTTTCCGAGGCGTTTGGCTTGGAGCTGAAGATGCCACGACACGCGGAGGAGGCAGCGGTCGGCGCGGCGCTGACGGCGGCGGTGACGGTGGGCGAGTATGAGAGCATTGTGGAGGCGAGCCGGGCGTTCCGGGTGGAGTGACGGAGGGCGGGCACGGCAACGAAAGCGGGAAGACACGAAGACTCGAAGACGGCCGAAGAACGGCGAGGCGGTGGTTACGGCGACGGCTGACGGCGGTCTGGGCGCGATGAATCGCGCCCCTACGGGAGGTTGACGCCTTGGCGCTTGAGTTCGGATTGGATGGCGGCGATGTCGGTGGCGCGAGGTGAGGCATTGGTGTCAGCGGATACGGCCGCGCCGACGCCGGCGGCCTGGCCGGTCACCATCGTCAGAGCCATGACGCGGAGGAGCATCGGGTTCTCCTGGCTGACGCTGCGGCCCGCGCCCATGAGAAGGCCATCGACCCCCTTCGGGACGAGGCAGCGGTATGGGATGTCGTACGTCTCGTCCTTGAAGGTCTGACACCCCCACGCGCCGGGCGCGTCGCTCTTCTTGAAGTCATGCTGCACGACACCGACGCCGACGGCGTCGGCGAAACGCGTCTCCTGCTTCTTCATCTCGCCCGTGAAATCGAACTCCCCCTCAATCCAGCGGCTGGCGCGGATGCCCAGGTCATCCGCGAGGGCATCAACATGCGCGCTCGCGAACCCCGGCACGTGCTTGCGGAAGTAATCGGTGACGGCGTAGGCCATGCGCTTGCCATCGGTCATGGCGCGGGTGATCTGGGCGACATCGAGGTCCTCGATCTCGCACCAGCCGGTGATCATGTGGACGGCGCCCAAGTCGCGGATGGCGTGCATCTGAAGCGCGGCGCAGGCGGATTGGACGCCGACGGTCTCCGGGTACTCGCCGGATTCGAGGCCCCGTCTGATCAGATCCATTTGGATGCCGCCGCCATGAGGGAAGAGAAGCGTGCCGGTCGCTTCGTAGTGGGCGAGGGCTCCGTCGAGATCCCAATCGATGTCCATGTAGGGCGGGTATTGATCGGGATGGTCTGCGAAGTACTGGACGAAGGCATCGACATCGACGCCTCCAACGCGGAACGGATAACTGTGCTTGGCCCAGGCGCCGGTGGTGCGGACGGGCGCGCCGGATAGATGGGCGATATCCGCGTCGCCCGTGGCATCGACGACGGTCTTGGCGAGAACCGCCTCGCGGCCGGACTTGCTCTCGATGCAGACGCCCAGGAGGGCATCTTCCTCCATGAGGACACCCGCGGCGGGCGCGTCGAAGAGGTAGTCAGCGCCGGCGTCCTCGAGGAGGTCAATGAGCGTTAGCTTGGCGCGCTCGAGATCGTGGATGATGTGGCCCTTGTGATCGTGCCAGTTGGGACCGGATCCGTCAGCGCGGGCGAGCGCATCGACGAACTCCAGCGCGTTGCCGCGCACGGCGAGTTCGTGGCTGGGCGTGTAGAGACAGTTGAAGACCGAGCAGCACGCGCCGGCCGTCGCGACGCCTCCGGGGAACCCGTTGCGCTCGACGAGGAGGGTCTTCGCGCCGGCGCGGGCCGAGGCGACAGCGGCTGAGACTCCGCCGAGGCCGCCGCCGCAGACGAGAACATCGACCTCGGCGCGGACGGGCGTTTGGCGGGATGGTTCGGTGATGGTGCGGGTCATGGTGGTTCTCCTTAAGACGGCGGACGGCGACAGGCGAGACGCCTGCCCTACGACGGCGAACAGCGTCGGGTTAGGAAACCCGACCTACGACGGCGCCTAGTCCGACGGGGCAGGAGCCCCGTCGCTACGCGGGCGCCTAGTGATTCGACGGCGAGGGCCGGAGGACATTCATCGGCGACGCAGGAGTGTCGGCGCGGGAGCGTGAAATGCAATCGACGCTGCCAGCGAGACGAGTCATAGGGGGACGTGCGGAATGCCAGTTTTCAAGGCCGGGCCGAATCAGGCGCCCGAATGGGCCGAGATGGAGCAGTTCGATATCGTGGAGCTGAAGCCCGGCGAGACGCATGTCTTCCCGAGGATCGGGCAGCGCGAGAAGCTGATCGTGGGGAAGGGCTGGTGCCATGTCGCGTGGGGCGTCGATGAGACAAATGCCCGCGAGGGCGCGAACCTCGACATCGGTCCGGACCGGCCATACGATTGCTTCAAGGTGGTCGCGGTGCTGCATGACACGACCGTGATCCGGATGGCCGGCCACTGGGGTGAGGAGACGGGCGGCTCGGGGATCTTCGCGGGCCCGAAGGTCGATGTGGACGAGGATCGAGGCGATGCGGTCAGCTACGAGAAACGGACGGGCTTCGACTGCCACTACCACGACTGCGATGAGTACTGGATCATCTTCGAGGGCTCGGGCACGGCGGTCTCGGAGGACACTCACTTCGAGATCGAGGTCGGTGACTGCGTGGCGACAGGCATGGGGCATCACCACGATATGGCGCGCGTGCTCGAGGCGATCAAGGCGGTCTACTTCGAGACGACGCTCGAGGGCGACAAGCGGCTGGGGCATCTGTGGAACCACACTCATGGGGACGCTCAGCCCAAGGCGGAGCGCGCGTGAGCGCCCAGACTATCCGGAGGAAACGATGAGCGACGCGAAGATGAAGACGACGGTTGTGGACACGAGCCAGACGCCGCGCGATGACGATGATTGGGGCTCGAAGGCCTGGCCGATTAGCGGCGAAGCGGGCAACTCGGCGACGCTGACCTTGGGGCGCGTGGTCATCAAGGCGGGGATGAGCAACCCGCGCCACGGGCATGACACGTGCGATGAGTTGCTCTACCTGCTATCGGGCGAGATCGAGCACTATGCGGATGACCTGGAATGCGTTCGGATGAAGCCGGGCGACGTGATCAGCATCCCATCGGGCGTGTTCCACAACGCGAAGTGCGTGGGTGAAGGGGACGCGGAGATGATCGTGGTTTACTCGACGGCGGAGAGGGACTTCGTGCCGGCGGAGTAGGGACGGCGACGGAAGAGATGAACCACCAAGGTCACCAAGGTCACCAAGGACGGCGAAGTAGGGTGACGGCTAAGGGATGGCATGCACGGGCGAGGGCGCCGGTGCTACGGAGAAGGTGAGAGAATGGGCGAACGGATGGGTAGGCGCAAGTTCCTGGCTCAGGCTGGGGCGGGAGCGATTGCGGCGGGCGCCGCGGTGAGGGCCGGCGCGCAAGAGCGGCCGCCGAACTTCGTGTTCATCTTGGTCGATGACATGGGGTGGGCGGACCTCCCGTGCTACGGGAACGCGTTCGTCGATACACCTAGCATCGATCGGCTCGCCTCGCAAGGGATGCGGTTCACCGACGCGTATGCGGCGTGTCCGGTTTGCTCGCCCACGCGAGCGAGCATTCTGTCTGGCAAATACCCCGCGCACGTGAACGTGACGGACTTCATCCCCGGCCACTGGCGGCCGTATGAGAAGCTGATCGTGCCGGAATTCAACCTGCAACTGCCGCCCGAGGAAGTGACGGTCGCGGAGGCGCTGAAGCGGAGCGGATACGCCACGGCGAGCATCGGGAAATGGCATCTGGGAGGGCAGGATTCTCTGCCCGACAAGCATGGATTCGATCTCTCGATGCCCCACGTGCCGAACGCCGGCGACAAGCGGATCGGCGGGATTACCGAGGCGTCGCTGCAGTTCATGACGGACCACCGCGATGACCCGTTCTTCCTGTTCATGGGTCACCACACGGTGCATATTCCGCTTGAGGCGCGACGGCAGCTCGTCGGGAAGTACGAGCGGCGCGCCGAGCAGATGCAGGCGCCCTGTCACCCCACGTACGCGGCGATGATCGAGCAACTCGACGAGAGCACGGGCGAGGTGATGGGGAAGCTGGATGAGCTGGGGATCGCGGATGAGACGATGGTGATCTTCTACTCGGACAACGGCGGGCTGATCCGGCGCTTCGATGGGAAAGGCGAGGTGGTCGATAGCCTCGGCCCTCTGCGCGGTGAGAAGGGGACGCTGTACGAGGGCGGCATTCGAGTGCCGCTGATCGTGCGATGGCCGGGGAAGGTGCGACCGACCAGCGTGAACCGCACGCCCGTAACAAGCCCCGACTTCTACCCGACGATGCTGGAGGCCGCGGGCACGACGGGTGACTCGGGGCACTGGCTGGATGGCGAGAGCCTCGTGCCGATCCTGCGGGGCAGAGGCAAGCTGCAGCGCGATTCGGTCTACTGGCATTACCCGCATTACCATCACTCAACGCCGGCCGGGTCGATTCGCCGGGGCAAGTTCAAGCTGATCGAGTTCTACGAGGACGGCGCGCTTGAGTTGTATGATCTGGCGAAGGACATCGGCGAGACGCGCAATCTGGCTCAGAAGATGCCCGAGCGCGCGGCAGCGATGCGGGCGGAGCTGGATGCGTGGCGCCGGGACGTCCACGCCAATGAGTGCAAGCCGAACCCGGAGTACGACGCGGAACGCGCGCATGAGTGGCATCCGAGGAAACGGTGACGGCATGCGGTCCGGATACTTCGATCTCGTATTCGGCCCCTCCGACGGATGACGGCATCGACGATCGAGACGATCGTCGTACGGAGCGGCGACGGATGATGGCCGCAGGCAAGAATGCCTGCGCCACGGAGGCCACAGCGGGGAACGACAAGGCGGATTGAGAGGACGCGCGCATGGCTGAGACAAGACCGAACATACTCTTTCTGATGACCGACCAGATGCAGGAGCGGGTGCTGGATCCGGCCCACCCGTGCCAGACGCCGAACTTCGACCGCCTGATGGCGCGGGGCGTGCGGTTCGAGCGCGGGTACACGCCGAACGCGGTGTGCTCGCCGGCGCGCGCGAGCCTTATGACGGGGCTGCTGCCGCATTCTCATGCGGTGGTGACGGTGACCCACTGCACCTTCGATGACGAATGCAACCTCCGGACGGACGCTCCCCACTGGGCGCAGAAGCTGGACAAAGCGGGGTATCGGACGGGGTATTTCGGCAAGTGGCATGTGGAGCGGACGGAGGAACTGGAGGGGTTCGGCTGGCAGGTGAATGGCGCCATGGGGTCTGAGATGTGGCGCGAGCGGGCGCGAGACTTGCGGGAACAGCACGCGCCGACGGAGTTCTCGCTGAGGCATGATATCAGCGGGCCCGAGGGCTATCGCGACGCGCTGCTATATGGCGTGCATGAGCAAGCGCCCGAGGGCCGGGGCATGGGCGTGACGACGAGCCTGGCCGCGGAGTTCCTCGAGGATGCCACGCATAGCTCGCAGCCGTGGTGCTGCTTCGCAAGCGTGACCGAACCGCACGATCCATACGTCACCAGCCGGGAGTTCTACGAGCGATACGATGTGGATGCCATGCCGGTCCAGCCGAACTGGGACGACGATCTCGCCGACCGTCCGGGGCTGTACCGGAAGGCGCAGAAGGTCTTCGCGGACATGACCGAACGGCAGAAGAAAGAGGCCGCGGCGTGTTACTACGCGTCGATTACCGAGATCGACGAGCAGTTTGGTAAGCTGATCGATCAGGTCGAGGCCGCAGGTCAGCTCGACAACACGATCGTAGTCCTGACGGCTGACCACGGCGATTTCCTCGGCGCGCACGGGCTGTACCAGAAGAACGTGGGTGCCTTCGAGGAAGCGTACGGCGTGCCGATGGTGTTCGCCGGGCCGGGCTGCGCGCAAGGGGCGACGAGCGACGCGCGCGTGGGGCTGCAGGATGTGTGCCCGACGCTGCTGGAGCTGGCGGGGGTAGAGGCGATTGACGTGCCGGATTCAGTGTCGGTCGCGCCTGCGCTGGCCGACCCGGTGGTGGAGTCTCCGAACTTCCAGCACGGGTATGCGGAGTACTACGGCGTGCGGTATTGGTGGACGCAGCGGATCATCTGGGACGGGGACTGGAAGCTCGTGTGGAACGGGTTCGACTTCGACGAGCTATACAACCTGGCGGACGACCCCTATGAACTGCGCAATCTGGCCGACGACCCGGCGCATGCGGATCGCCTGCGGGCGATGATGGCGCAGGCGTGGAAGGTCGTGCGGGACACGGATGATCACCCGTTGCTGGGCTCGCAGTATGCGATTCTGAGGCTGGCGCCGTATGGGCCGGGGATTGCGGAGCAGTAGCCACGGCAGCGTAGGGCAGGCCGTGATGAACCACGCCCCTACGACGGCACGGGATCGCGGTTGGCAGGAACGTTGCTAAGCGGATGGTGAGGGTAGGGATATGGCACCGGTTACAGAGCGGATCGTCTGTCCGCATTGTGGCGCGGATAACCCGCGCTCGCTCATCGTGACGACATGCCACAAGTGCCGGGGTTCTCTCGCGGAGAGCGAGGAGCCGGTGGCTGATGGTGGCGTTCTGGATGAGGCGTTGGTGGAGGCGGCCGAGGAAGTCGAGCCGGTGGCGGCTGAGGAGGCCGAGCCCGTGGCGGCTGAGCCCGTCATTGCCCTGGGCCCTCCGCCACCCGAACCGGTTGGGCCGCTTCCTGAGTCCGAGCTTGAGCCGGCGCTCGTAGTAGCGGCGATTCCTGAGCCTGAACCTGAGCCGCCTATAGAGGTGGCGGTTGAGACCGCGCCCGAGGCGACACCTGTCCTCGAGCCGGCCGCGGAGACTGGGTCCGACGAGGTCGATGCGGCGGATGGGGATACGAAGCGTCCGACGGCTGAGTGGCCCGTCGTGCCGATGATTCTGTTGGCCGCGGCGATTGCCGTGCCGATGATTGTTCCGGGCCTCATCGCGGCGGGGATGGGAGCGGCGAGCGCGGTCCTCACGGCGCTGGTATTCGTGGGGGGTGGCGTGCTCTTCCTGTTCGTCGGGCGGGCATATCAGACTTCCAACGCGTACAGCGTGGGGATGGACCCGCGACCCAAGGGCATCGTCGATGGCGAGCCGTTTTCATGGGGCGCGACGATCCACGCGCGCAAGCCGATCGACCTAGGTGATGCGACAATCCGGATGACCGGGATGCTGATACGCGTCGGCTACGGCCCGCAGGGCTTGCCCGCAACTCAGCCCGTGGCGCCCGCCAGGTCCGGCGCTCTGGGGGCACTCATCCCTCAGCCGATGATGGAGCAGGTCCACCGGATCGATGGGCGACGGCTGGAAGCAGGCGAGAAGATCGTGGTGCGGGCGGAGATGGTGCTGCCCGAGAAGATAGTGAATTTACCCGTGGCGGCGGGGACGGACGTTCACGTGACGCTCGATCTGCACGTGCCGGTCCGGGGCTTCTGCGCGGACGTCCGGCGGAGGGTGAACCTGGGGCCGATTGGGCTCGATCCGCTGGCGAAGCATTTGGGCACGAAGTAGCCGTTAGCTGGCGCATTTCGGCGCGAGAGGCAGGTGTGGTCAGAATGGGCGTGGGTGGATTCAGAGTTGAGTGCCCGCATTGTGGGAGTGAGAACCCGAAGTCGCTGATCGTCACGACATGTGGGAGTTGCCACAAGTCCCTCGATGGGGCGAAAGAGGTCGGCGGATCGTCAGAGCCACCGCGTTCGGGTGGATTGCTCATAGGCACGCCATCACCTCCGATGGGGGCCAGCGCGCCACCAAGGTCAGCGCCGCTGCCCCGGTCGACGCCGCTGACATCGACGACGATCGAGTCTCGGCCCCCGCCGCCGCCACCGTCGCCGAAGATCGCGCCTCAGACGTCCGCGGCGCCGCCTCCCTCCGCGCCCGAGTCGCCGGTCTTCGACATGGCTGAGCCTGAGCCACCCACGCAGCCGGAAGCCCTGGCGCCGCCGGTCGATGTCGCCAGGCCCTCGCCGGCTCCCGTGGCTGGGCCGCCGCGACCTCAGCCGTCACGCACGCTCATCAGCTCGGAGAAGCCGTCGGCGCCTGCCAAACCGCCTGTGCCTAAGAAGCGAGCGCGGAAAACGCGTGAGGGCTCTGGCGGGTACAAGCCCGTGATGCCTCCGGAGCCGGACCTGGGGGCGATCTCGCAGGCGACAAGTGAGAAGAGAACCGCGCCGCCGCAGGTGGTGAAGCGCTTCGACCCGCTGCCGTCAGATGTCGGGGATGATCTCGACGATGATGGGGCGACGATTGTCGCCAAGGCCGCGCAACCGGTGACGCCGCGACCCCTCCCCAAGCCTCCCCCGCCGATTCCCACGGCGCCGCCACCCATCGTGCGGCCGAAGGAAGCACCGGCCCCGGCGCCGCTACCATCTCGTCGGCCGATAGCGCCCAAACCGAATCTGCCGCTCGCGGCGCCCAGCGCAGGCAGGCCTGCCCCGCCAACGGATCCGCTGGAGCAGCTCCTGCAGGCGATCCCGCGGGCGACGAAGGGCCCGATGCTGATCGTCATCATCTGCGTGGTCGTGGGTCTGCTTCCGCTGATGTTCATCGCGATGGCGATCGGTAAAGGGTCGGGCCTGTTCACGATGGGCATCATCGTCGTCCTGAGCCTCGTGGGCGTCGTCATCGCCCGAGCGTGGGCTACGTCCAGCCGGTACTATGCCGCCCCGGACGCCGCGCCGTCTGGCGTCGCGATCGGTCGGCCGTTCACGTGGGGCGTGACGGCCTTCGCGAAGCAGAATGTGGTGATCGGCACCGGCAAGATAACCATCAAGTGCGAGGAACACGCGATTCGGCGCGCCGGCAACTCGACGTCGCACCATAAGCGCGTGATCTACAACGAGGCGCATCGACTCGCCGGAGGTCGCCTCGCGCCGGGGCAGCAGGCGAACCTGCGGGTGGACCTCACGCTGCCGCCCCACGCGATGCCGACGTACCGGGGACGGCATAATCGGATTAAATGGACGGTTGAGATCGAAGCGCCCGTCGAGGGCTTCTGCACGGACATCAAGGAGAAGGCAGAACTGACCGTAGACGCGCGTGTCGAGTCAACCGAGGAAACGGGCGCCCAGCACGACCGGGCGGTTCCCGTGACATGGCTGCGGACGGCAACTTGGGCCAGCCGAGAGCAACAGTCCGGGCAGCTCGATGATCTCTTGGCAAACGGGGACAAGGGCGTCGCGAAGGCCTCGGATGGCTCCGTACTCGTGTCGGTCCGGGCGAGTGACGGCCTCACGCTGCCGTTCGGCCCGGTGATCCCTGCCGGAGAGACGCGCGAACTGCAAGTGACCCTCGCGACATCCGAGGATATCCAATGCCGGGGCGTGCTGTGTTGGATTGGCTGTCGGGCACATGGCCGCGGCACGGCGGAGGAGATCGTGGTCTTTCGGGAGCAGATGATCCACACGGGTCCGCTGCTCGCGAAGCAGGCGGTGATGGTGCCGATTGCGATTACGCCTCCGCCGGTGGGGCCGACCACGTACCAAGGGCAGCACGTGAAGCTGGAGTGGATGCTGCGCCTGCGAGTGGACATGCCGCTGTGGGTGGACCGCAGGCTGCCGATACCGTTCATCGTGACGCCGAGGTATACTGAACCCAGTGAGTAATGGTCGGCACGCGCCGGCCTATGTGAAAGGGGCTCTATCAACATGCGTGTAGGTGCACAGCTATATACGGTGAGGGATTACTGCAAGACGATTGAGGACATCCGCGAGACGTGTAAGAAGGTCGCTGGTATCGGGTACACGGCAGTGCAGATCTCGGGCTTTGGCCCGGCGAATCCGTCCGACGTCGCGCAGGCAATGGAAGATGCGGGGCTAGCGGTGGCCGCCACGCACATGGGGTGGGAGCGGTTTACGAATGACCTCGACGCGCTGATCGCGGAGCACAAGACGTGGAAGTGCCCGCACCCGGCGATCGGCGGTCTGCCGGGCGAGTATCACTCCGCCGAGGGCGTGGCGCGGTTCATCGAGGAACTGACACCGGTTGCCGCACGGCTGGCGGAAGAGGGAATGGACTTCAGCTACCATAACCACAACCAGGAGCTGATCAAGTACGGCGACAAGACATGGCTCGCGCAGCTCTACGAGCAGGCGCCGGGTGATGTCTGCAAGGCCGAGATCGACACGTATTGGATCGCGGCGGGCGGAGGCGACCCGGCGGCGTGGATTGAGAAGTGCGCCGGACGGCAACCGCTGGTACACTTTAAGGACATGGCGATGGCGGCGGGCCGCGAGCAGCGTTTCGCGCCGATCGGCGAGGGCAACCTGAACTGGCCTAGGATCCTCAAAGCGTGTGAGAAGGGCGGCGTGGAGGAGATCCTCGTCGAGCAGGACCAGTGCTACGACCTCTGTCCGTTCGATGCGCTGGCGGTGAGCTACAAGAACCTGAGTTCGTGGGGATTGAGTTAGGGGAGGAACGGCGTCGGGGTTGAAACCCCTCCTACAGACGGACTTGACGGCCCGCTACCGTAAGGGTGGCGGGCCGTTTTCGCGCTTGGTCCCAGATAAGGAGGACCGGCAGGCCTGACATTCCCCGACCGTGGACCCACAGGCGGCGGGACTTGGCGAGGTACGCTTCCGGTAAGGACGGTCGAGTCGGTACTCATGGAGGTGGTGTCAGTGCCCGACTTGGGTTTTGAGCGTCGATTGCACCGAGAGATTGGACTATGGGAGGGTGAAGGGCTGATCACAGCCGACGTGGCGGGCGTTCTGCGGGCGCGATACGAGGAGGAAGCTCGAACCGGGGCAAAGCGCAAGCTGGCGTGGGTGCTTGCATTCCTTGGGGCGCTGCTGCTTGGCGTCGGAGTGATCGTGTTCTTTGCCGCAAACTGGGATGTGATGCCTAAGTTCAGCAAGCTGCTCGCGGCGTTTACGGGGATCATCGCTTGCCACGCTTGCGGGTTCTGGCTGCGATATAAGAAAGGCACCTATCCCGGAACCGGGACGGCGCTGATCTTCCTGGGGACGCTGCTATACGGCGCAGCCGTGTTCTTGATCGCCCAGATGCTCCACATCAACGCCAACGCGCCGATATTGCTTGTGCTGTGGGCGGTCGGCGCGATGCCGATGGCGTACCTGCTTAAGTCGCGGGCGATGATGGTGCTCGGGATTCTGTCGCTGACGGTGGCGCTCGGATGGGATGCGGTGGAGTGGGTCGATGGCGACGACCCGATTCACTTCATAAGCGTGTTCTTGGCGTTCGGCGCGCTGCTCTTTGCATTGGGAGGATTGCACGCGTGCTTCGAACCCACCAAAACACATGGCAACGTGTACGCAAGTCTGGGCTCGGTAATCGTCTTCTCGGCCATGATTCCGCTGTCGTACAACGAGTCGTGGATGTGGAGCAGCGGTGGCCAGCCCGGCGGCCACGCGATGGCGGTGATGGGTCTGGTGGCTGCCGGAGCCATCATATCGGCCCTCTGCACGATGGCATTTCGCGGCCGGTCCTCCACGGCCCTGCGGGAAGCCATCGGAGCGGGTTGCGTCGCGGTGGTTGCGTTGCTGCTGTTCATGATGCCCGACGTTGGCACCGGGTTCTCCTTTGTCATTAACGTGGCGCTGCTCGCGATGTCGGTCGGGCTGGTCGTGATGGGGTACGCGCGTCGCGAAACGCTCTGGGTGAACTTGGGGCTTCTGTATTTCGCAGTCTTGGTGATCGTGCGGTACGTGGACTGGTGTTGGGAGCTTCTGCCGACATCGGCGTTCTTCATCGGAGCGGGAATCGTGCTAGTGCTGGGTGGCTTGGTGCTGGAGCGAGCGCGCCGGAAGGTGACGCAAGAGATGAAAGAGGCGAGGTGTGACCCATGAAGATGAGCTTCGGCGTGAAGTTCGCGGGGCTGGTCGTGCTGCAACTGCTGGTGCTATGCGGCCTGATGGCCTACAAGGGCATGCCGCTGCTGAGCGGGCGCAAGGTGGTGCTCAAGACCGTTCCCGTCGACCCGCGCGACTGGTTCCGGGGCGATTACGTGATCCTGCGCTACGAGATATCGACCGTGGAGCTTGGCCAGTGGAATCAGCGCGCGCCCGAGGTCGGCGACACGGCATACGTGAGACTGGCGAAGTTTGGCGAGTTCTGGGTGGCAAGCGGGGTCCACACATCGGCGCCGGCAGGTGATGACGTGTACATCCGCGGGCGCGTCACGGGCGTGGGGGCAGGATCGGTGATGATGGAGTACGGGATCGAAAGCTATTTCATTCCCGAGGGAACGGGCCACGAATATGAGCGACAGCGCCACTTGGCGGTCGAGGTAATGATCGACGACAAGGGGCTGGCGACCATCAAGGACGTGCAACCTGGCTCGGATCGCTGAGAGATACCTGCCGCACTTCGACGGACGACGGCCCGTCACCGGGTAAGGGTGGCGGGCCGTTTCTGGTGATTCTGGCGGGGAGAGGGTGATCCAGTCTCTTCGCGGAAGAAGTGAGTGGAGGGGTTCGGCATGTACAGGGCAATTGTCGCGGCGGTTGGTCTCATCGGATCGACGGCGGTCGCGCAGCCGTATCAGGCGAGCGGGGTGAAGGTGGGGGAAGTGACGGCGCGGAGCGCGATCGTCTGGACGCGGCTGACGAGCGTTCCCGAGCGGCTCAATGATGGGGTGGAGCTAGTCAAGGCGGGTTGGCGCGAGCCGCAGTGGCCGGAGGGCGTGACGGTGGATGAACTGGAGGGAGCATGTCCTGGTGCGGAGGGCGAAGTGAGGGTGGTGTATGGCTCGCGCGGCCGCGAGCGGGCGACGGCGTGGGAGACGGTGGACGCGGACGGAGACTTCACGGCACAGTTCCGACTGAGGAAGCTGCGGCCCAACACGGAGCACGCGTACCGGGTGGAATGTCGGTCGCCCGAGGGCGAGCCGGGGCGGGCCCTCGAGGGCGGATTCCGGACGGCGCCGCCGGCGAAGCGGGCGGATCGAGTGGTCTTCACGGTGGTCACGGGACAGGGGTACTGGCGCCAGGACACGCCTGAGGGGCACGGGATCTACCGCGAGATGCTGGCGATGGAGCCGAGTTTCTTCGTGAACACGGGCGATATCGTGTACTACGATCGGCCCAAGCCGATCACGCAGACGGTCGGGGCGGCGCGATACCACTGGCAGCGGACGTACAGCCTGCCGCTGCAGATGGCGTTTCACAGGCGGGTGGCCAGCTACTTCCTCAAGGACGACCATGACACGTTGTGGGATGACGCCTATCCGACGATGGATCAGCCGAGGGCGAAGGGGTTCACGTTCGCCGATGGTCAGAGGATCTTCCGCGAGCAAGTGCCGATGGGGAAGAGCACGTATCGGACGGTGAGATGGGGGAGGGACCTGCAGATCTGGATGGTCGAGGGACGGGACTTCAGGTCGCCGAACACAATGGAGGACGGTCCCGATAAGACGATCTGGGGCGAAAAGCAGAAGGCGTGGCTGAAGCGGACCGTGCTCGCGTCGGACGCGACGTTCAAACTGCTTATCAGCCCGACGCCGATCGTGGGGCCCGATCGCACCAACAAGCGCGACAACCACGCCAACCCTAACTGGACGCACGAGGGAGGCGAGATCCGCGAGTGGATCCGCGATGAGGCTCCGGAGCTGATCGTCGTATGCGGAGACCGGCACTGGCAGTATGTCTCGGTTCACCCCGAGACGGGCGTGAGGGAGTTCTCATGTGGGGCGACGAGCGACGCGCATTCGGGGGGCTTTGGCGAGGCAGTGCCGGAGTATCATCGGTATTTCAACGTGGTGGGGGGCTTTCTGAGCGGGACGGTGGAGAGGGATGCTGGCGCTCCGACGCTGACGTTCCGGCATCACTCGGTGAGCGGAGACGTGCTGCATGAAGAGCGGATCACCCAGGGAGATGAACGATGACTGCTGATAGGATTGTTGCGCCGACGCCATTCGTGAAGCCGGTGCGCGTGCCGGATGATGTGGAGTGTCAGATTGCCGAGCCAAGTGTGGCGCGAGCGGGGGAGACCGGCGATTGGCAGTTTGGCTTCGTGGTAAGCGCTGATGTTGACGAAGGGACTCCGCTGCGCGTGTTGTTCCATGGCGGCCGGCATGTGAAGGGCACGTTCTCCCTGGAGGAGGTCTCGGCGAACGGCCCGGATGGAGCGGTGCTGGCGCTGCTTGAGACCGATGGCAACGAGGTTGCGTTCGCGTGTCCGGCGGGGGGGGGGAACGCGTGACAGTGGCGTTGACGAATGCCACTGTGGGGATTCTATCTCTTCCGAGCAAGATGGTGCTGCTGTATGTCTCGCTGCCGGAGGAAGAGACCGACATCCCCAGCATCAACTCCGAGCCGCTCAAGCGCATCATCGGGGCGTGTCTCATCGACGTGACGGGCGGGGCTCTCGATCACTTGCGGGTACACGCGCCAAGTCATGTGGACGTCGCGGAGCCGCTCAACATCTTGGTCAAGGCCGAGGACGCGCACAATAACCTCGCATGCGAGCGCCCGGGCGAACTGACGGTGATGGAAGACGATGAAGTGCTGGAATACGATGAGCGCATGGATCACCCGGAGTGGGCGTGTTGCGAGCTGAAGGGCATCAAGCTGGCGGGACTCAGGCGGACCGCGCGGCTGACGGTCACAGACGATGAGGGGCGGAGCGCCGTGTCGAACCCGATCCACTGCACGGAAGATGAGTCTGCAGTCCCAAAACCGCGCTGGGGGATGATCCACGGGCACACGGAGTTCAGCGACGGCGCGGGGACGATCGAGCATTACCTCTCATATATGCGCGAGGGCTGCCGCCTGGACTTCGGCGCGCCGGGCGACCACGACCACGCGTACGAGACGACAGATGAGATGTGGGGCATGACGCAGGACGCCGTGGCGCGGCATAACGAGCCGGGCGGATTCGTCACGCTGCTAGGTTACGAGTGGGCGAAGTGGCGCCAGAATGGGGATGGCGACCGGAACGTCTACTACGCGGATGACCATCGGCCGATGTATCGCTCGGATGAGGGGCACTCGCCGACGCCGGGGGATCTGTACGAATCGCTGAAGGACGAGCGGGCGATCATCATCCCGCACCACCCGGCGAACAAGGGCAACCACTGCGACTACAAGGACTACGACCCGACGAAGGACCGGCTCGTGGAGATCTACTCAGTATGGGGATCGTCAGAGCTGGGCATCGCCGATGGGAATCCGTTCCCGATGCGTCCCTGGCGCGATGAGCCGGATCGCATCGACTCGGGCGAAGTGACTGAGGGCTTTGTGCAGAGGGCGCTTGAGATCGGGTGGCGCGTGGGCTTCACGGCGGGCGGCGACGATCACAACGCGCACCCCGGTGATATGACGCCGAGGACGGGCAAGCCGCCCAAATCGGCGGGCCTGATGTGCGTGATGGCGCCTGAACTGACGCGGAGGGCGATCTGGCACGCGATGTACGATCGCCACTGCTACGGGACGACGGGTGCGCGGATGTTGGTCGAGTTCGCGGTGAACGGCGCGCCGATGGGGAGCGAGCTGTTCCTGGATGAGCGACCGGAGCTGGCGGAGTCGAGGAGCCTGCGCGTGAGCGTGCGAGGTACGGATGTGGTGGATAAGGTGGAGATCATCCGGAATAATGAGGTCGTCTTCACCCACCACGGGCAGACGATGGATGAGACGGCGGGGTTTGAGGACGAGGAGCGGCTTGAGGACATCAACCTCCCCGCAAGCGACCACTGGCCGACGCCGTTCACTTTTTACTACGCGCGCGTGACGCAGGCGGATGGCGAGATGGCGTGGACCAGTCCGATTTGGGTGTCGGAGAGGAACGAGTAGCGGGTCTGGAGACCCGTTGGTACGCGAACTGACGCGTCCGCCCCGGCTAGTCCATTGGCGATCCGAAGGTTACCCAGTCGTCGTCGCCGGACATGCGATGGCCCCAGACCTCGCCGGTTTGCGTGTCGAGGACGAACACGGCGCCCTTGCCTTCCATCTCTGACATGGCGGTCTGCATCTGGAAGCGCGCGGCGCCATCCCCAACCTGAGCGCGCGAGCTGACCTGCAGCGTGGTGACAATGCAGGCGGCGACGGCGATGACGGCTATCAGCATGAAGAGCTTGTCTCGCGTGAGCATGACGTGCCCCTTCTTACCCTCATGACGTAATCCAGGAGTCCCTTAGCTCTGCTCTCCACGGGGACCTGCGCGGTCCGCTTGGCAATATCATTGCAGAGATCAGCGCTTAATGTGAAGCCGAACCCGTGGTTTCCTGCGGAGGGGTTCCATGGAACTCATCGACCGAGTGTTTGCCGGGTGTTTGATTGGCGGATGTGGTGTCTCACTGCTGATGTTGCTGTCCGCGGGGCTTCTCAGTCGCGCGCGTCTCCCAATTCGTCTCCCCAAGATCAGACTGCCTCGCTTGGGCCGAGTTCGCGCAAGGGTGCCGCGCTTGCCGAAGGGCGTCAGCAAGCCCGGAATCGCGCAGGCGGGCGTGCTGTTCGTGCCGCCAGGCATGCTGCCGATCGTGCTTGGGCTGGTGACCACGTTCTTTGGGGCGGGCGGGTTGGCGCTCCACGCGAAGCTTGGGCTGGGCGCGCTCACGAGCGTCCTGGCGGCCTCGGGGCTGAGCATCGTCCTCACGGGCGCGATGGTGCTGGGGCTGTGGCAGTATTTCATGGCGGGGACCGGCGAGAGCGAGGTCAAGGGCGGCACGCCGATCGGGAAGATCGGCCACGTGAGCGTCGCGATCCCCGAAGACGGCGTGGGCGCGATCGCGCTTGTATCCAATGGAAAGCGAGTGACGATGCCGGCCGTGGCCCAAACTGGGGCGTCTCTTTCGAGAGGCGCCGACGTCATGGTCGTTGACGTAGCCGGTCACAAGGCAGTTGTCGAAGAGTTCGTTCTCGCTATCTGATGCCAAGAGCATCAGGGCGACGCGTCTGAAGGAGGCGCAAGGAAAATGGAATGGCTAACCGAGGGTTGGGGATGGCTCTTTCTGTTGCTGGGCGCGCTCGTATCGGTCGCGATCTTCTATGCCGCGAGGTATGAGAAGGTCGGCCCGAATGAGGTGCTGATCGTATCGGGACGCAAGGGCGTGTTTGAGAGCCCGACGTCGATGGAGAGGTCTGTCAGGAATTTTAGGATCTACCATGGCGGCGGGACGTTTGTGATGCCGGTTCGGGAGAAGACGGACCGCATGTCGGTTGAGCTGATGACGCTGGAGATCCACACGCCGGAGTTCTACACGAAGCTGGGCGTACCGATCGTGGTGGACGCGATCGCTCAGATCAAGGTGCGCAGCGACGACCCGATCGCGACGGCGACGGCGGCCGAGATGCTCCTGAGCAAGGGCCGGGCGGAGATGAACGAGATCGCCCACCAGATGATGCAGGGACACCTGCGGGCGGTCATCAGCACGCTGCCGATCGAGGAGATCCACCGTAACCCGGAGGCCTTCGCGCAGAGCGTCCATCGGCTGACATCCGAAGACCTCGCGAACATGGGCATCCAGGTCGTCAGTTTCACCATCCGCGAGATTCAGGACCCGAACGGGTACCTGAACGCGCTCGGTCGGCCGGAACTGGCGGGCGTGCACAAGGACGCCGCGCTGGGCGAGGCCACGGCGCAGCGGGACTCGCAGCAGGGCAAGGCGCAGGCGGAGCGAGACGCGGCGGTGGTGGCGGCGAAGGCGAATGAGGAGGCGCGGCTGGCGCAGTTGAGCGCGGATGTCGCAATTGCCGACGCGCAGAGAGACCGCGACGTAAACGTTCACGAGTACAACCGCCAGGTCTCGGAGGCTGAAGCCAAACGGGATATGGCATACGAGTTGCAGAAGGCGAAGACCGAGCAGGCGCTGGTGAACGAGAAGATCGGCGTCAGCATGGTCGAGCGCGAGAAGCAGATCGAGGTGGAAGAGCTGGAGATTACGCGGAGGGAGAAGGAACTCGACCACACGGTTCGCAAGCCGGCGGAGGCGGACCGGTTCAAGACCGAGACGCTTGCCAGCGGCGAGCAGCGAAAGGTCCAGATGCTGGCCGAGGCCCAAGCGGAAGCGGCGAAGCTGCAGGGCCTCGCGGAGGCCGAAGTCATCAAAGCCAAGGGCGAGGCCGAAGCGGAGGTCATCCGGCAGAAGGCGTTGGCCGAGGCGGAGGGTGTCGAGGCGATGAAGTCCGCCGAGGCTGAAGGCATGCGGCGGAAGGCGGAGGCGTGGAAGGAATACACCGCGCCGGCGATCAGCGAGCTGCTCATCGATCGCCTGCCCGACATCGCATCGGCGGTTGCCGGGCCGCTTGAGAAGATCGACCGGATCGTCATGGTGAACAACGGCGACTCGGACAGCACGGGCGTCGAGCGGGTGACGAAAGGCGTGACGAATGTCATGGCCCAGGTGCCGGGCTTTGTGGAGCTGATGCAGAGCGTCGATCTGAAGGGCGTCGTGCAGCAGATTCCAGGGCTTGTGGGCGCTCCGACGAGCGGAAATGGGCAGGAGGAGACCCCGCCAGAGCCGCCGATGGACATCGTGGAGCCGGATGCATGATAGGCCGGGAGCGCCTGAAATTGCGCGGTCCTCGCCCATATGTGGGTGAGGGCCGCGCCGCTCCATCGCATAGGCGATCGGAAACTTCTCGGAACTGTAAAGGGTTAGGTCTGTCATAACTCCATGAACCCCGTTGACAGGGGTTGCGACCCGTGCTACTATGGCGCGTCGTGAGACGGATTCAGGCTTTAGCCTCGAGTCCAACTGCTGTGTCTCACCGCTCACAGGCGACCTAATCCTGGCAAAGAAGGGAGGCTACCCTCCTCGCCGGGTCAACTGATGAGATGGTGAGCAGCGAACGTGACGCAGACGGTGGGTCATCGGCGAAGGCAACTAGGATACTTCGCTCAGACCCTCCGGACCACGCGTGATGTTCGAACGGTGGGGCACCCAAGGTGCCTTGCCTCGGTCTCAAAACAGGAGGGTATAAAACCCATGCGTAAGATGATAACAGTAGCAGTAGCCCTCGCTCTCGTCACACTCGCCCTTCCGGCGTTTGCGGCGAGCAGCCCCGCCGAGACGGTGCCGTTCGACCACTGGGCGTATGACGCAGTCCAGAAGCTGGTCGATGAAGGCATCATCATCGGTTACCCGAAGACGCACGAATTCAAAGGCGACCGCGCGATGACCCGTTATGAGTTCGCCATGGCCATCAGCCGTCTGATGGAATGGCCGGGCCTTATCGGTGCTCCCGGAGGCGCAGGTCCCGCTGGTGACGCTGGTGGGGATGGCGATGACGGTCCCGCTGGCCCGCAAGGCCCCGCTGGTCCTCCCGGACCCGTTGGTGGTGCTGGCGCGGATGGCGCAGCTGGCCCCGCTGGTACGCCCGATCAAGCTGCAATCGAAGCGATCTGCAAGAAACTCATCGACGAGTTCAAAGATGAGCTGGCAGACCTTCAGGACCAGATCGACGATCTCGCGGAAGACGTGGACGATCTTGATGGCCGCGTAGCGGCTCTCGAGGACGCCATGAATCGCCCGCAGGTCACAGGTTGGATCAACTACCGTATCGGTCTCGTTGGCGATCTCTGGAAGAACGCTGAGTACGATGCGTTGACCGCGAAGATCGGCATTGAGGGACAGATCACGGACGAGCTCGCAGGCCGCATTAGCCTGAAAGCGATCGATGACACGACTCGCGTCACGATGGCCCACGGCGGAGTTGCCCCGACGCTCGGCATTGGCGAAAACATCTGGCTCGACGAAGCCTGCCTGATGTATGCGACAGACTGGTGGACCCCGGTCCAGTGGACCGCCGGCCGTCAGTTCTTCGCGCTGGACCGGCATGGTCTTCTCGTTGACAACCAGCGTCTGAGCACCCAGGGCATCCGCGGCCAAGCTGATAGCCTCTGGGGCACGGACCTGGACTTTGACTTTGTGTACGGTGGTTCGTTCTACGATCTCGCTGCTGGCTTCGGCGCGGGCAATGACGGCATGGGCGCTGCGCGTCTGGCCTACACCCGTCCGAACTTCGAAATCGGTGGAACCTACCTCGCCACAGGTGTTGGTGAAGAGCAGGGCATCGCGGGTGATGCGTGGATCGAAGTCTTCAACCGCGACTTGACGTTCGAGTACTCGGAGCAGCTCCAGTTCCCGAGTGGCGCCCGCCTCCCCGGCGGTGCGAACAACCCGAGTGTCTGGATGGGTACCGCGGAAATCATCGACAATCCCGGACTGAGGATTCTCGGTACAGCTTCCCGCGCGTCGGTGGCCTATGGCATTTTCTATAGCTCGCTGAACCCCTACTTCGAGGGCATCGACTACGCGATCATGAGTGGCGCGTCGGCTGGCTTCCCGTGGGAGCGGTGGATGTACGGCCCGTTGGTGTTTGCTGGTGCGCAGACGTTGGCCGCAGACGTGGACTTCGCGCTCGGAAGCATTCCAATGCACATTCGCTACGCGAATCTGGAAGGCACGCTCGGCGCGATACTCCCGTATGAGAACCTCGTCTCTGTTTCCGCCACCAAGACAGTTGTTGATGGCTTGGACGTCGCGTTCACCTACGCGCGTCAGGAAGCGGAGAGGGGGTTCGTCGACCTGGATCTCATCCAGGCGTCGGCCGTCGTAGAGTTTTAAGGTCTCTGACCACAGAACGTGAACACGGGGGCTCCCACTCGGGAGCCCCCGTTTCTTTTTGCGGTGTTGGTTGCTCGCCTACAGGTCCAGCGCGCGGGACGCCGCGTCGAAGTTGATGACCGGCGCTCCATCGCCGATATAGCGGGCGTGGCGCAGACCTTCGGTGAGGTACTCCTTGGCCATTGCTACGGCATCGCGCAGGGCGACATCTCTCGCAAGCAACGCCGTGATCGCCGCGGACAGGACGCAGCCCGTGCCATGCGCGGCAACCCTCAGCGGCACGCGCTCGGCCGCCAGTTCCACGTGACCATCCGCATCCACGAAGACGTCGATCGGGTCCCCGTCGCTGTGCCCGCCCTTGACCATGGCCGCCCCCGCGCCCAGCTCAAGCAGACACTCACCCGCCAGCCGCATGTCGTCGAGGGATGCAATGCGAAGCCCGGTCAGCGCCTCAGCCTCGGCGAGGTTTGGCGTGACGAGCGTGGCGCGGGGCAGGATGACATCCCGCAACGCGTCAACGCCCTCGGGCGTGAGGAGCGCGCGTCCGCTGGTGGATACGGTGACGGGATCGACGACGAGGGGAATGGTGGAAGACTCGGTGAGGTGGCGCGCTACGACGTGGACTGTGTCCGCGCCCGCAAGCATGCCGGTCTTGGCCGCCGCGACGCAGACATCCGCGAGGAGCGCGCGCAGTTGCTCGGCGACTTGCTCGGAAGCGAGAGGCTGGCAGGCGTGGACCGCGCGCGTGTCTTGCACGGTCAGTGCCGTGACAGCGGCCGCGCCATGGACGCCAAGGCTGGCGAATGTCTGCAGGTCGGCCTGAATGCCAGCTCCGCCAGTCGGGTCGGAGCCCGCTATGGTCAGTGCGGTGGTCACGGTGGCGAGTCGCTCCGCAGCCTATACTTGGATCTCTCTCAACGGAGCCTTCGCCATGAGTCGCGCGTCGGCCTCGGTCAGGCCGTACGCTCTGATCGCCGCTTCGTCGACGGCGTGCTGCGCGGCGTTGATCTCGGCGGGGTCGGAGGCCGCGGCTCGGCGAGCCGCGACACCGGCGAGGCAGTCGAGACCGGATCGCGGGACAGGGAACTCCTGGATCCAGGAGAGCGGGATGCGAAGGGATCCCTTGGGGATGCGAGCCGCGTAGAGTTGCTGGTAATGGAGCCAGGCAGCGGGCAGGCTGTTGAGAAGGGCGAGCGCCGCGCCGAGGACGCGGGGCTCCCCCCACGCGCCCCAGACGGCGACCATGAGCGCGGTCGGATGGTCCCACAGCGCGGCGGTGGGCCGGGGGCCAATGCCCTTGATGATCAGCTTGGGCTGGTGGAATAGGCGCCAGAGTTCATCCGAGACGGCGGGCGGTCGGTCTGTTAGCACGGGGCACTCCCACAGCGTGCCTCGGAGTCTGAGCAGCGCGCTGGTCGGAGCGCGGAATGCCCGCACGTTGCCGGGCGTGACCACCGGTAGTTCGTCGCGAGAGCCGGTAGCCTCGGACATGTGAGCACAGCACTCGTTGTAATCGAACCCGCGAACGCCTCCGCGGACGAGAGCGAGTTCACGCAGCGGCACGGTGTCGTCGAGCATCCTCGCCAGAAGCGATTGCTCATCGTCACTGGCGCGGAGGGTCGGCCACCGCGACCGTAAGAGATCGCGCTGCGCCTTCTGATTCCGAGGGCCGATGTCATCGAGGCTCTCAGGGCAGAAGATGGCGACCTGGTGTCCGGGTCGAGGCGGCTTGCGAGTCGCGATGGTGATGACTTGGTTCACCAACGCTCCAGCCTCGGCACCGCGGCAGTCAGTGAGGTCGATCAGCTCGCGCAGCGTCGCGCGTTCGTGGAGGTAGCGGCGAAGCCGGCGTCCGTAGTCGGCGACCAGGAATTTGCTCGACGTGAGCAACCCAATCGTCCCTCCCTCCGTCACCGTGCGGACCGCCAGCTCGATGAACGGGACCTGAAGATCGAAGGCGCCGCGAGCGGTCGCGAAGTCGCGCCGGATGCGGTCGCTCTCAGCACCGCGGCGAGCGGCCCGGACGTAGGGCGGATTTGCCACGATGCAATCGGCTGCGCAATCCGGCAATTGGTGCAGCACGTCGCGTTGCGTGACCTGGAGCGGCAATTCGGAGGCGAGGCGTTGGATGCCGGCGGCTGAGGCCCCAAGCTGAGTGGCGGAAAGCAACAAGGCTACCCGCGTGACGATGACGGAGCCGAAGTCGCGGTCGTGGCCTCGGAGGAGGCGCGCGGCGCGTAGCGGCGAGAGCCCTCCGTCGGCGAGATGGTCGAGGGCGGCCAGGAGGAGCGCGCCGCAGCCGCACGCGGGATCGAGCACGATCGGTCGAGGAATGGCATGGCCAAGCGCGCGCTCGACGAGCAGTCGGGCGACGGCTGGTGGCGTGTAGTATGTCCCCGACGTCTTTGCATCGGGCACGGCGCCATCGCGATAGATCCGACCAAGGTCGGAGGGGTCGAGGGATGTCCAGTCGGCGCGGCCGGGGACGGATACGCCGAGGCCGCCAGGCAACTCAGGCGCGAATGTCGCGGGCGGAATGCTCAGCGCGGTCGCCGCATCAGCTACGAGTCTTGCCAGCACGCCGTCATTCGGGTTGGGCATAGCTGGGATCCTCGACGAACCCCTCGTGGCACTCGCCGCATTGGTGCTGCGGATGGGGCACCGGCAGCTCCTTGCCGGTGACATCCGAGCCGCTTGACATGCCTCGATGGCAACGATAGCATTCCGTCGTCTCGTGATCGTCAGGCGGAGTCAGATCGACGATGTCGGCCCCGGGTGGAGGCAAGCGTCCGAGGAGCGATGCGGTCATGAAGATGACCAATACGGCGGCGATGACCCCCATCGAGATGTACCCCAGCTTGCGTTTCCTGTCAGCGTCGGACATGGCGGTGGGCGTCCTCCGTTGGGGGCTATTTGTCGCGTCCGTAGTACAGGACGTCCCTGAAGCGCGCGGGCTCAATAACCTTGCCGAGCAGATGGAGATGAAACCCGAACTCGCCGATCTCCCACAGCCCGTGGCCGTCGCTGCCGAGCGCGATCTTCACGCCGCGCTCGACGCAGGCCGCGAAGAACTCTGCGTCGGGATCGTTGGTGTGGTAGTTGATCTCGGCCGCCACGCCATTCGCCGCCAGCAGAGCCGCGAGGGGCTCGTAAAGTTCGGTCGGCACGCGTCGGTCCGCGCGACGGAAGATCCGGAACGGGTGGGCGAGGATGTCTACGTCCTGGGCGACGACGTCCTCGGTGTCGCGCATGAACTCGCGGAGCAATTCGTCCTCGTCCATCGTGCGGATGTTACCCGCCATGATGACATGAACCGCGCCGACGAATACGTCCCACCCGTCGCGGTCTCGATCCAGTAGCGTCAACTTGCGGTCCCCATCGAGTTCGACCTCCAGACCCATGCCGACTGACGGCGATCGCAGCGGCTCGACCTCGGCGCGGAACTGGTCCATGCGACCTCGACCCGCGTCGCGCTCGCGCCGGATGACGCTCGCGTCCTCGCGGAACACGCCGCCCCAGTAATCGTCCGCGCACAGGTAGAGCTGGCCCGCGTGCTCGGTGATGTGGACTCGCGAGATGCCAAAGAACTCGGCGTGCTCGACGACGGTGCCGGCGGTGACGTCGTCACTGCAGTAGGCGTATTGCGAGTGGGCGTGGAAGTCAAAGAGCGGCGCCGGAGGGTCGACCATCGTAAGCGCGACCTCGCGGGCGGCGAATGACTGGTCGCTGATGCTGAGCCGCGTGAACCGCAGAGGCGCCTCGGCGAGCGCCGGACATGTCATGTAGGCAACGCCGCTGACGTCTTCGGCGGCGATGCCGGGATGGTAGTGCGCGCTGACCGAGAGCAGGACGCCTGCTTCCTCATAGGCGCGCATGACGTCCGCGCCATTGGTCAGGTTATAGGGGTAGCTGCTCTCGATGGGCGGGTGGATCGGGTTGTGCTGGAACGCGACGATCGGGAGGTCGGGGTCGGCTTGCGCGCAAAGGGTGAGGTCTTCCGCGGAGCGAGTTGCTTCGTCGCTCGGGGCGTATGCGTCGGCGAACGTGACGAGTTGGCAGCCCTTGACAACGTGGATGCCGGGGCGATCGCCAAAGATGTCGAGGATTCTCTCGGCTGGGCCATCGTGGTTTCCGGGGACAACGATGATCGGGACGTCGAGCTTGGACACTTCCTCGCGGATCTCGGCGAGGTCCTCTTCGGCGCCCGCCGCGTCGCCGTTGTCGACGAGGTCACCCATGAGAACGACGGCGTCGACGACGCCTTCGCGCTCGGTTCTCCGGACGGCGCGGCGGACAAGCTCAAGGCCCCAGGCCGACTTGCGCGAAGGGATCGGGCACTCGTGTTCGGCATGGTTGACGTAATGAACATCGGCAATGATGAGAAGCTCGACGGCGGAGGTCGCGGAGCAGATTGGGGTCACGTCCGAAGTGTCTCCTTAGGGCGACGAGTTAACGGCCCCGGAGGCTTCGCGCGCAAGCCTCGTTGCCCCTCCATGGGAAGGTGAATTCTCGGGTCGGCGCTGGCTAGAAACGGCGGATGAATCGCGGGTCGCGAGAATTATTGAGTATTAATCTTGCACAAGGAGGAGTCCGCGATCCGGACTGGGAAGAGGATTGACGGGGGAATGGTGTACACTTAAACAGTCACTTCGGGGTTAAGTTGACACTCTCCAACGGGCGGTGCTATACTCGCACCCTATTTACATTCCATACCGCTCGCCCGTGACCCGGGGCACCGCGGGAAGGAGCGATGCTGGTGTTGCGTGATAACGTAGAGGAATACGCGAAGATCCGTGTGTGTGGCGTCGGCGGGGGCGGAACGAACGCCGTCAACCGCATGATGGAGGCCGGGTTGATTGGCGTTGAATACATCGCCGTCAACACCGATCAGCAAGTGCTCGACTTGTCGACAGCCGATAGGAAACTCCAGATCGGCGAAGAGATTACGCGCGGCCTAGGTACGGGTGGCAACCCGGACCTTGGCGCGGCGTCGGCTGAAGAGAGTCGACAGGCAATTGTCACCCACATCACGGGCGCGGACATGGTGTTCATCACGGCCGGGATGGGTGGTGGCACGGGAACGGGCGCGTCCCCGTTGATCGCTGAAATCTCGCGTGAAGCCGGCGCGCTGACTGTTGGCGTCGTGACGAAGCCGTTCAAAGTCGAGGGCAAGAAACGGCAGCGCCTCGCTGACGAGGGCTTGGAAAAGCTTAAGGATGCCGTCGACACTCTGATTGTCATCCCCAACGATCGCCTGCTATCGATGACCGAACGTGACCTGACGCTGGAGGAAGCATTCCGGCTCGCAGATACGATTCTGCAGCAGGGCGTCCAGGGCATCAGTGAAGTCATCGTAGTGCCTGGCCTGGTGAACCTCGACTTCGCGGACGTTCGTTCGGTCATGGAGAACGCAGGTCCGGCGTTGATGGGCATTGGCGAATCGAAGGGCGAGCATCGCGCGGCCGACGCGGCGCAGACGGCCATCGCGAGTCCGTTGCTTGACACGACGATCGATGGCGCGAAGAAGGTGTTGCTCAACATCTCGGGCGGACCGGACTTGACCCTGGCCGAGGTTGCCGAAGCGGCCACGATCATCCAGGAAGCCGCGGGCGACGAAGAGGAAGTCGACCTGACGTTGGGCGCAGTGACGAACGAGAGTCTGGAAGGCACGATCCGCTTGACGGTCGTGGCGACCGGTTTCGAGGATCGACCGACGCCAAAGCTTGTCAGCGACGAGCAGCCTGCTGAGGAGTCGGCGGATCCGGAAACCGACGACGCGCAACCCGAGCCGGAGTCGGCGGAGAAGCCGAAGTTCCCCGCTGAGGTCCCGACTTACGACGGCGATGACATCGACATCCCCGCGTTCTTGCGGCGAGATCGGACTCGACGGGACTAGGCGTGGTAGAAGGTCAGACAGAACGAGAAGCGGCCGGCATTTCGCCGGCCGCTTTTGTCTGTTCTGTTGGGTAGGTCCTGTCGTGGTTTACCAGGTCGCCTTGACGTCGAGATGGACTTCATCTTGGGGCTTGACGGTTGAGGATGATCCCGGGGGCAGCGTGCGTTTGGCTGACACGGAAACGTCGGCGACCCAGATGGGACGGGTGACGCCGACGGAGATGATCGAACCGTTGGGCGTGTTGCCCGAGGCTGTGCGCAGGTTGCCGGTCTCGTAGTTGACGTCGAGTTTCCCGACGAAGGGGTTCTCTCCGCCGAGGCCGATGCGGACGCGGCTGACCTCGGTTGGGTCGACCAAGCTCTCGCTCAACGAGTAGCCGATTTTCCCGCTGAGTCCCCAAACGATCGGCCTCGCAACTTCCGCATTCCAGACGCGCTGCTGGTGGACGGTCTTCTTCGCCGCGTCATATGAGTACTCGTGGACGTTGAAGCCGAGGTCTGCGCCAAAGAGAGGGATCTGCACCGTCGCGCCCATTTCGGGTTCGGGGCGGTTGTGCTCATCGTGGTACATGCCCGTAAACTGCAACTGGTCGGTTGTGGTGTACGCCAACTTCAGATCGACCGTGGGGTCGATGTGCGCGCCGGTGTTGCCAAGGGTGGTGTAAGTCGCCGTGGCGCCGAGGCCCTCGCCGCCGGACGGCGTGTGTGCGACGGTGAGCGAGCGCAGGGTGGCGATGCCGACGCCGGTCGTATCGGTATCGCTGAACGATGCGGAGATCGTGGTGTCGGGCAGCACGGTGACCTGCGAGCCGATGGTCGTGACGGCGGTATCGGCCGCGGCCGCACGATCCGAGTCGGTGTGAGATGCCGTAACGTTGACGCCCTCGATCGGCGTCGCGTTGACGGTGACGGAACTGACCGAGTCAGAGCCGCCGACATCGCGCGTGGTATCCGTGTGGCTGGCCGCGACGCTGACTGTCTCGCTTGGTTTGGCGTTCAGGTTGAGCGTGGTGACGCGGGTCGAGACGCCCTGGTCGCGGTCGGTGTCGACGTGCGTGGCCGCGAAGGTCACCTCATCGGTCGGCTGAGCGTTCAGGGCGATGCTGGTGATGTTCTCAGAGCCCTTGACCGATGAGTTGGTGCGGGCATGACTCGCGTTCAGCGTTCCCCGACCGGAGAGTTCGATGGTCGGCGCGCGGAATGCCATGGCGGTGACGGTCGACGTGTTCCCGTTGACCGTGGATTCAGTCTCGTGGAATTCGGCCATCGCGGCCGCGGCTCCCGGACGGGTGAGCGCGAGATCGAACTTCTGAGTCTGGGAACTGTGAATGTTGAGCTTGCTCGCAGTGGTGAGCGCCGAACTCAACGCGAAGTCACGACCCAGGCCGAGGTTGAGTTTTGCGGTTTCAGTGGTGGATCTGGTGAAGCCCTGCAGCGTGTTGGCTGAGTCTGTGTCCCGCACGAAGGAGAACTCGCCAGCCGTCGTGCCGCCGCCGAAGCCCTGCGTCAGCGCCATCGTCTGTTTCTCGGACTCAGAGTGGGAGAGCCCGCGCGGGCCTTGCTCGCGGGCGAAATCACGGGTGAAAGACATGGTGCCGCGCGAGTTGAGGCTGAGCTGGATTATGTCTTTCGTCCGCTCGACCGTGCCGAGGGAGAACGTGCCCTCACTCCCCGCTCGGACCGTCTCGCGCCGGATCGACAGCCGCCGGTGAAGTGGCACGTCGACCTCGTACTTCTCCGGATCAAGTCCTGCCGCGCGGAGGTTTTCCTCGGTGATGGATTCGCGGAACGCCTGCGGATTCTGAATAGCCGTAGGAGAATCGGTAAACGCGAGGCTCGCCCCTGTCAGTAGGAGAGCCCCTGCAATCAGTACCCCAACCGTCCTGGTGCCCCCGGATTGCACGCCCGATCACCTGCCTTAGAGTGTGGTTCGATGTAGGCTGCGTTGATACCCTAGTAAAGACACTTTACCACGGGAAATGTTTCGCCACAAGGGGTGTATTGTTGGCGTTGTGAGCCGCGTCACTCGGAGGCATTAGGCCCAGTGCGTGACTTCGAGCGCGGCGGCGACGAGAAGGAGGGCGACAATCAGGCCCAGGCTCTGGGCCACGCGGTCGGATTTGAGCAGGCGTTTGACCTTCTCGGCCTGCCAGGCGGAGTCATGATCGAGCGTCCGCGGCACGAGATTCTCAGCCAGTTTGAGCCCTAACGCGGCGGAGAGAATCAGGGCTGGGAACTCCACCGGGCCATGAGGGAGCAGGTACGCGGCAGTCTTCAGCAATCCGGCCGTCCAGCCCTGCATTAGCCCGTCAGCAAGCCATACGCCGAGCATGATGGCATTTGCGCCCACGGCCATGTAGGGCACTATGGCGGCAAGCGCCGCGCTACTTCGAGCTGCGAAATCGAGGTCTTCATCGCCGATGGGCGGGAAGATGCGCCGGCCGACGTTGGTGAGCGCGGTCGCCATGGTGATGGCGATTCGCTCGCCGATTGAGGAGCCTGGGACATCGGGTGATGCCTCGTGCTTGGTGTTGAGGCGGGAATTGAGCCACACGCTGGCGGGGCCGATCAGGGCGCCGGTGAACGCCGCGCGGATGTTGTTGAGCAAGATGAGAAAGAAGACAGCCCACAGGCCCGTCAGCCAGGTTGTGGGCCAGAACTGGACCTTCTCGATGAGGGCCAGCAGTCGCGTGGGCAGTCCGGGAACGAGCGTGGCGGCGGCGACGGACAGCACGAAGGTGACCACGGTGACCACGACCAGCGTCTTGGCCATTCGCACGATGCTCGGCCAATCCCACGCGAATGGGCGCGCGGCCGAGAGTCCGTCCGCCGCGCCGGTCGAGACCATGGCACGCGCCTCGGCCGCGTCGATTGCGCCACCGTCGGATGTGTGGTCGGGGTCTATGTTACTCAGGGTCGCGTCCGCTCGGCCGTAGTGTAAATGCGCATGCGCGTGCCGAATTGACTGTGCCCCTGTCGGGCTAGAACTCAAACGTTGGGTGATCCCCCTCGCTGGGCCTTCCTGGCGGCAAGCCCAGGTGCTCGTAGGCTTCTGCCGTCGCCTCACGCCCGCGTGGGGTGCGGCGGATGAGGCCAATCTTGAGGAGGAATGGCTCGACCACGTCTTCGAGCGTGTCTTGCTCGACGTTGAGCGTTGCTGCCACGGCATTTACGCCTGCCGGGCCGCCCCGGTACACGCCGATGATGGCTGCGAGATAGCGGCGGTCCTGCTCGTCGAGCCCGAGATGGTCGACGCCAAGCGAGCGGAGGGCCTCCGCGGCGATCTCTTGGGCGATGCGTCCGTCCCCTTCGACCTCAGCGTAGTCCCTCACGCGTCGCAGCAGACGGTTGGCGACCCGTGCCGTGCCGCGAGAGCGGGCGGCGATCTCATGCGCGCCCTTCGGATTGATCTCGACTTCCAGCTGGTCCGCCGAGCGGTGGACGATCCTCTGAAGCTGCTCGACGCTGTAGAAATCGAGATGGTGATAGATCCCGAAACGCTCGCGTAGCGGGGCGGTCAGCAAGCCGGCGCGGGTCGTGGCTCCCACGAGCGTGAAGCGCTTGACCGGGACGGTGACCGTGCGCGCGTAGGCTCCGCGGTCGAGTACGAAGTCGACGCGAAACGACTCCATCGCCGGGTACAGAAACTCCTCGACCACGCTCGGCAACCGGTGGATCTCATCGACGAACAGGACCTGGCCGGCTTCCATGTTGGTCAGGATGCCGACGAGATCGGCGGCTCGCTCGAGGGCCGGGCCGGAGGTCTGGTGGAGTTTGACGCCCATTTCATTGGCAATGATGTAGGCCAGGGTCGTCTTACCGAGTCCGGGCGGACCGTCGAAGAGGAGATGCTCAAGAGGTTCGCCGCGCTTCTGCGCGGCCGCGATCGATATCTTCAGGCCGTCGATGAGCCGGCGCTGGCCGACGTCGTATTCGTCGAGCGTCTGAGGGCGGTGATCGAAGGACTGCACGACGTCCTCGACCTGCTTCTCCGGTCCGATAATCCTCTGAGGCTGGTCGTCCATTGGCGTCAATGTCCCCGAGCGGCGCCTGGCTGAGCTATGCTCTCTCGGCCAAAGCTTCTGTGATCAGCTCGTCGGCGGTGGTGATATCGGGCCGGCGATCGAAGGCTGCCTGCACCAATACGCGCGCGTCGGCCGCGGAGTGGCCGAGTTGCGTGAGGATTTCGATGGCGTCGGTCTGCATCCCCTGCTGAGGCGCGCCGGCGACTTCAGCGGCGACATCCTCATCGACGGAGATGAAGTCCGCGACCTTGCCTTGCAGCGTGTTGTGGATGTCGCGCGCCTTGCTCGCCCCGACGCCCGGCAATGACTTGAGGAACTTGACGTCGCCTAGTTCGATGGCGCGGGCGATGTTCGCGACGGGCGCGGCGAGCATGCGACAAGCGGCTTTGGGGCCGATGCGCGGCACGTCGAGGAGACGCTCGAAAAGCTCAAGCTGACCCGGCGCGTCAAAGCCGAGAAGCATTGGCGTGCCTTTGGAGTGATCCATCGCGAGGTAGTAGTAGGTGTTGAGGGTGACCTCGGCGCCGGGCTCCATCCCCGCGAGTCTCTCGGCGGTCGTGACGGGTACCTGAACCTCATACCCCAGGCCGCCGGCTTCAATGATCGCGCTGTCGGGAGTCGACTCCACAAGCTCGCCTCGGATCATCCGTATCACAGAGCGTGTCTCCTATGAGCGCTCGGAATCTTCGATCAGCTTCGCGATGGACTCGGGCAGTTGCTTACGGTGCTTGCGTGGCCGCGCCATGCGAGTGCGGGACGGGACGCAGTGGCATAGCGCCAAGGCCAGCGCGTCAGTGACGTCGGCGGGCTTTGGGGGCGTGTCCATGCCCAGGAGCTGAGCCACCATGCGGGCGACCTGATCCTTCGGGGCGCGCCCATTGCCAGTCAGCGAGCGCTTCACGAGCGCTGGGGGGTACGCCGCGACCTCGGCGCCGGCCTGAACGGCCGCGAGGTAGATGACGCCCCGAGCGTGGCCCATCAGCACCGCGGTGCGTGGGTGCTCGTAGTGGGTCCAAAGATCCTCGACGGCGACGACATCGGGCGGGAAGTCCGCGAGCACCTTCTCAACGCCCGCGTGGAGTTGGCGCAGTCGCTGCTCGAGCGGGGCGGCGCTGTCGGACTTGATGACCCCACCCTCTGCCAGCGAGGGCTCGCCATCCACGATGGCAAGGACGCCGTAGCCGGTGACCCGCAAACCTGGATCGATGCCGATGATGTGCTTGGGAGGCTGGCTCATCAGTCGGATTATACACCACGCTTTAGGCGAGGCGCAACGAACGGTGGCCTAGGGGCCGCCCGTGGATGCGGGTGGGCCGACAGTGGCGGTGAGTGTTGGCCCGTCGAACGTAAGGCGGAGGCCAAGGAGACGGCATAGGTTGGCCGCCGGGGCGACGGGTCGCCCGTTCCAAAGCACGCTGGTGACATCCGGACACGGCCCGTAGCCGTCGATGTAGAGCGTTTCCCCGGGGGCGAAGGTGAGGTGCTGTCCGCCTACGCGAGCGACGAGCGTCTGGTCGAGTTGCTCAACCGAGCATCCGAGCGCGCCCATGAATGCATCGGCCGGAACGTGGAGTCTGCCGTCGATGATCGGGGCGTTGAAGCGCTTGCCCGCCGGACTGGCCGGGCTCGACACCTCGACGACAGCGACGGGCGGCTGGCCAAAGCCCCAGTTGAGGAGCTTGCCGCTCTCAGTCCAGGAGTCGGGGGACTTCATCACGACCGCGACCAACCCGTAGCCGCTGCGCGCGGCCGAGGCGGCGAGGCAACGTCCGGCCGGTGTCGTGTATCCCGTCTTGACGCCGTCGCATCCCTCGCACTGGCCGAGTAGACGGTTGCGGTTGTCAACCTTCTGCGTGCGCCCGCTCTCCCATCGCACAACCGCCTCCTGCTGCTTGATGAGCTGGCGGAGGTGGGGGTCCAGTCGGGATGCAAGCGCGAAAACAGCCATGTCACGCGCGCACGAGTAGTGGTCATCCGCCGTCAGCCCGCTGGCGTTCATGAAGTGGGTGGCGACGGCGCCGAGGGCGTCTGCCTTGGCGTTCATCACCTCGGCAAAGGCCGCCTCGGATCCGGAAACGTGTTCGGCGAGGCAGACTGCGGTGTCATTCCCCGAGGGCAGCATGAGCCCCTTGAGCAGCTCGCCGACCGAGATGCGCTCGCCGGTCTTGAGTCCGAGTTTGCTGCCGATGGCTGATGCCGCGCGAGAGCTGACCTTGGCAATGTCGGTCAGCTTGCACTTCTCCATGACCACCAGCGCGGTGACGATCTTCGTCATGCTCGCGGGCGGGCGCGGCTTGAAAGCATCCTTCTCGTATAGGACGGCACCAGATTCCGCCTGGACGAGGATCGCGGCGACGGCGTCGATGCCCGGAGGGGGCGCGACGAGTTCGGCGTGGATGGTGGGCGCGAGCCAGACCAGCGCGAGCGCCGCCGCGGTGAGCCGGCGCGGGAGTCTATTCGATTGCAGTGGGGAAGGCCTTGATGATGATGGCATATGTGTTGGAGTCGCCGCCTGGCGGGAAGTGGGCACCGATTCTGGCCGTGCTTCCCGTGGGTGAGAGAGAGTCTAGAGCGCTGCCGACATACGGCTTCTTGTCCACGAACACCTCGAGGTCGGCCGGCGTTGGCGCAATGCGGATGCGTCCGCCGCCGAGACGCTCGATCTCGAGGGTGATGGAGTGTTCAGACCAAGAATTGGGCGCGTAGGGAAGAACGAAGCGGGCTTCGCCGGGCGCGCTGCCGGGCTCCGCCGCAATTAGCGCGGCCTCGTTGCCACTGTCGCCACGCGCGTAGCATTCGTACTCGAGCGGCTCAGCGCTCACTGCGATCAACGCGCCGTCCACGCACGTGACCTCCACGCGCGCGGTCGTGAGGTCCGCCGTCGGCACGGTGCCGGGCGTTAGCGGGTCGTTGCCCTCAGGTCCTGGGGCGATGCTGAGTCCGGTGGGGCCGGGGTCGGCGTCAGAGTCGTCGGCGGTGTCGCCTGCGAAGATCCTGCCGATCAGCAAGCCGATGAGGATCCCGACGACCATGACGACGGCCAGCGCGCGCTTCCGGTCTGCATGGCGTCTGGACGCTACGATTTCGCACACCTCCGGTTTGAGCGGCAAGTCGGGTTCCTCGGGCCGGTCGTCGACGGCGCGCGGAATCTCGACGTTCTCCGGCGCGGGCTCGGGTTGGTTTGGCCGAGGCATCGGCGCAGCGGCGGTAAGCGCGGCCGGAACGTCGGACCCGACGCGGGCGACGGCGACGGTGACGTTGTCTTTGGTGCCGGCTTCGAGGGCCATGTCGACGAGCGTGGTGCATGCCGCGGACGGGTCGCGTTGCACGTGCGTAACGCCCTGCATGGCATTGATGTTGACTACTTCGGTCAGCCCGTCCGAGCAGGCGATGAATACGGCTCCGGGCTCGAGTGGCACCGTGGTCAGGTGGGCGTCAACGGTCTCGGCGGCCCCAACGGCCTGAGTGAGGTGCCCGCGAATGGGTGAGCGAGATGCTTCGTCTTCGGTGATCAGGCCCTCGCGCACCTGGCGGGCGACGAGGGAATCGTCCTCGGTGATCTGGTGGATACCTTCGTCGGTGACCACATACGCGCGGGAATCGCCGACGTTGGCGACTACGGCCTCGCCCTCGGCGAATACCACGATCGTGAGCGTGGTCCCCATGTTGCCGACGACATTGCCCTGGGTCGCAAACTCGTAGATGCGCTCGTTGGCGAGTTGCACCACTCGCAACAGGACGTCCGAGGGGCCGGCGCCGAGGAACTTGCGGTCGAAGCTCTCGTGGTCTTCGGGCTTGGCGGAGAGAATCTCGTCGGCAGTTTCGACAGCCAACTGCGCGGCTACCTCGCCCTGCTCGTGGCCGCCCATCCCGTCAGCCACGACGAGCGCGCCGCCAAAGCCCCAGATGTTGAGCGACGGATTGTAGACGCGGGCCAGGCAACGGTCCTCATTCTCGGCCCGCCCGCCGACGGCGGTCTCGGAAGCGACCACCAGTGCGTCGTCGCGCGACACTTCCATGCTGCCTCCCCCGGCCCGCGGGGTGTTGAGGCGGCGCGACCCGCGCGATGCCGGACCGCGTCTCAACAGTCCCATATGGGTGCGGTTGTCCTTTCGTCAATTGGCCGCCGCGATGGAGAATCCTGCTGGGGGAGGCAAAGTCGCCGCGCGGGCCGCGCGGGGCCCGAATTGTGACGGGAACCACCGTTGGCCGGAAGGAACGACTGTCCGTGACAGCGAAGCCACCGAGTAGCCTTTCCCCAACTCGCGTCAGTGAATAGGAGAAGTGCCCGCGATGAAACCGATGGAAGTAGGCGTGTTCCTGTGCTCAACCGGGATCGAGGATCCCTTTGAGGCGGCTGTGAAGCTCAATGAACTTGGCGTTACCAACACTCAGATCGGCGCGCTGCCGCCTGAGATGTACGTGTCCGACGTCGCCGAGAAGCTGAAGGCCCACTTGGCGGACCTTGGAATCACGCCGACGACGCAGTTTGTCGGCTTCCCTGGCGAGAGCTACGCGAGCATGGATGCGGTCGCGGAGACGGTTGGATTCCTGCATGCGGACCTGATCGAGGAGCGGCTTGAGATCACGCGTAAGGCGATCGATTTCGCGGTGGTGCTAGGCGTCCCCCGCGTCGCCGCGCACATCGGGTTCGTCCCGGCCGACCACAGCGATCCGGCCTACCAGAAGCTAGTTAGCGACATGCAGGGCGTGGCGGACTACGCCGCCGAGAACGGGCTGGGGTTCAGTCTTGAGACGGGTCAGGAAACGGCGGAGGAGCTGCTGCACTTCTTCCAGGACATTGGCCGCGACAATGTGGGCATCAACTTCGATCCGGCGAACCTGATTTTGTATGGCAAGGACAAGCCGATCGACGCGCTGGAGTTGCTCAAGGACCACGTCGTGAGTTGCCACTGCAAGGACGGCGTGTGGCCCGAGCAGGACGGCGAGTTGGGTTCTGAGGCGCCACTTGGCGAGGGTCAAGTGGACATCCCGGCATTCGTCGCGAAGCTGAAGGAGATCGGCTACACGGGGCCGCTGACCATTGAGCGCGAAGCCGGCGATGATCGCATCGGCGACATTACCCGGGGTCGGGCGTTGCTCGAGAGCCTGCGCGACAGTTAGCCCTACCGTCCACAGCACCGTTGATCGCACTCTACATAGCACCGGGAAGTGAGCCAATGACTCCGGAAGAGACCACAGGCGCGCCAGAGCAGACACCCGAGGGCACGGCGACTCCGTGGGTGTTGGACGCGATCACGCGGGCATCCGATGTCATCATTGTGACAGACCAGCGCGATCGCATCGCGTACGTGAATGACGCGATCCGCGACCTGACCGGGACCGAGCCCGCGGATCTGGCCGGCGAAGCCGTGCTGGCGCTGGTTGCGCCGAAAGACCATTCGCGCGTGCTCGACGTGCTCCGGATGGCGAGGTTCGGGGATGAGCCGGACACGCAGATCCTGGAATTGGAGTTCTCGAGCAGTCTGGCCGCGGGTCCCGTGTCGGTTGAGCTGACTGTGCGGCCAGCGTCCTTGGGCAAGCGCGGCACGGGGTGTATCAGTGTCGGGCGGGACGTCTCAAAGAGCAAGGCCCACTTCGACGAACGCTTGGCGACAGAGCGCGTCGGCGCAGTTATCGAACTCGCCAAGAACGCGGCTCACCAGATCAACAACCCACTCGCGATTTTGACTGTCCATCTGGGGGTCATCGAGAAGGCGACGGCGGAGGGCAAGTGTCCCCAGCCAGAGGCTGTGGATCAGATGCGCAACGTCATCGGCAGGATCGCCGAGGTGACCGCCGAACTCGCCGCCGCCGCCGACACGAGTCTTCAGAAGTCGATCCTCGGCGCGCCGCTAGCCGACCTGCACACCACGCCACCGGAACTCGATCCCGAGTGACGCGCCGCGCGTCGCTCGGGGCACTCCCCGTCCCTTGCTCTCGAGGTAGGTAGACCATGGAGATCATGCTGCGCTATGGACGCCGCGGGCTGAACGTCTCGCTGCCTGACGCGAACGTCCAACACGTCCTGCGCTTCTGCCCGCTGCCCGCCGTCACTCAACCTCAACGAGCGCTGCGGGACGCGTTGGACGCACCCGATGGATGCGCGCCGGCGGCTGATCTGGCGGCAGGGCGGCGCGACGCGTGTATCGTGACGGCCGACATCACTCGTCCGGTTCCGAACGCGCTCATCATCCCCGCGTTGCTGGAGAAGCTTGCCGAGGGTGGGCTTCCGGCGGAGCGGGTGACCGTGCTCATCGGGACGGGCCTCCACCGCGGCAATACGGAAGACGAACTGCGCGAGATGCTGGGCGAAGATGTGCTGGCTTCGGGCGCGAGGATAGTCAACCACGACGCGCGCGACGAAGCGGGGCAGGTGCGGCTGGGCACTACCGTGCGGGGGACGCCCGTATTCGTCGACCGCGCCTACGCCGAGGCCGACCTGAAGATCTCCGTGTCGATGGTCGAGCCGCACCTGATGGCCGGGTTCAGTGGGGGCCGGAAGGCGATCTGCCCGGGAATCTGTGGTGCTGAGACGATCCGCCACTTCCACGGACCGCGGCTGTTGGCGCATGATGAGTCGCGGGCGGGCGTGATCGGCGGGAATCCCGTCCACGAGGAATCGCTGGAGGCCGCGCAGATCGCCGGCGCGCCAGACCTGACGGTGAACGTGACGCTCGACGAGCAGCGCCGCGTGACGGGTATCTCCGTTGGCGAACTTGAAGCGGCTCACGCCTCCGCCGTGAGGCAGTCGGTCTCCCAGTCGAAGACGGCGATCCCCGAGCCGGTGGATATCGTCGTTACGACCAACGCCGGCCACCCCCTCGACTTGACTTTCTACCAGGGCGTGAAGGGCATGATCGCAGCCACGCCGATTCTCAAGCCCGGCGGCACGATCATCATCGCCCATGAGTGTGCCGAGGGCATCGGCGGCCCGGAATTCACCGAACTGATTCTCTCGACCGGGGAGATCGGCGAGTTCGTCGAGCGGCTGGCCGATCCGGAGTTCTTCTGCATCGACCAATGGCAGCTTCAGGAACACGCGAAGGTGCTGGCGACCGCGGGCGAGGTCATGAGCCTGAGCGAGGGCGTGTCCGCGGACCAGCTCGGGCGTTGCTTCGTGACGCCCATCGATAGCGTCGAAGCCGCCGTTGGGCAGGCGCTCGCGAAGCATGGCGCTGACGCCACCATTGCCGTCATTCCCGAAGGGCCCTACGTCCTCGCCTGCGTTGAGGGCGACACTGTCGACAGGCAGACTCGGTGAAGATCGCTCAGCTCACTTACTCCTACAAGCCGGTCATCGGCGGCGCGGACGCGTACGCGGACCTGCTCTGTCAGGCTCTGCGCGCGCGCGGCCACGAGGTGTGGGTGTATCAGCGCCACCACGACGCGGACGATTCGCACGTGCGCCAGGCGCCGCGCTGGCAGGCGAGGTTTCGCCCGCGAGACTTCTGGCTTGTGCCGCTTTGGCTGAAATCGCAACGCCAAGGGCTGTCTGGGATGGACGCTCTGATCGGCCACTACCCCAACTACTGCTCCCCGGCGTATTGGCACCCGAAGCTGATCGGCCTCTCCCACGGCGTGACGTGGGACGACGCGCCGGACACTTGGCGCGCGCGCAAGAAGCGGCGGATGGCGCGCGATGCGTTTGAGCGTTGCGCCAGGTACGTGGCGAACGACACGTTCTTTCTTAGGGAGATTGGGCTGGACGCTCCGCCCGGCGGGCGCGCGTTTGAGGAGGTCGCGCCGGGACGATGGTTCATCCCGAACTGCGTTGATACGGAGCGCTTCTCCGCGCCGGGGGGTGTCGAACGCGAGCCGGTAATCGTCGTCCCCCGCAACATCTACCGCAATCGCGGCATTCACCTCGCGGTGCAGGCGTTCTCACTGGTCCACGAGCAGTTTCCCGAGCATTCGCTGGAGATCGTTGGCGCGGAGAGCCAGCCTGCATACGCGGCTGAGGTCAAGCGGATGGTGGGGGAGATGAGGCTGGAGAGCCGCGTGCGGTTTACGGGTAGCGTGGCGTGGGAGGAGATGCCGCGCGTGTACGCTCGGTCCGCCCTCTGTCTGATACCGTCGCTTTGTGGCGAGGGAACGTCGTTGGCGGCCCTGGAGGCCATGGCTTGTGGGTGCGCCACAGTCACGACGGATGCGGGCGGGCTGACTGACCTGCCGGCTGAGCACTGCCGGGTGGATGCGGACGACCTCGCGCGAGCCATGGCGGATGCGCTGACGCGGCGCGAGGCCATCGCGGCGGAGCAGACGCGGCGCGTCCGGAGCGAGTTTCACCTGGGTCGCTGGGTCGAAGCGTGGGCGAAAGTTGTTGAAGACTGGTAGAGGGACCGGCGGCGGCAGAACTTGCGTTGAGGCGGCGACGAGTGGTATCCTATTCCCCCAATTGACGTCTGATGCCCCGAGTTCTTGTGGCAGGGAGGCCTTGACCCTGATGGCGACACGATCTGTGAAGTGGGCAGTCGATCTCGCACCATCCCCCACCGGCCGTCGTCGTGGCGTCGTGCGACTCTTCACGCGGGACGTTCACGGGATGCTCCCGTCTCGCACGGCGTTTGAGCCGCTGGCGGACGTATACGAGACGGAGGACGCCGTTGTTGTGCGCCTGGAAATCTCCGGGCTAAAGGCCAACTCGTCTGACATCCTGGTCGAGATCCAGGATGATCTGATGACGGTATCAGGCGAACGGCTCGATCCCGCGGACGGCGCGCGCGAGTACGAGCAGATGGAGATTCGAACCGGACGGTTTGAGAAGACCGTTCGCGTGCCGTGCATGGTCTCGGAGACCGAGGCCGTAGCCCGTTACGACGACGGGTTCCTCGTCATCAGCCTCCCCAAAAGCAAGCCGGTCCGCTCCGCCGTGCGCTTGGTCAGAATCGACTGAGCAGCCTCCGATTCATCCACGCGCCGGCATCAGAGAGCGAGGAGAATTGATCGATGGATGGCCCCGAAGCAACTGAAGAAAACGGGACGCCCCAGATCCCATCGCAGCTACCGATACTGCCGTACCCGAACGCCGTGGCGTTCCCCTTCATGATGGCGCCTCTGGCCGTCGCGGAAGGGCCGGACGCCCAGCTCGTGACGGACGTTGCCGCCGCGCACAAGATGTTCGGCTTGGTGACCGTAAAGGACGCTGACGCCGAGCCGGTCACGCCCGACAACATGTACGAGGTCGGCACGGTGGTCATGCTCCACCGGATGATCCGGATGCCGGATGACACGCGCCGACTGCTGGTCAACGGCGTGGCGCGCATCCGCATTTCGCGCATCGTCAAGACCGATCCGTACATCATCGCCGACGTTGAGGTGGTCGCAGACAGCGTCGTCGATGACGACGAATTACAGGCGATGCAGCAGAACCTCCTTAACGCGTTTCAGACGATCGTCAGCCTGTCACCGCAGTTGCCGGACGAGTTGTACATCCAAGCGCTCAACATCGACTCGGCGAGTCTGCTGGCTGACCTCGTGGTGTCGAACTTGGCCGCCACGACCGAGGAGAAGCAGCAAGTCCTGGCGACGGCGGATGTGAAGCAGCGTATGCGCGTGGTGACGGATGTTGCGGCTCGCGAGTTGCAGCGTCTGGAGCTGACGCAGAAGGTGCAGGATCAGACGCGCGGCGAGATGGATGAGGCGCAGCGGCAGTTCTTCCTGAGGCAGCAGCTCAAGCAGATCCGCAAGGAGCTGGGCGAGGATGATGACGGCTCGCAAGAGTTGGATGAGCTGGACGAGAAGATTGCCGAGGCCGAGCTGCCTGAAGCCGCGCTCGAGGCGGCGAACCGCGAGCTGGAGCGGCTGCGTCGGATGAATCCGGCCGCGGCGGAATACACGGTCGCGCGGACGTACCTGGATTGGATAATCGATCTGCCGTGGTCCAAGGCGAGCGAGGATCACCTCGATGTCGCGGCCGCTCAGCAGATCCTCGACGACGACCATTACGACCTCGACAAGGTCAAGGAACGCATCGTCGAGTACTTGGCCGTCCGTCAGCTCAACCCGGACATGAAGGGCCCCATCCTGTGCCTCGTGGGCCCGCCCGGAGTTGGGAAGACGTCACTGGGTCGATCCGTTGCGCGGGCGATTGGGCGCAAGTTCCATCGGATCTCGCTTGGCGGCGTGCGCGATGAGGCCGAGATTCGCGGGCATCGGCGGACGTATGTTGGCGCGATGCCGGGGCGGATCATACAAGGCATTCGCACCGCCGGCAGCAACAACCCGGTCTTCATGCTCGACGAGGTCGACAAGCTCGGCGCCGACTTCCGTGGCGACCCTTCGGCAGCCTTGCTTGAGGTGCTCGACCCCGAGCAGAATAACGCCTTCAGCGACCACTACGTCGAGGTGCCATTCGACCTCTCGCGGGTCCTGTTCATCACCACGGCGAACGTGCTGACGACCATCCCTCCGGCGCTGCTGGATCGGATGGAGGTCCTCACGCTCCCCGGCTACACCGAGGAAGAGAAGGTCCTCATCGCCAAGCAGTATCTCATCGCTCGGCAGCGCAAGGAGAACGGGCTCAAGGCGTCGCAGTTCAAGTTCAGCGACGCTGCGCTCCGGCTGGTGATCCAAGGGTACACGCGCGAAGCGGGCCTTCGCAATCTCGAGCGCGAGATCGGCAATCTCTGCCGGAAGACGGCGCGGCAGGTAGCTGAGGGGAATGAGAAGCCGCCGGCCGTATCGAAGGCGGTGGTGCGCGAGTACCTCGGCCCGCCGAGGTACTACTCGGAAGTCGTCAAGCGCGCGAAGGAACCGGGCGTCGTCTGCGGACTGGCGTACACGCCCAGCGGCGGCGAAGTGTTGTTCATTGAAGCGACCCGGATGTCGGGGCGCAAGACGCTCACGCTGACCGGGCAACTCGGGGACGTGATGCAGGAATCGGCTCAGGCGGCGCTCAGTTGGGTGCGCTCGAACGCGGAGAAACTAGGAATCGACCCGGACTTCTACGATAAGAGCGATATCCACATACACGTGCCGTCAGGCCAGATTCCCAAGGACGGCCCCTCGGCGGGCGTGACGATCGCGGCTGCGCTGGTGTCGCTATTGACCGGGCGCAAGGCGAAGCCGAAGGTCGGTATGACGGGCGAGATCACGCTGCGCGGGCAAGTGCTTCCGATCGGTGGCGTGAAGCAGAAATCACTCGCCGCGCGCCGCGTCGGGCTCGACACGATCATCCTCCCGAAACGCAACGAGAATGACCTCGAGGACATCCCCGAGGATCTTGCGCGTGACATCACCTTCATCACCGTCGATACCGTCGCTGAGGTCATCGACGCCGTGCTGATGCCCGCGAGATGACCTCGCCGGAAATGAAGACTGCTGCCGCCCCGGGGCTCGTCGCCCGGGGCGGTTCTGATTCCTAGGGGCGAACCGCGCGGGAGCTGCGGTGTTCAGTGAAAGAGTGATGTTGCCTGGGTGGAGCCATAGCATTTCTGGGGAGGGTTGATGAATGAAGATGTCTCGCGCGTGCTTCGTTGTCGCCATGGCGTTGGCCGCACTGGCCGCTTGGCAACCCATACTGGTTGCGCAGGTGGCCCCGGAACTTCCCCCTCACGTTATCGACTGCAGTCCAGCCCCGTTCGCCACGAACGTTGATGCCGACCTCGCCGAGCTGAGCGTAACGTTCGACCGGCCGATGGTGCCCGACGCGGGTTTCATGGGCATACGGTTCTTGGGCGTGTCGCCGATGGTGCGGGGCGCAACGCCGGTGTGGGATGGGACGGGGACGGTCTGCACGATTGCCATCGAGTTGCAGGACGATGTCAGTTACTGCATGGGACTGAACACCGCGAAGCAGCGGGGCAAGTTCATGGATACGAGCGGGACGCCCGCGCTATCGCACGCGTGGGTTTTCTCAACCGGCGAGCGCGGTGACGCCGATTGGCCGCCGCACGTGACAGAGTGTAACCCCGCCTTCGGCGCGATGGATGCGGACTTCCGACTGCGCGAGATCGAGTTCACCTTCAGCCGGCCTATCGCGCCGGGTGATTTCTCGTGCGTGCTTCAGCGTGGAGCGGGCGAGTACCCGGCGAGTCAGGAAGCGGGAGAACTCAGACTGAGCGAGGATCGGATGACGGGGATCCTGCCGGTCCGTCTCAGCCCCGGCACGACGTATGCGATTGAGATCAACGATCTGAGCTACTGCGGGTGGAAGGACACGCTGAGCCGACCGGTGATACCGTATGGGTGGTGTTTCCGGACGGCCGATTAGCGAAGGATGATTGACAGGCGGGGACGCCTGTCCTACGACGACAGACGGCATGCAACGGGGCAGGAGCCTTGTCGTCACGTGACGACAAACGGCATTCGACGGGGCAGGAGCCCTGTCGTCACGTGAAGGCGCCTGTCCTAGGCGGTCAGCGACTTCACCATCTTCGCGTCGAGCGCCTTGATCAGCTCGATGAGGAGCTTGAGCGTGGCGTCGTAGTCGTCGGCGTGGATGATGCCCGCCGGCGTGTGGATGTGGCGGGTCGGAACGCCGAGCACAAGGCATGGCACGCCGCGGGCGTGGACGTGCATCCGGCCGGCGTCCGTTCCGCCTTGGGCCAGGAACGCAACCTGGTGCTTGATCTTCTTCTCTTTGCAGATCTTGATCGCGAGATCGCGGAGCTTGGTGTTGGGGATTGCCGAGCCCTCGAAGACGTAGATCGCCGCGCCTCCGCCGAGGGACGGGTGGCCGTCTTCATCGATCCCGGGAACATCGCCGGCGATGGCGGTCTCGAGCACGAGGCCGACGTCGGGCGCGACGGTTTGGACGGATGTCTGCGCCCCACGGAGCCCGACCTCTTCCTGCGTCGTGCCAACGCCGAAAATGGTGTTGGGATGCTTGAGTTTCTCGATGGCCAGCAGCGCGTCGATCATGAGCGCGACGCCGACGCGGTCATCCCACGCCTTGGCCATCAGCATCTTCTTGTTGGCCAGCGGCGTGAACGGCATCGGCGTGATGATCGGATCGCCGGGCTGGATCCCGAACTTGTCCTGAGCTTCCTTGTTGTCCTTCGCGCCGACGTCGATGAACATGCTGGGCACGTCGATCATCTTGCCGCGCTCCTCGCCGCGAGCGAGGTGCGGGGGCTTGGCGCCGATGATGCCGTCAACGGGGCCCTTCGCGGTCTCAATCACGACGCGCTGGGTGAGCACGACCTGGTCAAGCCAGCCGCCGAGGGTGTGGAATTTGACGAAGCCCTTGTCGGTGATGTGCTTGACGATGAAGCCGATCTCGTCCATATGCCCGGCGAGCATGACGCGCGGCCCGGGCGAAGTGCCTTCTCGCTTGCAGATGATGCTGCCGAGAGCGTCTCGATCGATCTCGCAGGAGTCTTCGAGGTGGGTCTCGACGATCTTGGCAACGCGGGCCTCGTAGCCCGGCACGCCGTTCACTTCAGTGAGTTCACGCAGCAACTCGAGAGTCTGTGCCTTCAATACTGCCACCTGTCCTTAGTGTGATGAGCGCTCCGTGCATGGGCGACGACACGCGTGCAACGGAGCCGGCCTTACGTGCCGCGAGCGATGAGTTGCTGGCATTCGGTCTGCTTGCTCCACCACACGAGCATGCTCATGCGGTAGAATGCGTAGGCCTCGTTAGTGCTGGGATCCTGGTCGACGGCGATGGCGGCGAGCTTGCCGAGGTCTTGCCCGGCGAACCGCTCCTTGAGCTGCTCCAGCCCCGTGGTGGCGGCAGACATGGCGTCCTTGGCCGTAAGCTTCGCCATCGCCGTGACGGCGGCTTTGATCATGGTGCAGCCGACGAGTCCTGCCCGGTCGGCGGAGATCTCGGCGCGCAAGCGCCAACGGTGCAACGCCTTCAGGACGGAGCGGGTCGTGTCTTCCTCGCCGAGCTGTGCGGGTCCCCCGATGGCCTCCGCGGCGGCCCGGAGCTGGATGTCGCGGATTGCCGACGGCTGGGGCGGCGGCGGGAGAAGTGCGGCGGCGACATCGAGCAGCGGCTGGTGTTCGCAAGCGATACGGGAGAGCGTGCGGGCGATCAGGAACTTGATCTCGTCGCCGCTCAATGCCTGAAAGGCCCCCTTAGGGAAGACGACGTAACGACAGCGCGGGCCGCAGACGAGTGGCTCGACGGAGTCGTCCTCGAAGACGAGCGGGGTGGTCAGCGGCGTGCCCAACAGTGAGGCGATCTCGTTGTAGGTGTTCTCGCCTCTCGCGCCGACCACGTCGCTGAGGGACTGCGTCTGCTCGAGAAGCCACGCGAGGGGGCTCTCGTCTCCCCAGACATCCCGCTGACGGGCGAGGGATTCGCGCACCGCCGGTAGCTCGACTGTCTGCCGGCGAACCTCCTCCTCGTCGTCGTACTGGTACTGCTCGGGCGCGACGCCCGAAGGCGGCCGAGCGTCGAGGAATTCGTCATCGTCGTCGAGGTAATCGCCAGTCGCGCCTTGCGGAGTGGGCGTCCCTACTCCGTGGACGGATGCTCCCGTCGGCGACGCGTCGATCATGTCGTCATCGTCGAGGAACTCGTCATCGTTGGTGCTGGTCCGCCCGCCGCCGACAAAGGGATCAGGGGCCAGGTTGGCGACGCGGCGGTGCCGCTGCGCGGTGGCGGGATCGAGTTCCTCGATCTTGGCGAGCATCGCCTCTTTGTCGACATCGCGAAAGAACAGCGCCTCGTATTGGGTGACGGCCTTGCGGCTCTCGCCCAGGAGTTCGTGGGTTTCAGCGAGGAAGATGCGCGCGTCGTCGAAATCGGGATCCGTCTGCAGCGCCTGGTAGCCCTCGTCAATGGCTCGGTCGTACTTGCTCTTCTGGAGGTGTTGCTTGGCCCGGCCCAAATGCATCTCGGCGGCGGAACGTTGTGGAGACGTCTGTGTATCGGACATCCTCAACCACCCTCCCCGTAACACTACAGGTAGGACGTCAATGCTGATGCGGGCTTCAATACGAGTCAACCGTTCTTTAATGGGGTTTCGGAGCGTGAACCGAACGTTCCTGCATGAGTTTAGCGTTTAGGTGTGATAGATTCGATACGCGGCGTCGTGGCGGGGACTCCGAAAGACTCACGGAGGAGACGACTCATGCTTGTGGGATGCATGCTCTGGCGGATTGGCGATGACATTCTCGACTTGCACGACCAGATCCGGTGGACGGCTGATCGCGGCTTCCAGGCGGTGGGGTTCTGGACGTGCGCGGGCCAGGAGGGCATGTGGCAGGGGTTCGATGTCGCTACGGCGTCCGCTAGGGATATCGCTAGATTGGTGAGTGCGTTGGCGCCGTTTGAGTCAGTGGACCTCCACGCTCACCGCTCGCTGCCCGTGGTCGGAGGCGACGAGCGAGTCGGGGCTATGGCGGACCTTCAGAGCGGGGTGCGGTTCGCCGGAGAGATCGGAGCCCAGACGGTCACCATGCACCTGGATGACGAGAGCGCGGTCTCGGACGACACCCGCTCGGCTCTGCTGCCGGCGCTCGATGCTCTCAATGAATGGGCGGCTGATAGTGGGGTCCGCTTGGGGCTTGAGCTGACCTCGCATTACGATCTGGGGATGCGCGCGGAGACGCCGCACGTCGGGCTGACGCTTGATGTCGGGCACGTGCATTTCCGCGGCGGGGAGGGCTACCGGGCGTTTGGTTCGGTGGCAGGGCTTATTGACGCGATCTCACGCAGGCTGTATCACGTGCACGGCCATGACTACGATGGCGTGCTGGACCACTTGGCCATCGGCGATGGGATGATCGAGTGGGCTGGTGTTGTGAGCGCGCTGAGTTTGGCGGGCTACGACGGTGTTCTGAGCCTCGAGCTGAACGCCGATCGCGCATCAGCCGAGGCGCTGCTGAGGAGCCGCGGATTGCTGATGGACTGGATCGTTGCTGGCGGGGGTCAAAGGTCCTAGACGACGCCTTTCGGTTCCGAGTACAAGCCGAATCGACCCCCCTTTTCCGGGACGAATCGACCAGAAAAGCGAAAATAAAGCGAGGGAATCGCCGGAAATCACCCCTCCGAATCTCGAAGTGCCCGTTCTTCCGGTCATTTGCCGGTTCCCCTTCCACCTCGCCTGGAATTCACTCGCCACATCGGCTGGCCCGCCTGAGCATTCGGTTTGGGTTAACATAAGCAGGTGAACGCCACCGCTGTCGCGAACCTTAACCGCAAGTATGGTTTTCTCTCTGTCTCGCGCTCTCGGCGGCGGGCTGAAGAAACATCATTTACTCAGCCCGTCATCGGCAGGCAATGGCGCCCGCGCGCGGATAGGGGTGCTTCTGTGCCGACGGCGGAGACCTGTCTGGCCGCATTGCCCCACTCATCGAGATCACCGAGATTCGTTCAGGTGTCGACCTCGGCGGCTACCAGCGCAGGCGCGTGACGCAACGCCGGATCGACTCGGTGGCCGAGTCCGGCCGAACTGATCCCCGTCATATCTCGAGCACCTCCGAATCCCCGCACTCGAGCGCGATGCGCCGCTCCACACCGTGACACGTCTGCTCAACCGGACACGGCGAAGCGGGGTGTAGCCGCGCCAGCATGATTGCGGAGACATGCCATGGACAGTCCCGGGCTGTTGATGTTGATCGTCGACGACCGCCAGGACAACCTGTTCGTGCTGCGGGAGATGATCGCGGAGCATCTTCCGAACTGCGATGTCCGATCCGCCGGATCCGCCGCCGAGGGCCTGCAGGTATTGGCCGACACGCGGATCGACACCGCCGTGATCGACGTGCAGATGCCGGAGATGGACGGCGTCGAGATGTGCCGCCGGATGAAGGCCGATGACGCGACGGCTAACATCCCGGTCCTTCTGATTACCTCCCATGACACGACCGCCATCGCGATGTCGGAGGCGCTGGATGCCGGCGCCGATGACTTCATCAGTCGTGACGTGCATAGCGTGGAACTCGCCGCCAGGATCAGGGCGGCTCTGCGCATCAAGCGAGCGGAGGATGAGCTGCGCACGGGGGCCGCGCGCGAGTGGGAAACCACGTTTGACGCGATAAGCGACGGCGTGATGGTGGTCGACCCGGACTGCGTGGTGGTTCGCTGCAACAGAGGGATGGCCGAGACGCTCGGAGTGACCGTCAACGAGGTCACAGGCCAGCGTTGTTGCGACGTCATCTATGGCGCGTCAAAACCGCTCGATCAGTGCCCGGCGGCTCGGGCGCGCGAGAGCCGGCGACGAGAGACCTTGGAGGCGGAACTGGACGGTCGTTGGTGGCATGTCATCGCGGACCCCATTCTCGGTGAGGATGGACAGGTGACCGGCCTGGTCCACACGATGTCTGACATTACTGAACGCAAGCACGCCGAGGCGGAGTTGCGTCGGATGGCTACGGTCTTCATGGACGCGGCCGATCCGATCCTGATCGAGGACCTGAGCAGAAACGTGGTGGATATGAACGAGGAGGCGGAGCGCTCATACGGCTGGTCGCGGGAGGAGCTTCTGGGGCAGTCGATCGAGACGATCATCCCCCCCGAGCGGCCCGAGCAGGGCCGAGAGTTGCGGGCGCAACTTCGAGCCGGAGGGGCGGTGCGGAACGTGGAGGCGCTGCGCTGGAGCAAGGACAGGACGCGCATCCCCGTGCTGCTGACGCTGTCGCTGATCACCGACGATGAGGGGGAGGCCGTCGGGGTAGCGACGTTGTGCAAGGACATCACGGCCCAGAAGCAGGTTGAGGGGGAGCTGCAGGAGAGCGAGGCCAGGTATCACGATCTATACGACCATGCTCCTGACATGTTCTGCTCGGTGGACGCGGCGACGGCGACGATCGTTGAATGCAATGAGGCCTTGGTGACGGCAACAGGTTACGCCAGGGATGAGATCTTGGGGATGCCTATCTTCGAGATCTATCATCCAGACTCCCTGGCCGATGCGAAGAGAGCCTTCGACCACTTTGCGGCCACGGGGGGGATAGACAACGCAGAGCTGGTCATGCAGCGCAAGGATGGGAGCAAGATCGACGTCAGCCTGAACGTCTCGGCTTTGCGTGACGATGACGGCCAGATCATCCACAGTCGCTCCGTGTGGCGGGACATCACCGAGCGCAAGGCATCCGAGGCCGCGTTGGCCGAGTCCGAGGCCAGGCACCGCATGCTGTTTGAGTCCACCCGCGACGCGGTGATGATACTGGACGACGAGGCCTTCCTTGACTGCAATCAGGCGACGCTTGACCTGTTCGGGTGCGCGACGCGTGAGGAGTTTCTCGGCAAGCACCCCGGCGAGCTGTCGCCGCCCCAGCAACCTGATGGACGCGATTCGCGGTCTGCCGCGGACGAGCGGATTGCCACCGCGATGCAGGAGGGCACTAACCACTTCGAGTGGCTGCACTGCCGAGTGGACGGCACGGAGTTTCCGGCAGATGTGCTGCTCAGCCGGCTTGAACTGGGTGAGGGCCCTATGCTGCAGGCCGTGGTCCGTGACATCACGGAGCACAGGGCCCTTGAAGCCAGCCTGAATCAGACCTCCAAACTCGAGTCGGTTGGAACGCTGGCAGGCGGCGTGGCCCATGACTTCAACAACATCCTCACTGGCATCATCGGCTACGCGGACATCATGCGGAACGAAGGGCTGGTCGGCCCGGAGGGCGCTCACGAACTCGCGACGATTCGGGAACTGGCGGACAGAGCCGCCAACCTCACTCGTCAACTGCTGGCATTCAGCCGCCAGCAACCGATGGAGACGAAGGTCGTGGATCCCAACGGGCTAATCCGCGAGCTGACGAAGATGCTCGGCCGCGTCATCGGCGAGGACGTCGAAGTCCAACTGAGTCTCGCCGCGGACCTGGACCGCATCAGCGCCGACCCCGGTCAGGTCGACCAAGTTATCATGAACCTTGCGGTCAACGCTCGCGACGCCATGCCCGAGGGCGGCACGCTCACCATCGAGACCGCCAACGTGGTGCTGGACGAGGAATACGCCAGGAGCCACGCGGGCGTCACGCCGGGCGCCTACGTGATGCTCGCGATCTCAGACTCGGGCCATGGCATAGACGCTGAGACACAGGAGCACATCTTCGAGCCGTTCTTCACCACCAAGGAAGTCGGCGAGGGCACGGGGCTGGGGTTGGCGACCGTCTACGGCATCGTGAAGCAACACGGCGGCAACATCTGGGTTTACAGCGAGATCGGCAAGGGGACGACTTTCAAGGCCTACCTGCCGTCCACATCGGAGGAGGTCGACCGACCGGCGCCGGTCGCTTCGGCGAGTGCCAGGGCGGCGCTTGGGGAGACCGTCCTGCTGGTGGAGGACGACCCCACAGTGCGCGACATTGCGCACCGGGCGCTCGTCAGGCACGGTTACAGCGTACTCGTGGCATCAGACGCGGGAGAGGCGGAGCGCGTCTCCACGGCCTACGACGACAACATCGCGCTACTGCTGTCTGATGTCGTGATGCCCGGTCGGACCGGACCGGAGCTGTACGAGTCTCTGGTGGCTCAGCGTCCTGGTCTGAGGGTGCTCTTCATGTCGGGGTACCCAAAGACGGCTGCCGTCTCGAACGGCGTGCTCAGGATAGGCCGCCCATTCCTGCAGAAGCCGTTCACGCCGACAGCACTGGCGCAGAAGGTGCGCGAAGTGCTGGACGCGGAGTAGATGTTCCCCAGCGGGAAGCGCCATGACGAAGAGAAGTTCGGGAAGTACCGCACCAAGGCCCTCATCCTGCAGTACATGAACGCGCATGCCGCCGAGGATATGGATGCGTGGGCGAAGGGGTAGGGGAGGCCTTTGTGCGGGACAGCGAACGGCGTCGGGACTAAAGTCCCTCTTACATGGATTGGGAAGTGGGCGAGGAATCGACGGGGCGGGAGCCCCGTCGCTACGCGGAGGGCGAGGGTGGGAGTTTTGGTGTCAGACACCCGTTTTGCAGAGGGCGGCAAAACAAGTGTCGGACACGGGTAGGCGGAGGTCGGGGCGAGGATGAGGGACGGCGAACGGCGTCGTGGAAACTCAGACATCGAGTTTCCCTGCTGAAACCCCTCTTACATGGATTGGGAAGTGGGCGAGGATTCGACGGGCTGGAAGCCCGTCGCTACGCGAGGGCGTCAGTGCTACGCGGGCGGACGGCGACGACGCCGTGGAAACTCGATCAGTTTCCCTCGGAAGTTCGGCCTACGCGGGCAAAGGCGACGGCTGCGGACGAGGGCGTCCGCGCTCCAGTGAACGGCGAGACGTCAGGGCGCGATGAATCGCGCCCCTACCCGCAGGCCCTCACGTCAGTACTCGATATCGACTGACCGGCCGGTCTCGGTGCTTTCGTAGATGGCCTCGCCGATGCGCAGCGATTCGTAGCTGTCCCAGAGGTCGGGTCCGTCGTCAACCGCGCCGATGCAACGCTTGGCGAAGTTGGCGACCTCGCCCGCGTAGCCGTAGCTCTTGAAGTTGTTGGAGATGCCAGTCCAGGACGGGTCATAGGTCTGGAAATACCGACCTGTGCCCGGCACGGCGTCGGACCAGTCATCGCGGCCTTGGTAGTGGACGCGCAACATGTCCTCACACATTACGTTTGTCTCAAGCCCGACGACGTGGAGGATCTCCGTGATGTCGCGGAAGCCCTGCTTGTTCTCCAGACTGTTGAGATCGAGTTGGCCGAGCGCGCCCGAGCAGAAGCGCAGGTTGGCCGTGTAAGCGAACTGCGTGGGCGTGACCTCGTGGTACATCGCCTGGACCTGCGCGACGTTGCCGCCGAAGAAGCGGATGAGATCGAAGATGTGGCAGAGCTGCCCGATGAGCATGGCGCGGCGGGCAGAATCAATCCCCCAGATCTGCGGGTACGGGCCCTGACCGAAACGGCACTTCACCATGTGCAGAGGGCCAAATTCCTCGCGGGCGATGATCTCCTGCGCCATTAGGTAGACGTAGGCGAAGCGCTTCATGAACCCGCACTGCCCCCACGTGCCGTTGGCCTCCGCGAGTTCGGCGAGTTCCTTCGCCTCCGGCGACGTGTTCGCTGACGGCTTCTCCGTGTAGGCGGGGATGCCCCGCTTGAGGACATGAGGCGCGAGTTCGTATTGCTGGGGCGCGGGACCGATGACGAACACGCCGTCGAGTTCCTCCTTGTCGAGCATCTCCTCCATGTCACTGTAGACGCGGCGCGCGCCGAAGTTACGCCCGTTGCGCTCGGCCCGAGCACGGTCGATGTCGCAGACGGCGACGAGGTCGGCCTCCGGCGTGATGGGGATCTGCGGGAAGATGGACGCGGTAGCGAACCCGCCGCACCCGATGAACGCTAGCTTGGCCTGCTGCTGTGACATTGTCTCACCTCGTGGAGTATTCGATCTTCGCGGTCGTGTTGGTGGCCTGGACGGCGTCGAGTGGAGCGATGTTGCCCGATGCGTCGATGGGATCGATCCACGTCACGGGACAGGGCGCGATGAGCGACGGAAGGTCTGCGATATCGTAGTCGAGGAGCGCGCCTGGCACCCAGAAGTAGCCTTGGACGTGGTAGAGCGGCGTCTCGAGGATGCTGCGGTAGGAGTAGAGCGTGCCTCGGCATTCGACGCCACTCACGCGGGCGTCGAAGGTCGCCGCGACCATGCACCAGAGCCCTCCAAGCCCCTCGCCGATGATGGAGATCTCGCTGAAGCCGCGTTCCATCGCTAGCCAGTCGACGCAGCGGACGACATCGGAGGCGCGCATGGCCAACAGCGTCGTGTCGCCGTAGGCGCAGTTGATCCCCTGCATGTCGCGGCGCCACTGGGTGGGTTCGTAACCACGGCTTGGGTCGCTCCACGGGGAGGGGGAAAGGTCGGCCTCGCCGACGCCGCGGACATCGACGCTGAGAACGGCTTTCCCCTGCTTGACCAGGTCGAACACGATGCTATTCTCAGCGAATGAGCGCGGCTTGCCCTTGTCGGAGACATGGCTGACGGCGCCACGCGCGTTCTTGGGTTTGAAGAACACCGCCGGGAGTTCGATCCCGGCGTCTGTGTTGAGAAGGAGCTTCTGGATGGTCACCCCTCCGCGTTCCATAGTTTGCACGACGCGCGCGTGGGGCGCGGGGCGGCCCGGCGCAGGACCACGCATGCCGATGCGTCTACGGAGGGCGTCGACGTTGCCTGCCCGGGAGGCGCTGTCGGCAAGCTTGGTGAGGAGGGTCTGCCCGCTCTCGCTTCCGAGGCCGGTCATGGTGAGGCCTGTCCCGCTGGCCCAGAGCGCCTCGACCTCTTCGGGCTCGAGGGCTGGCTCGGCCTTGCCCTCGGCCTCTCTGCCGAACCACTGATTCAGCCACTCGTAGGCGGCTTCGCGCTTGGGTTGCTCCATGTTGTGGACGCCATCGACCCACTCGAAGCTGAGGCGATTCCCGAGGTCGCCCAGGCCCTGGTAGAAGCGCATCATGTCGTCGTGCTTGGTCTCGTGGTAGCCCTCGCCCGAGTCCTCGCCTACGATGAAACGGCATGCCCGCGGCGCGATAAGGCTGAGAATGCGGCGATCGTAGAGCGAGCTCCCGGTGAGGTAGACATTCTCGCACGAGCCGCCGGGATGGGCCGCCGCGCAGACCTTGAGGCGCTCGTCGAATGCCATGATGAGCAGCGACATCTGTCCGCCGCCCGAGTTGCCCGTTACCGCGAGCTTCTCGGCGTCGACTTCCTCACGGGTCACGAGGTAGTCGACCGCGCGGTGCAGGTCCCACGTGCGATGCCCGGCGAGTGATCGGCCCATCAGCCATGACGGCCGCAGCAGTTGGTGGTGCTGCGACACCGTGAGCGGGACGGTTGGCTTGCCCTCATCGTCGAAGTACTCGGAGCGTTCGCCCTGGCCCATGGGGTCGACGGCGAGGACGCAGTAGCCCTTCAGCACCAGTCCCAGGCAGCACTCGTGGTAGAGATGGTAGCCCTTGCCCTCACCCGAGTGGCCGCAGGTGAAGATGACGCCCGGCGCGGGGAGCGGGCGGCCCTTGGGGATGTAGAAGTTGCATGGGACGTGGTAGCCGGGCTGGGATTCGATGATGACCTGCTCGATCGTGTAGGCATCGCGCTCGATGCGGCTAACCACGCGCGCGTTGAGCGGGCACTTCGGCCCGAAGTCGCCGAGGATCTCGGGCAACATGGCGCGAGTCTCAGCCTGACGGGCGCGCCAATCCTCGGGCGTCGCTAGAGCATCGAGCGCGTCGGCGCGCGCCTGGGTGGCGGGCGCGACGAACTCGCGGGCGATGTATGAGCCCAGCTGTGAGCGAAGCGGACGGCGCTCGAACTCAGTCGGGAAGCAGTTGAGCGTTGTTGGGAGTTTCAGGTCGTCTCGGAGACCAGCCGGGCTGAACCGCCCTACGCGGGTAAACGCCACGCCTGTCAGACGGCACTCACCACCGTCGGCGACCGTGATGTCGAAGGCGACGCGGCTGTGGTGCTGAATGTCGATCGTTGTGGCGACCTTCGCGGTGATGGGCGCCTCGCGGCCGTCGACACGAAGCCTCGCGGAGACAGCGCCCTCGGGTTTCTCGCTATACTCGATCTCCACATCGTATCGGCCCGTAGTGCTCCCCCACCAGACCTCGAAGTGGCCTGGCTCGCCCGGACGAATGTCGGCCACGCGGGTCCGGTAGGTGGAGCGCTTGCCAAGACCACTCGACGCGTCGAACTCATCGACGCCGAAGCGGATCGCCGGCGGCGGCTCGGGTTTGGGATCGCCATCGTGAGTCTCGCCGGTCATCACGAGGTCATCGAACCACGTCGTGCCGGCGCCATCGTTCTCGCAGTAGGCCATGACGTAGGCAGATTCGGCGGGCACGGTGGCGGAGACCGTGACCTGGGTCCATTTGGAATCGCCGGTGATCTGCGCGGAGGAGGGCTGAGCGATTACCCCGCCCTTGACGCCGAGGAAGTAGAATCTGAGGTAGCCCGCGCCGCCGCCCTCGTGGCGGACCCAGCCGGTCAGCGTTGCCTCGGAGCCGGGCTTCAGGCGGATGTCACGGTCGTGTCCTGCGCGCCAGCGGCTCTTCGTTTCGCTGTGGTTGGTGATCTTGAGGCAGCGCTCACCCGAATGGGGCGACGTGGCAACCCACTCCATCAGCCGGTCCACGTCAGTGGGCGTGCGGGCCTCCCAGAAGGCCGGCAACCCGTCGTCGGCAGTTTCCATCCCGGGGTTGGCGAGGAGGTTCGAGTCGGTCGGCTGGCTGATGGCCGTGGTGGCACATGTGAGGGCGAGTAAGGCGAGCAAGAGCGGGACACCCCCCGATCGACAAGTATGCTGACCTGAAGGGCGGTTCCCCGCGCCGAGCGGTATAGCCTGCGGAAGCGCAAGGGGATTGGGTGGGGGCGGCGAATATTGAGTAGTACACGCGTGGAGAGGTGATGGCATGGCCGACGTCTCGCAGTTCCACGGCGACCTGCTTGCCGATATCAACGCGACCGAGACGATGCACGGTAAGGCCGCGTTCTGGTGGCTTGGCCAGCACGGCTTCGTGGTCAAGGCCGGCGAGACGGTCATCTACATCGACCCCTACTTCGCCGAGAACCCCACGCGTCAGACGCGGTCGCCCCTGTCGCCGGAGGCGGTAACGAACGCCACGATCTGCACGGGCAGCCACGATCATGGCGACCACATCGACCCCGAGTCGATCCCCGGAATTGCCGAGGCCTCACCCGACTGCAAGTTCATCGTCCCGAACCCCCATGTCGAGCGGGCGGTAGTTCTTGGCTGCGCCCGAGAATCGGTGATTGGGCTGCGGCCTGGGGAGACGGCGGTCGTCGCGGGCGCGACCATCACGGCCGTGAAGGCGAAGCACGAATCTTTCGACGAGACGGACCTGGGCTTCCCTCACCTGGGGTACATTTTCGAGGTCAACGGCACGTGCTTCTACCACTCGGGCGATACGCTCGTATACGAGGGGCTCGTTTCGGCCCTGGAGCGGCGTCGGCTGGACGCGATGTTCGTGCCGATCAATGGACGCGATGCCGAGCGATTCCGGGCGGGGTGTCTGGGCAACATGACGTACCAGGAAGCGGTGGATCTGGCGGGCGATCTTCGGCCTCGGCTGGTGGTGCCGACGCATTACGACATGTTTGAGAGCAACCCCGGAGACCCGCGGGCATTTGCCGCGTTCTTGGATGCGAAGTTCCCCGAGATCCCGTGTTGGATCGGGCCAGTGGGGGAGAAGGTCACTTTTGGGGGGGACTGGTCTCGGAATGATCGGACGGCGTAGGCGGCGCCATCGCCGGCATGACCGCCCCTACCGCGCAAACGAGCAGTCCGATTACCCCGACGACCCAGAACGCCGGCGCATCCTCGCTCATCGCGAATCGGTCGACCGCCAAGCCCGCGACCGGCGCGAGCAGCATTGTCCCCAGCGCTTTCGCCTGCGATTCGATCGACATCATCGTCGCGCCGCGTCCGGCTTCGGTCTCGTTGTCCACGCGCGTGATGGTGATCGGCCGCCAGATGTTCCTCGCCAGCTCCAGCACCACGAACAGCACGACCGCGGGCCAGACCGTGCCCGTCAGCAGAGCCACCGTGAGGCTGGCGAAGATCGCGAAGGTAAGCTGCCACATCCGACTCGCGGCGCGCCCCTCGCCGCCGAGATTGTCGACCACCTTGTGCGACCTTCGCGAGGCCACGCTCGATGCCGCGTGCAGCACGAAGTAGACGGGCCCGACCAGGAGCGCGGTGCGTTTGTCTTCTCCAAGCGCCAGCAGAACGGGCAGCCCCATGGCGAGTTGCTTGAGAATGGGCTGGAGGTAGTCGCCGGCGACCTTGCAGGCGCTCTCGTAGCCCATGGATTCGAGCAACACGCGACGCAGGCGATGCAGTCGGAGAACCTGGCGCAGGCTCTCCATGAGATGGCGCAGCACGTTGCCGAGCGAGGCCTTCTGCTCGGATCTGCCATCGAGTTCGGCCGGGTAGCCCAGGAAATTGACGATGCTAAGACAGTACGGCACGATGGCGAGCCAGAAGATGTCGCTGTAGCGCCCCGTGTAGTAGACGAGCCCCGCGGCGATGATGACCGAGACGGCGGAACCGAGTTTGGACCACGAGCGCGTGTAGCCGTAGGTCTTGGTCTTCTCGTTCTCGCGGCCCTGAAGTCTCAGCCAATCGAGGATCATGGCCTTGTGCGTGCCCGTGCGGAACGCCTCACCGATGGCAAAGAAGAACATCGCCGCGAACAGGTGCCACACGACATCACTCACTGCGAAGATGGCGAATGAGATGATGTAGCCGACGAACGAGAGGATCATGGAGCGCCGGCGGCCGTAGAGATCGGCGATGGCGCCGGTCGGCACCTCCATGATGTTGACGCACAGCTCCCGGAACCCGACCAGCAAGCCGATGGCGAAGAAGCTCAGCCCCTTCTCCCGGAACGCCAGGATGATGAAGGGGGCGTAGTATTGCTGGTTCTTGAGGAATCCATAGAGCGAGAAGCGGCGGAGCATGGTGCGGGCCAATCATGCGAGCGCGGTCGCTGGCGAGTGCATGGGCGCTTCTCTTCGGGCTACTCCCCCTCCTCGGTCTGAGTGTACAGCTTCGTCATCTTGTCCATCTCGTATACGGACTTCAGCAGGTGCGCCGTGAACACGAGCGTGCTCTCGGCTCGTCGCTCTTCTGGCGCAGGAAGCTCGTGCGTCGACTCGTTACCATGTTGCCGGATCAGGTCCACCCATGGCTTCATAGGGGGCGTGACGTACCCCGCGGTCTCCAGGTGCGAGACGTAATGTGCGAAGGACTTGCCCTCCTCCGCGCCCTTCTCAACGGCCACGTGCATGAGTATCTTCCTGCAGACCAACTCGCACGCGGTGAAGGCCCCGACACCGAATGACTTCCGTGCTTCGGTGTAGGCGGCGGCCACGTCGGTCGGAAGCCCATCCACGGTCGGGCCGGCCGGGACAGACGGATAGACGGACCCGTCCAAGGCACTCACCGCGGCGTCGCCGCAGTTGGTGCACATTAGCCAAGCGACGCTCTCGTGGTCCGCCTCGTACAATGCCACCACCGCCCCCGACACGGCGTTGAGGCAGTGGGGGCATGTGTACGAGTGCCACGAGTAATCGGTACTGCCATCAGGACGGCTGATGTTGCGGTGGCCGGTGAACTGCATATCGGTGCCTCTGTCACATAGGTTTGGATTAGAATTCGGGCAACTCGCCCAGGTTGTCTTCCTTAACGTTGTTCGGCTCGGTCTTGAGGAACTGCTCGCTCTCAATCGGCACCACCTCGATCTTTGCGCCGGACACCCACTTCCCATCCTTGAGCACCATAGTCCAGTAGACACGTCCGCTGATGATCGCTGCAACCACCGTTTGGCGTGTCTGGATCTGGTCTGCCCCGAGCCTGCCGTCAATCACCGGTTTGGCCTTGACCGACACAATCCGCGAATGGTCGTCGTCGTAGCTGACCTCGTGTACCCACCAATCCACATTACTCATGGCTCATCCCCCTGTCAGGCATGTAGTCGAACATGGGTTCTACTATACCGGACAGCGGCCCATCTGTCAACGCGATTCCGTCATGCTTTATGCGGGATTCGGGTATATCTAATATCAATCCTAAGCCGGAAGGGACCAAATGGCCTTCAATGGTATTTCTCACCCGTGTTAGGCGGCGATCACCGCAATACAACGTCAGCATACAGCGCGCGCAAATTCCCGAGCGCCTCTTCGCCCTCACATGCCACGAAGACCGGCTCTCGCGCCTTCAGCAGAACGATCTCTCCGCCGTCGGTCTCCGGAGCCGACTCGTTGCCCATGATGTCGGTGATGGTGAAGCTCTCCGCCGTCGCGCCCTCGGGGATTGGCAGGCGGAGTTCCTCCCGACGGGCGAACGACTCGAACTCGGCGTATTGCACGGCCGTTGCGGTGCTGTCGTCGGCGAAGAGGAAGACTCTCATGTCGCCACTGTCGATCCGGCCCTTGTACTGCTTGCCCTCGATGGCCGAGGCAAGAGCTGCGTGGGCAGCGGCCATCGGTCGGTAGCTGCGGCCCTCATCCCACATGGCGCCTGAGATCGGGCCGCGCTCGGACTCAACGCGGGGCTTGTCGAACCCCTTGAAGCGCCACGGATCGGCCTGATCGTAGTTGAAGATGCACGTCACGCCGGCCGCGATGTTCTCCATGTACCGGCGGACGAGTTCGTAGCAAGCGTTGCGGCAGTGGTAGCGCGCTTCGGGTTCGATGTGGTCGGCGCGACACTGGTCGAGGAAGCTCGTGCTGAAGACGTTCTCCTCGGAGTTGTAGATCTGACCCGCGATGCCATGGTCGGCGAGCAGCTTTCGGAGCTTCGGCATGCGGTCGCGGGCGATGTCGGCTTCGAGATAGTGGATCGTGAAGCCGTCCATGTACGGTCCGCCGCCCGCCGCGAGCATGCGCTCGATCCAATCGTGTTGGCGCACGGTCGGGCCGCCCCCACCCATGATGATGCAC
>PVBE010271778.1_pt1 | contig 77584 bp, 65 predicted proteins | sample 1631181 | NCBI WGS metagenome assembly PVBE01 (sample SAMN08397723, study PRJNA350692) | Marine metagenome, whole genome shotgun sequencing project. | isolation source: water | place: Pacific Ocean | collected 2012-04
AACCATTCTGCCAGCCCTGTCATTCTGGTACTAAAGGCCTATGATACAGCCCAGTTGTGGGTTGGGAGCGCCATGATCATGGCGGTTTCATGGGGTCTCAAAAGATTGGGGATCCGGATCTGCTCAGGGTGCCGCAGTTTTAGCAGTCATCTTTCCGGGTCGGAGGCGATCAGCGGTACTGCCCCGAAGCGTTGCAGATCGTCGGCGATGATCGCGTAACTGTCTGCACTGGCCGGTACAAATTCGGTGAGGCCCAGCCGCTCCCGGTCGGTCTTGCCAAGTGCCTGTACTGCCAGGGCCAGGGCACTGCGAAGATCCTCAAGCTGGTGGCTGCTTTGACCTCTTGCGGTGATCAGTGGCAGTCCCGGTCGTGAAGCGGTGCGGGCCAGGACCAGCAGGTCTTCGGCAGCGGCTTCATGAGCACTGGCCATTTCCCAGCTGACACAGTCGATCGCTGCGGTGTCAGCCTCGCCGCTGGCTACCGCGTGAATCGAATTGCGATGGCTGCCGGTGATGATTGAAGAACCAAAAAATCCGCCGGCCTGCGGACGTTGTGCGACAAACACCTGCAGCGCCAGGTAGCCGGAGTAGGAGTCCTTGCTGTTGACGGCGACGCACCTGTGCCGAAGATTCTCAAAGTCAGTAAAGTCGCTTTGCCGCCGGGCGATGATCACGCTGTCATAGCTCCCTGGCGGACCAGGGGCGCAGCTGTAGGTAAACGACCCGAGCACACTGACCCGACCTTTCAGATCAGTCACCAGCGGCAGCCCACAGGTCTGGCTGAGTCCAAGGTCCGGTGCGGTCCAGGCACCCTGGTGATTCCGTGACCGGTCCAGGGCACGTGGAATCGCCACACCAGAGGCCGCTGCCGCTAGAGAGATCGCCGCCGCAAGCCGGTTCATTGCCGCGTGATTCTCAGGCCAGTCGTACATCGGCAGCTGAAACAGGGCGCTTGTGTTCGATGGTTCGGACATGTCAGTGCGTCAAACGTTGACCGCAGGAAAATGATCTCGGAACCACACTGTCGGGGTGACCACTCCGAAGATCAGGTAGCGCTATCGTCGCAGCCAGGAGCCGAGCTCGGCCCGCTCGGTGTCGGTCATGCCGCTAGCGTTACCGAGCGGCATGGCCTTGCTGACCACTGCCTGGTTAAGGATCTGGGTTGCGAAGCGGCGCAGGTCCTCGGGCCCTTCTAGCCGCACGCCGGCAGGCGCAGTTGTAAAGCTATTGTTGGCGGGCGTGGTTGCGTGACACGAGACACAGTGTCTGTCGACGATAGCCAGTACCCTTGCCTCGGATACCGGTGCCAGAGAAATCCCTGAGCCCCGCGAGGTCAGAAAAATCGCGAGTGCCAACCCAATGATGGCAGCGACAGGCCACTGCCAGAGCAATGCCGCACCTCGTAAACCGACGTGCAAGGTGTTGAAGAAGTGGCGCACCACCCCGCCGATCAGGAGTATCAGTGCAATCACCAGCCAGCCCCAGGATGCTGCTCCGGCGAACAGGATCGGATAGTGGGCACTGACCATCAACAGCAGGACCGGCAGGGTCAGATAATTGTTGTGCAGCGAGCGTTGTTTGGCCTGAAGGCCAAACGCCGGCGCCGGAACGCGTCCGGCCTTTAGGTCAGCAACAACCTTCTTCTGGTTCGGAATGATGACAAAAAAGACGTTCGCCGACATGATCGTGCCGATGACCGCGCCGATCTGTACAAATGCTGCACGGTCACTGAAAAGCTGGGTCAATCCCCAGCCGATGCCGATAATCATCACGAAAACCGCCAGGGCAAGTACAGCGGTGTGCCGGCCGACGGCTGAGCGGCACAGGCCGTCGTAGGCCAGCCAGCCACCGGCGAGAAACGCGAGGCTGACCAGAATCGCCACGGGTGCTGAAAACGGAGTACGGGCAGGATCCATCAGGAAGCTCTCGGCCCCCCAGTAGTACATCACGCCCAACAGAGCAAAGCCTGAAAGCCAGGTGAAATAGGCCTCGTACTTGAACCAGTGAAGCTCTGCCGGCAGTCGCTCGGGCGCAACCATGTATTTCTGCACATGGTAGAAGCCGCCGCCGTGAACAATCCACGACTCTCCCTGCACGCCCCCTGGCACCTGTCCACCCCGGCGCAGGCTCTGATCCAGCCAGATGAAGTAAAACGAGGTCCCGATCCAGGCGATGCCGGTCGCCAGGTGCAGCCAGCGGATCATCATCCCCACCCAGTCCTGCCAGGCTATCTCCATAGGCGAAGTTTCCCTCTTGAGGTTCCGGTGATACGGTGTCAGGCTTGACCGTCGCTGAGCGAAAATTGAACTGTAGAGCAACCACCCCCGGCATGCAAAAACGTCTGTTGCGGTTCTGCCCCGATGGCAACCACGGCTCGGGAATCGAAACAGGAGGTGTCAGTCCGTGAGCGGCAGACTGATTGCGTTCTTTCCCGAGGCGGCATTTGGGCCTGCGCTCAATTCCGTTGGCATCGCCCAGGCCTGTGAAAAACTCGGTAACCGGGCGGTTTTCTGACCGACCCCGGCCACGGCAGTCCTTAACGATCTGTTGGACTGAGAAAATCAGGGAATGACGATCACGTCATTGCGAAAGCGGGTCAGCCGTTCATTGCTGTTCTCGGTGATCAGCAGCATGTCGGCGTGTTTGAAACCACCCACCCCGTCCAGGGCGATCATCGGCTCCATCGACATGACCATGCCGGGTTGCAGCAGGTAGTCGTTGTAGGGGCGTATCTCGCCCAGTTCATCGCGCCCGTACCAGTAGCCCATGATGCCGAACGAATGGCCAGTGCCGAAGGTGCGGTTCTCCAGCAGCCCGTACTTCTCGTAGATCGGGTTGATGACCGCATCGTCAATGTCGCCAAGTCGTACACCGGGTTTCAGAGCCTCGATGCCGGCCTGGTGGACTTCGACCTGGATGTCGAAGTATTTCTGCACCTCGTCCGAGATGGGTCCGAACACCAAGCTGCGTTCCAGAAGATGGTAGTAGCCAAGGATCATCGGAAAGACGTTGAGGCTGAGCAGGTCGCCTCTTTGCATCTGCCGGTCGGTGTTAAGCGCGTGCGCGACCTTGGTGTTTTCCGCACCTGACTGTGCCCAGCAGAAGCTACCGTCACACTCTTCACCCGGGAACCTGCGGCAGATCTCCTCCTCCATTGCCGTGACGGCAGCTCGTGCCACCTGAACTTCAGTGACGCCCTCTGTAACAGCGTCGACAAAAGCCTGTGCACCGATGTCACAGATTCCGGCCCCGTCCCGGATCAGGGTAATCTCTTCGTCGGATTTGTGCATCTGCTCGCGCATCATTGCGTAGCCCATCTCGACCAATTCAAGGCCCGGCAGCGAGGCGCACAACGTCTTATGCATCGTGATGCTGACGTTGTCTTCTTCGATGCCGATCCGCCCGGTCGTGATGCCCCCCTCACGCAGGACCTCTCGGGCGAGACCCACCCAGCCGTCTATTGCACTGGCGTTATCTGTGTAGATCCGGATGTCTCTGAAAGCGCTGCCGTCACCGATCATTCTGGCGGGGCGGTCGTATTCGATCCGCGGTGCAATCACTGTAGGTTCCCCTTCCCTCGGGATCACCAGGCCCTGTTGGCGACCCCAGGGGATCATCCAGAAATTGCTGTAGTAGAGGGTGTTGTGAACAGAGGTGACGAGCACTGCTTCCACGCCAGTGTCGTCCATGCACCGCCTGAGACGGTCCAGGCGCCGGTTCATCTCCTGCTCGGAAAAATAAGCCATCAACGCGCTCCGGGAAAAAGGTCGATTAGCAGGTTATACCCCTGAGTGGGGATTCCTGTCACGGTATTACTCTAGTCCTGCGCGCTGACGGAGACGCCGTGCGGCCGCGCCGTGCCGTCGAACAAGCTCGGCCTCATCGATGTGACTGGCTCGTCCATCCTCAACCAGCCATCGGCCCGCGACCATCACCCGGTCGGCACGAGTCACACCGCACAACACCAGGGCCGCCAGCGGATCGTGATAGCCGGAGTGGCGCAACTCGTCAAGCCGGAACAGTGCCAGGTCGGCCTGGGCTCCGGGCAAGATCCGGCCGATGTCGTCACGCCCCAGGCATCGGGCACCGCCTGCTGTTGCCCAGCGCAGGGCGTCTCGGTGGCCGATGGCTGCGGCGCCTTCGCGCAGTCGCTGCAGCATCAGGGCACAGCGGACCTCCTCAATGGCATTTGATGCGTCGTTGGAGGCGGATCCATCCACCCCCAACCCCAGCGGGCTGCCGGCATATTCCAGATCGCAGGCAGGGCACAATCCAGAGGCGAGGGTCATGTTGGAGTGGGGGCAATGGCTGACAGCGACCCCCGCGGTCCCCAGACGGCTGATTTCGTCGTCCGAGAAATGGATGCCGTGGGCGAGCCAGGTCCGTGGTGTCAGCCAGCCACAGGTCTCCAGGTAATCCACAGGCCGCATGCCGAGTCGTTGTTCGCAGTATGCATTCTCGTCGCGGGTCTCTCCCAAGTGGGTGTGCAGACGCACATCCAGCCGTTCGGCCAGTGCCGCGGATTCAAGCATGACCGGCCGGCTCACCGAGAAAGGCGAACACGGTGCCAGCGCCACCTGGACCATGGCGCCGGGCCCGGCCTGGTGAAAAGCCGAGACAGCACGCTCGCTGTCGGCGAGTATGGTCTCGCTGTTCTGGACGACAGAAGCCGGCGGCAGCCCGCCATCATCGACGCACAGATCCATGGAGCCGCGGGTCAGGGTGACCCGTATGCCGATCTGTCTGGCCACCTCGACCTGGATGTCGATCGCCTGCTCCAGGCCCGCCGGGTAGAGATAGTGGTGATCAGAGGTTGTGGTGCAGCCGGACAGCAGCAATTCGGCCAGGGCCAACTCTGTCGCCACCGCCAGCATTTCGGGCTCAAGCCCCGCCCAGACGGGGTACAGCGCCTGCAGCCAGTCGAACAGCTCTTTGTCGAGCGCTGGCCGCAACGCCCGGGTCAGGTTCTGGTAGAAATGATGATGGGTGTTGATCAGCCCCGGTAGCACCACATGCTGCGAAGCGTCGAACGTGGCGTCGAAAGGTACTGAAGGGGTCCGTCCCGCCGACACCAGCTGCACGATCTGCTGGTCGTGGACGACCAGCCCCCGTTCAGCACCGTCGGCGAAGATCGACAGCGGATCACGGATCCACAGAGCGGTCATTTTTTGCTCGAATAATCCGCGCTCACCGGAAGAAAAAACCCGCCCCCCTGTTCGAGGGGCGGGCCGCTTGTCGGTTGACTAGTAGGGCGTCACTCGGGCAGCTTGTCGTCGATACCCTGGACGTAGAAGTTCATGCCGGCCAGCATGCCGTCATCGGCCACTGCACCAGCGGCCACCACCTCTTCACCTGCCTGATTGTTGATCGGGCCGGCAAACGGATGGAACGCTCCGCTTCGAATCGATTCCATGGTCTCCCGGGCCAGCGTCGCGACAGTGGTTGGCATGTTGGTAAACGGCGCCATCGTGACCATACCCGGAGCCATCCCATCCCAGGTATCACCTGAGCTCCAGGTGCCCATCAGCACGTCGGCGGTACGCTTGACGTAGTATGGCCCCCAGTTGTCGATGATTGCGGTCAACTGCGTGTCCGGTGCGAACTGAATCATGTCGGATGCCTGGCCAAAAGCGTGAATGCCACGCTCGGCTGCTGCCTGCAGCGCTGCGGTACTGTCGGTGTGCTGGGTAATGATGTCAGCACCCTGATCCATCAGCACCTTGGCGGCGTCCGCTTCCTTGGGTGGATCAAACCACGTGTATACCCAGACAACCTTGACCTTCATGTCCGGGTTGACCGACTGTGCTCCCAGCATAAATGCATTGATGCCACGAACCACTTCAGGAATCGGAAATGATGCGATGTAGCCGATCACACCGCTCTTGGAGATTTTGCCGGCGATCACGCCCTGGACATAACGGCCTTCATAAAACCGTGCTGAATAGGTTGAAACGTTATCGATCCGCTGGTATCCCGTCGCGTGTTCGAAGTGAACGTCAGGAAAGCGCTTGGCGACCTTAAGAGTGGGTTCCATGTAGCCGAACGACGTGGTGAAGATCAGTTTGTGACCGGTCTCGGCAAGCTTGGCGATAGCGCGTGCAGCATCAGGGCCTTCGGGCACGCCTTCGACAAAAGTCGTTTCCACGTGATCGCCCAGCATGTTGTCGATCATGAGACGGCCCTGATCATGAGCATAGGTCCAGCCATGGTCACCCGGCGGGCCGATGTAAATGAATCCGACCTTCAGCTTGTCTGCCGATGCGCTATAGGCCAGGCCAAAGCTCAACAGCACAGCCAGCCCCACCGATGCCAGTTTGGCGAGATACTTCATCTTTGATTTCCTCCGTTTATGGTGAGTGTCAACAGCCAATTTTCTTCTCAACGCTCGGCCCGGAAGGGCTTCCCCAGACAGGCCGGAGCATTGAGGCGAATCCTGATCGCGTCCCTGGAAATCAAGACTAATACAACTATGGTCGCAATGTAAGGGAGCATGGACATAAAAGCGGCCGGTATGCCCAGCCCGGCAGCCTGGGCATTCAACTGTGCGATGGTGATCCCACCGAACAGGATTGCGCCGAACAGCACCCGCCCGGGCCGCCAGCTGGCAAACACCACCAGTGCCAGTGCAATCCAGCCCCTTCCGGCCGTCATGTTCTCGGCCCACAGCGGGGTGTAGATCAGCGACAGATAGCCGCCGCCCAGACCCGCCATCAGGCCACCGAATGAAACAGCGGCAAATCGAATCGCGACCACCGGGTAGCCGATGGCATGAGCGGAGACGTCCGAGTCGCCGACGGCCCTCAGGACCATGCCCCAGCGAGAGTGGTTCAGGAACCAGCCCGAGCCGAGAAGCACCAGGATTCCCAGGTAGACCAGGGGGTCGTGGCCGAACACCAGTCTGCCGATGACCGGGATGTCACTCAGAAAGGGCAGGTGAACGGTTCCGATGCGTTCGATGGTCTCGCCCACATAGTCGAATCCCACCAGCGCCGAGAGTCCGGTGCCGAATATTGTCAGCGCCAATCCGGTCGCGACCTGGTTGGACAGCAGCGTCAGTGTCAGTACGGCAAAGATCAGTGAGGCCAGCATGCCGGCAACAGCCGCTGCCAGCAATCCGAGGGAGGCACTTCCTGTGACTGCGGCAGTGGCAAAGCCGAATACCGCCCCGATCAGCATCATGCCCTCGACCCCGAGGTTGAGGACCCCGGATTTTTCGCAGATGAGTTCCCCGGTCGCGGCAAAGACCAGCGGTGTGGCCGCGGTCATCATGGTCATGATGGGCGGGACAACAGTCAGAACAGATGCGAGGATGAGCTCTGTCATTCTTGTATCGTGTCTCTGGTCGGCAGAACGATCCGGTAGCGGGTAAACAGATCAAAAGCCAGCAGGTAGAACAGGATGATCCCCTGGAAAAGCCCGGTCACGGCTTTTGGCAATCCGGCGGAGATTTGTGCGCCTTCCCCGCCGATATAGGTGACGGCGATTGCGATGCCGGCGAGCAGAACCCCGAGTGGGTGCAGGCGGCCGAGAAAGGCGACAATGATGGCGGTAAACCCGTACCCCGGAGAGATCTTGGGCATCAGCTGGCCGATCGTGCCAGCCGCCTCGATCACACCGGCAAGGCCCGCCAGGCCGCCGCCGATCAAGAGTGTCTGCCAAACGATCCGGCCGCTGCTGACCCCGGAGTGTCGCGCCGCCAGAGGCGCCTGGCCGAATACCTTTATCCGAAAGCCGAAACGGGTACGGGCCAGGATAAACCAGGCGATGAATGGTGCGGCCAGGACAATCACGCTGCCCAGGTGTAGCCGCTGGCCACGGAGCAGCAGTGGCAGGGTGCCTGCATCCGGAAACATCCGGGTGCCCGGAAACCCCCAGCCCTGGGGGTTTCGCCAGGGTCCCTGCACCAGGTGAACGAGCAGCAGCTCGGCGACATAGACCAGCATCAGGGACACGAGAATCTCGTTGGCATTGAATCGGGTCTTGAGCAGAGCTGGAATCGCCGCACAGGTCATGCCCCCGATGGTGCCGAGCAAAAGCATCGCCGGCAGCAGAAGTGCGCTTTCGCTCTGGTGCCAGTAGACGGCCAGGCCACCACCGGCAATGGCGCCGGCAATATACTGCCCTTCAGCGCCGATGTTCCAGACGCCCGCCCGGAAGCCAAAAGACAAGCCGATACCGATCAGCACGAGAGGACCGGCTTTGACCGCGACTTCAGACAGGCCTGAACCGGTGGTCAAGGGCTCCACAAAGTAAAGATACAAGGCGGCGCCGGGGTCCTTGCCCATCGCCATGAAGATCACACCGCCAGTTACGGCAGTCAGCACCAGCGCCAGTACCGGCGAAGCCCAGGCCGCGGTGTAAGAGCGTGTGCTGCGTGGTTCAAGCCGGAACACGAGGGTTCTCCGGCTCCTGGGTGTGGCGAGCGCCCATCAGGAGTCCAATGTCTTCAGGTGTGGCGTCGCCAACCGGGGTCGCGGCAGACAGGGTGCCCTGGGAGATGACCGCGATGCGCTGAGACAATAGGAAGATCTCGTCGAGGTCTTGAGAGATCATCAGTACGGCGGCACCTGCTTTGGCCAGCTTCTGGATCTGTTCGTGGATCGCCGCGGCGGCGCCGGCGTCCACACCCCAGGTGGGCTGGGACACCACCAGCACCTGCGGTTCCTGCAGGATCTCACGGCCGACGATGAATTTCTGCAGGTTACCACCGGAAAGGCTGCTCGCCAGGGCGTCCACCCCGGTGGTCCTGACGTCGAAGTCGCGAACGACGGTCTGTGCAAATTCGCTCACCGAGGACCAGTTGATCAGGCCGTGGTTGGAGAATTTCATCCGGCCGGCCGCAGTCAGGTAGCTGTTGTCGACCAGCGTCAGGTCGGCGACAGCAGCGTGACCGATCCGTTCCTCTGGCACGAACACGGCGCCAAGCAGTCGGCGCTCGACCGGGCCCAGGTGGGTCACGTCGGTATCGAGAATCCTGATCTGACCGGCCCGCGGTGCGCCGGTCTCGCCCGAAAGCGCACCCATGATTTCGACTTGGCCATTGCCGGCGATGCCAGCGATGCCGAGTATCTCGCCCCCATGAACTTCAAGGTTGATGTCTTTCAGGTCGACCCCGTGCGGCTGGTCTGATTGCACTTCCAACCCGGAGACCGAGATTCCTGTCACTGAATCGTTTTTCGCAATCGCCTGGTGTGCGATGGGTTCCAGGCGCCTGCCGATCATTTTCTCCGCCAGGGAGCGAGCCGTCTCACTGGCCGGAATACAGTCGTCGACCCGGCGTCCGGCCCGGAGTATCGTGGCTTTGTCGCACAGCGTGCGAACCTCTTCGAGTTTGTGGCTGATATAAAGAATCGAGCGGCCTTCAGCGGCCAGTGAACGGAGGGTCGCGAACAGAGCATCGACTTCCTGGGGTGTCAGCACGGACGTCGGCTCATCGAGGATCAGCAGTTTCGGATCCTGGAGCAGGCAGCGGACGATCTCGATCCGCTGACGCTCACCCATCGACAGGTCATAAACGTGTCGCTCCGGATTCAAGTCCAGGCCGTAGGCATCGGCGGTGTCCCTCAGGCGCTTTCTCAGAACTGAAGTGTCTTCCCGGGGCAGCGCGAGGGCGATGTTTTCGAGTACCGTCATCGCTTCAAACAGGGAGAAATGCTGAAACACCATGCCGATGCCGAGTTGCCGCGCCTGCGCAGGATTGTGAATTCTGGCGGTCGCGCCCTGCCAGCGGATCTCACCGTCGTCTGGGCGTAGGACACCATAGATGATCTTCACCAGGGTGCTTTTGCCGGCACCGTTTTCCCCGAGCAGGGCATGGATCTCGCCGGCTGCCACGTCAAGATCCACGGCGTCGTTTGCGACACAGCCGGGGAAGGTTTTGCGGATTCCCTTCAGTGACAGCAGGGGCTGATCGGTCAAACGCATGGTCCTCTAATGGCGGTTCGTGGCGTGATCGTGAGCGCCCGGCGGCCCGAAGATCTCCGGCGGGCTCTCCAGCGCGCGATTAGGGTGAAATCTTATCCTGTTTTACCTTCGATTCGTGAGCAACGAGCGCTCAGGCGATGGGTCCTTGGAATCGCCAGTATCACTTACAAGTGCTGCAGGTGAGGGTTGTCCTGGTCATCCGGCTCTGTTTGGTCCTGGGTTCTCGATCCTTTCAATGCGCTCAACACCTCGGCGAGGGCTGCCAGGGCGATCACACCAGGTTCTTTGCCGTCCGGACCGGACTGTCCGATCGGGCTGATCAGCCTGGTCAAGGCACTGGCAGGCACTCCATCATCGACAAGACGGCGACGGAAACGTTTGGCCTTGCTGCGGCTGCCGATCAGTCCAATGAAAATCAACCCGTTGTTTGCCAGCAGAGCGCGACACAGCGAGTAGTCGAGTTCATGGCTGTGGGTCATGACCAGTGCTGCGCTACCGGCGGCGATACCACAGATCTCGGCCTGCGGGTCCGCCAGGTCGATCACCGTGACGTTGTCGGACCGTGGGATGAGCGAGCGCATCGGCTGGCGGGAGTCGAGTACGGTCAGACGCAGCGGCAGTTGGCCCGCGATGGTTGCGACCGAACGCCCAACGTGGCCGGCCCCGAAAAGAAATACCTGGGGGCGATCATCGACCAGCGGCTGAAGATGTACCTCGCCGATGCTGACTAGGTTGTCCGGCAGCCGGATCACTTCAGGCCTGCGGCCGGGTTCGGTGATGTCGAACAGGACTGCAGTTGCGGTGTCACCGCAGGCTGCTTCAGCGGCTCTGCTGAGCCACGTCAAGGTGGTCCTGTCCAGGGGCTCCAGCGTGACAGCAACTGCACCGCCACAGCACTGGTTCAGATCGGGACCGAGCACGCAGCGCAGCGTTGAGCGTTGCCAGTCCCCGTGGTCCGACAGCATAGCCTGTGCCGCTTCGGTGACCATCCGCTCCAGTTCACCGCCACCCAGTGTCCCCAGACTGGCGGTGCTGCTGACCAGCATCCAGGCACCGGTGCCGCGCGGCGTAGAGCCACGCTCTTCGGTCAGCATGGTGAGTACAGCGCGTTGGTGTTCCTTGAGCAGACCCTGTGCAGCCGCGATCCAGTCCACAGGCCCCGGTGCCCCCGCCACAATCGTCCCGGCTGGTGTCACGGGGTGGTACTCGCTCGACGGGCGTCCACGGCAGCCAGAATGGACTCGGGTGTTGCCGGTGCGTCCAGGTGCGGCAACTCGGCCTCGTTAATGAGACTGGCGACGGCATCGGTGATAGCCTGGTGGACCGACAATGCCAGCATCAGCGGCGGTTCGCCGACGGCCTTGGAGCGGTAGACGGTCTCCTCCTGGTTTTCACCTCGGCTGAAAATCTGCAGCCGGAAATGCTCCGGGCGGTCTCTGCAGGTAGGTATTTTGTAGGTAGACGGTGCGTGGGTCGCGAGGCGGCCGTCGTTTTCCCAGACCACCTCCTCGGTGGTCAGCCAGCCCATGCCCTGGATGAATCCCCCCTCGATCTGGCCAGCGTCAATCGCCGGGTTGAGAGAGCGGCCGACGTCGTGGAGGATGTCCACCGCAAGCACACGGTTCTCACCGGTCAGCGTGTCGATCATGACTTCTGTCACGGCGGCGCCATAGGCAAAGTAGTAAAACGGGCGTCCCTGCGCTTTGTTGGGATCCCACCAGATCTTCGGGGTCCGGTAGAAACCGGTGGCCGAAAGCTGGACGCGGTTGAGGTAGGCCTGCATCACGAGGTCAGCGAAACTCATCTCGGTGCCGCCCACCCGCACCCGGTCAGGCCGAAAAGCGACTTCACTTTCCAGCACCTTGTAGTGACTGGCGGCGAACGCGGTCAGTCGCTGCCGGATGGTTTGGGCCGCATTGCGCGCCGCCATACCATTGAGGTCTGTACCGGATGATGCTGCGGTGGCCGAAGTGTTTGGGACTTTGCCCGTCTGGGTCGCGGTGATCTGAATGGTTTTGAGATCCACCTGCAGTTCCTCGGCGACGATCTGGGCGACCTTGGTAAAAAGCCCCTGGCCCATTTCGGTGCCGCCGTGGTTCAGGTGGATACTGCCGTCCTTGTAGACGTGCAGCAGGGCACCGGCCTGATTCAGGGCTGTGTTGGTAAAGGAGATGCCGAACTTGACCGGCGTCAGAGCCAGGCCGCGTCGCAAGATAGTGCTGGAGCTGTTGAATTCGTCAACTGAGCGCCGGCGTTCACGGTAACCGCTCGAGTTTTCCAGCTCCTCGGTCAGTTCATCCAGAATGAAATCCTCGACGCGCATGTGATACGGAGTGACATCGCGTTGGTTTTTGCCGTAAAAGTTCAGTTTCCGAACGTCCAGAGGATCTTTGCCCAGCTGATGAGCGATCGACTGGAGCATCTGCTCTGCGATCATCATGCCCTGCGGCGCACCAAAGCCGCGAAATGCAGTGTTGGAGACTGTGTTGGTGCGGCAGCGGTCGGAACGGATTCGAAACGCTGGGTAGTAGTAGGCGTTGTCCGCGTGAAACAGAGCCCGGTCGTTGACCGGATCCGATAGGTCGCGGGAACAACCGCAACGCGACGCCATGTGGATGTCGGCCGCCAGTATCCGCCCGTCATCGTCAAAACCCACAGTCCACTCGCTTGAGAAATCGTGCCGCTTGCCAGTCATGATCATGTCATCGTCACGATCAAGCCGGCACTTGACGGGCTGACCCGTTGTGACCGCGGCAAGAGCCGCCAGTACAGCCCACTGCGCCGCCTGCGTTTCCTTGCCCCCAAAGCCGCCTCCCATCCGCCGCACTTCTACTGTAACGGCTGCATCCGTCAGCCCCAGCGCAAGCGCTGCAGCATGCTGGATCTCAGAAGGGTGCTGGGTTGAAGAATGAATGTGTACTCCCCCATCTTCACCCGGGGTTGCCAACGACACCTGCCCCTCGAGGTAAAAGTGGTCCTGGCTGCCGCTCACGGTCCGGCCCAGTATGCGCCGGGGAGCGTGCTGCAAGGCGCCCTGCCAGTCGCCGCGCTGCAGCTGCTGTTGCTCACTGACATAGCTGCCGGCTGCCAGGGCCTGGTCGATAGTCAGGACCGGCTCGACCGGGTCAATGTCTATCTGCCCGCGACGTGCCGCTTCACGGGCCTCGCGGTGGCTCCGCGCAACGACCGCAAAAACCGGCTCGCCGAAAAACCGGATCTCGGACTCGGCAAGAACGGGGTCGTCGCCACAGTGGGTCGGGCTGATGTCATTGGTACCCGGCACGTCTTTTGCTGTCAGTACCGCAATGACGCCCGGCGCCGACTGAACAGCAGAAAGGTCCAGCCTGCGAATCTGGCCGCAGACACTGTCCGCTCCACCCGGCGCCAGGTGCAGGGTTCCGGCCGGTTCCGGAAGGTCGTCGATGTACAACGCTTCGCCAGTGGTGTGCTTGAGCGCACTGTCGTGTTGCAGCGCCTGGCCCGGAGTCCCGTGTATCTGGGAACTGTCAGTCATGGCTGTGGCCGGGTGCGAGGAAACCATCGTACAACTCGGCCGGTTGGGCGCCTGTCATCGACAGGAAAGCTTTTTCCAGAAGATTCCCGGCGATCCGCTGACGGTAGCCGCTGCTGGCGCGCAGGTCGGAGATCGGTTCGAAGTCACGTTCAAGAGCGTCGCGCGCCCGGTCCAGGGTCTGGCGGTCTAGTGGCTGGTCTTTGAGTGCTGCCTCGCAGTGGTACGCCCGGCGCGGGGTGGCCGCCATGCCGCCGAAACAGATCCGGGCCCGCTGTACGCTGCCGGTTTCGATTTGCATGGCGAATGCACCGAGTACTGCGGAGATGTCCTGGTCGAATCGCTTGGAAACTTTCCAGCAGTAGAACTGGATGTCGTTCTTCAGTGGCACAATGACCGAGGCGAGGAACTCTCCCGGCAGCAGATCCTGCTGGCCATAGTCGACAAAGAAATCTTCCAACGCGATCTCACGCTGGCCTGCGTGCCCCTGTAGCTTGAGTCTGGCACCGAGTGCAATCAGAGCCGGTGGCAGATCACCGACGGGCGAGCCGTTGGCGATGTTGCCACCGACAGTAGCGACGTTCCGGACCTGGCGCGAGCCGAAGCGGCACAGCAATCGGGCAAGATCAGGTGACAGTGCAGCCAGCACAGGCTGCGTTTCCTGAATCGTGACAGTGGCACCGATCTCGAGGGTGTCGCTGTTGTTCTTCAGCGACTTGAGTTCCGGTAGTTGCCCAAGATAAAGCAGCACCGGCAGTTGCCGGCCCTGTTTGGTGATCCAGAGTCCGATGTCGGTGGCTCCGGCAAGTACAGTCGCTTGCGGGTGCTCTGCCAGGTACTCGAGCAGGTCAACTGTAGACCGGGGAGCAGCAAATAGACCCCGTCTGCCCTGGCAGTGCAGTGCAGACGGGTCCTGTTGCCAGCCGGCAAGGACGGCCAGGGCGGTTGACGAAAAGGCCTGCCAGCTCACAGGTAGGGGTTGGGCGCAGGCTTGCCGCGCGGCTTCGATGATCGGGCCGTAGCCGGTACAGCGGCACAGATTGCCGGCCAGGTTTTCATCGATCAGCGCGCGGTCAGGGAGATCGGCTGCTGCGTCTTCACCCAGCGACAGCTTGAGAGCAGTGATCGACATGACAAACCCCGGGGTGCAGAAGCCGCACTGAGAGGCGTGCTGGTCAGCCATCGCCCGCTGGATCAAATTAGGACCGCTGTCAGCAAGATGCTCGACCGTGACGACCTGCCTGCCATCGACCATACCGAGCAGTAGAATGCAGGCGTTGGCAGCACTGTAGTGGATACGACCGTCCTGGCACTCGCCGATCAGAACGGTGCAGGCGCCACAGTCGCCTTCCGCACAGCCTTCCTTGGTTCCGGTGAGCCTCGCGGTGACGCGCAGGTATTCCAGGAGTGTGAGGTTCGGATCATCAAGGGCCACCTGCACTGGTTCCAGACCGAGTAGGAAGCGGACCGTGTTTCTGGTGTTCTGCACTGGTTTGTCGCTGGCCGTTCGGGGCCGCTCAGCTTCCGCGGTAGGTGCTGTAGCCATACGGCGAGACAAGCAGTGGCACGTGATAGTGACTGGCGGCGTCAGCAATGCCGAAACGGATCACGACCTGGTCGAGAAACGCCGGTTCGGCCAGTACGGATCCGGAGTCGCGAAAGTAGTCTCCAGCAAAAAAGACAAACTCATAGGTGCCGGTACTCAAATCGGCACCCTCAAGTACCGGGCCGTCGTTGCGGCCATCGTTGTTGGTATGTCCGGAGGCCAGGATCGTACGGGTCTCGTCAGCCCGGTGAAGGGTCCAGGCCATACCCCCGGCCGGTCGTCCGGAGGCGGTATCCAGTACGTGGGTGGTCAGTTGTCCCATCGGGTTGCTCCCGCTACAGTTGCACAGGTGACGTGTGCCGGGCCAGCTTGTGTTCAGCCGCCAGGCTACACCTGGCCAGGTTTTCTGGCCTGGTGGCTGGTGTCCTACCTCAGCCAAAAGCAACTTTAAACATTTTTTGCGACTAATTGAAAATATCTTCAATGCCCTTTTGTGGCCGCAGCACTGATCGCCTGACCGGCTGAGAGGGCGTTGCCTATCGGAGCGAGAGCGATGACAACAACCGTGAACGACTATCCACGCGACCTGGTTGGCTACGGTCCCGAGGTACCGCCAGTGAATTGGCCCGGTGGTGCGCGACTTGCCTTGCAGTTCGTCCTCAACTACGAAGAAGGTGGTGAAAACTGCATCCTGCACGGTGATTCGACGTCTGAGGCGTTTCTGTCTGAGATCGTCGGGGCGCAGGCCTGGCCCGGTCAGCGGCATATGAGTATGGAATCGATCTACGAGTACGGGTCCAGGGTAGGGGTGTGGCGCCTGCTGGATCTTTTCGAGCGTAAATCGGTACCAATCACACTGTTCGGGGTGGCGATGGCACTGGAGCGTAATCCGCAGGTTGCCGAGGCCGTGATGAAGGCCGGCCACGAGATCTGCTCACACGGCTATCGCTGGATCGACTACCGCGACGTACCGGATGAGATCGAACGTGAGCATCTGCACAAGGCGATCGAGATCATCCAGCGACTGACCGGTGAGCGGCCACTGGGTTGGTACACCGGCCGAACCAGTGAGAATACCCGGCGTCTGGTCGTCGAGGAAGGGGGGTTCCTGTATGACGCCGACGACTACAATGATGATCTGCCGTTCTGGACCCAGGTTCAGGGCGCAGACCACCTGGTGGTGCCTTACACCCTGGATGCGAACGACATGCGTTTTGCGACTCCCCAGGGATTCAACTCCGGGGAGCAGTTTCTGGGTTACCTGCGCGACGCCTTTGACACCCTCTATGAGGAAGGCGCACGTACGCCACGCATGATGTCGGTAGGGTTGCACTGTCGCCTGGCCGGGCGGCCCGGACGGATCCGGGCCGTGGAGCAGTTCATCGATCACGCTTTGAGTCACGAGGGCGTGTGGTTCTGCCGGCGCATTGATATTGCCCGGCACTGGTGCACGCATCATCCCGCTGCCCGAGGGTCGTGATGGTTGACCTTTCAGCCGACATGGACTCAGCTGTTGGTGGCAGGCAGGCGCTCGCCATGAACCGGCTTGAGTTCGTCCGGATCTTCGGCGGTGTTTATGAAAAGTCGCCGTGGGTGGCAGAGCAGGCCTGGGACCGGGGATTAACGGCCACTGACAACACCCCGCAGGGACTTTGCAGCACCCTTGCCGGTGTCGTTGATGGTGCCGGGAAGGATGCACAGCTTGCCTTGCTGCGGGCCCATCCCGATCTGGCGGGACGGTTGGCAAAGCGCGGTCAGTTGACCGTCGCCTCGGCCAGCGAACAGGCCGGCGCAGGACTGGACCAGTGCAGCCCCCATGAGTACGCCCAGTTCCAGGATCTCAATACTCGCTATACCGAAAAGTTCGGTTTCCCCTATATCCTGGCAGTGCGCGGGCGTGATCGTCAGCAGATCCTCGAGAACTTCCGCAGTCGAATCGACAACGATGCCGAGCAGGAGTTTGCCGAGGCGCTCCGGCAGGTTCACCGCATTGCCGGGCTGCGGCTGCAACAGATCGGCACTTCGTTGGCGCCAGTCTGACTTTACCAAACTGCCAGTTCAGCCGATCGGCTCCCTGCTGTCGCAGCGGTCCAGGCCAGACCCAGTCAAACGATTCTCCGGCCTTCCCGGGGCATCGGGCAAACGCACCGTTGGGTGCTCAAACAGGCCCAGTCTACGCGCACAATACAGCTGAATTCCTTTAGAATGCCGGTCCGCTGCTGCGGGCCTTCTGCGCGGTACTTCCATAGCCCAGCGATCGTTTCTGAGGTCGTGCTGGCAGCTGTGGGCCGCCTTGGGCGGGCAGCAGCCTGAAGGACGGTATTTCAAGAACCACCAGAGAGCGAGAGGAAGCACCACGATGACATTGACTGCGGATTTCGGCCCCAGAGACATCCATGCACAGGTAGAAAGAACTGGGATCAAGGGCCGGCACCTGACGTTTATTGATGACCTGTCACCGGATGAACTCAGCAATTTGTTCCTAACGGCCGAGATGCTCGAACCTTACTGGCGCAGCGGTCTGGAACTGCTCCGGCACCGGATTCTGTGTACTTTGTTCTTCCAGCCCAGTACCCGGACGCGTTTCAGCCACGAGACCGCCATGTACCGGCTGGGCGGCAATGTGTTGACCGAGTCGAACCCTCTTATCAGCTCATCGGCTGCCAAGAATGAGTCGTTGTACGATTCAATTCGGGTCATCGCGCAGTACGCCGATGTGCTTGTGCTCCGCCACCCAGACGACGAACGAGTGCTGGCCGATCTGGAAGCGCTGGGCAGTGACAGCGTGCCCATCATCAGTGGTGGCTATGGTAATGTGACTCACCCAACGCAGGGGTTGTTGGATATGTATACGGCCTGGCGGGTTCTGGGTGGGGATTTCCAAGCCATGACCGTTATGATCGCAACACCGGACCTGTCGCGGGCACGATCGGGACAATCCTTTGCACTGGGGCTGGCCCGCATGGGTGCCAGGATTGTCTACTCAGGAACCACCGGGTTGCGTACCCCGGATGTCATTCGCGAGAAACTCGACGCAATGGGCGCCCGGTATGAGGAGCACAATGATCTTACAATCAGCCAGCAGGAAGAGTTGATTGCGGACCAGGGCATTGACCTGTTGTACCTTCCCGGCTGTTCGGTAAAAAAGGGCGACCCCGGCCGTGACGATTTCATGAAGAAAATGGAAGGCTACTATTTCACCGTAGAGGGTCTGAGCAGAATCCAGGAAAAAGGCGGTAAGACCGTTGGTGTCATGCATTCTCTGCCCCGCAACGAAGGCGAGTTCGATTTCGGGATAGACAATACTGTCCACGAACTCTACTTCAAGCAGATCGGGTTTTCCGTGCCACTGCGCATGTCGCTGATCGCCAATATCGTCGGGGTGTCCTGACCCCGTGGTGAGGGGCGAGGCGCGAGATGATGGCAACACCGAACATTGTCATCATCGGTACAGGTGGCACGATCGCAGGTCAGGCGGGTTCGGCGACCGACCTCGCCTATGAGGCGGCAAAGCTTTCGGTGGACGACCTGCTGCAGGCCGTCCCAGGCCTTGAGAATGTTGCCAAGATCTCGGCAGAAAACCTCTTTTCGCTAAATTCGAAGGACATGGGGCCTGCCGAATGGCAGCGGCTGGCGGGCAGGATCGAAGAGACGCTTAAGGACCCGGGCATCTCGGGTGTGGTTATCACCCACGGCACCGACACGCTGGAAGAGGCTGCACTGTTCCTGCATCTGACTGTGCGTAGCGAAAAACCGGTGGTTCTGACCGGCAGCATGCGTCCGGCTACGGCACTGAGCGCCGATGGACCGGCCAACTTGTACCAGGCCGTTCAGGTCAGCGCGTCGCGCGAAGCCGCCGGGCGTGGTGTCATGGTGGTGATGAATGGAGACATCCTGCCGGCCCGTCATGTTGTTAAGCGTCACTCGATTGCCACCAGTGCATTCGCAGCCTACCCTGGCGGGGCTATGGGCAGTGTGTACCCCGGACACACCTTTTTTGCCTCTCCGCCAGGCCTTCCCAGCATGGCCGGTGCGTTTGAAGAACTGACTGACCCCGAAACGGCCATACCGGCAGTCGGTGTGCACTATGCTGCAGCGGCTGGCGATGAGCGATCCCTGGCCGGGTGGGTCGCGTCAGAGTGTCGCGGGCTGGTCATCGCGGCGTTTGGTTGTGGTGAGATCCCTCAGCTGTTGCTGCCCGGAATCGAAGAGCTCAGCGGTCGCGGAATCTGCGTGGTGGTCTCGTCGCGGGTCGGCGGCGTGGCAGTGATGCCGGAGACCATGACGCCCCAGCAAGCCGACAACGTCATTGCCTCGGGCCACCTCAATCCTCAGAAATCTGCGTTGTTGCTGGCGCTCACCCTGGCAACAGGGCGCACGCCACAGGCCGTGTTCTCGAACGTCGGTTGCGGGGGATAGTCTCCTGGACAGGCCGCGTAGCCCGCTGGATCTTCCTCCGCGCCTGCTGATCGCGGTTGGCGGCAACGCCATCCATCCCGAGGGTATCAAGGGTACTTCCCAGGAACAGATGCAGACCGCGGCGCAGGCCGCCCAGGCACTGCTGCCTATTCTCGAGCTCGAACGCGAACTGATCATTACCCATGGCAATGGCCCCGGGGTCGGCAAGACGATCATGCGCCAGGTCCTGGCCCGCCACCGGGTGACACCGATGTCGCTCGATATCTGTGTGGCAAACACCCAGGGAGTGACTGCCTATCTGTTGATGCAGGCCTTCGAAAATGCGCTGCGTGGTGCCGGCAACCCGCGACACGCTGTCGGGTTGGTTACACAAGTGGAGATCGATCCGGATGATCCGGCTTTTCAGAATCCCAGCAAGCCGGTGGGGTACTTCTATTCCGAAGAGGAGGCCCGAGATCTTGAAAGTGAACTTGGCTGGATCATGCGGGAAGACTCAGGACGGGGCTGGCGTCAGGTGGTCCCCTCACCGGAACCCCGCCACATCTGTGACATTTCTCTGGTCGATGGGATGGCCAGCCGGGGTACCATCGTGATCGCCGGGGGCGGCGGTGGAATACCCGTGGTCCGTGACAGCCGTGGTGTGCGCCACGGGGTCGAAGCCGTGATCGACAAAGACCTGACGTCGCAGCATATGGCTAACGTGCTCGGTATCAGACACATCATGATCCTGACCGGTGTCCGAAAAGTTTCCCTGAACTTCGGAACACCCCAGCAGCAGGAGATCGGTGAGTGTGCTGTTTCCCAGATGAGGCAGTACCAGTCCGATGGTCATTTTGCCGCCGGCAGCATGGGTCCCAAGGTCGAAGCCGCTATCCGCTTCATAGATCGTGGCGGCAAGCGCGCGATCATCGGCCACCTGGATGAAGCACTGCCGGCACTGATGGGAGAGGCCGGAACCCACATCGTTGCCGACGAATGACTGGATTACGCCAGTTAAGGAGAGAAGATCCGCGATGAGTGACAGTACAAGGAACGCTGAGCCGATGATTTTTGAAGACCTGGATCCAGAACCGCGACTGCTGATGGGGCCAGGACCCGTGGACGTTTATCCCCGCGTGCTCCAGGCCATGTCAAGGACGATGCTGGGACAGTTCGACCCACAGTTTACGACCTACATGAACCAGGTCATGGACCTGTACCGCCAGGTCTTTCGCACCGACAATCACTGGACGTTTCTCGTCAACGGCACTGCAAGGGCCGGGATCGAGGCCTGTCTGACCTCACTGATCTCTCCCGGAGACAAAGTGCTGGTGCCGATCTTCGGGCGCTTCGGCCACCTGCTGACCGAGATCGCCGGGCGTTCGGGTGGTGATGTCGTGACCATTGAAACCGAGTGGGGCAGTGTCTTTGAACAGGACCAGATCACCGACGCGGTACAAGCCTGCCGCCCGCAGGTCGTCGCACTGGTCCATGGCGATACTTCCACAACCATGGCCCAGCCGCTCGCTGAGGTGGGCCGTTTTTGCCGGCAGGCCGGTGTGCTGGTCTATGCCGACAGCACGGCAACACTGGGTGGCAACCCGTTTGAGACTGACGAGTGGGGTATCGATGCCGCCTCCTCCGGGTTACAAAAGTGTCTGTCGGGCCCACCGGGCACCTCTCCTGTAACGCTGAGCGATGCCGCCGTTGAGCGAATCAATGCCCGCAAGCATGTCGAGGCGGGTATCCGGGCCACAGACACTGTCGATGCCGAGGGCAGTGTCATCCAATCAAACTACTTGGACCTGGCGATGCTGATGGATTACTGGAGCCCTCTGCGGCTCAATCACCACACCGAATCAACAGCCATGCTTTATGCCGCGCGGGAATGCGCCAGGGTGGTTCTGGGCGAAGGGCTGGAGGCCGGATTCGCCCGTCACCGACTGACGAGCCGCGCCCTGCGCGCGGGGCTCAGCGCAATGGGTCTTGAACTGTTTGGTGATCCGGCGCACCGGATGGATAACGTCACCGGGGTCTATATTCCCAAGGCAGTCAAAGACGCCGACGCAGTGCGCCTGGCACTGCTGGAAGATTTCGGCATTGAGATCGGAACATCCTTCGGCCCTCTGCACGGCAAGATCTGGCGCATTGGTACCATGGGCTACGGCTGCCGCAAGCCGAACGTGTTGCGCTGTCTGACCGCGCTTGAGGCAGTGCTAGGACGAAATGGCTTCAGTGCGCCGGCCGGGGCGGCGGCACAGGCGGCCTACGGGGTTTACGATGAAACCCCAACCTGACAAGCAGCCCGGGGCCGGGCTCCTCGAGGGTAGACCGCGGGTGATCAATGTCGGGCTGGCGATGTTCGCCGACGATCTTGTGCGCCAAGACGTCGAGGTCGTCCAGGTAGACTGGCGACCCCCGGCCGGTGGCGACATGGCGTTGTCGAGGTTGCTGTCACTGTTGGCCGACTGAATGACATCAGCGCTATCGGTTGCAGAAGCGATCCGGGCAGGCAATAGCCGGGCTCTGGAGTTGATGCTGGCGGCCAATCCGGTCCTGGTGGATGTAGTGCCGGCCTGGAAGGCGATCGACGGATTGTCGGAGCACACGATACTGCACGCCGGGCCGCCGATCGAGTGGGCCAGGATGTGCGGGCCCATGCGCGGCGCCGTAGCCGGTGTTGCTGTGTACGAGGGGTGGGCGAGTGATCTGGATGAGGCCGCTCACCTCGCGGCCCGTAATGAATTCACCTTCCAGCCGAACCATCACTTTGCTGCGGTCGGCCCTATGACCGGTTTGACAACCCGCAGCCAACCGCTGCTGGTCGTTGAAAACCGGGCGTCGGGCAACAAGGCGTACTGCACGATCAACGAAGGTTTAGGCAAAGTGATGCGCTTTGGCGGCAACGATCAATCGGTGCGCGAGAGGCTGGCCTGGATCCGCGACGTGCTTGGCCCGGCTCTGGGTACGGCTCTTCAGCAGTGTGGAGGTATTGCGCTTAAACCGCTGGTGGCGCGCGGTCTGGCGATGGGTGACGAGATGCACCAGCGCAACGTCGCGTGTTCCAGCCTTTTGCTGCGTGAAATCGCGCCGGCTCTTGCCGGGTGCGTTGATCATCAGGATTCGCTGACAGCGATGCTGTCTTTCATGGGTGGCAATGACCAGTTTTTCCTGAATATCGCCATGGCAATGGGTAAATCGATCATGGACCCGGTAGGTGGGATCGAGGCCGCCACGGTGGTCACGGCGATGACTCGGAATGGCACTGATTTCGGGATCCGTGTCAGCGCGCTCGGCGATGAGTGGTTCACCGCTCCTGTGGAAATGCCGGCCGGTCTTTATTTCCCGGGTTTTACCGAGCGGGATGCCAATCCGGATATGGGTGACTCAACCATCGTTGAGACGATCGGCCTGGGTGGCTTCGCCATGGCCGCAGCACCGGCAGTAGCAGGTTTCGTCGGAGCCGGCTCGGTGCGTGAAGCGGCCACCTTCACCCGTCGCATGGGCGAGATCACTCTGGGCCAGAACCCGGAGTGGGTTATTCCGTCTCTCGACTACCAGGGTGTACCGACCGCCATTGATATACGCCTTGTAGTCGAGACCGGCATCGTGCCCACGATCAACACGGGTATCGCCCACCGGGATCCCGGGGTGGGTCAGGTCGGCGCGGGCGTCGTCCAGGCGCCGCTGGCCTGCTTCGAAAGCGCACTCAGGTCGCTTGCCGGCAGGCTGGGCGTGTCATGAGTGTCACGCTCAACCAGGTTCGGGCCGGGCTGTTTCTGGATTCGGTGGTACTGATGCAGATTTCCCGTAGTCTGGCATCGGTCGAGGGAGTGGAAGATGCCGCGCTGATGATGGCGACACCGGCCAACCTGGATATCCTGTCCGATGCGGGTCTGCTCGCCGCGACCAGGCCAGCGGCCGGGCCCGGAGACCTGCTGATCGCGGTTCGGGCCGGAGACCCCGCCAGCGCGGAGGCGGCTCTTGCCCGAGCTGCCGAACGCCTTGAAAAACCCCTTGTTGTTGCCGCTGATGGGGACAGCTTCAGGCCCCGGACACTACAAGGTGCCGCTCGCATCTGCCTTGAGGCGAACCTCGCGCTGATCTCGGTGCCGGGTGACTTTGCCGGTTCGGAAGCGCACAAGGCCCTGCGCGCTGGCCTGAATGTCATGATCTTCAGTGACAACGTGCCACTGGAGGAGGAGATCGCACTGAAACGCGAAGCCCGGGATAGGCAGTTGATCGTGATGGGGCCGGACTGCGGCACAGCAATCATCGGCGGTGTGCCGCTGGCTTTTGCCAATCGTGTGCCGCGCGGAGATATCGCAATTGTCGGTGCTTCCGGAACCGGTATCCAGGAGGCCTCCAGCCTGATCGCGCGGAATGGCGGTGGGATCTCGCACGCCATTGGCGTCGGCGGTCGTGATCTCAGCGAGCCCGTTGCGGGCATCAGTACACTGACCGCGCTGGAGTGGCTGGAATCTGATGCCTCGACCGCACACGTGGTCATTCTTTCCAAGCCGCCGGCAGACAGCGTTGCAAGCCAGATCCTGGAGACCGTTGCCAGCAGCTCGAAGACGTTCACGGTGTGCTTCCTCGGCGCCCGGGACCTCAGCCTGCCAGCGAACGCAACGCTGGCCAGGACCCTGAAAGGGGCCGCTGCTGATGCACTGGGTGAGCAACGGGCACCGGTACCGTTCGATTCCGGACAGCTGGCACGGCCGGTTGTTGGTGATCGCCAGCGCATATGCGGTCTTTTCTCGGGCGGCAGCCTGTCAGCGGAAGCGCAGGTCGTGCTGATAGATCGGGGTCACGCAGTGACCTCCAACGCGCCTGTCCCGGGTGCGGGCGCCGTGTCTAAGGATTCGGCGGTCCACGAACTGATCGATCTGGGCGATGACGCATACACCCGTGGGCGCCCTCACCCGATGATCGATCCGGCAGTGCGTGACGAGCCGCTCATAGCGGCGCTGGCCGACCCCGGGGTCGGCGTGATTCTGCTCGACGTGGTGATCGGTTACGGTGCGCACGCAGACCCGGCGGGGCATCTGGCTGGCCTGCTGGAAGCGCACTGGCGGTCCGGGCCGCTGGTTGTCGCGTCGGTTACCGGGACCGATGCAGACCCGCAGGGCTGGAGTCGGCAGACGTCTTCACTGACCAGGGCCGGCGTGCTGGTCGCACCGAGCAACGCTGATGCGGCCGCCTTGGCGCTGGCTTGCCTGGATGCTCGCTGATGGGGTCTGGCTCAGTCGTCGCGATAGCAGCAGAATCTGATCTACCGCCAGTGCACTCCCGGAACATTTGGCACGACGGCCCCCTTTGTGGACACCGACAGCAGATCATTCACGCAGCTACTATTGGGTCGCTGGCTGCAAGAGTATTTCAGTGTGCCGCCGACGGGCGGGTAGCAGCGGTTTTCAGGCAGAGTTTTTACGTCGATATTGCCGGCAGCTGGATCTGTATCGTGCGGTACGGGGTCGGTAACGGGCCGATCAACGTAGTGCTAAAAAACACCCCAGGCCATGTTTGGCCGCTTGAGATTAAGGTTGGAAACGACGTCCAGGTGTCGAGATCCGAGTTACTTGTCGGGGAAGGCTTCACGGTACACACCGGTCTTGCGCGGCGCTGGTCCCCACCGCCCGTGCCAGCGAGCAGTCTGGCTGACCTTGCGCGAGGTCTCAACGCGCTGGCTGCCGCCGTTCAAGGCAGGATCCCGCGGCGGGGACTGGGGAGTTTCCTGACAGGTTCCTGGCCCAGCAGCGGTGCACCGCTCGAAGCGCTGAAGGCCAGGGCTTCTGTTCGCGCACTCTGTGGGTGGCTTTGGTCAGGGTCTGGCAGTGACCTCGAGGTTCCGATGGCCGTCTCAACGCTGGTCGGCCTGGGCCCGGGCCTGACGCCCTCGGGTGACGATTTTCTGGGCGGCGCATTAATTGCTCTGGCGCGGCTGCGGCGCGAAGATCTTGCCTGCCGGCTCTACTGGCAGATTCAACCAGACCTGCCGTCCCGTACCGGCGCAATCAGTCGTGCTCACCTCAGTGCGGCAGCGGCCGGTGAGGGTCTGGAAGCACTGCACGCTGCGCTGGACGCGGTACTGACCGGTGCTTCGGGGTCGATCGGTCAAAGACTCTCTGAAATCGACCGGATCGGGCACTGCTCCGGCTGGGATGCCCTGGCCGGTGCGGTAACCGTGTTGCGCAGTGCACCCCGGATCTGGTCAAGGTCGGAAGCGACCGTAGCGTAACACTCGCGGAGGAGAAAAATGCCACCACCTTTCTCACAGGCGGAATACGAAAATCGCCTGCAGCTCGTTCAGACGGTGATGGCCGGACGCGAGCTGGATGCACTGGTTATCGGCGATCCGGCCAACATGAACTGGCTGACCGGCTTCGACGCCTGGTCTTTCTATGTGCCGCAGGTCATGGTCGTTGAGGCAGATCGTCTGCCGGTCTGGATCGGACGGGCCATGGATGCCGGCGCGGTCGGCCTTACCACGCATCTTGGCTCCGACTGTGTCGTCCCTTACCCGGAGGATCTGGTGCAGCGCGACGACACCCATCCGTCGACTTTCATGGCACGCTGGTTGTCAGACCGGGGCCTTGGCGGCAAACGGCTCGGCTACGAGAGCGACAGTTTTTTCTTCTCGCCACGGGCCCTGGCCGGCCTGCAGGCGGGTCTGCCGGACGCCCGCTGGGTAGATGCCGACCGTCTGGTCAACTGGGTTCGGGCGGTCAAAAGTCCGGCAGAGATCGAGCTTCTGCGCCAGGCTGCGCTGTTGGCGGGTAGCGCTATGCAGGTCGCCTGGGACGCGGTTCAGCCTGGGGTCCGGCAATGTGATCTTGTCGCCAAGATCATGGCCGCCCAGGTCCGCGGGACCGAAGCGTTCGGCGGCGACCAGACCGCGATCTGCCCGTTGATTCTGGCCGGTGAAGGGGCGGGCACGGCCCACCCCTTGTGGACCGACCAACGGTTCGAGAAAAACCAGACGGTGGCGTTTGAAATCGGCGGCACCCGCCGGCGCTACAATGCGGGTCTGGCGAGGACTGCACATCTGGGTAAGCCTCCGGAAAAGCTGACCCGTACACTGGCTGCGGTCAACGAGGGGCTCGATGCCGTGCTGGCAGTACTGAAGGCGGGGGTAAACGCCGGCGATGTACACCAGGCCTGGCAGAGTGTGCTCGATGTTTACGGTCTGGAAAAACCCAGCCGCATCGGATATTCAATCGGTGTCGGCTATCCGCCGGACTGGGGTGAACGAACGATCAGCCTGCGCGCTGAAGAGACCACTGTGATCCCTGAAAATGCTGTCCTTCACGTCATGCTGGGTATGTGGTTGGACGGCTGGGGAATGGAGATGAGCGAGACAGTACATGTTACCGCCAGCGGCTGTGAGTGCCTGACCCAATTCCCGCGTGAACTTCATATCGGTGGATAACGAGGCACGAAGAACATGCGCAAGGTTCTGACCTTGGCCGATCACATTTGAGCGAATCGTTAAACATGACGAATGCTGACATCAAGACCATGAAGCTCTACCACCACGTCGAGCGGGTGTACAACGAGCTTCGTGAACTTGGTAAGTTCGACAAAGATGCGCTGCAGGTCGAGGAGCTCGCGGCATTTGACCAGATGCATTATCACGGTACGGCAGCAGTCGATGAGGCCGTCCGTCTGGCCAGCATCGGTCCGGCGACGTCGGTCCTGGAGATCGGCTCGGGACTCGGTGGGCCGGCTCGTCACATCGCCCATACGGTGGGTGCAACGGTCACAGCACTGGAACTGCAGGGCGACCACGACCGGTTGGCGGCGGAACTGACCGAACGTTGCGGGTTGTCAAGCAGAGTCGATCACATTTGTGGCGATATTCTCAGTTACGACTGGTCCGGCCGGACCTTTGACGTGGTCGTCAGCTGGCTGGCGCTCTACCACATTCCACATCGCCGACAGCTGCTGGAGAAATGCCTCGACCTTCTCAATCCGGGTGGTGTGTTCTTTGCCGAGGACCTGTTCTGCAGGCAGTCATTCAGCGATGATGAATGGGCTGAAGTCTCGACCGAACTCTACGCTCAGTACCTGCCGGATTTTGAGGGTTATCGACTGGATCTTGAAAACGCGGGCTTTGTTTCGATCAACTGTAAGGATATGTCGGACGACTGGGGTGAATTTACCCGGGGACGCATGACGACATACCGTGAACAAAAAGTGCGGCATCTTAGGGTACACGGCGAGTCCATCTTTGCCGGCCTGGATGCCTTCTACGATATCGTGGTCGGTTATTTCTCCAGTGGTCAGCTGGGTGGGATCCGGGTCATCGCCAACAAAGTCTGAGCCTGCGGATCATCAATGTTGCGACTCAAAGGGGGGTATAGATGAAAATTTCGTTGAAGAACCTCATTTTTGCGATGGTTGCTCTATCGCCGCTGGCCGCATCGGCGTTGCTGCCTGGCGATGCTGAGAATGGCCTACCGCTGCACGAATTCAAGTGTGCCGGCTGTCATGTCGCCCAATCCGGCGGTGATGGTTCAGGGATCTACACGCGGTCCGAGGGTCGCGTCAAAACAGTCGAGGGCCTGATGGGAATGGTCGAATTCTGCAATGAACAGACTCGGGCGGGCTTCAATGAACACGAACTCGAGGACATTGTCGCCTACCTGAACGAGGCCTTCTACCAGTTCGAGATTGACTGAGCATCAGCGAGTGAATCCAGAGCCAGGTTTCGGGCATACCTGTGTCTGAACCGATCGGCACGTCTGGCCGTCTTGATCCGGGTTATGCCGATGGTCCTGTAAGCCGCAAAGCGTGGTTCCGGCCAAAGGTCCAGCCTCAGCAGACGCTGTGAGTCGGGCCGCCCGGTGCAAAAGAACGCGTGCTGTGTACCGCACGACGCCAGTCTTCAAGCACTCTCCGGCGCTCGGCCGTACTCATTCCGGGTTCGAAGTTTCTATCCTGTTGCCATTGTCCGGCCAACTCATCCAGGGAGTCGAACAGGCCTGCCTGCAGCGACGCCAGGCCGGCTGCTCCGAGTGCGGTAGTCTCCGTCAGTGTCGGGCGCTGAACCCGAAGGTCTGTAACGTCGCTCAGAAACTGCATCAGCCAGTCGTTATTTGCCATACCACCATCGACCCGTAACGACGAAATCGCTGGTATCCCATCACTCGCCATAGCATCCAGCAGGTCAACGGTCTGGTAACAGACCGATTCAAGTGCTGCCCTGGCAAGATCAGCCGGGCGGGTATCGCGGGTGAGGCCAAAAATCGCTCCCCTGGCATATGGGTCCCAGTGCGGTGCACCCAGTCCCGTGAATGCCGGCACCATATACACCCCCCGATTGGAACTCACGTCAGCAGCCAGCCGACCGCTGTCACTTGCCGACTCGATCAAACCGAGACCCTCCTGAAGCCACTGTACAGCGGCGCCGGCAACAAAAATCGACCCCTCCAGTGCATAGGTTGTTACTCCTAAGACACGGTAAGCGACCGTGGTCAACAGACGTTGGTGTGATGCCAGCGCTTCTTGCCCGGTATTGACGATGGCAAAACAACCCGTGCCATAAGTGCTCTTGATCATCCCGGGCTCAATACAGGCCTGGCCGACCAGGGCGGCCTGCTGGTCACCGGCAATGCCACAGATGGGAATGGCACTGCCCAGCAACGCCGGATCAGTCCGACCGTAATCAGCAGCACAGTCCCGGACTACCGGTAACAGGGGTGCGGGTATGTTGAACAGCTTCAGAAGGTCGTCATCCCACTGCTGGGTGTGGATGTTGAACAACAGGGTGCGAGAAGCGTTGGTTGCGTCGGTGGCGTGAACCTTGCCACCGGTCAGGCGCCAGAGGAGAAACGAGTCAATTGTTCCGGCGGCGAGTTCGCCCCGCTCGGCCCTGTCACGTGCACCTTCGATGTGGTCCAACAGCCAGGAGATCTTGGTGGCCGAGAAATAGGGATCTAGTAGCAGGCCGGTTCTGGCCGTCGCATCAGGTTCGTGGCCGTTGTTGCGAAGTTGCTCGCACAGTTTTGCTGTGCGCCGGTCCTGCCAGACAATGGCATTGTGCAATGGTCTGCCCGTGACACGGTCCCACAACAGCACCGTTTCGCGCTGGTTGGTAATGCCGATTGCTGCGGGTATGCGCCCTGATTCTGAGAGGCTCTGACGGCACACGGCAAGGGTGGTCTGCCAGATCTCTTCCGGGTCGTGTTCCACCCAACCGTCCGCCGGGAAGACCTGCTGGAACGGCTGCTGAGCTCGCGCACAGACCCGGCCGTTGATGTCGAACAGGATTGCCCGTGAGCTGGTGGTGCCCTGGTCAATGGCGAGTATGCAAGGTGTGGCGTTCATGGTTCAGTGGCAATGGCCAAGTCTTTGTCAGCCAGTATGGCTCAGAACAATCTCCGGGTGTTACTCTGTTCGAGTTGTTGACCGCCTGCGATCTGGGGATGAACCAGGACCCCTGTACACAACATCAGGATAGCGCTTTTGAGTTTGCGTGAGCAAAACAAGCACCAGCTGATCGACCAGGATTTCGACACCCTGGTCATCGGCGGTGGTATCAATGGTGCGGCTGCTGCTGCCGCTCTTGCGGCGCGTGGCATCCGAACGGCACTGGTTGATGCCCGGGATTTTGCCGGATTGACCAGCCAGAGCTCCTCCAACCTGATCTGGGGTGGTATCAAGTATCTCGAATCCCTGGAAGGTGGATTGGTCCGGGGTCTTTGCCGGGGCCGCAACGAGCTGATCCGAGCCTACCCTGCTGCGGTTCGCGAAACTCGGTTTCTGGCAACACTGCCCAGAGGTCTGCGCAGGCCAAGAACAGCCGTGTGGCTGGGCAGCTGGCTTTACTGGTTCCTGGGGGATCGCTTCACACGACCTCCGACTCTGCTCTCTGCCAACGATATTCGTCGCCGCGAGCCGGCTGTCAATGTTTCCGGAGCGGCCGGCGGTGTCGAGTATTCGGATGCTGTTCTGGTCGCGGGCGATGCACGGTTCGTGTTCAATCTTGTGCACGATGCAATGGCCCATGGCTGCGTTGCAGTGAACTATCTCCAGGTAACCGATCTTGCTTGGGACAAAGAAGGTCACTGGGAAGTCGACCTACGTGATCAGGTTACCGGAGATATCGGTCAGGTTCGCGCCAGGGTAGTGGTTAACGCAGCAGGCCCGTTCGCCGATGACGTGGCCAGGTTAGCGGGCGTCCGGCACCGCCATCGGCATGTGCTTTCCAAAGGTATCCACCTGGTGGTCGACCGGGTGACATCGTCGGGACGAGTTCTGGCATTCATTTCCGATGACAACCGGCCGTTTTTCGTCGTTCCTCTGGGGAGCCGGTCGTGCATTGGAACCACCGACACCCCGACCGATCACCCGGACGGTGGCGTCACTGAAGAGGATCGGCGTTTTGTTCTCGACAATGCGAATCGGTGTCTGCGACTGGCAGCACCTCTGACCGAGGCGGATGTGATTGCCGAACGCTGTGGTGTACGGCCGCTTGCCGTCGTGCCCGGCGAGTACAGTCCCGCGGATTATCTGCAACTCTCGCGCAGACACGCGATAGAAGCAGCCGCTGGAAAAAACTTTGTCACGGTATTCGGCGGTAAACTGAGCGACTGCATTAAGGTCGGCAACGGGGTTGTTAAAGCGGTGTTGGACGCGGGGGTCGCTGATCCTGGCCTGGCCCGACGATGGTACGGTGAACCAGACGATCTGGTCCGGCAGCAGTACCGTTCTCAGGCCAAAGTATTGAACGGCGCTTTGAGTCAGGTGCAACTGGAGCGATTCTGGTGCTGGTACGGGCTGAGGGCCCTGGAACTTTTGGAAACCCTGCAAAAAGATCCGGGCGCCGCCTGCCCGGTGCTGCCCGGTTCGGACATCGTGCGAGCGGAAGTGGAGCTGATTAGAACAACCGAGATGGTCGTGACCATCGATGACTTTCTGCGGCGGCGAACGTTGCTGGCGCTGACAGTCAATGCAGATCATCTGGCCTCGAGCGTTGCGGAGTCCGATCTGGACCAGATTCTGTTTGACTAGTCTGCAAATCACTGCTCGCCAAGGTACCGTGCCACAATGACCGATCTACAGTCCCGGCGAAGAAAGCACGCTTGGCCAATCCGTGCTGCTCAGCCACTGGAGCGCTCCGGCGTCTTGTTTTAGACTTGCCGCCCGCTCTTCAATTGCAGGCAACACCTGATCAGTGGAGAGCTTTCAGCGTTTTCAACCTACGATCCAGCCTCGGGATACCGTGACAGCTTGACATTTGATAGGACGATTAGCGAATGATGCAATCCTCTTCTCGACGCGGCCTGGCCTGCAATTTTGTGTTTGTCGCGAGTCTGGTGATAGGGTTGCTCGGGACGGGCCAGCAGATCGCCCTCGGCGTAGGCGATGGTATCGACGACAAGGTTGGTGAACCATCCAGTTCAGATAGTGGTACGAGCGAGAAGGCATCGGCCATCAGCGTGGCGGCTCCCAAGCCGCAACCATCGACACCTTTCATCGGTGTTGCAGTGCTGGACACAGGCGTCAGCCTGCGGCTACCGGTGTCGCCGCTCAATGTCATGCCGAGTGCTGTCAGCCTGGTCGGCGGCAATCCACTTGCGGACGCCTCAAGCCAGCCCCACGGGACTGCCGTGGCTCAAACTATTCTGACCTTGTCGCCCGGGTCGAAGATCCTGTCCGTACAGACGTCAACCGGGGGCCGTTCTGTCTCCAGCAGTGCAGTAGCACAGGGTATGACGCACGCAGTTGCAGATCCCTCAGTGCGGGTCATCAACCATTCGAATGCCGCACTTGCAGCGATTCCGGGCACGACCATCATGAGCGCTGCCCTGGCAGGCAAAGTCCTTGTAATGAGTGCCGGAAACGACCGGAGCCCGAATCCGGTCGGAGATGCTGCGCACGCACCCAATCTTGCTGGTCGTGCCCTGATCGTTGGCGGGTTGGGCCCGGATGGCAAGATGCTGGGGTTCAGTAATCGTGCCGGGTCGTTTGCATCGCACTACGTTGTAGCGGTTGGTGCTTCAGAATTTGCCGGGTACTGGGGCACGTCGTTTGCCACACCCCGAGTTTCCGCCCTGGCGGCCCGTATTCTGCAGACCTGGCCAAAACTAAAAGCGGAACAGGTCGTGGAGATCATCAAACGCTCAGCCACCGACATGGGCGAGCCGGGGGTTGATTCAAAATTCGGCTGGGGACAGATCAATTTTGCCCGAGCATTCCAGCCACTGGGTCCTGTCAAGACGCCTCTTGAGGAGAGCAACATCAAGGCAGGCGATAAAACTGGGCAGACCGAAGACTCCAGCACCACCGCTGATACCACCAATTCCGGCGGCGGATTTGATACGCGCCGACTAAAAGTCGGCGGTGCCGTTGATCACCTGATCCGGACCAATCCATACTTCTCGAAAATACAGGTCGTTGATCAGTACGGCAGGAATTTTCGAATGGATCTTGCTGCTCGTTCGGTCCGGCGCGATTCAGTGACCTCGGTTGATTCGCTGTTCAGTCGGTTGGCGGGTCACGCCACTGAATCGATAACCGATGATGCCGGGGGCTTTCAACTGACGACGCGTTATCGCCTGCCGGATGGGTTCACGTTGTGGAAAGATCACGCCGAGGATGCCGATGGGTCTGATCCAGACGAGGTGGGCCTGTCGGTTCACGGTATCAGCCGGGGTGGGCAACTATTCGCTTTTGGCCTCAACAGCAGGCCGGAAGATCATTGGCTGCCAGTCACGTGGGAAAGCAGGGATCAATTTGCACAGTTCTTTGGCAGCGAAGCCTTCAGGGCACCATGGATGGGCTATACGGAGCAGGGGTTGCACAGCAAACTCGGATATGTGTCCAGCGAAGGCTGGCATACGGGGCTGGCATTCTCGTCTGTTGATGATGGTATAAGGCATGGCTCAAGAAGCGACAGCGGTGCCCTTTATTTCGGGCAGCAGGGCTCCAATTGGGCTGTCAAGGGCAGAGTCGGGCTGTTGCAGGAAGACGGTAACTTACAGGGTGGATCGGCTGACGGCGCCCTGAGCGTGGAATCTTCGGAAACGGTGTCCGGAAATCTAGCCGCCTGGCTGGCGCTCAACACAGACTGGACACTGCTCGGGAGCTATACGGAAGGCGCGACCAGCGTAGCTGACCGGGGAAACAGCTTGCTGGCTAACTTCAGCACACTGCACAGCAACACCTGGGCTGTGGGTCTGATACGGCGTAATATTATGCGTCAGCAGGACACCGTTGGGTTCTCCGTTGCGCAACCGATGCGCACCAGATCAGGATCGGTGAGCGTCAATCTTCCATACAGCGATGACTATGATGGTGTCCTTCGGTATTACCGGAAACGTGTCAGTCTGGTCCCGTCTGGCCGCGAGAACGCCCTCGAGTTCTTTTATCGGACCAGCGTTGGGAGAGGTAGCGTCTTGACCGGCTATCTGGCCCATCGACTGCAGCCTGATCACATGGCCGGCTCAACCAGCCAGAGCAGTCTGGTACTGGCACTGCAGGGCTCATTTTAGCTTGCCAGCATTTTTCACTCCCGGCAGTGGGTCTGTGTCGATCTGATGTCGGATCGTCGAATGCCTTGTTCAGGAGGCGATCCGTCCAACCGACCGCTGCCATCGAGACCCAGCGAATCTGATATTCTCGCGCATCGCGAAGGAAAAGACGGCCGATGCGCTCTGAGAAGCGTCAATAAATGACACAGGGGGAATTGATGCAAGTCGCTTATCGTGAGGTTGAGCTCACCAAACGCTATCCGCTTCGGATCAGCCGCGGCGAGTTTTCCGGTTCGATTAATCTGTTTGTGTCGATCTCTGACGGCACAGTGACCGGCCTGGGGGAAGCTGCACCCGGCAACCTGACCGGTGCCGACACCGCACAACTGTGCCAGACACAGATTGAAGCGTTTCTCGATGCCTGCCCCGAAGCCCTCGACAGCCCGCACGACGGCTGGCTGCTGGCACGGGAGCAGGGGCTTGCGTCTTGCGCCTGGGCTGCCGTGGACATTGCTCTGTGGGATCTGCTGGCAAAACGTGCTCGCCAGCCGCTTTTCCGCCTGCTGGGTCTGCCGAGAAGGGCGGTTGCGACATCTGTGACGGTTGGTATCCTGCCGCCAGATGTGGTGCGCGAGAGAGTACCCGAGATCCTGTCACGTACTGGTGCCCGCTACCTCAAGGTCAAGTTGGGGAGTCCCGAAGGCCTGGACGCCGATCGGGCCATGTATGCTGCCGTTGTCGAGGCAGCGGCAGACTTCGAGGTCGTCGTCCGGGTAGATGCCAACGGTGGCTGGGACCTGGACGCTGCCCGGCAGATGATCGACTGGCTCAAGGACCGGGGTTGCGATTACGTCGAGCAACCCCTGCACTTCAATGCTGACGATCAGCTTCCCGAGCTTTTCTCGCGGCGATCTCTGCCGATTTTCGTCGACGAATCATGCCATGTTGCAACCGACGTCCCGCGTCTTGCCGGGGCTGTCGATGGCGTCAATCTCAAGTTGATGAAGTGTGGTGGAATCACCGAGGCGCTGCGAATCGTTGCGGCCGCCCGGGCACACGGCCTGCAGACAATGATCGGTTGCATGGGAGAATCTTCAGTCGCGATCGGTGCCGGCGCATCGATTGGGGCGCTGTTTGATCATATAGACCTTGATTCGCATCTCAATCTACTGCCGGATCCCGCTCAAGGATTGTCGATGCACTCCGGCGTTGTCACAGTGTCTGAAAACAGCCATGGTCACGGGGCGGCGCTCACATGCTGAACCGGGAGCGTAAGCTCGTCATTCATTTCTACGAGCAGATCGACAAGCTCAATGGCAAGATGGGGCATGGCATTCTGCGCTATTCCCAAAACCCAGTGGTCTGTGTGATCGATTTCAACCACGGTGGCATGACCACTCGTGAACTGCTGGATTTCGGACCGGATGTGCCGGTGGTTTCCAGCGTAGAAGAAGCTCTGGCCCACGGTCCGGAGGTACTGGTGTTGGGTATGGCGCCCTCGGGTGGCCGGTTGCCGGCGGAGATGGTCAAGGAGGTCGACCATGCTGTCGGGGCGGGTCTGTGCGTGGTCAACGGGCTGCACGAATTTCTCGGCGGGCGCTATCCGGAGTTGCCTTCCTTGCAGTGGATCTGGGACATTCGCCGGGAGCCGGACGGACTCGGTATCGCCTGGGGCCGAGCGTCGGAGCTGGCCAACCGGCGGGTGCTGCTGGTGGGTACCGATATGGCCATCGGTAAGATGACGACAGGCCTGGAGATCTGGAAGGCCGCATTGCAGCGCAACATTCAAGCCGAATTCCTGGCCACCGGTCAGATCGGTATCCTGATTACCGGCAGGGGCATCCCGCTGGATGCTATCCGGGTGGATTACGCCTGTGGCGCAGTCGAGAAGATGGTACTGGAAGCCGCTGATGCAGAACTCGCTATCATCGAAGGACAGGGGTCGCTGCTCCACCCGGGGAGCAGTTCGACACTGCCACTGATCCGCGGTGCCTGCCCGACCCACCTCATTCTGTGTCACCGGGCGGGCATGACAGAACTGGACACCGTGGGCCTGACTGTGAATGTGCCACCGCTGAACGAGGTGATCGATCTGTACGAATCGATTGCATCGGCCTGCGGCACCTACTCGCGGCCGCAAACCGTCGCGATTGCCCTGAACACGGCCCACCTTGACGACCAGGAAGCTGCCGCAGTCCTGTCCGAGACTGCCGATGCAACCGGGCGCCTGGTTGTCGATCCGGTGCGCCAGGGTGCTTCGGTCCTGGTCGATGTGCTGATGGCCTGACTAACGGTTGAAACCTGCCAGCAGCAGGCCATCGATGAACGGCTGTATGTCTTCTGGATTCTGATAAGGCTGTTGGTTAAAGCTGTCGCTCACCCTGTAATCGGGCACCTCGGTCATCACAATGTCGCGCTGGATCTTGGCGTTTTCGAGATCTCCGATTCGTGCGTAAGCGCCAGCCAGCCAGCGCCGTTGAAACCGGTTAGGCTGACTGATCTTGAGCAGTGTCTGAACTGCCGGGGCGTAACGCCCGGTGTTGTACTGGGCGATAGCCAGTGACCACAGATACCATGAGGGTGGGAAGGGGTTGCGTTCCAGAGCTTCGCTGAGCTGTCGGATCCCAGCTTCGGGATCGCCGATGAAATTCAGGGCCAGGCCCTTTCCAGCCAGCGCGTCAGCGTGATTGGGGTTCAGTTCGATCGCCTGATCGAGGTGCGTAATGGCTTCCACGTACTGTCGGCGCCACAGGCTGGTGATACCGAATACAGCGTGTGCGAGGCTGTCGCTCTGATCGAGTTCCAGTGCTTTCTGGGCGTGCTGGGCTGCACGCGGCACGGCTGTTGCGGGGTCATCAGTCCAGAACATCAGAAAATCGGTGAGATGTGTTAGCGCCAGACCGGACAGTGCGGGTACGAAGGCTGCGTCTGATGCAAGTACTTTCTCGAATAATTCTCGTGCTTTTTCCGTGTCCGCCGGCTCGCGCATACGATAGACCAGCTGATTTGCCCGGGCTACATCCGCGTAGTCAGCATGGTGTTGCTGAGTGGGGGCACTGCGAATCGCGCTCTGTTCGATGGTGCTGACCAGAGTGGTGACAATGCGTCGAGTGATCGTATCCTGGATCGCGAACAGGTCATCCGTGTTGCCATCGTAGTTTTCCGACCAAAGATATCCGCCGCTCCTGGTCTCGATCAGTTGAACCACAACGCGAAATGAACGACCGCGCTTGCGGATCGAGCCGTCAACAAGATAACGGGCGCCCAGGCGGCGACCCGTGGACACTTTGTCCTGTGTCGCACCAGTGTGGGCCAGCGCGGTGTGCTGGGCCAGTACGAACAGCTGCCGGAAGCGGGACAATGCAGTAATCAGGTCGATGGTCAATCCATCACCGAGGCTGTCCGATGATGAATTGCTGTCCAGGTTATTGAACGGAAGTACAGCAATGGATAGTCTGGGATCTTCAGCGTGGGCGATATTTCTCTCGATCGGCTGGTCACCGGCCAGGACCAGGTAGGCCATGACCGGTGTCTCGATGTTGTGCAGTATTTGCTCACCTATGGGCTGAAAGTGGATCTCCAGGCTGTCGCCGACCACCGATCGGGCTGATCCGGAGACGCAGATACCACCAGCCGGTGCCAAAGTCTGCAGTCTGGCCGCTACGTTGACACCGTCACCGAATACAGAATTACCGTCGTCGATGATGTCGCCCAGATTGATGCCGATCCGGGTCTTTATGTGCCGGTCCTCTGGCAAGCAAGCATTTTCGCCGGTCAGGTAGCTCTGGATGTCAATGGCAGCCTGGATCGAATCCGCTGCAACTGGGAAAATGGCCAGCGTACTGTCACCGGCCGTGTCCACGACCCGGCCGCCGTGTTGAGCAACGATTTTTTTCTGAGTTGACTGGTAGCGGCGTATTGCCTGGTACGTGGCGTTTTCGTCCTCATGGGTGAGCCGGCTGAAACCCACGACATCTGTATACAGTACTGCAGCGAGTCGACGTGGTGGAGGCTGGATGGTCTGGCTCATGGTTACCCTGCAATGACGGGTCGATGGTCCTGATGCCCCGATTGATGTCAATGCGCAGTGAGTCGATTCGCTCGGACTTGGCCGAGTGTCAGGGAATACAGACTAGGTTGGTCTGAATGGTGCAGCGCCAGGAGTACGGCGCATCGTCCGTCACTGCAGGAGATCGTGCTTTCCTCGCGCACCGCCAAGCTGTCGAGAAACCAGCCTGGCGTACAGGTCACCACTGCGGAGCAGTTCTTCGTGGCGACCTGTTTCGATCACCCGGCCGTTGTCCAGAACAACGATCAGGTCGGCGTCGCGGATCGTTGAGAGACGATGGGCAATGATCACCGTCGTCCGGTCGGTCTTCAACTGGTCCAGCGCGGCCCGCACACTCTGCTCGCTGATGGCATCCAAATGCGAGGTTGCCTCATCAAGAATCAGCACCGGGGCATCCTTCAGAAACGCTCGGGCGATTGCGACCCGCTGGCGCTGCCCGCCGGAAAGGCTTGTGCCCCGCTCGCCAACTGGTGTCTCTAGCCCCTGGGGAAGAGAGTCCGCCAGTTCGGAGAGCGCGGCCATATCGACGGCCTGGGCAAGCTCGACAGGCGTCGCCCGGGGTTTTGCGATCAGGATGTTCTCTTTGAGAGTGTTGTTGAACAGATAAGTATCCTGGGCGACCAGCGCAATGCGAGCACGAAGTTCGTCCAGCCGGTATTCCTTCAGATCTATCCCACTCAGCGATATCACACCTTTCTCGGGGTCCCAGAATCTCATCATCAGTTGGGCCAGTGTTGTTTTGCCGGCTCCGGATGGGCCGACCAGGGCAACGGTCTCACCTGCCGGAATCGTGAATCTGATGTTTTCCAATACTTTTCTTGACCTGCCGGGGTAATTGAAGTCGACGCCCGAGAACAAGATCGCAGGGGCCTGTTCGCACTTTGACAGGCCCGGTCCGTCGACCACCGGTACCGGTTCGTTCTCCAGAGCGTAGACGCGCCGGGTCGCGCCCAGGGTGTCGGCCAGCTGGCGGCCGACCTGCGCAATCTCTGAAACCGGCAGAAACGCTGCCATCGCCAGTATGGTCAACAATGGCAGTACACCCGGGTCCATCGAGCCACTGCTGGTCAGGATGGCACCTGCCGTTACAACGGCCAGGCCGCCAAGTCCTGTAAACACCTCCAACAACGTATGCTGCAGGGTCAGTTGCCCGAAGAACGGCAGGCGCAGCGAGATATGCCGCTCGGCAAGCTGGTCAAAATCATCACCCCGTCCTTTCTCTTGCTGGTAGGAAACGATCTCTGCCACACCCTGGACGCTGTCAATGGCATGGGCGGCCAGTTCTCCAGCCGCTTCCCGTGACCGGGAGCCCAGGTCGTCGACCAGGCCCCGCATCAGAAACGGGCTGAATCCCACCGCGAGTAGAAACGGTGCCAGTGCAGCAGCGATCCACAGGTTCGCCGAGGCCAGTACGACCAGAACGACCACTGGAACCACCACCGAAACAAAAGCCGGGGCGACGGTATGGGCGAAGAAATACTCAACCAGTTCAACATCCTGAGTGGCAATGCCCATCAGGTCACCTGTCCGCCTGCGTACCAGATAGGCCGGCGCGAGCTGATCCAGCTTACGGAAAACGTTGACCCGCATCTGGGCCAGCAGTCGAAAAGCCATGTCGTGAGCTATCCATGACTCGAGCCAGTGCAGGACACCGGACAGTGGCGCAACAATCGCCAGGCCGACAAGATAAGTGCCAAAACCCACGCCATTCTTGAGTGCGAGGACGATCAGCGCGCTGAAAACGCCCACGCCGATGAATGCGACCACCCGCAGCACACCAAAAACAAACGTCAGTGTGAGCCTACCTTTCCAGGGCATGATGTGGCTCATCAGGATCTGTACGACCTGTTGCCAGTTCAGCCCTTCGGCTTTCACGATGCCTTCGGTAGGTTGGTCTGATTGGACAGATACGTCCTCCGGCGGTGTGTGTGAGGTGCTGTTGAGCGTTTCAGCAAATGTGGACTTATGCTGTTCGCGATCGGCCTCATGGACCTGTTCGGACATCAGGCTTGCGTATATGCCCTGCTGTCTCATCAGTGAAATGTGATCCCCGGACTCTGCGATCCTCCCCCGGTCCAGTACCAGGATGCGATCGCAGTTGATCACGCTTGAGAGCCGGTGTGCCAGAACCAGCGTGGTGCGGTCCTTCATCAGTGTTTCAAGTGCCTGCTGAATGACAGCTTCATTCTCGGCATCGACAGCGGACAGGGCTTCATCGAGGACCAGGATAGGTGAATCCCGCAACAAGGCCCTGGCAATGGCGACCCGCTGTCGCTGGCCGCCGGACAGCTTGATGCCTTTCTCGCCAATCAGGCTGTCGTACTGTAGTGGCAGCGTCGCCACGAACGCGTGAATGTTGGCGTTCTTGGCAGCTTCGATGATTTGCTCACGGGTGGCGTCGGGCCGACCGAGCATTATGTTTTCTGCGATGCTGCCGTGGAATAGAAAGGTGTCCTGATTGACTACTGAGATCTGTCTTCGAATCTCGGCAAGCGGCAGTTCTTTAAGATCGTATCCACCCAGGCTGACTGTGCCCGAATCCGGGTCGTAGAAGCGCAGCAGAAGCCGGACAATCGATGATTTGCCGCACCCGCTGGGCCCGACGATTCCCACCCGTTCACCGGGGCGGATGTTCAGCTCGAGGTTGTCATGCACGGTGTTCAGATGACCCGGGTAGCTGAAGCTCACGGAATCAAAATTAATCATAGGGTCAAGAGCGGTGGGTACAGTGGCTGCACTTTGTTCCTGTACAGGTGGCTCAGCATCGAGGATACGGTAGACACCCTGTGCAGCCGAAAGGCCCACCATCCCCTCGTGGAGCACGGTTCGTAAGTCACGCATCGGGCGAAAGATCTCCACCCCGAGCATCAGGATGACGATCAGGATCGCCAGCTCCATCTGCCCGGACACCACTCGCTGCGCACCAACACCCAGCGCTGTGGCGGCACCGATTGCAATCGACGTGTCCGTGATGCCCCGTGACAGAGAATTCGTCGCCAGTACCCACATGGTGCTACGAAACAGAACCTCGGCTTTTTCGGCCAGCAAGTCGGCCCGTGGGCGACTCTGGCCAAACGCTTTAAGCGTTGCCAGCCCTTGAATCGCATCCAGGAATTCGGCGGCGAAAACGGCATAGGCGTCCTGGCGTTCCTGCGATTTCTGGGTATCGAAACGGTGCCACAGCGATGGTGTCGCCAGTGCGATCAGCGACGCAGAAAGTAGGGTAATCGCCACTGGCAGATCGAGGAATGCGACGAAGACGAAAATGAGTACCGGGGTAATTGCACAGACCAGCAACTGGGGCAGGTACTTCCCAAAATACGTCTCGAGCTGTTCGACACCATCAACCAGTGAGAGAACCAGCTCGCCCGACCGCTGCCGTCCGGTATAGCCGGGCCCCAGGGTCACGACCTGGTCGTAGAGTTGACGTCGTAGTTCTTTTTGAACGATGGCAGCTGTCTGGTGAGCAATCATGGTACGCCAGTGTTCGAACACACCGCGCAGAATCATGACGAAACCGGTCGCAATAAAGAACAGCGAAAGCTCACTGGCGCTGCGCCCGGCAAACACCAGAGCGATGAGCCATCCCAGCATGGCCAGACGGGCCACCCCAAGCCCTGTGGCAAGCAGGCCGATCAGTACGGCAAAATAAATCCGACCCCGTACGTTCCGGGTGAAACCCCAGAGCCGATGATCAAAATGCATTGTGTGCTACCGCGCATGCCCTGCGAACCAGACCAGCCAACAGATGTTCAGACAATACTGGCAAGGGGCGTTCGTGTTTCCGGCAGCATCTATCTTAAATGCGAATACCGAATTCATCCACATGCAACGTCGGCGGTAACGATCGACCGCCTGCCACGCGAACACGCTGAACGCAAATAACCCTGCTTGGGGTGGGTGTATAGATTTCGGTTCGCTAAACCGCCGGTGACCGCAGATGCCGCAGGTCTTCGGTACAGTTCATGCCGGTTAACAGGCCAGGCCAAATGCCGTCAGCAGCGCAATCATGCGAGTGCTGACTTGGCTTGCCGGCACACACCATTAACAATGTGACTGATCAATCCCTGTTCGATGACAAAGGAGGTGGTTATAGTGGAGAAGCGCAGTCAGGCCCTGATCACCAATACCAGTGCTCGGAAATATTTCCATCAAGCCGTCACCCGCGCTGTTGCCCAGCGAGAGGCTCGTGCACGTGATGACACGATTGCTTACCTGGTTAACCTGCTCACCTTCTATGTCCGTGCAGACCGGTTCTACGAGCACACCTCCGACGGACCGGATATCCGGCCGCTGGCCCTGATCTTCGGCGAAGCGATAAATGCCAGGACACAGCAGGAGCGTTTCTGGGCATTGCGACGCCTGGGGGACTTATCGCTGTTCGTCGCTGGGGTCTTTGCCGGCAGTCTCGCTCGAAAGCCAGTGGATGTGGAATACTACATCTCCTTCGGCGGCACGGCCTACGCCAGTCTATGCAACTCCTGTCCATCGTCAGCTCGTGGCCCCGGACCAGGGGTCTATTCCGAACTGGCGGAGAAATTCAGCCTGTTTGTTGACGTGCTTGGTGAGGCCAGCGAGCGCACACCTCACAATGACGCGGACCTGTTGCGACTCTACCGGCACTGGCTGGACACGGGCAGCGCACGATCCGCTAAACAGCTGCAAGCTGCCGGAATCAGCCTCGCTGCCAGCCATGCAAGCAGCGTGAGGCACTGAGCCTTGGATCTGACCGATTTACAGAAGCAACTCGAGCACATCTACGAGATCCGTGTCGATCACGACGTGGCCGATTTTCTGATCACTGACAGCGAGATCGCCAGTAACCTGGAGGGTGGTACAGGCCGGCGGGTGGCGCCGGAGAAACTTCTGTTATTTGAACACCAGGGGCAGATGAACCTATCGCTGTACCTTGCACCGGAAGTAGTCGAGCACCTGGCGGGTGAGCCCACGACCATGTGGGGGGCATCCGGTGCGGCTTTCTGCCTGGCTGTCGAGGGCGTCAGTCATTTTCTCTACGTCGCCTGGCGGGCCGGCTATGACCGCTCATTGACCCAGATGGAACTCGAGCTACAGGCCGAGGTCGACAAGTTTATCGGCCTGCTTTCGCTGCCAGGTATGAGCAACTCGGGAGCGGATTCAGTGGAGCAAGTTCGCCACTGGCTGTTCAGCAGAGCCAGGTTTGCGGCGGATCTCAGCCCCTGCGAGCAGGTCCGCTACTGGAAAGCAAATTATTATGCTGCTATTTACTGCCAGCAGCTGGAGCACCGCTATTTCAAGAGCCACGATGGCGCTGGCCTGACCCGGGAACTGCGACGTTTCTACCGGCTGGATCAGAAAGGTAAGATCGCAATGATTGGCCGGGGATGCGAAGGTCTTCCCGGCTAACAGGCTGAGGGCTCCAGGCCAGCCAGGCCACGAGGATGATCAGGAATGATTTGCGCTGATTCCCAAGATTTGGCTTTAGAATACGCAGCCTTTCGTCTGGCCAAAGGTCAAACCCATGGCTGAACTGCGCCACATAGTCTTGATGGACACAACCCTTCGGGATGGGGAGCAGACCCAGGGTGTGTCATTTTCACCTGAAGAGAAAGTCGGTATTGCCAGGGCCCTTCTGCACACCCTGAAAGTAGACAGGATCGAGGTCGCATCCGCCGGAGTGTCGCATGGCGAGAAAGAAGCCGTCACCCGGATCCACAACTGGGCAAAGGATCACGGTTTTCTTGATCGGGTGGAAGTGCTCGGTTTCACCGATCACCATCGCAGTGTTGACTGGGTAGTTGGGGCCGGCGGCCGGGTAATGAACCTGTTGACCAAAGGGAGCGAGAAGCATTGCCGTGAGCAGTTGAGAAAATCTCTATCTCAGCACCTGACAGACATTGAGCAGACCGTTGGCTATGCGCAGGAGAACGATCTGTTGGTCAACGTTTACCTGGAAGACTGGTCCAACGGTTATCTTGACAGCCGTGATTATGTCTATGGCATTTCAGAGGCCCTTGCTGAACTGAGCGTGGCGCGTGTGATGCTGCCGGACACGCTGGGTGTCATGAGCCCCCAGGAGGTCTTCGACAGTGTGAGTGACATGTGTGAACGGTTCCCTGGTATGGCATTTGATTTTCACCCGCACAATGACTACGGGTTGGCGACGGCTAATGCGATGATGGCAGTCCTGGCGGGCGCGTCGGGCATACATGCCACGGTCAACTGCCTGGGAGAGCGGGCCGGTAACGTTTCACTCGCCGAGGTTGCAGTCGTTTTACGGGACAAGCTCGGGGTGCGCTTGAGTCTGGATGAATCCAAGATTCATGGTCTGAGCCAGATGGTCGAGAGTTTCTCAGGTAAGCGGGTGGCGGCAAATTCTCCGGTCATCGGGACGGACGTCTTTACCCAGACCAGTGGCATACACGCGGACGGGGATAAGAAGGGTGGTTTATACCAGACTGAGCTCAGCCCCAGCCGGTTCGGCCGCAGGCACAGTTATGCACTTGGTAAGATGAGCGGCCGCGCCTCGCTGGTCAACAATCTCGAGACGCTCGGGTTGGAACTGTCCGAGGAGAACCAGCAAAAGGTCCTGGATCGCATCGTGGAGATCGCTGACACCAAGGCGACCATCACACCGGAGGATTTGCCTTTTATCATCGCGGATATTCTTGAAAGCAGAGAATTCCAGCAGGTTGAACTTCTGAACTGTTCCATTACCAGCGGTCTGGAAATCGAATCGACGGCCAGTATTCGAGTTCGTGTCGGAAGTGAAATTCACAAGGCCACCGGCTCAGGCAACGGTGGGTTCGACGCGTTTACGACCGCCATGCGATCGGTGCTCGAGCCCGGCGACTTCCACTATCCTGACCTGACGGATTTCGAAGTACACATTCCTAAGGGTGGCAGTTCCAACGCTTTGACGGAATGTTTTATTACCTGGCAGGTTGGTCAGGGCCAGCTCAAAACCCGCGGCGTACATGCCAACCAGGTCTTTGCCGGGATCAACGCCAGCCTGCGAATGCTGAACATGATCATGCAGCAGCAGGCCGAGGGGGCCGTGGAATCAAAACCACTGGCTCAACCCGAATAAGGCCAGTCTGACAAAGATCAGTCGGCGGGTATTTTTTCCAGTTCGGTCACCACTCGGTCACCGAACTCGGCGGTGCTGATCTTTTTCTCAGAGTCACCACGCCGAGCGAGGTCTGGCGTGGTGAAGCCTGCTGCAAAGACACTTTGCATCGCCTGCCACAGATTGCGCGCCTCCTGGTCCATACCGAAACTCATCTCCAGCATCATCGCTACGGAACCGATCATCGAGTAGGGGTTGGCGATACCCTGACCGGCAATATCAGGCGCTGAGCCGTGCGAGGGTTCATAGTAAGACTTCTCCGGGCCCACACAAGCTGAAGGCATCAATCCCAGAGAACCCAGAATGCCCCCACCCTGGTCGCTGAGTATGTCTCCAAACATGTTCTCCATCACCATCACGTCGAAGCTCGCAGGATCCAGGCACAGATAAGTTGCAGCGGCATCGACCAGGACATGCTTGACCTCGATATCGGGGTGATCCTGCCGTACTTCCTCGACCACGTCGTTCCACAAGACACTTGATTTCAATACGTTGCTCTTGTGCACGTTGTGCAGGACTTTCTTGCGTTTACTCGCCAGCTCGAATGCCACTTCCAGTACCCGTCGAATCTGATCTTCATCGTATTCGAGCATTTCGTGGACATAGCGGCGACCAGCTTCATTGATACCGCTTTCCTTTTTGCCGAAGTAAAGGCCGCCAACGAGTTCACGAATGATGACGAGATCTATACCCTCGCCGATGACTTCGGGCTTGAGTGGGGAGAAATGGGCCAGGCTGCGAGGCAGGTACACCGGGCGAAAGTTGGCATAAGTGTCATAACGCCTGCGCATGGGAAGTAATGCACCACGCTCAGGCTGCTCATCCACCGGAATCTTCTTCGACTCTTCATGGTTGAGGCCAATGGTGCCCTTCAGTATGGCGTCAGCTTGGTCGCAGATCGCCATCGTTTCATCGGGAAAGGATTTTCCGGTCTCAAAGTATGCAGATGCACCAAAGGGCGCGGGTTTCAAATCAAATGCCACGTTGTTGCGGCTTTCGACCAAGCGCAGAATCTTGATCGCCTGGTCCATGATCTCCGGTCCGATACCATCTCCGGCCAGAATTGCAATGCTGTGTGTCGACATGTCCTACCTCATGCGGCTCGAGTTCAATACAGGGCCAGGATCAGCGCCCGGCCGGCGATTGTAACGTCGCCGCCAGAAGAGGGTCATGTCTGGTTTCCGGTCCGTCATCTGGCATCTGTGGGCGGGATCAGGTTCGATGGCTGGGGTTGAAGGCTGATTCCATCTGCCTGCGGGCTGTGACTGCACTGTCTGATGCGTCAATTACGACATCATCATAGGTCAGGATAGCGCCGGCATCGACATCATGACGCATGGTCACGTCTGCTGCCAGACCCAGCGGCAGGGCGCCCAGAGCCAGGGAATCGGCTGCCGACATCTGTCGACCCCACACGCAGTGACCGCCTTCACCATCGAGTGTCTCGCCGGCCTTCAGCTGACGCTTGGCTGTTGCGGCCACATCAGCGTGGAATCCCGTAGGGCAGCCAGTGGGTTCGCCGCGAATCGCCGCCGAGGCGATCGAAACGCCGAGTTCCATGCCGATCATGTGTGTCGGTCTGTAAAGAGACGCGTAGCGTCCGGAACGATCCTGCAGCATGTGGTACTCACGGAAACACTGCCTGGCGTAGTCTCCGGCAGCCTCGATGACCACGTAGGTGCCCATGGCCAGATGATGGGGTACCGAGGCACCGTCCCGGGTAAGAGAAGACACGACCTCCGTGGTGCCGCGGGCAGTCAGACAGCCACCGTCCTCGGCCGGCTTGCACACATCGGCGAGCTCAAAGCGGGAGCACGGGGGAAAGTTCAGCCCGTCGGACTGAGGAGCCAGCCCGGTGGCGTTACAGACAGCGCTCATTTCGATGCCGGACTTGCTGCCATCGAGGAAGGAATTGAACATTTTCAGGTTTATGCTGCCCGGGTCATCGATCTCGAGGTACTCGCGCAGGACGTCCCAGACATTGTCAGGCGTGAGTGCGTGATAGTCGGGATGATAGCGAGTGCCCTTGCCCGCACAGACCACGTTAAAACCACAGGTCCGGGCCCAGTCCACATGTTCGCAGATCAAAGCCGGTTGATCTCCCCAGGCGAGGCTGTAGACCACACCGGCGGCCCGGGCCTCTTTCGCAAGCAGTGGGCCGGCGACCACATCGGCCTCGACACTGACCATCACGACGTGGTGACCGGCGGCGATCGCTTGTCGGCAGTGGCTGATACCAGCAGCCGGGATGCCGGTCGCCTCGACCACCACGTCCAGTTCGTCAATAGCGATCAGGCCGGCAGCGTCATCGGTCAGCCAGGTGGTGCCGTTCACCAGAGCCTCGGCGGCATCGCGAGCCTGGTATCGCTCAGCTTCCCAGCCAGCGGTGGCGAGTTGTCGCATGGCACGCCCTGGATCAAGATCAGCTATCCCGACGATCTGTATACCGCGGGTATTCAGCGCTTGAGTCAGGTACATAGTAGCGAACTTGCCGCAGCCGATCAGCGCGATGCGGACCGGATGACCGCGCTCCGCCCGTTCATGTAGCATAGATGACAGGTTCATCGGGCCTCCTTTAGTCGCTGGGGTGAATCGTTCAGTTGAGCAGGTGGGGTTCAGGCCCCAGCAGCCCGATGGTCACGTACGTGTTCCCAGGCGGAGCGGATTTCCTGGGTCTTTTCGGTTGCCAGCTTGATCATCTCCTCGGGCATACCCTTGGCGACCAGCTTGTCAGGATGATGTTGGTTCATCAGGCGCCGGTATGATTTCTTGATCTCGCTGTCGGGGGTCTTCTCAGACACACCTAAAATGGCATAAGACTGTTCGATGGTTCGTCCCGGCCGCTGCCCCGGGCCGCTCGCAGTGCCGGATATCAGGCCGATCAGGTGCTCGACTTCTTGCGAGCTGAAACCCAGCACCTCGGCGCTGTGCAGGAGAATTCTGTTCTCGGCTGCATCGAGTCGTCCATCGGCCATCGCGCCCTGGATCTGGATTTCAAGAAACATCCGCAGCAAAGTGGTGCGCCGCTGGCACTCGCTGCGAAACTGATGGAGCACATCATCGAGTGGAAAGTCCGCTTCTTTACCCTGTTCGAACAGATCAATGGCGGCTTCGCGCTGCTGCGTGTTGAGACGCATTTGGTTCATGAGATTCTTCGCCATCTGAATCTCATGCCGCGAAACCTGGCCGTCGGCCTTGGCGATATGACCCATCACGGAAAAGGTGGCGGTAAAGAAGGCGAGTTGAACGCGTTCCTGGCCCCCCGGTAGCGCCCGCATGCCACCCGAGCCCCGCAGACCGGAATCGAACTGGTGGCCAAATGAAGCACCCAGAAGTGCGCCCAGCGGGCCGCCCAGCATGAAGCCCAGTGTCCCGCCGATCAGTTTTCCCCACCAAGCCATCTGTGATTACCCTCAGGTTCGTTCAGTTCATGGTCGAGTTTAAAGAAACCAGGCCGGGCAGCGTCAATTCTCTTATGGAAGCTCGAGTGACAGCAGGCACGGCTTGAAAAAACCCTGCCCCGTCAACGGTGCGGCCGGTTAAAGTCTCCAGAAAAGCGACAGCATACCGGGAGTAGTTGTGGAGCCCGGGTCGAGCAAGTACGGAACAGATCACCTGAGCGTCACCAGTTCTTCGGCAGCCGTTGGATGTATAGCGACGGTGTTGTCGAAGTCGGCCTTGGTGGCGCCCATCTTGAGCGCTACGGCGAAGCCCTGGATAATCTCGTCTGCGGCATCACCGATCATGTGGCAACCGACAATTTTTTCTTCATGACCGGTAACAATCAGCTTCACGACTGTAGGTGATTTCTCCCGGGTAACGGCGTAATACATGTTGGTAAATCGACTCTGGTACACCTTGATGTTGTCCTCGCCGTACAGTTCGATCGCCTGTTGCTCAGAAAGACCGACGGTGCCAATCGGTGGGTGGGAGAAAATGACGCTGGGAACATCCGTGTAGTCCAGGCAGGCACCAGGCTGTCCACCGAACAGGCGATCGGCAAGACGGCGCCCCGCTGCAATTGCGACCGGCGTCAGCGCCTGTCTGCCGGTAACGTCGCCGACGGCATAGACCCCCTTGAGGTTGGTGCACTGGAGGTGATCGGTGGGAATAAATCCAGACGTATCGACCTTAACACCCCACGTTTCGACCCCTAGGCCCGCGGTTTCCGGCTCACGGCCAATCGCCCAGAGGATTGAATCAAGATCACCGAGTGTTTTCTTCGTGTCGTAGTCAACTGCAAGCTGGCCGTTGTCCTTTCGGCAGATCCGTTGCAGTCGGGCACGGGTCAAAATCCGGATACCCGATTCGCGCATCCGGTCGATCAGCGTCTCACCCAGGGTGGCATCGAACTCCCGCAGCAGCCGATCTTTGCGCAGCAGCATCGTGACCCGGGTGCCGAGACTGTGAAGGACCCCAGCGAGTTCGGTCGCGATGTAGCCCGCACCGACGACAAGCGCGGATTCGGGCTGCCGTTCAAGCTCGAAGAAACCATCGCTGGTGAGCCCCAGGTCAGCACCGGGAATTTCAGGCACGCTGGGTCTGCCACCGGTCGCGATGAGTACCTGATCGGCTTGAAGTTGCTGGTCACCCACCGTGACCGTTCGTGCCTTGCCCAGAATCGCCCAGCCTTGAAACAGCGTGACGCCGGAGTGGTCCAGGTTACGCTGATAAATGTCGTTGAGCCGCTGTACATAGGTATCCCGTGCACTCTTGAGAGCCGGCCAGTCAAAACCGCTACGCTCTACGCTGAACCCGTAATCGCCTGCATGTTTGAGTACCTCGGCCACGTGGGCGGTGTTCCACATGATTTTTTTGGGCACACAGCCCACGTTGACACAAGTACCGCCGAGTCGCCCGCCTTCGATGATTGCTGTACGGGCACCGTATTCGGCAGCCCGCCGGGCAGCAGCAATCCCGCCGCTGCCGCCGCCGATGACGAGAAAATCGTAACGTTCTGTCATTGTTGTCTCCTTGGCGGTGGTTGCACCCGGTTCGGGAGTGACCAACTGTGGGTGGCGAATAATAGAGTAAAGTCCACTCGAACAGTAAAGGGGGTTCCACTCTGGCGAATTACCCCGGCCGGCAGTCGATATTCAAGTTACCCATAAAGACCACCATGAGTGCAAGAAATCCTTTACTCGAACAAAAAGGTCTGCCTCGTTTCAGGGAGATCTGTGCGCACCACGTGGAACCCGCGCTGGACGAGGTTCTGGCCTCCAGCCAGCACGAAATCGACCGCCTGGAAAAAAAGGCCGATATTGCGGACTGGGCGGGGTTTGCCGCGCCGCTTCAAGAGGTCGATGAACGACTTCAACAGTTCTGGTCGCCAGTCTCACATCTGAACGCGGTTCGGGATGCTCCGGACCTGCGCCGGGTCTATCAGGACGGTCTTGAGAAGCTCACGGCATATCACGCATCGCTCGGTCAGAACCGGGCGCTCTACGAAGGTTACCAGCGAATCGGGCAGAGCGAAGCCTTCGCATCGCTGGACACCGCAAAACAGCGAGTGATCAGTAACGCACTGCGCGACTTCCGACTTTCTGGCGTTGCACTGGAAGGCCCCGCCCGGGATAGATTCCGGGCAATCACGACGGAACTCGCGGCATTGTCGAATACGTTCGAGCAGAACGTGCTGGATGCGACCGACGGCTGGGCCCTGGATCTTGTCGATGAGAAAGATCTGAGCGGGCTTCCGCCGACTGTCATCGAACTCGCGAAGCAGACCGCGGACTCGGCGGGTACACCGGGCTGGCGCTTTACGCTTCATGCACCGTCCTATCTCCCTTTTATGAAATATTCCGATTGCCGGGAGCTTCGCGCACAGATGTACCGGGCCTACGTTTGCCGGGCGAGTGATTGCGGCCCGGACGCCGGACACTGGGACAACACCGGCCTCATCAAGCAGCTGGTGTCTTTGCGGCAGGAGTCGGCTGCGCTGCTGGGTTATGCTGATTACGCCGGCTATGCTCTGGTCGACCGGATGGCGGTCAGTGTTGCCGAAGTAGAGTCGTTTCTAACAGACCTATCGGAGCGGGCCCGACCGTTTGCCGAGCAGGAACTTGGCCAGCTTGAGCAATTTGCCAAGAGCGAGTTCGGAGTCGGCCAACTGGCGCCCTGGGATCTGCCCTACTATTCCGAGAAACTCCGCACAACGACCTGTGGCTTCGACCCGGAAGCAGTCCGCCCATTCTTTCCGCTACCACGCGTACTGGAAGGTCTGTTCGAAGTAGTGAAACGATTGTTCGGCATTACGGTGAGCCAAGCCACGAGCTCCGATCTTTGGCATGACGACGTGACGCTGTACGAGATCCTGGATGGGTCTGGAGAACCGCGCGGAAAGTTTTTTCTCGATCCCTATGCACGGGAACACAAGCGTGGTGGCGCATGGATGGCGGACTGCGTGGGCAGGCGGCGCATCGCCGATGGTGCAATACAGACGCCGGTGGCTTTTCTGACCTGTAACTTCACGCCGCCGGTTGGCGACAGACCGTCATTGTTGACCCATGAGGAAGTGCTTACCCTGTTTCACGAGTTCGGCCACGGTTTGCACCACATGCTGACCAAAGTGGAAGAAAGTGCGGTGGCCGGCATCTGTGGTGTGCCCTGGGATGCAGTCGAACTGCCAAGCCAGCTGCTGGAGAACTGGTGCTGGGAGCCCGAGGTGCTGGCTATGGTGGCCAGACACGTCGACACCGGTGAGCAACTTCCCAGTGACCTGGTGAGCCGGCTGCGCAGTGCCCGCAACTTTCAATCCGGCCTGCGGATGGTTCGGCAGCTGGAATTTGCGCTGTTTGATCTCCGGTTGCATGCAACCCCGACATTGACTGGGGAGGTCGCTGTACAGAGCCTGCTGGACCAGGTTCGCCGAGAAGTTGCGGTGGTCGTTGCACCGCCCTACGACCGATTCCAGAACTCGTTTTCCCACATTTTTGCCGGTGGCTACGCAGCCGGGTATTACAGTTACCTGTGGGCCGAGGTTTTGTCGGCCGACGCCTACGGCCGTTTTGAGGAGGAAGGCATATTCGACCCGCCCGCCGGCAAGGCGTTCTTGCAGGAGGTGCTCGAGAAGGGTGGTGTGGAAGATCCGCTGGAACTGTTTGTCGCGTTTCGCGGACGTCGCCCGGGTATTGAATCGTTTCTGCGGCACCAGGGTCTGGTCGAGTGAGGACGGCGCGCCTGCCACTGTTTGTGGTATTTCTCCTGCTTCCCGGGCTCGCTCTGGGTGCTCCCTTGCTGTCCAACCAGTTAGTAGGGCACCCGTCCCCGTATCTTGCTCTGCACGGTGAGGACCCGGTCGCCTGGCAGTCCTGGAACGAGGATGCGCTGGCAGTGGCTAGAAAGGAAAACCGACTGCTGTTCCTGTCAGTGGGTTATTTCTCTTGCCACTGGTGCCATGTCATGCAACGTGAGAGTTATCGGGATCAGGACATTGCCAGCCTGGTCAACCGGAATTATGTCCCAGTCAAGGTGGATCGAGAACTCGAACCGGCCCTGGATAAAGAGTTAATGGACTTTGCCTACAAAACGGTAGGTCGGGGTGGCTGGCCACTTAACGTGTTTGTAACGCCGGAGGGTTATCCACTTTATGCCGTGCTGTACCTGCCACCGGAGCAGTTCAGAAACTTACTTGAGCAACTGAGCCAGTTGTGGCAACAAGACGGCGAACGCCTGTCCGAGATTGCTCGGCAATCAGGTCCAGCGAGGTTTCCGGATCCGGTTGGTGATATCGACGAGACGCTGGTCGCAACGCTTAACTCTCGCTTTGTTGATGCGGCGTTATCGGTTGTTGATGACCTTGACGGAGGATTCGGCGTTCAGGCCAAGTTTCCCCATACTCCGCAGCTCGATTACCTGCTTGCGGCTTATGATCGCCAACCTCGGCAGGATCTCAAAGATCTGTTGACACTGACCCTAGACAACATGGCGTACAGAGGTCTCGTTGACCATCTATCCGGAGGCTTCTTTCGCTACACGGTCGACCCCGGCTGGGAGGTGCCACATTTCGAGAAAATGCTCTACACCAATGCCCTGCTGGCCCGCACTTACCTTCGTTCGGCTGTCATCCTCGGCCGACCCGAGTACTCGGAAGTGGCGCGCCGGACGCTGGACTTCATGGCGTCGCGCATGCGGACGCCTGGTGGTGGGCTGATCGCTGCTTTTTCAGCAGTGGATGACCAGGGCGCAGAGGGGGCCTACTATCTGTGGACGGAAAGTGAGCGGGCAGATTTGTTATCGGTGGAAGAACACGAGGTGTTAACTGCAGCATGGTCACTTGACCGGCCGCCGGAGTTCCAGACAGGCCACCACCTGAATCATCGCCGATCTGTGCAGGATGTCGCAGCAGATCTGGCAATACCGGTAGAGCGCGTGAAACGATTGCTGGCCCAGGCGATGGGGAGGTTACTTGAAGCGCGAGGCCGGAGAACACTTCCAGCAGACACCAAGATCCTGGCAGGCTGGAACGGACTCGCCCTGTCGGCATTTACCGACGCTGCCCGCGCACTGGGCGACCCGAGGTACCTGGAGACAGCCCGGGGCATCCGGAACTATCTGGCTCGGGTCTGCTGGGATGGTAAACGCCTTCACCGTTCAATAGCCAGGAGCCGGGCACTCGGCACAGCATCACTACAGGACTACGCCTACGTCGCTGCCGGCCTGCTCGCCTGGGCCGAGTTGACGGGTGAGGCGGAGGATTTCCGGTTGGTACGTACCATCACCACGGCTGCCTGGCAGCGCTTCTTCATCGGCAACGGCTGGCGCCTGACGGACCAGACGCTGCTGGCAACAGACGGGTTGCAGGAGACGATTCCGGATGGGGCTCTACCTTCGCCTGCGGCCGTGCTCTCCCTGACGACTCTGCAGCTTGGTGATTTGGAGTTGCAACGATTGGCTGCCCGCGCATTGAACCGCGCATATGACCAGGTTTCGGCGCGGGCCTTCTACTTTCCGACCCGGATACTGGCGCTGGAGCGACTTGTGGGTCTGGCCAGAGACTGAACTTGCGGGCCTGGTAGGGAGCGTATTTGCTATAATCCGACGCCTTTCTAACTCGCGCCCAAGCCCTAAGTCGATGGATCTTTCCAGTCTGTCGGGTTGAATCTGGTTTTCTACGAGGTGTTTATGGCTGAAGATACTGACAACGATCGCCGCCGCATGCTGACGACTGTGACCACCGGTGTCGGTCTGGCAGGCGCTGGCGCCCTGGCCGTGCCGTTTGTGGCGAGTATGATGCCCAGTGCCCGTGCCAAAGCGGCCGGTGCGCCGGTTGAAGCCGACATCAGCAAATTACCAGAAGGACAGATGCTCACAGTGGAGTGGCGTGGCAAACCTGTCTTTATCATCCGCCGGACGGCGCAGATGATCAAAGACCTGCCTGGTATTCGAGAAAAGCTCGCCGACCCGGACTCCGAAGTCAAGACTCAGCAGCCTGTCTATGCCAAGAATGAGTATCGTTCGATCAAACCGGACATTCTGGTTGTACTGGGTGTCTGCACTCACCTGGGCTGTGCGCCAACAAAGAAATTCGAGCAGGGTAAAGCCTCCGGCGTGAGCGATGACTGGGTTGGGGGTTTCTTTTGCCCGTGTCATGGCTCTGCCTTTGATCTTGCTGGTCGTGTTTACCGCAGCGTGCCTGCGCCGACCAACCTGGAGGTGCCACCGTATTCTTTTCTGTCAGACAATCGTATTCTGATCGGTGTTGGGCCAGAGGACACAGCTTGATGGCCAAGCTGATGGACTGGATCGACGACAGGTTTCCGGCCACTAAGGTCTGGCAGGAGCACATGGCGCAGTACTATGCGCCGAAAAACTTTAATTTCTGGTACTACTTCGGTTCCCTGGCCCTGCTGGTGCTGGTGATGCAGATCGCGACCGGGATCGTTCTGACCATGCATTACAAGCCGGATGTCTCACTGGCATTTGCGTCGGTTGAATACACCATGCGAGATGTGCCGGCGGGCTGGTTCATGCGCTACCTGCACTCTGTGGGCGCCTCGATGTTTTTTATCACCGTTTATCTGCACATGTTTCGGGCAATGCTGTACGGCTCGTACAAAGGTCCCCGGGAACTGATCTGGCTCCTCGGCATGGTCATCTACATCGCGCTGATGGCCGAGGCGTTTTTTGGCTACCTCCTGCCCTGGGGGAACATGAGTTACTGGGGCGCGCAGGTCATTATTTCCCTGTTTGGTGCCATCCCCTGGATCGGCGAGGGGCTAGCGGAGTGGATTCGCGGTGATTTCGTGGTCTCAGACGCGACGCTCAACCGGTTTTTTGCTTTCCATGTGATCCTCTTACCACTGCTGCTGGCGATGCTGGTTTACCTGCATATTGTCGCGTTGCACAAGGTGGGATCCAACAATCCAGACGGGATCGAAATCAAGAAGCAAAAAGATGCTGAAGGCAGGCCCCTGGATGGAATTCCCTTTCACCCCTATTACACGGTCAAAGATCTTTTCGGCGTGAGTGTCTTTATGGCCCTTTTCCTGGCCATCGTCTTTTTTGCCCCGGAACTGGACGGGTGGTTTCTGGAAAAAGACAACTTCCAACCGGCCGATATTCTCCAGACACCTCCGGAGATCGTTCCCCTGTGGTACCTGACACCGTACTACTCGATCTTGCGGGCTGTGACTTTTGAGTGGCTGCCCGGTGGGGCCAAGCTATGGGGCGTCATGGCCATGGGGCTTGCGATCGTCCTGTTCTTCTTCCTGCCCTGGCTCGACCGGTCCAGGGTCCGGTCGATCCGCTACCGTGGCTGGATGTACAAGACCATGCTGATGCTGTTCGCCGTGAATTTCGTAATGCTCGGTTACCTGGGGACCAAGAACCCGGGTCACGTTGATCTGATCTGGTTCAAGAACCTAGTTTGGGCCCAGATCGGCCTGGTCTTCTACTTTGCCTTTTTCCTGTTGATGCCGATCTATACGAAACTCGATCGCACAAAACCGGAGCCGGACAGGGTAACCGGTTAATGAAAAAAACTCTGATCACTCTTGTGCTTGTTCTGGCGCCTGTACTAGCAACGGCGTCAGGAGGCTCCAACGAAGCGCTTGATGCCGTGCATATTGATCTTTCGGACAAGTCGTCTCTGCAGCGTGGGGCCCGGACTTTTGTGAACTACTGTCTGTCCTGTCACAGCGCTGCCTACATGCGCTACGAGAGGATGGCTGCGGATTTAGATATAAATGAACAGTTGTTGCGGGACAACCTGATGTTCGCCGCCAGCAAGCCAGGCGAACTGATGACCGTAACTATGTCCGAGGAGGGCGCCAAGAAATGGTTTGGCGTCGTGCCACCGGACCTTAGCCTGACCGCCCGTTCCCGCGGCCCAGACTGGATCTATACCTACCTCCGGAGTTTCTACCGGGACGAGTCGAGTGCAACGGGATGGAACAACCTGCTGTTTCCGAATGTCGCCATGCCGCACGTTCTCTACCGGTGGCAGGGGTCTCGCGAAGCACACTTTGAAGACCATGACGGTGCTCACCAGTTTGCGGGATTCGAAGAAGGAGCACCAGGGGAACTGAGCCCTGGTGAATATGATGCCGCTGTACGGGATCTGACCAATTTCATGGTTTATCTCGCCGAACCGGCTAAAATGGTGCGCTACAAGATCGGCTTCTGGGTCATGGTCTTCATGGGTATTTTCACGCTGTTGGCCTACGCCCTCAAAAGGGAATACTGGCGCGACGTCCACTGATCGAGAACAGCACCACCACCCGGTTTTCTAAGCTGTCGCTCCGGCCAGACCGACAGCACAGGAAATCCGGTCCGAAAACAGCAGTGTCAATATGAAACTCTATTCAGGGCCTCTTTGTATTTTCGGTCATGCCTGCCGCATCGTTCTGCAGGAGAAGACCATCGACTATGAAGCGTTATATGTGCAGCCGGGTGAACTGGAAGTAGAACTGGCTGAGCTGAACCCGTACGGTGAAACGCCGACTCTTGTAGACCGGGACCTGGTTCTGTTTAACCCGATATTGATCAACGAGTACCTGGATGAAAGACTCCCCCATCCGCCTCTCATGCCGATTGATCCGGTCGGGCGTAGCCGGGCCCGGTTGCTGATATACCGCCTGCGACGCGACTGGCTGGACCCGCTGCAGATTTGTATCGATGAGCGGAAAAAGCTCGACAGGAAATCGACCGCGCTGATCCGCGATGGATTGTCGGCCATGGCCAGCGTATTTGAAAACCAGAGATTTGTCTTGGGTGACGAATTCTCCCTGGCGGACTGTTACCTGGGACCTCTGTTGTGGCGCCTGCCGATGTTCAATCTCAAGTTGCCCAAGCAGGCCAGGGGGTTGGAGGAATACGGTAACCGGATTTTTGCCCGTACGTCTTTCGCTGCGAGTCTGAGTGAGGCGGAAAAGGAAATCAGAGGGGTCTGACGGTACAGAGGCTCTGCGACGGTCCAGAATTGTCGAGCCCCGGACGATGCCCAGCGTCAAGATGGAACACAACACCTACGATCTGATATCCACTCGGCCATACCTTGTCCGCGCAATACGCGACTGGGCCATCGACAATGGTCTGACACCACAGTTACTTGTCGACGCGGCGGTAGAAGGCGTGAAGGTGCCCCTCGAGCATGTGCGCGATGGGCGGATTGTTTTGAACGTTGACCCCGGGGCTGTTGTTGATCTTCACCTGGGTAACGACCAGATCGTATTTATGACCCGTTTCCAGGGGAAGTCTATGCAGGTACTGTTGCCCCTGTCGTCTGTGATGGCGATCTTCGCCCGGGAGAACAACCAGGGGTTCTTCTTCCAGGATGAGCATACCCAGGTATCGCAATCAAACAGCAACGAGGCAAAGATCGATAGCGAGCATGAACCTGGTAAGACATCGAATCGGCCACACTTGAAGTTGGTTGAATAACGTCGCCTGCCGGCGATCCGCGAATTTGAAAACCGGACTCATAACATGAATGGTCAAATGCACGGCACGACGATCCTTTCAGTTCGCCGGGCTGATCATGTTGTCATTGGTGGTGACGGTCAGGTCACCCTGGGTGAGACCGTGATGAAGGGCAACGCACGAAAAGTACGCCGACTGCATGATGGTGATGTCATCGCAGGATTTGCCGGAGGTACGGCAGATGCCTTTACCCTGTTCGAGCGCTTTGAGGGCAAGCTACAGAAACATCAGGGCAACCTGCTACGCTCAGCTGTAGAGCTCGCCAAGGACTGGCGTACCGATCGCCTGCTCAGACGCCTGGAAGCGCTGCTGGCGGTGGCTGACCGGTCAGTTTCGCTCATCATTTCAGGGACCGGCGACGTGATTGAGCCGGAGCAGGGCATCATGGCAATTGGGTCCGGGGGGGCATACGCCAAGGCATCCGCCAGGGTCTTGCTTGAGGAGACCGAACTGGACGCCAGGTCCATCGTAGAAAAATCGTTGAAGATCACTGCTGATATCTGTATCTACACCAATCATGAGTTGACTATTGAGGAACTTGGAAATTGAGGACGCCTCCGTTGATCACCGGTCAGGTGCTGTGCTGTCTGAAGGCTGGAGCCGATGCAGGTGGGGTTGAATCTTTGCGCTGTGTCGTAGGTCATGTAAAACCCCTGTCGAGGAACGGCTGATGTCCCAGATGACACCCCGTGAGATTGTGCAGGAACTGGACAAACACATCATCGGACAGTCCGACGCCAAGCGTTCGGTCGCCATTGCACTGCGAAATCGGTGGCGGCGGTCACAGGTGGCGGACGAATTTCTACGCAACGAGATCACGCCCAAGAACATTCTCATGATCGGCCCGACCGGAGTTGGTAAGACGGAGATCGCCCGCCGGCTGGCACGACTGGCTCATGCACCCTTCATCAAGGTCGAGGCAACCAAATTCACCGAAGTGGGCTATGTCGGCCGAGAGGTGGATTCGATCATTCGGGACCTGGTCGATATGGCTGTCAAAATGACACGGGAAGAGGCTTTTGAACGGGTAAAACCCCGTGCCGAGGACGCCGCCGAAGAACGGATTCTCGATGTGCTGCTGCCGCCAGCGCGGGAAATCGATAGTGAAGACTCCAGCAGTGGCGGTGAGGCGCTTGAAAACGAAGGAGCGGCCCGCCAGCGTTTCCGAAAACTTTTCCGCGAGGGTAAGCTGGACGAAAAGGAGATCGAGATCGAAGTCAAAGGCCCGACCGTCGGCGTTGAAATCATGGGCCCGCCCGGAATGGAGGAGATGACCAGCCAGTTGCAGGGGATGTTCCAGAACATCGGTGGACAGCAAAAACACAGTCGCAAAGTCAAGATCAGCGAAGCCAAGAAACTGCTGACGGAAGAGGAAGCTGGCAAGCTGGTCAATGACGATGACCTGAAACATGAGGCACAGGAGCGGGTCGAACAGGATGGGATCGTTTTTCTGGACGAGATGGACAAGATCGTCGGCCGGACGGACTATCAGGGCGCAGACGTGTCCCGCGAAGGGGTCCAGCGTGATCTGTTGCCGCTGGTCGAAGGGTGTACGGTCAGCACCCGCTATGGAATGGTGCGGACAGACCACATACTTTTTATCGCATCGGGGGCCTTCCAGCTGACTAAACCATCCGATCTGATTCCCGAGCTGCAGGGTCGTCTGCCGATACGGGTGGAATTGGATGCGCTGACAACCGAAGATTTCGTCCGTATTCTGACCGAACCGGATGCTTCGCTGACGGAGCAGTACACCGCGCTCATGGCGACTGAAGGGGTTCAGCTGGAGTTTTCGGCCGACGGGGTGCAGCGGGTTGCTGAGGTCGCCTGGCAGGTCAACGAGTCTACCGAGAACATCGGTGCCCGCCGCCTGCACACGGTTATGGAGCGTCTTTTGGAAACCGTGTCATTCGACTCGGCTGATAGTTCTGGCCAGGTTCTGACCGTCGATCGAGAATACGTCGACCTGCACCTGGACAAGCTGGCGGCTGACGATGATCTGTCGCGCTACATCCTCTGATTTGTGGTCCGGTCTTTAGCACGACGAGCCTATATCTCCAAGCGCTTAACAAACCGAACCTTCCAGCCCTGACAGGGGCTACTGCCAGGCGTATACTGAGTCGTCCACCCCAGGCGGGAGGACGGCACGGTGCATGTGCTGCTGGTTGACGGGCTAAATCTGATTCGACGGGTGTACGCTGGCGTACCACTGACCGGTACGCCGGAAACCAGGTCTGAGTCGGTCGTCAATGCGTGCTTGTTCTCGTTGCAGCGTGCCTTGCGCTCCCACCCCGCGTCCCATGCTGTCTGTGCCCTGGACAGCGATCAACCGGGTTGGCGAAGAGAACTCTACCCCGATTACAAGAAGAACCGTTCACCGATGCCGGAAGAGTTGCGCGATATTCTGCCTGATGTTCTAAAGGCTTACTTAACTGTCGGTGTCAGATCAGTAACGATCCCCGGGCTGGAGGCAGATGATGTGATTGCGACCATCGCGAAACGAGTCGCTGATGCGAATGGTCACGTCACGGTTGTGTCCACAGACAAGAGTTTCTGTCAGTTGATCGGGTTCGGAGTCCGGGTCTACGATCATTTTGCTGATCTTGAGCATGATCGAGACTGGACCAGGGAACGGTTTGGTGTGGAACCGGAGGTCCTGGCTGACCTGTTCGCCCTGGCTGGAGACAGTTCGCTCGGAATATCCGGAGTCCGATCAGTTGGAGTGCACACAGCAGTCAAGTTGCTGAATGATCATGCCACCCTCGAGGGAGTGCTGGCGGCCGCAGGTGATATTGCCGGCAAGCTCGGAAGCAAGTTGCGTGATGGCCGCGAAGATGCACGGCTGGCAAAGAAACTGGTCTCTCTAGTGATCGATGCGAAACTTGGGATAAATCTCAGGGATTTTCGTTTCGAACAGTAGTCCCAGGGGTGCACTTAGCAGTGTCCACTGCCTTCAGTGGATCTCTACGGATTCCGTGCTGTTAAGGGTCAGTCTGCACTGCGGGTCAGTGTCCCTTTCACCTCAAATTCCTCACCAGGCCGACCTTCACTGCCCTCCTTGATCCGATGGTAGTGAAGGTCCATTGTGTTGCCTTGGTCCAAGAGTGTCCGATGGTAACTGAACAGTTCAAAATCTCCGGTATCGTGGATCAGCAAACCGAAGATCGCCAGCTGATTGTCCCGGATACGTGCCCACAGGTAGGGATCCCCTTTGAGAGGATCCAGGGGCTTTCGGCCACCGAAAACGTTGACTTTCTGCCCCGCCGCGTAAATGCCCTTGCGGTCGGTCGGTAAGAAATCGATCGAATACTCTTTCTTTTTCTTCTTTCCGGAGGTGCTGGTCTTAGTCGTCGCCCAGCTGATCGTGAAGCCCTTCTTGTGTTTTTCAATCTCGACCGTGACATCGCGCGGCGGCGTGTTCTGATCCTCTCCAACGATCCGGGCTTGGCCTTCAAAGCTGCCAAGAAAAGGGGAGAAATCCGCACTTTGTGCAGGTAAACTGACACCGAGTAACATCACGACGAATAGAACTGTGGTAACCGGTCTGGTGTTCATCCGATAGCCTCCTGGAGATGGCCCGATACGCTGCGACCTTGAGGTCTGGTTTTCCAATCCCGTGATGTTAACAGGTTCGGCTGCGGGCCGAGCATGCCCGCTCAAGGCAGCTGATCCTGATCAAGTATCGCGATGCGGTCGTCGGCACCGAGAGTGACCGCAATACCATCAAGGGTCGTGAAGCGACGTCCATCGATGGATTTCTTGTAGGCTTGGTAGGTTATCAACTGCCCCTGGCTGTCGGTGACCTGGATATTCATTATTCGATGCTGCTCGTTCCAGTGCAGCACGAACACCAGAGCCGATGTCGCGATGACCAGTCCGAGCAAGGTGTAAGCCACGAACCGGGCGGAAACACCGCCCACCGGCTGATCGACGTCGGGCTGATCGGCCTGCCTGGCAGGCTGGGATTTCACCCTGAAGATCAGCGCAACAGCAATGATGACGGCCAGCGTAAACAGGATCTTGGTCAGCATGGCTGAGGCCCGTTCTGGGTTTGCACCTCTGGCTAGAATGTAATGTCGGATTCTACCGGCGGTAACTGAAGGTAGAACCCAGCGTCCAGGAGTTGCTGTCGGACGGTCACTGGGTCTGCGCCTGCCAGTGTCCGACCGTGAAGAAGCTCTAGGGACATCACTTTCTCGAGGGTGCCGAGGGCATCCAGAAGTGTCGCGGGTACCCTGGAGAAGTCCGATTCGCGTTCGATGAAAAGATACGTGTCTGCTCTGCGAGAGCCTTTGTAGATCACACACTCCATCGCGAACGTGCGGCTTTCTCTACCAGTTACTTACCGTTGCGTTGTCCACCCCAAAGCCAGGACCAGCTGATCTTTCGCTCTGTGTGTTCGCGCTGTGCGACCGCCGTGAAGTCTCGCTGTTCGTTGCCGACATAGAGTTGACGCGGGCGGCCGATCTTGCTTTCGGAAGATTCAAGCATCTCTTTCCAGTGGGCTATCCAGCCAACGGTCCGGCCAATTGCAAAGAGGACCGTAAACATATTGGTTGGGAAACCAAGTGCTCGCAGGATGATGCCGGAATAAAAGTCAACGTTCGGGTAGAGTTTTTTCTCGAGGAAGTAATCGTCTTCCAGTGCGATCCGCTCCATTTCCATCGCGAGTTCAAGTGTCGGGTCCTGGATACCTAGTTCGTTTAGGACCTCGTGGCAGGTGTTGCGCATCACCTTTGCCCGTGGATCATGGTTCTTGTACACCCTGTGGCCGAATCCCATCAGACGGAATTTGTCTTCAGGGTCCTGTGCCTTTCCGATGTACTTGGAGATGCGATCCCGGGTTCCGATCTCGTCCAGCATCTTCAGAACCGCTTCGTTGGCACCACCATGTGCCGGACCCCACAAGCTCGCGATCCCGGCCGCTACGCAGGCGAACGGGTTGGCTTGTGATGATCCTGCAAGTCGTACGGTCGAGGTGGAGGCGTTCTGTTCGTGGTCTGAGTGAAGGATCAATATTCGGTCCAGGGCGCGGGCCAGTACCGGGTTGATCTCGTAGTCCACGGTAGGGACACAAAACATCAGACGCAGGAGGTTTTCCGAATACGTCAAGTCGTTGTTGGGATACTGAAACGGTTGACCCAGCGAGTACTTGAACGCATAGGCACCGATGGTGGGCATTTTTGCAATCAGTCTATGGGCCGCAATCATCCTCTGCAGCGGGTCGTTGATGTCCGTGCTGTCGTGATAAAAAGCCGACAGTGCACCGACCACCCCCACCATGATCGCCATCGGGTGGGCACTGCGGACAAAGCCGCTGTAAAACCTGACCAGCTGCTCGTGCAGCATGGTGTGCTGAGTGATGTTCGAATCAAACTCGGTTTTTTCCTCTGGCGACGGCAGTTCACCGTGCAGTAACAGATAACAGACATCCATGAAGTCGGTTTTCTCAGCCAACTGATCGATCGGGTAACCACGGTGCAGCAGAATGCCCTGCTCACCGTCGATATAGGTGATCTCAGAGGAGCACGAAGCGGTCGATGTGAATCCCGGGTCATAAGTGAAGACACCGCTCTGCCCGTAGAGCTTGCGGATGTCAATGACTTTAGGACCGATTGAACCGTGCAGCGTAGGAAGTTCCCAGCTGTCGCCGGTCTCATTGTCAGTCAGCGTGAATGAATGACGTACGGCCTGCGCCGGCTCGATGATTTTCCGCTGGGTTGCGTCTGCCATGATTTGTCTACCTCTCGTTCGAGCCTGGACTAGATCGCGAAAAGCCCTGATGCTCCTAATCTACAGTTGTATACGCTCGGGGCCTCAAAAGATAGACTTGACAAGTAAGATCGTTGTTAAGGGCGCTAAATCCGATTCGCTAGTGCCAAACGTTCTTTAAGAAAAACATTAAAAATCAATTAGTTATACTAATAACAGCGAAAGATTATCGAAGGAAGGTGTAAATTGTAGCCACTAGGCCGAGGCCCAGAAATCCAGACCAAGGACAGCTTGGATTCTGTTGAAGGGCTCTCTGCCAACCCAGTAGCGTGGTATCCCAGGTCCTTGTGGTTGATCCAGGCCAGATGCAGAAACGGTTTTTATTTCTGTTGGTACAGCCAGCGAATCAGGTGTTCCTGGATCTCCAGTTTGGAAGCGCCCTCGGCGGAGCTGTGGTTGTGCAGTAGCACCACGACCCAGGTTTTCCCGGGCGCTGTCTGGACGTAGCCTGCGATGGCTCGGACGTTTCTGAGCACACCAGTCTTCAGCCGTAATTGCCCTTTTTCGCCCACTCCCCGAAAGCGTCGGCGAACGGAACCATCCGTACCGGCTATCGGAAGCGAGGCTTTGAACTCGGCTGCCAGGGGGCTGAAGTGCATGTGCTCCAGCAGTTGGCCCAGGCCCCGTGCCGTAAGCCGGGCATCGCGGGAGAGTCCGGCGCCATTGATGATTACAAACCCCGAATCTTCCAGGCCGGCTTTTTGCAGCCAGTCCCGTATCACCCTAATTCCTCTGGCAGGTTGGGCGGGTATCCCCGCATGTTCCGCGGCTAGGGTCAGCAGAAGGTTTCGGCTCATCACGTTGTTGCTGAACTTATTGATGTTCTTGATCACCTCAGCTAATGGAACTGACTTGAAGTTGACCAACAGCCGGGCATTTTTGGGTACAGGCCCAGGGCGCCAGCTACCGGTCAGAGTTCCACCCATCTCTTGCCACAGGTTGCGGAACACCCCATAGACATACTGGTGGTGCGGCAGCACTCTTCGCAGTCGTTTGTGGTCACCGCAGGCCGGAGGGTAGGTGCCGCTAAATCGTACAGTAGTTTGATTTCGATTCTGGCTCACCACATCCATAGAAATATCTCTGGTCCTTCCGCCACACTTGCCGGAGAGGGGTTTCAGTCGGTTTTCAATTTGCAAAGTGGCGGCAGGCGGCTCAACGTCAACTGCAAGCTGGTGGTCAATCCGACGAATTCGAAAAAGAGTGGCGGCAAAATTGAGCAGCACCGCGCTGGGCCGCGTGTTGTAGGGCCGGTAGATTCTTCCGTCAACCGTTTGGTTGGCAATAGCAGTATCGTCGTACAGACTGGCATCGATTAGCAGGTCTCCATCGACTCGTTGTAAGCCTCGTTGCTGTAATTCGCGTAATAGAAGCCAGAATCTTTGCATCACCAGCCACGGGTCACCACCACCCTTCAAAATCAAGTCTCCTTTGAGGGTTCCGTTCTTTAGTTTGCCGTCCACAAAGAGACCGGTAGTCCAGCGATAATCGGGTCCGAGCAACTCTAAAGCCGCTGCTGTTGTCACCAGCTTCATGGTGGAGGCGGGGTTCCTCGGGACCTCGGCTAGGTGTTCTACCAGGGGTGACGAATGCCCCACTTGCTTGATGTACACGCTGAGCGATTCCGGTGGCACAGACCGCTGCGCAAGCAGGGTGGCCAGTCCGGCGGGCAGACCGGCCTGGGATTCTGAAGTCATAGCCAGAAAGAGCAGCACAGCTGACAAAGACAGGCTTTTGATTGTTGAAGGGGCTTGAATCACGTGTCAGGCTGCTGTTCGACCGGTAGAGTACTGTTTAACTGATCACTTGGAGTCGATGTCAGAGGGCCTTATAATTTGAGATACACGGGTCATCAAGGCCTGCTACTCATACGAACGCGGGACCATGGCCAAAAAGAAAAGTATCTTCCGGGTTGTTTTTCACAACCAGGGCAATGTCTACGAATTGTACGCTCACGAGGTTACCCAGGGTGCGATGTATGCCTTCGTAGAAGTCAGTGACATTCTCTTCGGCGAGAGATCAAAGCTGGTCGTCGATCCTTCAGAAGAAAAACTGAAAGCGGAGTTCAGCGGTGTGAAGGTTACGTACATCCCACTCCACGCGGTAATTCGCATAGATGAAGTCGATAAGGAGGGAAAATCTAAAGTCACCCCGGCCGAAGGCGAGAAGATGGGCAACGTCTCAACTTTCCCCATGCCAATAAAGCCGCCGGCCTCAGACTGAATCAGCTCTCATAGAGTGGTCTGCTACAGACCTAACGGGCCGGTACGGGGCAGTTGATCCCGGTCCCTCCCAGACCACAGTAGCCGGCGGGGTTCCTGGCCAGGTACTGCTGGTGGTATTCCTCGGCATAATAGAAACGTGGCGCATCAATGATTTCAGTGGTGATTTCACCAAGGCCATGTTCGTCCAGTACGCTCTGGTAGGACGCCTTGAAGTCTATGGCAGTACTTCGCTGGTCCTCGTCGAAAGTGTAAATTCCTGAGCGGTACTGCGTGCCCACGTCGTTTCCCTGCCGCATACCCTGGGTGGGATCATGAGACTCGAAGAACACGCCGAGCAGCGACGAATAGGTCGTCACCGACGGGTCGTAGACCACCAGCACCACTTCGTTGTGCCCGGTCAGGCCTGTGCAGACTTCCTGATAGGTGGGGTTGGGAGTTGCCCCTGCCACGTACCCAACGGCACTCGTGGAGACACCCTCCAGCTCCCAGAAGCATTTTTCCGCGCCCCAGAAACAGCCGAGCCCGAATACGGCCGTCCGGCTGCCGACAGGAAAGGGTGGTTTGATGGGACGACCATGTACGAAATGCCTGTTAGGCAGGGCCATCGGCTGGTCACGGCCGGGCAGTGCCTCATTGCCGGCGGGTAGTTCCAGTTTTCTCTGGGCAGATCCGAACATGATCCGTTGTCCTCTCTAGCTGTGCAAAAGTGACACGCGGCAGGCCAGCACCATCTGCACAGGTGAATATAGAACTGAAACCGGCTGCCGACAACAAAGCTCGCAGTGACGGGGCCTGGTCGTGACCATGTTCCAGCACCAGGGCACCTGCAGATTCGAGGTGAGCAGCAGCGCCACAGCCAATGATTCTCAGCGCATGCAAACCATCGTTCCCTGCCAACAGCGCAGCGCGGGGCTCATGGTTCGTGCTGGATTGCAGCAGCGGATCTTGGTTACGGACGTAAGGTGGATTACTGACAATCAGCCGGAAGCGGGATCTGTGGACGGGGGTCAACCAGTCACCACACAGGAACGCTACATTCTGGATCCCAAGCCTGCGGGCGTTGGATGATGCCACCTGCAGCGCCGCTTGTGAGATGTCGGTGGCAGTGACATGGACCAGCGGTCTTTCCGACGCAATCGCCAGCGCCACCGCACCACTTCCGGTGCCGAGTTCCGCAATGCGGCACGGAGTGTTGGGCGGAATCAGTGCGAGCACTTGCTCTACCAGCTGTTCGGTCTCGGGTCGAGGAATCAGCGTCGCTGGGTTGACAGCGAGATCCAGCGACCAGAACTCCTTGTGGCCGAGCAGGTAGGCGACAGGCTCACCCGCAGCGCGGCGTTCGATAAGGTCTGAAAGGTTCTCTGACTGCTTTGCCGTCAGTTCCACTGACCGCCGAGTCGCGAGATCGGTCCGGTTCAGGCCACAGACGGCGCACAACAGTAACTCTGCGTCCAGTGCCGGGGTCGGGGTTACCGCGGACAGTTCCCGAGCCGCTCTTAAGAGCAGCGCAGTAACACTGCTGGGCATCATTCCACAGCCAGAGCGGCGAGCAGGTCCGCCTGATGTTCGGCACCCAGGGGTTCCACCAGCTGGTCCAGATCACCTGTGAGAATCTCCTCGAGTTTGTAGAGTGTGAGGTTGATCCGGTGGTCGGTGACGCGGCCTTGAGGGAAATTGTAGGTCCGAATCCGTTCCGATCGGTCGCCACTGCCAACCAGGTTTCGCCGGTTTTCTGCCACTTCTTGCTGCTGCTTACGCTGCTCTGCTTCGAGCAGGCGCGAGCGCAAGATAGACATGGCGCGGGCTTTGTTCTTGTGCTGGGATCGTTCGTCCTGGCATTCGACAACCATGCCGGTCGGTAGGTGCGTAAGGCGCACCGCCGAGTCGGTGCGATTGACGTGTTGGCCACCCGCGCCGGATGCCCGATAGGTGTCTACCCTGAGGTCGCTGGTCTCGAGCTGAACATCACTGATTTCATCGGCCTCCGGCAGGATGGCGACGGTGCATGCAGAGGTGTGTATGCGGCCCTGCGCCTCAGTTTCTGGGACCCGCTGTACCCGGTGTACACCTGACTCGAACTTCAGCGACGAGTAAGCGCCCCGGCCAGTGATGCGACTGATGATTTCCTTGAAACCACCGTGGTCACCGGTGTTCCGGCTCAGCGCTTCAATCTTCCAGCGCTGTTTTTCGGCGAAGCTGCTGTACATACGAAATAGGTCGCCGGCAAAAAGAGCTGCCTCGTCTCCACCCGTGCCGGCCCGGATTTCAAGAAAGATGTTCCGGTCGTCATTTGGGTCCTTGGGTATCAGGAGTTTCTGCAGTTCGATTTGCAGGTTTTCCAGCTGTGCTTCAAGGCCAGGCAGTTCCTCCTGTGCCAGCTTGCGGATTGAAGTGTCGTTATCTCCCAGCATATTCCGCGCCTGCTCCAGCTCCAACTCCAGCTGGCAGTAGTTCTGGAACTGTGCGACCACAGGCGAGATGTTGGACAGTTCGATCGAAAGGCCGCGGAAGGTCTGTTGCTGCGCAATCACATCTGGATCGGATAACAGTGCGTTGATTTCCTCCTGTCGCTCGACCAGTTGTTCGAGCTTGCTCCGACCCGGGAGATCCATTGGTCAGATGGAAAGCTTGAACAGCCTTCGCGTCGCCTCGGCCAGGGCGGTGTTGCCGTCGTCGTTAGCCTGTTTGAGCGCCTGACTGGGAGCATGGGCAAACTTCCTTGACAGGTTGCGTGCCAGTTCTTGCAGGACCTGGTCGGGATCTGCGCCATTGGCAATCCGGCGGCGGGCCTGAGTCAGTTCGGTACGCTGGATGGTGTCGATCTGGTCTCTGAAGGCACAGATTGTCGGTACCGAGTCGAGTGACTGGAGCCAGCGCATGAATCGAATAACCTGCAGATCGATTATTTTCCCTGCTTCTTCGGCGGCCTCCCGGCGTGATGCGATGTTCTTCTCCACTATTTCCTGAAGATCATCAACGGTATACAGAAAAACGTCCCGCAGTGCCGCAATCTCGGGCTCGATGTCTCTGGGTACTGCAAGATCGATCATGAACATAGGCTTGTGGCGACGCGCCTTGATGGCGCGTTCCACCGTTCCCTTGCCGAGTATTGGCAGCGTGCTGGCCGTCGAAGCGACCACGATGTCAGCCTGGTGCAGACGGCTGGGAATCTCGGCCAGGGAAACCGCTTCGCTGGTGACCTGGTCTGCCAGAAGGCGGGCCCTTTCGATCGATCTGTTGGCCACGATAATGTGTTTAACGCCATTTTCTTTCAGGTACCGGGCAACCAGCTCGATCGTTTCGCCCGCACCGATGAGCAGTACTGTCTGGTCCGAAAGACTCGCAAAAATTCTGCGTGCCAGGTCGACTGCAGCAAAAGCAACCGATACCGCATTCACTCCGACGGCGGTTTCGCTGCGAACCTGCTTGGCCACCGAAAAAGTGTGCTGAAAGAGGCGATTGAGGATCTTACCCGTCGTGCCGGCCTGGTGGGCCGTCGTAAAAGCCGATTTCATCTGCCCCAGGATCTGGGGCTCACCCAGCACCATCGAATCCAGGCCGGAAGCGACCCGAAAGGCATGCTCTACAGCCTGCGCTCCGGGCAGAGAATAGGTCGACGAGCCCAGGTCGTCAGCGGCAAGTTGACCGTAGTCGCACAGCCAGTCGAACACCTGGTTCGGCTCTGAGCCATTCTGGCGACAGTAGATCTCAGTCCGGTTGCATGTCGAGAGAATCGCGGCCTCCGATACGTCGCTGCCACTGACCAGGGAGCGCACGGCTCCGGGCAGCTGGTCGGGTGTGAATGCAGCTTTTTCTCGCAAGGCAACTGGGGCCGTGCGGTGATTGAGGCCGAACGTGAGAAGATTCATCGAATCCGCAGGATACCCGGTGTTACGGGTATTTTCATTGCTGTCGCTTCTGTGTCAAGAACAGGCCCTAAAACAGCCAACTGTGCACTTTATCGTGCCGGGCCGGAAGAATGACAACCGAGTTGCCAGGTTCTGTTATTCTCGGCCAAGCGGTGGCTGATAACCAGCTGTTTTGCCCGGTTTCTTGATCTTATGCCGAAGACACGCCATAAAACTTTAGTCGTTCTCTTTCTTGCCGGAACGGTGGTTGGTTGTGCCGCAGTACCGGAAGATCCGAAGGCCCAGACCGTCACACAGGCGCTGGCTGCAGGCACGCCGGCTTCCGGTGAACAGGTGGAGCCGGGGTTTGACCGCAGGTCTGAGTTGATTTTCCAGTATCTTCTGGCAGATATTGCCGCCCGGCGCGGTGATAGTCAGGCGGCAGCGGAAGCCATGCTGCGAGCGGCCGAGATCAGCCAGGACCCCGATGTGGTCGTCAGGGCCTATGGGTTGTCGATGCAGGCCGGTCACCATGCACCGGCACTTGAGATGGCTCGGCTTCTCGTGCAGCTGATGCCGGATTCAGACCGCCCGCGGGTTCTTGAGCTCCAGGCCCTCATGGCTTTGGGGCGCCCGGATGAGTTTTTCAATACGTTGGTCGAGTACAACAATGAACCTGGATCGAAACCTGGCCGGAATCTCCGCCGGGCGAGTGAGATCCTCGGACGCAGTGCCGACCCCAGCGCCTGGCTGTCGGTCATGGAGCGACTGGCCGAGCACTATGCCGATGAGCCCGAGGTGCACCTGGCTCACGCCTGGCTGGCCTACAAGGCCAGCCGTCCCGATCTCGCTGAAGGGGCGTTGAATCGCGCTCTTTCGCTGCATCCTGGCTGGCAACAGGTTGCACTGATGAAGCTTGGGCAGCTCAAAAAGGCCGATGACCGGGCAGCCCTGTCGGCTTTCACAACAAAATTCCTGGTCGAGTTCCCAGACAGCAACGACCTCAGGCTCGCCTGGGCCAGGCTGCTGACTGAGTGGGGTGAGCTTGAAAGCGCGCTTGAGCAGTTCAATGAGTTGGCCCACAGGTTGCCTGGCAACAATGATGCGATCTATGCGTCCGGTGTACTGAGCCTCGAGATTGGCGATATTCAGAACGCAGCGCGCTGGCTTGGGCGGTACCTGGAACTGGATCCGGATCACGACCAGTCACGGCTCTATCTGGCTCAGATCGCCGTTCAGGAAGAGCGATACGACGACGCACTGGCCTGGCTGAGAGCGGTCACGGAGAGTGAGCTCTACTTTGACGCACAGCTGCGAATCGGTGCTGCTCTGGCCGCTGCCGGCAGGGTCGAGGAGGCTGTTGATCACCTCGTTGGGATCGTGCCGGACTCGGTAGCGGAGCAGGTGCGAATCTACCTCGCCCACGAGCAGATCCTGCGCGGTACCCGTGGGTTGGACGCGGCACTTTCGCTGCTGGATGCGGCGTTGGCCGATATTCCCGACAATGCTGAGCTGCTTTATGCGCGTGGCCTGGTGAGCGCCCAACTCAAGTTCATTGAAAAACACGAGCTCGATATGCGTCGACTGATTGAGCTCGAGCCCGATAATGCCCATGCGTACAACGCGCTTGGTTACACGCTGGCCGATCAGACAGATCGTCTGGATGAAGCCCTGACACTGATAGAACAGGCGATTGAATTGTTGCCCGGTGATCCGTTTATCCTGGACAGTCTAGGCTGGGTGCACTATCGCCTGGGCCACACTGATCTGGCACGCGAGTTTCTGCAGAAAGCGATCGGCATTCGAATGGACGCCGAGATCGCCGCGCACCTGGGGGAGGTTCTGTGGATGGATGGTCACCAAGATCAGGCTCGTGAGGTCTGGCAACGCGGTCGCCAAAGCGACCCTGCCAACCCGGTGCTGCAGGAGACTCTGCGGAAATTTGATCTGTGATCGCCCGCCGGTCTCTGGCTCTTGGCATGTGCGTATTGCTCGGTGCTTGCGTGCAGTTGCCGGTCACCCGACAGGACACGACGCCCACGCAGCGAGAGTCTTTGTGGCAGGAACGCCAGGCAGCGCTCGCGGGTTATCTGAAATGGGACCTCGCCGGTCGCCTGGCAGTCCGGGCTGGAGACCAGGCAGCCAGTGTCACGATAATCTGGCGGCGTCGCGACCGGTCCAGCCGGATCGATCTGATCGGGGCTTTCGGTGGCGGGCGGGTGACAATCACTGAGGAAAGTCATGGCGCCTCACTGCAGAGTTCCAGCGATCGGCCTGTAACCGGCCCAACGGCTGAAGCCGTGCTTTACCGGGCTTTGGGCTGGCAGATGCCGTTCACCCAGTTGGGTTACTGGCTGCGTGGGTTGCCTGGCCCACAGACCGTAGAAGCGACCGAGCTGGACGACTCCGGCCGCCTCCTGAAACTGGTCCAGTCCGGCTGGGAAGTGAACTACCTGGATTACCAGAGCTACGATTCGGTCGAGTTGCCGCGTAAGATCTACGCTCGGGCGCTTTCCGAGGCGCTTCCGACAGACATCCGGACCAGTGCAGGACTGGACCCGCAGTTCACAGTCAAGATCGTGATCAACCGCTGGCAGAAGGGTTCTACCAGCGAGGACGAGTCGGCATGAATGTGTGGCCGGCACCGGCCAAGTTGAACCTTTTCCTGCATGTCGTCGGAAGACGGTCTGACGGCTACCATGAGTTACAGACGTTGTTCCAGCTGCTCGACTATTCGGATTCACTGCGTTTCTCTCTGAGGACCGATGGTGTCATCACCCGGCGAGGTGGGGTGGGGCTGCCGGCAGACGATCTGACAGTACGTGCCGCCCGCACGCTTCAGGTGTTTGCCGGTGTCAGTGCCGGTGTCGACATTGAACTGGAAAAGCGTATTCCTGTCGGGGCAGGGCTTGGGGGTGGCAGCTCCGATGCCGCGACGGTGCTTTTGGCGCTGAATGAACTCTGGGGTGTCAATGTCGATACCTCGGTACTGGCTGGTCTTGGCCTTGAGCTCGGGGCCGATGTTCCGGTCTTTCTTCACGGCTGTTCTGCCTGGGCCGAAGGAGTCGGTGACAAGCTCACCAGAGTCTCTGTTCCACCGGCTCTGTACTGCGTGCTGTTGCCGCCGGTATCCGTCTCCACAGCCGCGGTGTTCGCTGACCCGGAATTGACACGAACTACCCCCCGAATCAGAATACCCACCCTTTTTACAGGCGATCTTCGCAACGACCTGGAAACTGTGACCTGCAGACTTTACCCCCAGGTTGCCCGGTCTCTGGCGTGGCTCGGTCGATTTGGAGATGCCCGGATGACAGGCAGCGGGTCAGGGCTGTTCGTGGCGGTGCCGGATCGGGCCAGTGGAGAAGCGATATTGGCGCAGGCGCCGCCCGGTAACAGGGGTTTTTTATCGTGGGGCGTCGACCTGCACCCATTGAGACAAGTCGAGCCGGATGGGGTGTAGCCAAGTGGTAAGGCACCAGATTTTGATTCTGGCATTCCCAGGTTCGAATCCTGGCACCCCAGCCACATTGATGTAGAACCAGTGGAGAATCGATAGTGGCGTTCGAAGACCTCGCAATCTTTACTGGTAATGCCAATCCCGAGCTGGCGAAAGAAGTAGCCGGGCACCTGGGGACCGGGCTCGGGCGGGCGCTCGTCGGCACTTTCAGTGACGGTGAGGTAAACGTTGAGATCATGGAGCACGTTCGCGACCGCGACGTTTTTGTGATCCAGCCGACCAGTGCTCCGGCCAGCAGAAATTTAATGGAACTGCTGGTGATGATCGATGCCTTGAAGCGCTCCTCGGCCGAGCGTGTAACAGCGGTGATGCCGTATTACGGGTACGCTCGCCAGGATCGTAGACCCCGCACAGCGCGTGTCGCGATCACGGCCAAGCTGGTAGCTGACATGATTGGTGTCGCCGGTGCCGACAGGGTCGTCACAATGGATCTACACGCCGACCAGATTCAAGGGTTTTTTGATGTGCCGGTGGACAATATCTATGCCGCGCCAGTTCTCAACAGTGAACTGTGGCGACAGCAGCCTGAAAACCTGCTAGTTGTCTCACCCGACGTGGGCGGGGTGCTCCGGGCCAGGGCCATGGCCAAACAGCTCGGGGCCGATCTTGCGATCATCGATAAACGACGACCCAAGGCCAATGAGGCCAAGGTCATGCACATCATCGGGGCAGTCGACAATCATACCTGTGTACTGATGGACGACATGGTGGACACAGCGAACACTTTGTGTGAAGCCGCTTCGGCCCTTAAAGACGCCGGTGCGAGACAGGTCTCGGCCTGCTGTACACACCCTGTACTTTCGGGTAGTGCCGTCGAACGAATCATGGCGTCGGAACTTGACGAGATCGTGGTGACCAATTCGATTCCGCTCAATGACGAGGCAAGGAACTGTGGAAAGATCCGGCAGATCAGTATCGCTGAATTGCTGGCCGAGGCTATTCGCCGAATCGCTGAGGGCGATTCGGTGAGTTCGCTGTTCATGGAGTGACTGGTGATACAACAGGCTAAACCTGGATGTCGGTCGTGAGATGCGTGAACTGTTCGCGCTAATCCAAGGAGAGTAGAGAAATGAGTACAGCTTTTGAATTGAACACGCAACCACGGGACGTTTTCGGCACCAATGCAAGCCGACGTCTGCGCCGGTCTGAACGGGTGCCCGCCATGGTCTACGGTGCCGGCAAGGACAACGAAGCGCTGTTGCTGGATCACAACGAGATCATGCACAACCTGGATATCGAGGCATTTCATTCAGCGATCATCTCGCTGAACACGACATCGGGTCCACAGCAGGTAATCCTGCGCGAGGTCCAGCGGCACCGCTACAGGCCACGTGTCACCCATGTCGATTTTCAGCGAATCAAGGCGACTGAGAAACTGCACATCAAAGTGCCACTTCACTTTGAAGGTGCTGATGAGGCGCCCGGTGTAAAGGTCGACGAAGGTATCTTCTCGAACCTGATCACAGAACTGGACATCACGTGCTTGCCCAAGGATCTTCCCGAGTACATCGCTGTGGATGTCTCAGCTCTGGGTATCAACGAGACGATTCACCTTTCAGCCGTCCAGTTGCCCGAAGGTGTGGAGATCACGAGTACCGCGGCACTCGAAGGAGAGGATCCGACCATCGCAACGATTGCCCCGCCGCGGGTGATTGAAGAAGATGAAGTTGCTGATGCCGAAGAAGACCTCGAAGGTCTTGAGGGTGAGGGCGCAGAAGCAGGTGCTGCGCCGGAGGGTGAACAACAGGCCGGTGATGCAGATTCGGCGAAAAAGTCCGAAGATTAAAAGCCTGTTCGTCGTTTACCCTCGGGTAGTAGAGTGCCCAGCGGCTGTTTCGGGTGATCCTGCCTGATGGACGGGATCTCCCTTATCGCCGGGTTGGGTAACCCGGGTCCTGGTTATGCGCACACCCGGCACAACGCAGGCTGCTGGTTTCTGGACTGTCTGCAGCGGAGGCAGACCCTTGCTTTCAGATCGGAGAGCCGGTTTCGCGGGGATCTCGCCGAGATCCTGATTGGCGGTCGCAAGCTGCGATTGCTCCGGCCCGCCACCTGGATGAACCTGAGCGGTGGTTCTGTTTCAGCAGTGACCCGGTATTTCGACATCGATCCCGGTCAGGTTCTGGTTGTGCATGATGACCTGGATCTACTGCCGGGGACCGCCCGAATAAAGCGCGCTGGGGGCCACGGTGGGCACAATGGCCTGCGCAGCATATTCAGCGAACTCGGTTCACAAGACTTCGTGCGCCTGCGTCTGGGAATCGGCCACCCTGGCAATCCGGATGACGTCACTGATTACGTTTTGCGCACACCTTCGTCGAGCGACCGGGACGCGATCGTCGAGGCGATCGAGCGGGCTGTGGACCTCTTTGACAGTATTGCTGCCGGCGATTGGGAGAAGGTCATGAATCAGCTTCACAGCAGTCCCAGTGAGACTGAGGACTGAATGGGGTTTCGCTGCGGTATCGTTGGATTGCCCAACGTCGGTAAGTCGACCCTGTTCAATGCGCTGACGCGGGCCTCTGTCCAGGCTGAGAACTATCCATTCTGCACGATAAAGCCCAATACGGGTATGGTGGAGGTGCCGGACCCACGCCTGCATACCATTGCCGGGCTAGTAAAGCCCGCGAGAGTTGTACCCGCGGTAATCGAGTTCGTAGACATTGCCGGTCTGGTGGCTGGTGCGTCCCGAGGCGAAGGCCTCGGCAACCGCTTTCTCGCCCAGATCCGTGAGGTCGATGCAATTGCTCATGTTGTGAGGTGCTTCGAAGACACCGATGTGACTCATGTCGCGGACCGGGTCGACCCACTGGCTGATATCCAGACCGTAGAGATCGAACTCGCGCTGGCCGATCTCGCCACTATCGAGGGCGCGCTCTATCGAACCGAAAAGGCTGCCAAGAATGGCGATAAAGAGCAGCGTCGCCTGATGGAGCTGTTCCAACGGGTCCACGAGTGGCTGGATACTGGAAGCGCCGTTCGCAACATGGCACTGGATCAGGCGGACAGATTCGAGGTCAAGGCGTTGTGTCTGCTGACGAACAAACCGGTGGTCTACATTGCAAACGTCGGTGAAGAAGATTCGAGCGATAACACCCGGATCGAAACCTTGCGGTCACATGCCGAGCCAGGCGGTGCCGAGATCGTGCTGGTCAGCGCCAGAATCGAGCAGGAAATCGCCGCGCTGGATGACCTAGATCGAACGGCATTTCTTGAGGATCTCGGTCTGGAAGAGCCTGGTCTGAACCGCGTGATTCGGGCGGGATACCGGCTATTGGGACTGCAGACGTTTTTCACAGCAGCGGAGAAGGAAGCAAAGGCCTGGACGGTCAGAAGCGGCATAAGTGCCGCACAGGCAGCCGGGGTAATACATACTGACTTCGAGCGGGGTTTCATCCGTGCGGAGACCATTGCCTACGATGATTTTGTTCGCCTCGGTGGTGAGCAGGGTGCGCGGGAGGCGGGCAGGCTTCGACTGGAGGGTAAAGAGTACGTACTAACCGACGGTGATATAATGAATTTTCGCTTCAATGTCTGAAGCTACAGGGCGTCGATACCACCCGCATATCCTGTGGGCACCCTGTACGGAGCGCCCAATCTCGGCTATGTAGCTCAGCTGGTTAGAGCACGGCACTCATAATGCCGGGGTCGGTGGTTCGATCCCACCCATAGCCACCATCTAATCAATGGCTTACGACTCCCCGGCGTTTCTGCCCTCTGTCAGTGTGACCAGAATGTGACCGGTGATCGAGCAGACTCACCGCTGACTCCAAACTATCCGGTGCGAAGTGGGCATAGCGCTCAGTCATCTTGACCGTGCTGTGGCCCAGTAGACGGCTGACCTCCAACAGCGGTACGCCTTCTGTCACCAACCAACTGGCGAAGGTGTGCCGCAGGTCATGGATACGAAAGTCAGAGATATCCGAGCGCCTACAAGCCGTTGAGAACGAACGCTTGATCGACCCGAGCCGGTTACCTTCATAGTTGACGAACACAAAAGGCGCATCCGGACAATACGAGGCGCGAAAGCGCTGTCTTCCAATCAGGGCGGCACGCGCCTCGTTACACAAGGGTATCACCCGTGGTGCACCAGACTTGGTGTGTTGTGATTGAAGGCGAATGACGTTTCGGTGAAGGTCAACACGAGACCACTCAAGGCCAAGCAACTCACCGCGCCGGCACCCGGTAAAAAGGGCAAGACGGATGAAATCGGCAAGGTATGGTGCTTTCGGCTCGCTATCAGCCGCCTGCATCAGTCGATTGGC
>PVBE011357458.1_pt1 | contig 77522 bp, 58 predicted proteins | sample 1631181 | NCBI WGS metagenome assembly PVBE01 (sample SAMN08397723, study PRJNA350692) | Marine metagenome, whole genome shotgun sequencing project. | isolation source: water | place: Pacific Ocean | collected 2012-04
AGGGCCACCACCCGCCGGGCCTTGTTCCTCTGAATGTGGCCGATGAAGTGCCAGCGCACGCCGGCGCCGGCCAGGGCCGCGGCCTTGGCCTCCAGCTGGTCCACGCGGTTCTCGCCGAGATCCAGCTGCCCGGCTTGAACGAGGGCCAGGGCCTGTTCGGAAGAGATGTTCTTGGTGACGGCCAAGAGGCGCGGAGCCGCAGCGGCCGAGCCGCCCGCGGAGGCCGCGCCGCCCGCGGAGGCCGCCGCCCGCAAGCGCTCGTGGACTTCGCCCAGGGCATGGGCGAGGGAACTGGCGGGGGTGGGCTGCAAGGTGGCGACGAAGGCTGCAAGGTGGAGCCGGATGCTGGAAGGTGTGGAGGGGCAGCATGCGTGCATGAGGCCTGTCCCAAGGGTACCCGCCGGCCGCTCCTTTGTCACCGAGGGGCACGCCTGGGAGCTACCGGGGCGCCTGGCCCGCCGCGCCGCATGTCCAACCCCGGTGGAGCTCGTTTCCATCCTGCCCCTGGTCTTTCCACGCGTAGCTCGACGGGGGGCAGGCCGTCGGCGGGAGGTAGGCCGTCGGCGGGAGGTAGGCCCCGGGCTCGACCTAGGGCTCGACCTAGGACTCAAAGAGGGGAGCGGGGCCGGGCAGGGGCAGGGGCTCGGCGGCGGCGTCGTGGAGCACCAGGCGCAGGCGGCGGGCGAGGCCCGGGCGTATGCGGCGGGCCTCGCAGGGCCGCAGGCCCGCGACCCAGATCAGCTCGTCTCCGGCGAAGACCAGGGGCACCCGGCCACGGTCCTCCCGGGGGATGCCGGCGTCAGCCAGGAAGCGCCGCAGGGGGCGGCTGCCCGGGGCTCCCAGGGCGTGGAAACGATCGCCCGGCCGCGCCCAGCGCAGGGTCAGGCTGCTGGGCAGGGCGAGCGGATCGAGCTCGACCTCCACCGGCGAGCGGGGCGCCGAGCGCGTGGGGGTCACGTCGATCAGCTCGGCGGAGAGCGAGCGGCCATCGGTGAGGCGCACCAGGCCGGGTACGGGCAGGGTCAGGCCGCGGCGGGCCCCGGGGGCGGGGAGGTCCGGGAAGGGCAGCTGGGCCTGGGGTTCGACACCAGGTGAGCCCGGGGAGCCCGGGGAGCCTGGGAAACGGGGGGCGTGCAGGCCGCCATTCAGGAAGGCGGCGGGGGGCGAGAGGTGTAAGCGGTCCGAGCGCAGCTGGAGCATCCAGCCGCCGCCGATGGTGTGGCGCTTGCAGCGGCCGGCGGAGAGGTCCGCCAGCAGGAGATCCAAGAGGCGTCGGGAGGTGGAGCGGCCGGTGCCCTCGGTCAGAAGGCGCCAGAGGGCACGGCGGCGCAGGGGCGCAGCCAGGGGCATCAGGGCCGAGCGTTGGAGGCTGCCACCCAGCAGAGCTTCTTCACCGCTGCGGCGTGCCGGGGCGTGCTGGGGCGGATCCCAGGCCAGGGCGGCGGTGCCCCGGGCGAAGGTGTCCTCCAGGGATTCGACGGCGTCGGCGAAGGCCCGCAGGTTGTCCACGGCCTCGTCGCCACAGGCCTGCCGGATGTCTGGCAGCAGCTGATTGCGGACGCGGTTGCGCGTGAAACGCGGGCTGGAATTGGAGGAGTCCTCGCGCCAGGGCAGGCCCGCGTCGCGCAACAGGCGGCGAACCTCCTCGCGGCGCAGGCGCAGCAGGGGACGCAGGACGTGGACCGGGGCCTCCTGTGCAAGGGGCCCGGGATGGCGCTGGGCGGGGGAAGGGCCGGTCATGGTGGTCTGGGCCTTGAGGCCGGCCAGGCCGGCGGGCTCCGTGCCGCGCATCCAGCGTTGCAGGAGCGTTTCCAGGGCGTCGTCGCTGTGGTGGCCGGTGAGCAGTTGGTGGATGCCCAGGCGGCGGCATTCTGCCAGCAAGAGGCGGTAGCGGCCCTCCCGGGCGCGGGCCTCTAGATCGGGACCATCCGCCAGGGGCAGCTCGTGGCGCACCAGGGGAATGCCCAGGTTCCAGCAGAGGTTGGCGCAGAACTCGGCATCGGCGATGGATTCGTCCCCGCGCAGGCCGTGGTCCACGTGGACCGCCCAGGCCCGGGGGCGGGGGCGGGCACGCGCCACCAGGTGCAGCAGGAAGACGCTGTCGGCTCCGCCGGAGAGGGCCACCACCACCGGGGCCGCAGGGGAGAGGCCCACGGCCCGGGCCAGGGGCGCCCAGCGGCCTGACCAGCTCTTGGGATCGGGGGGAGTCAAGACGATAGGTACAGTGGAGGCGGCGGCAAAAAGCACCCGGTGCGGTGCTTGCCGCGTTGATCCCATCGGCGGCGAAGAATAGGCTCTTCGCCCGATTCCCACAGAAACCTGGCGCTGGCCGGAAGACTGGCCGGCCGGGCCTTCCGGGGAAAAAAAGAATATCCTCGGCGTGGCGACCACGGCCCCCGGCTCGCGGCCCGCCTCGCGCCTCCCGGTTCCCTCCTCCCGGCTCACAGACGAGCTCCTCACCCCGCCCCCTTTTCCACCCCTTCACCCCCCGAGACCTGCGCGGCCCAGACTCCCCGCCAGGCTCCCATCCTCACCCCGCACCCATGCGCATTGCCATCAACGGATTCGGCCGTATCGGCCGCAACGTCTTCCGCATCCTAAGCCAACGACGCGACTGTGAAGTCGTCTTCATCAACGACCTGACGGACGCCGCCACCCTCGCCCACCTGCTGAAGTATGACACCGTCCACGGCCGCTTCAATGGGCGCGTGACGGCCATGAAGAGCGCCATCAAGGTCAACGGCAAGAAGGTTGAGATCCTCTCCGAGCGCGATCCTGCCAACCTGCCCCACGCGCAGCACAAGATAGACTTCGTGGTCGAGGCCACCGGCGTCTTCTCCACCAAGGCCGCCTGCTCCAAGCACCTCACTGCCGGTGCCAAGAAGGTGCTGCTGACGGTGCCGCCCAAGGATGAGATCGACGCCATGATCGTCTTGGGCGTCAACGACAAGGCCCTGCGCCCGAGCCACAAGATCATCTCCAACGCCTCCTGCACGACCAACTGCCTGGCGCCCCTGGTCAAGGTGCTCGACGCCAAGTTCGGCCTGGTCAACGGTCTGATGACAACCGTGCACGCCTACACCAATGACCAGCGCATCCTGGATCTGCCCCACGGCGACCTGCGCCGGGCCCGCAGCGCCGCCGCCAACATCATTCCCACCACCACCGGCGCCGCCCGGGCCGTGGGCAAGATCCTGCCCAAGCTGGCGGGCAAGCTCGACGGCTGCGCCATGCGCGTGCCGGTGCCGGACGGCTCCGTGGTCGACCTGGTGGCCAACCTCAAGAGGCGCGTGACGGTCGAAGAGGTCAATGCGGCCTTCGCCGCCGCGGCCAAGAAGGACCTCAAGGGCGTGCTCGAGTACACCGAGGACCCGATTGTCTCCAGCGACATCGTCGGCAACCCGCACTCGTCCATCTTCGACGCCAAGTGCACGATGGTGATGGCCGGCAAGCAGGTCAAGGTCATCAGCTGGTACGACAACGAATGGGGCTACTCCAACCGCGTGGTGGAGCTGATGCGCCTGGCCCACTCCCTGAAACCGAAGCGGCGGGCCAAGGGGCCGGCCCGTAAGAAAACCGCCAAGCGGGCCAAGTAGGCGTGGCGGAAACCAGCGCCGGCCTGGACGCCCCGGGACTCGACGCCCTGGAACTCGCCGGGCGACGGGTCTTGGTGCGCGTTGACTTCAATGTGCCCCTTTCCGCCAGCGGCGACGGGCCGGCGCGCATCACCGACGACACGCGCATTCGCGCGGCCCTGCCCACCCTGCGCGCCATCCTGGCGGCGGGTGGCAAGCCGGTGCTCTTCACGCACATGGGGCGCCCCAAGGGTCAGGTGGTCGCGGGCTTGCGCCTGGATCCGGTGGCCGTGCGCCTGGCGGAGCTCCTGGGCTCGCCGGTCATCAAGCTGGACGAGTCCGTGGGGGAGCTGGCCCGGGAGGGCATCGCCGGGGCTCCGGTGGGCTCGGTGGTCCTGCTAGAAAACGTGCGTTTCCACGGGGGAGAGACCGAGGGCGACGGGGAGCTGGCCGCCGCCTATGCGGAGCTCGGGGAGGTCTTCATCAACGATGCCTTCGGCACCTCGCACCGGGACCACGCCTCGGTCTCGGGCATCGCCCGGCGTCTGCCGTCGGCGGCGGGGCTGCTGCTCAAGCGGGAAGTGGAGGCCTTCGGCCGCGTCCTGAACGACCCGGCCCGGCCCCTGGTGGCGATCCTCGGCGGGGCCAAGGTCAGCGACAAGCTGACGGTCATCGACAACCTGCTGGAACGCGTGGACACGCTGATCGTCGGTGGCGGCATGGCCTACACCTTCCTGGCGGCCCTGGGGCACACGGTGGGTTCGTCGCTGCTGGAAGAAGGGCGCCTGGAGAGCGTCCGCGCGGCCCAGGCCCGGGCGGCGGAGCTGGGTGTGGAGATCGCCCTGCCGGAGGACCATGTGGTCGCCGAGCGCTGCGCCGCGAACGCCCCGGCTACCGTGGTGGGGGTGGATATTCCTGACGGCTTTATGGGCCTCGACATCGGGCCGCGCACGGCCCAGCGCTTCAGCGCGATGATCGCCAGGGCCGCGACCCTGGTTTGGAACGGGCCCATGGGTGTCTTTGAAATGGAGGCCTTCCGAGCCGGGACCGAGAGCGTGGGGCGGGCCGTGGCGGCCTGTGACGGCTACACCGTGGTGGGCGGCGGGGACTCCGTGGCGGCCCTGGGCCTCTTGGGCCTGACAGAAGATGTGGAGCATGTCTCCACCGGCGGGGGCGCCTCCCTGGAGCTGCTCGAGGGCAAGGTGCTGCCGGGCATCGCCGCCCTGGGCGTCTGACAGATCTCCGCAGGGCGCCCGCATAGGGCTCCTGGGCCTCCCGGGGGCCCCGGCGGTGCTGCTCGGCGCCTGAGACCTGGAAGCGCCGCGGAAGCGGTGGTCCAATGGGGCCATGAGCAGCAGCACACCTACGGAATCCCAGGACAGGGCGGCGCGGCGGGCGGCGGCGCCGCCCGCCATCCGCATCGCTCCTTCGCTCCTCTCCTGCGACTTCGCCCGCATCGGCGAGGGCGTCGCCCGGGCCGAGGACGCCGGGGCCGACTGGCTGCACGTGGATGTGATGGACGGGCACTTCGTGCCAAACATCTCCATCGGGCCGCCGGTGGTGGCGGCCATCGGCCGCGTGGCGCGGGTCCCGCTGGATGTGCATCTTATGATCCAGGAGCCCGCCCGCTACGGGGCCGCCTTTGTCGAGGCCGGAGCGCACATGCTTTCCTTCCACCGGGAGGTGGTGGCGGATCTGGCGCAGGCCCGGGAGGTGATTGCGGCCCTGCGCGCGGCCGGGGCGCCCCAGGTGGGCATCGCCCTCAATCCGGACACGCCGGTGGAGACCCTCGACGGCCTGCTGGACGAGGTGGACATGGTGCTCATCATGAGCGTCTTCCCGGGCTTCGGGGGCCAGGCCTTCATGGCCGAGGTGTTGCCCAAGGTGGTCTGGCTGCGGGACGCGGGCTTCAGGGGAGACATTGAAATGGATGGGGGCGTGGACGGGAAGACGCTGCCCCTGTGCGCGGCCGCGGGCGCCAATGTGCTGGTCTCGGGCTCGGCCCTCTTTCGGGAAGCCGACATGGGACAGGCCATCACGGAGTATCGTGCGGCGGCAACTGACCTGTTCATGCCCGGCGGCGGAGAGGGCGCGTGATGGCCGCCGCTGACGAAGCAAACGACGATCGGAAGGCCCCGGCCGATCCGCCGATCGCTACCATTGTGGATGTTCCCCAGGCGCCGGAAGCTGTGGGACAGGACAACTACCAGCCAGCACAGGACACGACTGCTTTGAGCGCCGAAGAAGAGGAACACGACGAGGACGGGACACCCAAGCGGTCGCGCCTGCGCTGGAAGAAGAAGGACATGCCCGGGGGCCTGTGGCTCAAGTGCGAGTCCTGCACCCAGACCATCTACCGCAAGGAGCTGGAGGAGAAGGGATTTGTGTGCCCCTCCTGCGACTTCCATTTCACGCTGCCCGGCGCCGAGCGCATAACCATGCTGCTCGACGAGGACAGCTGGGAAGAGCACTACGCGGAGCTCACGGCCCTGGACCGGCTGGAGTTCACGGACGAGGTTCCCTATGGGGAGAAGATCGAACGCGCCGTGAAGCGCACCGGGCAGAACGAAGCCCTGTTGTGTGGCACGGGCACCGTGGAGGGCCGGCCCCTGGTGCTGGCCGTGCTCGATTTCAAGTTCATGGGCGGTTCCATGGGGGAAGTGGTGGGCGAGAAGATCTCCCTGGCCGCGGACCTGGCCCGCGAGCGCGGCCTGCCGCTCTTGCTGATCACCAGCTCCGGCGGAGCGCGCATGCACGAGGGCGTCCTGTCCCTGATGCAGATGGCCAAGACCTGCGCGGCCCTGGCGGAGTTCCGCGACGCCGGCGGCTTCTCCATCTGCCTCATGTCGAATCCCACCACCGGCGGCGTGACCGCCTCCTTCGCCTCGGTCTGCGACCTGACCCTGGCGGAGCCGGGTGCCCTGATCGGTTTCGCCGGCCCGCGCGTCATCGCCACCACGCTCAAGCAGGAGCTGCCGCCGGGTTTTCAACGGGCGGAGTTCCTGGTGGAGAAGGGCCAGGTGGACCGCATTGTGCGTCGCGTGAACCTGCGCGAAGAGCTGGCCCGCCTCCTGGACTACGATCCGGGCCGGCGCTAGCGACCCCTTGCCAGGACTGCCCAGGTAGACGGTCTGGGCGTCCGCGAGGAGAACGCGGCGCTGGTCATGGTAGGCGCTCGGCTGCTGAACCGGCGCCAAAGGAACTACGCTTCGCGCCCGGCGTTTCTCAGCTGGCGCTCGTGCAGGCGATGACCCAGCTGTCGAAGCGTGACTGGGGTGGGATGCCCACGGTGCGGTTGGTGGCCGCCGCCAGGCGGTTGGCGAGCAGCAATGGCGCGGCCAGGACACCGGCCAAGCGCGTCTCGGAGAAGTGCATCAGCTCCGGGATCGGGCGCGTCAGTTGGTAGCCGGCGGCGTCGTTGGGCGTCAGGCCGTGGCGGACCAGGAGAGCTCTGGCTTCCCGGCGCGAGAGTGCGTTCAACTCGCGCACGGGGAGCAGGGCCTTGCGGGCACGGCGGGCGCCCATGCCCGCGGCGCTCTTTTCGATGTCGCCGACCACCAGGGTGCCGCCCGGTCGCAGGCAGGCACACAGGCCGTCGAACCAGGCGGCGGCATCCGGGGCGAAGCTGACCACTCCCGAGGAGAGCACGAGATCAAAGGCCTGCTCGCCCGGCCCGGGAAACGGCGGGGCGTGGCCGAAGCCCGTGCGGCCGGTGAACGAGGTGACGCCCGCCTCCCGGGCGTTGCGTTCAGCGTGCCGTACCATCTCCGGCGAGGGGTCGAAGGCGCATAGCTCCACGCCTCGCCCGGGGCGCGCGGCCTGGGCGCAGAGGGCCGCTTCGATGCCGACCCAGCCGCCGCCGCAACCGAAGTCGAGGATGCGCAGGGGGGCGTCGGGGCCTGCGGCCTGCGGCAGCGGCGCGAAGAGACCCACAAAGCGCCGCATCCAGCGGTGGTGGCCGTAGGTCGATGAGCTCGGATCGCCGGACCAGCCGGCGGCGTTGGCGTCGAACTTCTCCACCGTGGCCTCTGGGGAGAGCACCAACGCCCGGGGCCTCCCCAAGAGAACCGTGCCCGGCAGGGCCGCGCAGCCGGCCAGGCGCGTGACACCGCCCAAGGTGTGGCGGGCCAGGCCGTCGGATCCGGAGCGGTAGTGGGCGACGATGTGTACCGCGGGCCAGAGGGCGTTGCGCCAGGCGGCCAGGTCGCGGGCCGTGGGCGCACCGGGCACCAGGAAGAGCAGGGTGCCAGTGGGTCCCAGATCGCCTGCCACGCGGGCAGCCGGGCTGTGCGACTCGGCGGCCTGAGCGGGGCGCGGGGCGGGGGCCTGGAGGACCAGGTCGCCGGGGGCCGGATCCCGGCCCAGATCACCCCAGACGGCCGCCAGTGTGGAGGCGGAGAGCGCTTCCGCTGCTGCTCCTCCCGTCGGGCCTTCGGTGGGGGCGACCATGGATAGCAGTATCGGCATCTGCCAGAGCGGGGCGCACGGGCAAAGCCCTGGAAACTGGAGGAATGCCCGCGCCGAATGCGGGCTACCATCTCCGGCCCCTCGCTGGCCGCCTGCCCGGCCCGGCGCGCCAACCATCGCCCCACCCGCCGTGTCCTCCCACCCCCCCGATGAGCCTGTCTTCCCCGGAGAGCGGGCCGCCGGGAGCGCCGGGCGGGAGCCCACGCGCACCTATCGCCTGCTGGGGCTTTCCCTGGGGCTCGATGAGCCTGAACAGAGCCTGCGGCAGCGGGCCTGTGGCAAGCTCGGCGTGCAGCCGGAGGAGCTGCGCGGATTCCGCCTGGCCCGCAAGTCCCTGGACGCGCGCCGCGGACGCGGCGGCGGGCGGGAGTTGCGTTTTGTGGTCCACGCGGACCTCGTTTTGGCCATGAGCTTCCGCTCGGCGCGCCTGAAGCGCCTCTTGCGCCAGGGCAAGGTTCGGGAGGCGCCGGCGGTGGGTTCCCTGGAGCCGACAACCGTGCACCGGTCCATCGCCGCCGCCGGAGGAGACGCGCCGCGGGCGGTGGTGGTGGGCAGCGGGCCGGCGGGGGTTTTTGCCGCGGCCGTGCTGGTGCGCGGTGGCTTTGCGGTGACCGTATTGGAGCGCGGCGCGGGCCTGCGCGAACGGGCCGGACGCCTGGCGCGCTTTCACCGCACGCGCGTGGTTGACCCGGAATCAAATGTGCTCTTCGGCGAGGGCGGCGCGGGCACCTACTCCGACGGCAAGCTCTACACGCGCGTGGACGATCCCCTGGAGATTCCCATCCTGGAGGAGCTCGTGCGCTGCGGGGCGCCGCCGGAGATTCTCTACGACAGTCGGGCACACATCGGCACCGATTGCCTGCACAAGTTGCTGCCGCGCCTGCGCGGCGATCTGGAAGGGCGCGGCGTGCGTTTTTGCTTCGACACGCGCCTGGAGGAGCTCGACCTGGAGGGCAGCCCCGGAGATCGGACTCGACGCCTGCGCGCCGTGCGCACCAGTGCCGGGGAGTTGCCCGTGGACGCGCTCTTTCTGGCTCCTGGCTCAAGCGCCCGGGACACCTGGGAGATGCTGCACGGGGCCGGCCTTCCCTTTGTCGCGCGTCCCTTTCAACTGGGCTCCCGGGTGGAGCACCCCCAGGATCTCGTGAACCGCGGGCGCTACGGCCCCGATGCCTCCGTGCACGCCCTTTTGGGGGCGGCGAGCTACAGCCTGGTGTCCAAAGCGGGAGCCGACGGCGGAGCCTGTCACTCCTTCTGCATGTGCCCCGGGGGGCGCATAGTGGCCAGCGTCAACGAGCCAGGCCGGCTGTGCACCAACGGCATGAGCAACGCGCGTCAGAGCTCGCCCTACGCCAACGCCGCCCTGGTGGTGACCGTCGGGCCCGAGGTCTTCGGCCCCGGTCCCTTTGCGGGCGTGGCCCTGCAGCGGGAGCTGGAGGAGGCCGCCTTCGCCGCCGGCGGGGGCGACTACACGGCCCCGGCCCAGGGGGTAGCTGACTTCATGGCCGGGCGGGCCAGCTCATCCTGCCCTCCCACCAGCTACGGCTTCGGAGTGCGGCCCGGGCGTATCGACGAGCTGCTGCCGGCCCCGGCCAGGCGCGGCCTGGTCCGCGCCCTGGCGCGTTTTGAAGTCGTGATTCCGGGTTTTGCTGGTCCGGAGGGACTGCTGGTGGGCCTGGAGACGCGCAGCGCCTGTCCCGTGATGATCCCCCGTGAGCCAGCCAGCGGCCGTGCCGAGGGCTTCAGCAACATCTTCCCGGTGGGCGAGGGAGCGGGCCATGCCGGGGGCATCATGAGCGCCGCCCTGGACGGGGCGCGCATTGCCAGCGGGCTCCTGGTAGCGGGACTCTGAGGTGGCGGTTTACCATGGGGACTGATTTCAAACGCCCGCCGACAACGTCCTTCTGATCAGTCAACACCACCCGCCGGCCAGTCGCCGGTAGCTGCCATGAGCTCCACTCCCAAGAACCTCCCCGATCCGCGCAAGGTCACCACCCGACGCCTGGTGGAGATGAAGAAGCGGGGCGAGCGCATCGCGGCCCTGACCGCCTACGACCAGATCATGGCCAGGCTGTTGGACGCGGCGGGCATCGACCTGATTCTGGTGGGGGATTCCGCGGCCATGGTGGTCCAGGGCCTCGACACCACCGTGGGCGTGACCATGGATCACATGCTCTACCACGCCTCCCTGGTGTCGCGCGGCGTCAGCCGCGCCCTGGTGGTGGGCGACATGCCCTTCATGAGCTTCCAGGTGAACCCGGATGAGGCCCTGCGCAACGCCGGACGCATGGTGAAGGAGTCCGGCGTGGAGGCCGTCAAGCTCGAAGGCGGCCAGGTCATCTGCCCCACGGTGCGGCGCATCGTCGAGACCGGCATCCCGGTCATGGGCCACCTGGGTCTGACGCCCCAGTCGATCCACAAGTTCGGCACCTATCAGGTGCGCGCCACGGAGGAAGAGGAGGCCAACGAGATCCGCCGGGACGCACAGCTACTCCAGGAGGCCGGCGTCTTCGGGATTGTGCTGGAGAAGATTCCTGCGGAGCTCGCCACCGAGATCGCTGGAAACCTGGAGGTGCCCGTGATCGGCATCGGCGCCGGAGCCGGTTGTGACGGGCAGATCCTCGTGAGCCATGACATGCTCGGCTACTACACGGATTTCCATCCGCGCTTCGTGCGGCGCTACGCGCAGATCGCCGAGACCATGGGCGGGGCCTTCAGGCACTTTGTGGGCGATGTGAAGGCCGGGGAATTCCCGTCGGCGGACGAGAGCTACTGAGCGGGCGGGAAGGCCCGGCATGCGGGCCGGGCCGTTTTTCGCGGGTTTGCTGAAGTTTGGCCTGCGGCCCGGTCGAACAGGCCCAGGGGCTGAACTCTTGAGACAGGGGGCGGGGATGAGAGAAACCATGAACGAAGTCTGTACGGATGCCGAACTGGGGCGCTTGAGCCGCCTCTTCGTGGCCCTGGCCGAAGGGCTGCAGGACTATGCGGGAACGAGCGTTGCCCTGGGGGCGCCGCGGGCCGCCCGCGGGGATGAGGTCGTCGTGGGGCGCGGCTCGGTACACATCGCCTTCCACCTGACATTCGAGCAGGCCTCCGGAACGCGTCGGGGTTGCCTGCTGCTGCCCCTGCAGGATGCCCTCGGTTTGACCGCGCGCCACCGCCAGCTGGACGGGACCAGCCTGGGGGAGGTCCGGGGCCGGAGCAAGCCGGAGGCAGAGGACAAGGAACAGCTGTTGGCCCTCGGGCACTGCCTGGCCGCGGCCCTGGCGGAGTTGGATGGCGCCGCCTCGACGGGACAGGACACGGTCAGCTTCTTGGGCTGCCAGGGCGTGCGCGCCGGCCTGCACCCGCACGTGCCGCGGGAGCCGGGTGAAGAGTGGCTCGTGGGGCGCGCCAGTGCCCGACTGGATCCCTGGGATGAGTTCGACGTGATCGCCATGGTGCCGCCGGCGGCCACGGGCCGCGCGCCCGGGGAACAGACCCGGGCGGAGGGCGACGGGCCCGGAGACGACGATGCCCAACCGTCCAACTCGGCCGCCGCCTAGGCCAGTCGCCTAGGCCAGTCGCCTAGGCCAGTTGCCTAGGCCAGTCGCCTGGGCCAGTCGCCTGGATGCGTCGACCAGCGCTGGCGCCCTGGACCGCCGACGCCTAACTGGGCCGACGCAGGATGCGGCGCGTGGTTGCCTGGGCCCTGGCCCACAGGACGATCTCGCCGACGTTGACCCGGGCCGGGCGTGTGACGGCCCACAGGACAGCGTCGGCCACATCCTCCGGCAGCATGGGCTCCACATCCGCGTAGACCGCGGCGGCAGCGGCCTCGTCACCGCGAAAACGGACACGGCTGAAGTCCGTCTGCACCATGCCGGGGTCGACGGTGGTGAAGCGCACGCCGGCGCCGGCGTGTTCCTCGCGACAGGCCTCGTAGAGGGCGCGCACGGCGAACTTCGTGGCACAGTAGACATTGCCCCCGGGGTAGACCTGGCGACCGGCCACGCTGCCCAGGAAGACGACGTCGCCGCTGTCCGCGGCCAGCATGGCGGGCAGCGTGGCGCGCAGCACGGCCAGCACTCCCTTGACGTTGGTGTCGATGACCGTGGACCACTCCTCGGGATCTCCCGTCGCCAGGCTATCCGTGCCCAGGGCCAGGCCGGCGTTGAGCAGCACGATGTCGAAGGGAGCGGAGCGCGCCTCCAGGAGCGCGCGAACTCCCGGGCGGTCACAGACATCCAGGACGGCGACCTCGGCCCGGCCGCCGTCCGCGACAATCGCGCCCTGGACCTCCTCCAAGCGCCCGCGCCGGCGGGCGGTCAGGAGCACTTCGGCCCCGGCCGCAGCCAGGGTCCGGGCCGTGGCCGCGCCGATACCCGCGCTGGCGCCGGTCACCAGAGCCCGCTTGCCTGCCAGAGAAGTCATCTGGGCAGAATAGGGAAGCCCGTGTTCCGGGGGTACCCTGGTGGGCATGGGATCCAGGCGACAGGGCAGTTGGCTGCGCAACGGGCACTTCCGGGCGGCGGCGGATGGACCAGTGGAAGGGGCGCTGCTGGTAGTTGACGAGCGCGTCTCTCGCCTGGGGGGCGAAGAGGAGGTGGGGCGGGCAGCGCGGGAATTGATTGCCGCGGGCGTGGCCCTGGAGGAGGTCGACCTGGGCGGAGGTTGGGCCGTTCCCGGCCTGCGGGACGGCCACGGGCACCTTGAACTCCTCGCCCGGCGGCATGCGGTGCTGGACCTCAGGGCCTGCGGCGACGAGCGGGAGCTCGTCGCTTGCGCGGCGGCGGAGGCGGCTCGGCGACCGGCGGGGGAATGGATTCGCGGGCAGGGTTGGGGCGGGGAAACCTGGGTGGGGCCGGAGCCCGGGCATGGGGAGCTCTCGCGGAACACGCCGGACAACCCGGTGCTGCTGACCCGGGTGGACGAACACGCGGCCCTGGTGAACCGGGCGGCCCTCGGCCTGTGCGGCCTGGACGCCGATGCGGGCGGCCAAAAACCAGAGGCCCTGGGCGCGGACGGGCGCGTGGAGGTGGACCGGGACGGCCGGCCCACGGGCATCCTCCTGGACGGAGCCCTGCGGCGCATGGCGGCCCTGGTACCTCGGCAGGACGCGGAGGCCCGGCGCAGTAACCTGTACCGGGCCCGGGAGGAGCTCCTGGGCCAGGGCCTGGTCGGAGTACACGACATGGCCGTCGGGCAGGCGGACCTCCAGTTGCTGCGCACCCTGTGCGCCGAGCCCGACTGGGGATTGGATGTGAGCGCCTGGCTGTGGGGGCCGGAGACCGAGGATCCAGAGTACCTGGCCGGGGCCGGCGTGCGCCCCGGAGAACGCCCCCGGACCCTGGAGGTCTGCGGCCTGAAGATCTTTCTGGACGGGGCTCTCGGATCGCGGGGGGCGGCGCTTTTGGCGCCCTATTCTGACGCGCCCGCCGAGCAGGGCCTCTTGATGCTGGAGCGCGCGGAGGTGTTGGAGAGTGTGCGCCGGGGTCTGGCCGCCGGCCTGGCCCCGGCCCTGCACGCCATCGGGGACCGGGCCAACCGCCTGGCCCTGGATGTATTCGAGGAACTGCGGCGGGACGGGGCCTGGGGCCCGCGCCTGGCGGCCCTGCGCCCGCGCATCGAGCACGCCCAGGTCGTGGCGGCCGCGGATCTGTCGCGCTTCGATGGCCTGGACCTGACCCCGGCCGTGCAACCCGCCTTCGCCCTCTCGGACGGGCCCTGGTTGGAAGAGCGCCTGGGGCCCGAGCGCCTGGCCGGCGCCTACGCCTGGTCGCGCCTGGCGTCGGACCCGGGACAGCTGGCTCTGGGGAGTGACTTCCCCGTGGAGGAGCCCGCTCCCCTGCGTACGCTGCGTGCGGCGCGCACCTGGGCGGCACCGGGCGCCAGGCCCCTCGCCGCCGGGGAAGCCCTCACGGCCCACACCCTGGGCGTGGCCCGGGCGGCTGGCCAGGAGCGCTGGCGCGGGTTGTTGGCGCCGGGCTACGACGCGGATGTCAGCGTCTTCGACGGCGACCCCCTGGGGCCGGCGGATGAGCTGCGGGACCTGTGCGCCACGCACACCGTGGTGCGCGGGAAGGTCCTCTACCGGAGGCACTAAAAGGCCAGGACGGCCCTGCCCCGGAGCAACTCTGTCTGTAGACTGCGACGCGTGACTGCCATCGAGATCACATACACCGGGGGACTGCATACGGAGGCCGTTCACGGGCCCTCTGGCGCGCGCATTGAAACTGATGCACCGCTGGACAACGCCGGGCGTGGCGAGGCCTTTTCACCCACGGATCTACTGGCGGCGGCCCTCGGCAGCTGCGTGCTCACGATCATGGGCATCGCCGCCGAGCGCCGGGGCTGGGACATCAGCGGGACGCGGGTCAGCGTTGAGAAGGAGATGGTGGCCGAGCCGGTCCGGCGCATCGGCCGTCTGGTGGTGGCCATCGATGTGGCCGGCGACCACGACGAGCGGGCCCGGGCGGCCTTGGAGCGGGCGGCCCACGGTTGCCCGGTGCACGGCAGCCTGCATCCGGAAACCGCCGTTGACCTGCAGCTCACCTGGGCGGACAGCTAGGCGGCCATGGCGTTGCTCGCGGGGCTGGGGCTCGTCTTCGACTACCCCGGTCCCCTGCGTGCCGTGGATGGTGTGGACCTGGAACTCGAGCCGGGGGAACTTCTGGCCCTGATCGGACCCAACGGTTCGGGCAAGAGTACGCTGCTATCGATCTTGGCTGGCCTGCTCCAGCCGACGGAGGGCCGCGTCCTGCTGGATGGCGCAGCCTTGGATGCCCTTGAGCCCCGGCAGCGGGCGCGAACTCTGGCGCGCGTGCCCCAGTTTCTGCCGGCCCTGCCCCATACCACCGTGGACGAGTTTGTGCTCGGTGGGCGCTATGCGCGCTTGGAGCGGCTGGCAGGCCTCGGCCCGCATGACCTGCATTCCCTGGACGAGGCCCTGGAGCGCTGCGCTGTGCGCGAGCTGGCCACGCGCTCCATGGATGAACTCTCCGGAGGCCAACGCCAGCGCGTGCTCCTGGCCCGGGCACTGGCCCAGGAGGCGCGCATCCTGCTGGTGGACGAGCCCACCAGCTCCCTGGATCCGGAGCACGGTGTGACGGTCTTCGAGCTCCTGGAGGGGGCCCGGGCGGCGGGCTGCGGCGTGCTTATCGCGACCCATGACCTGAACCTCGTGGCCCAATACGCGAGCCGTTTTCTGCTGCTCGATGACGGGCGCCTGGTCACCGGTGGCAGCGCTGGGGAGGTCCTGCGCCGGGAGGCGCTGGAGCCGGTCTACGGCACTGACCTGCACTACGAGAGCTGGCCGGATGGCCTGCCCGTCGTGCTGCCTCGGCGGCGCACCGGGGCCCCTTGACCGGCCGCGCCCCTCAGGGGAAGGTGGCCAGCAGGTGTTCCGCCAGGACCAGACGCGTGGCCTCGTCCAGACCCCGGAAGTCAGGCATGGGCATGATGTAGCGCTGGCCCAGGCGGACGAGGCGCTCATCGGAATGCAGGAACTGACGCGGATCCGCCAGGTAGGCGGACAGGTCGCTGACTGTCCAGTGGGCCGAGAGCGTTTCGAGGGCCGGGCCCAGGGTGCCGCCGGCACCGTCAGCGCCGTGGCAATCGGCGCAGGTCTCCTGGGCGAAGAGGGCCGCGCCGGGGGTCTCAAAGGAGTCCGCAGCGTTACCTGAGCCGCAGGAGGAGAGGGCACCGAGGAACAGCATGGCAGCCAGGGCCCGGGGCAGTGTGATGGGGGGGAGTCGCATGGGACAGTCCATAGCACCCCGAGAGGGGTCTGCCAATGGCAGGCTGCCACGCGGCGTCAATCTTGACTTGAGAAGGCCCAGGCAGAAGAGTGCAGCCTCATCCCATGGCAGCAGAACCCCAGAGATACAATCCACAGGGCGCCTTCCCCTGGCCTCTGTTCCTGGGCATGGGAGCCCTGGTGGCGCTGTTGCGCTCCGCCCTGGTTTTCTCCCTGGCCGACGTCTTCTTCTACGGCGAGGAGTTGGAGAAGGGCACGGCGGCCAAGGCCATGCTCGATGGCCTGCCCGTGGAACATTTCCGGCTGGCCTATCACGCCTACGAAGGCGGCGGCTTCGCTGCCAGCCACCTGAAGGCCCTTTGCTTTCTCCTCTTGGGTGAGAACCTGCTGGCCCACAAGCTGGCTGCCCTGGTCATGATCCTGGCGGTGCTGGCGGCGGGCCTGCGCTTGGTGGATCGGCATTTCGGACGCCGGCCCGCCTTCCTCTTCGGCCTGCTCTACGCCCTGGCTCCGGGGAGCATGCAACAGCTCTCCCTGCTGCACCTGGGCATTCACTTCGAGGCCTTGCTCTTCGTGTTTCTCGTCCTGGACCAGGGGGCCAGGCTGGCCTGCGCCCCACAGGGGGGAGAGCGCTCGCCGCGTGCCCTGCGCCCCTGGGCGGTCCTCGGCCTGCTGACGGGTCTCGGCATCTGGTTCAACTACCAGCTGGCGCCCCTGGCGGCCTATGTCGCCCTGGTGCTGCTCCTGGGAGGGCGCCTGCGCGGCGACGCCTGGCGGCGGGCCGGCGCCGGCCTGGCGGGCACGGCCCTGGGCCTGATGCCCCTGGCGTGGATGGCCTGCGCAGTGGGGGCCGAGGTCTTCAACATCCATGGGGTGCCCCTCCTGGGCGGCGGAGAAGGTCACGGCCAGGCCCCCCTGTCGGAGACCCTGTCCGCCTTCGCCCACTCCCTCTACGGCAGCGGGCCGCTGCTGCCGCGCCTGTTCGCCTGCGTCATGCCCGGAGCCCTGATAGGATCCCTGCTGCTGGCCCTCAGGCGCTGGGATGAAGCGCAGACCCAGCTGGCCTCCGGGCGCCGCCTGCTCTTCTTCCTGGGAGCCCTCGTCACCCTGCTGGTGGCCTACCTGGCCTCGCCCTTCCGGGTGGGGGCCGTCTATCACCCGTTCCTGCTGATGCGCTTCGCCCCGGCCTGGGGGTTGACCGCGGTGCTCATCGCCGCAGCCTGTGCCCGCGTGCTGGGCCCGCTGCCGGTGCGGCGCAGCGCCGCCGCCCAGGACGCTCCCTGGGGCGCGGCGCGCTTCGCCGGAGGGCTGATCTTCAGCCTTTGCCTGTTGTCGGGGCTGGGTGGACTCTTGACCCTGGTGCGGGCGGGCCACGCGCCGCACCCGGCGGCGGCCTACCGCCTGCTGCGCAGTGCCCCCGGCATCAGCTACGGCGCCTACTTCGCGAAGTTCGTCGGCCACCTGGAGAGTGCGCCGCGGGAAACGCTGACGACCCTCTTGGCCTTTGATGAAGGGCGGCGGGGGGACCTGGAGGGAGCCGCCGGCGGCGCCCTCATGCGCCACTTCAGCCTGACCCCGGACGAGCTCCTGGCCCTGGCCGCAGAGCTCGGAGCCACACCCGCGGTCCTCTTGGCCAGCGGGCCCCAACTGGTGACCCAGTCCGCCGGCGACCTGGACGCGGCCCTGATGGCCGCCCATGTGCACCCCCGACGGGAACAGCTGCTCGAAGCCCTGGGCCGCTATGCCGGGCGCTGGCGTTGGACTCGCAAGGACCTGGTGGCCGATGTGCCCGGGGAGCTCGCGAGGTACGGGGCGCGCCGGGAGATGGCGCCCTGGTGGCGCGGCCTCGGGCATCGGGTGCACGAGGTCTTCCGCCTGGACCCCTGGAGCGCGCGCTATTGGATTTCCCAGTTGCCGGACGAGGTGCGCGGGCCCGCGGCGGCCGGCTGGGAGGCGGCGCGCCGGGCGCCGCGTTAACCGGGCAGCCGGCTAGTCAGCGGTGACGTTGGGCACCTGCAGCGCCACGTCGTCCCGGGAGCCGTCGTAGATGTAACTCCAGGCGCTCTCCTGCACGCGCTTGAGGTGCCTGCGGCGGCGCAGCTTCACATCGATCAAGTCGCCGATCAGGTAGGGATGAGTGATCATCGTCCACAGGCGTTCGAACTTGCGCTGGAGCCGTGGCAGCCAGTGCTTGGTGGCATTGGCGTGGACCTTGAGCAACCTGTCGCGCTCCTGGTTCAGCTCCGCATGGCTGAAGGTCGGGTGCTTGAAGGTCTCGGTGGAGTGCCAGTAGTGGAACTCGATTTCGGCCACATCCTGGAGCAGGCTGTCCTTGATGGACTCGTAGAGTTCCGTGCCGGGAATGGGCTGCAACATGGCCACGCAGATGGAGTCCGGGCGCGTCTCCGTGACCAGCTCCTCGGTGTAGCGGTGATCCTCGGGCAGCTCCTCCGGGAAGCCGTAGAGGATGAAGAACTTGAAGTACATGCCGAGCTGGCGGTTGAGCTTGGAGCCCGCGCGCACCTTGTCCGGCGTGACGCCCTTCTTCATGGTGGTCAAGAGGCGCGGGGAGCCGGACTCCAGCCCGTAGGCGATCTTGACGCAGCCGGCGCGGCGCATCCAGCGCAGCATCTCGAAGTCCATGGTGTCGACGCGCGATTCGCAGAGCCATTCGAAGGACAGGTCGCGGCGGATGATCTCCTTGCAGAGGGCGATCACGCGCTTGCGCTGAATCGTGAAGAGGTCATCGAAGAAGATGATCTGGGGCGGGTTGTAGGTCTTCAGGATCAGTTCGATCAGATCCACCGTGCGCTCGGCGCCCATGGCGCGGTACAGGCGCGGGGTCATCTCCGCATCGCAGAAGGTGCAGGCATAGGGGCAGCCGCGGGAGGTGATGGTGGTCACGCCCGGGTTGACCATGATGCGCATGTACTCCGGGATGTCCCACAGGTGGTAGGCGGGGAAGGGCAGGGCATCCACATCCTTGACCAGGGGCCGCCGCGGGGTGCGGTGCAGCTCGCCTGCCTGCATAAAGGTGATGCCGAGGATGTCCGGCCAGCGCTCGGGGTCGTCGATGGCGTCGAGGATCTCGGGCAGGGTTTCATCGCCCTCGCCCTGGACGCAGATGTCCGCCGCACCGGCATCGAGGAAGAACTCCGGGTTGGTGGTGGGGTGCGGGCCGCCGAGGATGGTGGGTTTTTTGTAATCGTTGCGCGAGATCTGGCCGAGCTCCCGGGCGCGGCGGGCATTGGGTGTCAGGGAGGAGATGCCGACCACATCCGCCCAGTCCATGCCGGCCTTGACCTCGTCCAGCTCGCGGATGGAGTCGTCGAGCAGGCGCACATCGTGGCCCAGCTCGAGCAGTTCCGCACCCAGGATGCTGATGCCGAGAGGCGGGTAGATCTCGTCCCGGGCCAGCTCGCCCTTCTGCTTGTCCTGGTTCGCGAAGGCGGCGGCCGCCAGCTCCCGGATGGCCTGGGATTTCGCGTAGATGAGGACGACCTTCATGTTCAGTGGGCGTGTGGGCTGCGGGGAGGCGCGGAGGGGGGGAGGAGCCGGGCCTGGTAGCCTGACGGTCGCGGTAGAGTTAAGCGTGCCGGAGGCATCCTGAATAGGCCCTCATCGGCGGTTTTGTGCCCGGGGATCAGCGAGAAGAGTGGAAAAAGGGAGCAATGCCCGGATCCGGGGCCCGGGATGGGCCCCGGGGGCTGTGGGGGATAGAATGCGCGTATGAGCAAGACCAGTCCGGAAAAGAAGCCTGGCGAGCCCCGCGGCGAGTCCTTTGACGAGCGCCTGGCGCGCCTGGAGGCCCTGGTGGCGGAGCTGGAAGGCGGCGGCCTCGGCCTGGAGGCCTCCATGGAGCGCTATTCGGAGGGTGTGACCCTGCTCAAGGGGTGTCGGACCCTCTTGGCCGGCTACGAGCGGCAGGTGGAGGAGCTGACGCGCGATGCGGAGTTGACACCCTTTGAGGGCGACCCGGACGCCGGGGCTGGGCATGGGGAGAGCTGAGGCCGGGCAGGTGGCGGGGGGGGGGCCGCAGGGTCCCGGCGCGGCGCCGGGGGAGATCGGGCCCTGGCTGGCGGAGACCGCCCGCTGGGTCGAGGCAGGCCTGGGGGAGTTCCTGGCGGGGGCCCCTGGGGGGAACGACGGGCAGGGGAACGGCGGGCAGGGGAACGGCGAACTGGGGAACGGTGAACTGGACGGGGAGAGCGCCCTCTGGGCGGCCATGGGCCACGCGCTCCTCGGGGGGGGCAAGCGCCTGCGCCCGGCCCTGGTACGGGCAGTCTGTGTCCAACTCGGCGGCAGCGACCAAGAGGCCCTGGCCCCGGCCTGCGCCATCGAAATGGTCCATGCCTACAGTCTGGTGCACGACGACCTGCCCTGCATGGATGACGATGAACTGCGCCGGGGGCGCCCCAGCTGCCATGTGGTCTACGGGGAGGCCCTGGCGGTTCTGGCCGGGGATGGCCTCCTGACACGCGCCCTGGGTCTGTTGGCCGATTCAGGCGGACCCCGGGCTGCGCTCCAGGTGGCGAGTCTGGCCCGGGCGGCGGGGGAGCGCGGCATGGTCCTGGGCCAGGCCCTGGACCTGGCCCAGGAGGGCCGGGCCGCCACGCCGGAGGGCGTCCAGCGCATCCACGCCCTGAAAACCGGCGCCCTGCTGGCCGCCGCCGTGGAGCTGGGAGCCCGGGCCGCCGGCGGCGATCCCCGGCCCCTGGCGCCCTTTGGAGAGGCCCTGGGCCTGCTCTTCCAGGCTGTGGATGATGTGCTCGATGTGACCGGAGAGGCGGCTGAGCTGGGCAAGACGCCGGGCAAGGACGCCGCCGCAAACAAGGCCACGCTGGTGGCGGCCATGGGCCTGGAGGGGGCGCGGGAACGGGCCGCGGAGCTGGCCGAGCGGGCCCTGGCGGCGGGGGCTGATCTGGGTTGGGCCCCGGAAGACCGTCCCCTGGCCCTGGTGCGGGCCTTGCGAGACCGGAAGAAGTGATGGCCATCCCCCCGGCAGGCAAATACTCCGGCGCGGGGGCTGGTCGCCCGGCGTTTTCCCGGCGACACTTGGGTAGATGACTTCAACCCGTGCAAGCGCCCCGCGCGAGGCTGAGAGGCTGCTCGAAAGCATTACATCTCCGGTGGAGTTGCGCGCCCTCGATGTCCAGGAGCTGCCGACGCTCTGCGGCGAGGTGCGCCAGTTCCTGTTGGAGACCGTTCAGCGCACCGGTGGGCACCTGGGTTCTAACCTGGGTGTCGTCGAGCTGACCGCGGCCTTGCACTATGTCTTCGATTTCCGCCGCGATCGTTTGGTCTGGGATGTCAGCCACCAGTGCTATCCCCACAAGATCTTGACAGGCCGCCGGGGGGGCTTCGCCAAGCTGCGCCGCACCGGCGGCCTGTGCGGCTTCACCCATCCGGAGGAGTCCGAATACGACCTCTTCCACACGGGACACGCGGGCACCAGCGTCAGCGTGGGCCTGGGCATGGCCCTGGGGTTGTCGGCGGAAGAAGAGCCGCCCCATGTGGTCAGCGTCATCGGCGACGCCAGCCTGGGGGCCGGCGTGGCCTTCGAAGCCCTCAACCATGCGGGTGCCGTGGGCGGCAAGTTGCTGGTTGTGCTCAATGACAACGAGTGGGCCATCAGCCGCTCGGTGGGGGCCTTGGCCCGTTACCTCTCACGCCTGCGCTCGGCGCGCCTCTTACAGCGTGCTGGCCAGGAGCTGACCAATCTAATCCAAGCCATCCCGGTCATTGGGCCGCGGGTGGACCGCACCCTCGACCAGGCCGGAGAGGTCCTGCGGCACACTTTTGTGCCCGGTCATGTCTTCGAGGAGTTGGGTGTGACCTACGTGGGCCCCATCGACGGCCACGATGTGCGGGGCATCGTCAAGCAACTGGAGCGCGTGCGGGACCTGGACGGCGTTGTCATCCTGCACGTGCTGACCGACAAGGGCCGGGGCCACCCGGACGCGCCGGATCATCCCGAGCGCGTCCACGGTGTGGGACCCGCCCCGGTCCCGCCGGGCATCCGCAATGTGCGGCCTGCCGCGCCACAGGCGCCGCCGGGCCCGCCCTTCACCAAGGTCTTCGGCCAGGCCCTGGTGAGCGCCGGGGAGCGCGATCTGCGCCTGCGAGCCATCTCCGCCGCCATGTCCACGGGCACGGGCCTGGACGCCTTCGCCGAGCGTTTTCCGGCCCGCTTCTTCGATACGGGCATCACGGAGCAACACGCCGTAGCCATGGCCGCGGGCCTGGCCCGCGTGGGCCTGCGCCCGGTGGTGGCCATCTATTCCACCTTCCTCCAGCGTGCCTATGACCAGGTTTTCCAGGAGGTGGCCCTCCAGGGACTACCCATCCTGCTCGCCCTGGACCGGGCTGGTTTCGTGGGACAGGACGGCCCCACGCACCACGGCCTCTACGACATCGCTTACCTGCGCACCCTGCCCGGGATAGCGCTGTGCGCCCCCCGGGACGCCACCGATCTCCAGCGTCAGGTGCGCATGGCCCTGGCCGGCGATGGCCCCGTGGCCCTGCGCTATCCGCGGGATGCCACGCCCACGGAGGAGGTCATGCCCGCCGGCGAACGCGCGCCCATGGAGCCCGGACGCGCGGAGGCGCTGCGCGAGGGCGACCAGGCGGTGGTGTGGGCCTACGGGCCCCTGGTGGCCGAGGCCCTGGCCGCCGCGGAGACCTTGGCCGAGCGCGGCGTGGAGCTGGGCGTGGTGGACGCGCGCTTTGCGCGACCCCTGGACGAGCAGCTCCTGGGGCGTGACCTCATGCGCTATCGCCACCTCTTGACCCTGGAGGAGCACAGCCGCGCCGGAGGTTTCGGGGCGGCGGTGCTGGAGTTCGCCAGCCGTCAGCCGAAGCGCGGCGCGCGTATTCGCGTACTCGGAGTCCCGGATCGCTTCATTCCCCACATGAGTTCCCGGGCCGAGCAGCTGGCGCACTGCGGGTTGGATGCCGCCGGTGTCGAGCGGGCCGTGGTGAACGCCCTCAAGCACTCCCGCGTGCACTGAACACGGAGCGCAGCATCTCAGCGGCCCAAGGAACCAGTTCGGAGATCAGGCGTGTCCTGGTTCTCGCCGATGGACGCAAGGGGGAGGTGCTCAGCCTCCTGCCGGAGCTCAGCACCTGGCTACGGGAGCGTGTGGACGAGGTCGGTGTCGAGGAGGATGTGCGCGCCTTCTGCCGCACCCGGGAAGAGACCGGCGGTGGAGCCCCCCCCCCGGATCTTTTGGTGGTGCTAGGCGGAGACGGGGCCATTTTGGCCGCCGTGCGCGCCTTCTCCCGCACACCGGTCCCCACCATCGGCATTCACTTTGGGCGCGTGGGTTTTTTGGCCTCCGTGGAAGCCGAGCACTGGTGCGCGGCCCTGGAGGAGATCCTGTCCGGGCGCGCGGTGTGCGAACCGCGCCTGCGTTTGGTGGCCAGCTTCCCTGAGAACGGGCGCCCGGAGAGCGAGCCGGCCCGGCCCGTGGCCCTGAATGACATGGTGCTCTCGCGGGGAGCCTACCAGGGCATGTTGCAGGTGGCCCTGAGGGTGGACAGTGACTGGCTCACGAACTACCGCGCCGATGGCCTGATCGTGGCCACGGCCAGCGGCTCCACGGCCCACTCCTTGGCCGCCGGCGGACCGATTCTGGCGCCTTCCATGGAGGGCCTGGTGGTCACGCCGATCTGCGCCCAGGGGCTCTCCCATCGCCCCATCGTCCTGCACCCGGACAGTGTGCTCGAGTTGAGCGTGGCGCAGTCGGCCGGCGTCACCACGCTTTCGGTGGACGGCCAGGGCTACTACCCCCTGCGCCAGGGCGACACGGTGACCCTGCGGCGGCACCCGACGCCCTATCCGCTCCTGTCCCTCTCGGATCTGGATCCCTATAAACGACTGCGTGACCGCCTCGGCTGGCGCGGCAGTGCTGAACCGGATGTATTCCCAGCACACCCCAGCGCCCCGGCGCCGGATTGTGACACTGGCGAGGGCGGCTGCCTGTAGGCGCCCGCAGGCCCCGGACGCCAGGTTGGCCTGAGCGGGGTTGCCTACTGGGGGATAGGAGTGGAGGAGTCCGCCTGGATCTGGCCGTCTTCCATGTGCAGCACCCGATCGCAGCGCTCGGCGATGCGCTCGTCGTGGGTGACGAGCAAGAGGGCCACCTCCCGCCGGCGCTGCTCGCCCAGGAGGAGTTCGAGCACGCGCTCGCCGGTGGCGCTGTCCAGGTTGCCCGTGGGCTCGTCGGCGATCAGGATGTCCGGGTCCATCAATAGGGCGCGGGCGATGGCCACGCGCTGCTGTTCGCCGCCGGAGAGCTGGGCGGGGAGGTGTCCGAGGCGCTCACCCAGGCCGAAGGTCACCAGGTTTTCCTCGGCGCGGGCGGTCCAGGGGCTGCGGTGGCCGGCCCGATGGCCCGCCAGCATGGCGGGCAGCACGGAGTTCTCCAGTGCCGTCAGCTCCGGCAACAGGTGATAGAACTGGAAGACGAAACCGAGCTTGAGATTACGCAGGGCGGCGCGCTCGGCCTGGGGCAGGTCCCAGGCTGACACGCCGCCGATGGTGATGCGGCCCTCAGTGGGTGCATCGAGCAGGCCCAGGATGTGCAGCAGGGTCGACTTGCCGGCGCCGGAGTAGCCCATCAGGCACAGGGACTCGCCCGGGTAGAGCTCCAGGTCGACCCCGTGCAGGATCTCGATGGAGGAATCGCCCAGGGGGAAGGATCGGCGCACCCCGCTGGCGGCCAGAACCGGTGCCTCACTCATAGCGCAGGGCGTCCAAGGGATTCAGGCGGGCGGCTTTCCAGGCCGGGAAGGCGGCGAACAGCAGCGTACAGAGGAAGGCACCGCCGGCGATGGCCAGCACGCCGGGGACGGTGACCACGCTCGGGATGTGATCGAAGAGGTAGATGTCGCGGTTGAAGATCTCGATGCCGAAGGTGCTCGAAAGCCAGCGTTCGATGGAGTCGATGCGCAGGGCGCCCCAGCAGCCCACCAGGGTGCCCAGGCCGGTGCCGATTAGGGCCTCCCAGAAGGCAATGGTCAGAAACAGGCTCAGGATGCCACCGGGGGTGGCTCCCAGGGCGCGCAGGATGCCGATGTCCCGACGCTTCTCCGTGACCATCATGGACAGGATGGCGAATACCGTAAAGCCGGCCACCACCATCACCAGGCTGAGCATGATGCCCAGGAGGACCTTCTCGTTCTCGATGGCCCCAAGCAACTTGACGCGGAACTCTTCCCAGGTGCGCACTTCATTGCCCATGCCGGCCAACAGGCCGCGCTCCTTGAGGCTGGCGGAGAACTCCCGCTTGAGGCTCTGGCCGTCGCGCTCGTAGTCGGCCAGGTTGACCAGCACATGGCTGAAGGAGCGCGTGCCTCCCAAGAGATCCGCCAGCTCGTCGCGCTCGAGGTAGATGCGGTCCAGGTCCATCTCGTTGTCCTTGGAGCGGAAGGTCCCGGCCACCACGTATTTGCCGTTGTTCTGGTGCAGTTCGCCGGTCTCCGGATCCGGGACGGCGGTGGCGATGTCAATCTCGCTGCCGATGGAGAGGCCCCAGGCGGCGGCCTTGCGCTGGCCGACGATGACCGAGGGCCGCGGGCGGCCGGTCGGACGATAGCTGCTCGGCCGGGCGAAGGGCTGGGCCGGATCCGCCACCGGTTCCACGCGGCCGATCAGGTCCGGCGTCGGCCCGCGCTCCAGGGACAGGCGGAACTCGGTCGTGGCCTCTTCGTCCGCCACATCAATACCCACCAGTTGCACCATGGCCAGGGCCCCGGCCTGGGCATCCGCCAGGATGGCGTTGCTGCGCGCCGCCCCCTGGCCGGATTGCACCAAAAGGCCGTACCAGACCAGCTGGGCGCAGGCCCCCGCGACCCGCTCGTCGGCGCGCACGGCGGCCAAGAGGCCGTCCGGGGAGCTCGGCTGGCCATCGCTGTCGGGCCACATGGTCCCGACGGGCTCGATGATCAGGTCGGAAAGGCTGCCGCGCATGGTGCTGCGGCTTTCCTCCAGGAACCCGGACATGATCGAGAGGATCAGGATCAGCGAGGCCACGGCCACGAAGATACCGATGATGCCGATCAGGTTTGTGCGCCGGGCGCGGATGTAACGGCGGGCCAGGAACGAGCGAAACACAGCCGTCTCCTCAGGCCTGCTTGGCTTCTGCGTGCGGGCTCGGAACCTCGGCGGTCTGCTCGCTACCCGGCAGGCTGCGCATGGCCGGGAAGAGCAGCACATCGCGGATTGAGTCCTGTCCGGTCAGGACCATCACCAGGCGGTCGATGCCCAGGCCCAGGCCGCCGGTGGGGGGCATGCCGAACTCCAGCGCCTGGATATAGTCGTAGTCCACTTCCCCGGGCGTCTCGGGGTCCTTGAGGGCCACCTGCTCGCTGAAGCGCTTCTCCTGTTCGGCCGGGTCGTTGAGCTCCGTGAAGGCGTTGGCCAGCTCCATGCCGCCGATGAAGAGCTCGAAGCGCTCCGCCAGGCGCGGGTCATCCGGGCTGCTCTTGGTCAGGGGGCAGATCTGGACGGGGTAGTCGGTCACGAAGACCGGGCCGCCCAGGGCCTCTTCCACGGTCTCCTCGAAGACATCATTGGAGAGCTTCCAGAAACCGTCCAGTTCCTTAATCCCGAGCTCCGCCGCCCGGGCGCGCACAGCCGGCTGGTCGTCGAAGGCGCAGCCGTTGTGTTCCAGGAACAGATCCGGGTAACGCTTGCGCGTGATGGGTGCGGCCAGGTCATAGGTGCCGCCGCGGTATTCCACGGTGGTGACGCCGTTGAGCGCCAGGGCCAGGCGTTCGAGCAGTTGTTCGCAGAGTTCCATCATGCGCCGGTAGTCGGCCTGGGCCTCGTAGAGTTCGAGCATGGTGAACTCCGGGTTGTGGCGCTGGCTGACACCCTCGTTGCGGAAGTTGCGCGCGATCTCAAAGACCCGTTCAAGGCCGCCGACGATCAGGCGCTTGAGATACAGCTCCGGGGCGATGCGCAGGTAGAGGTCCGTGCCCAGGGCGTTGTGGTGGGTGACAAAGGGGCAGGCCGTGGCGCCGCCGACGATCGGGTGCAGGGTGGGCGTTTCCACTTCGATGTAGCCCTGGTCCTCAAGAAAGCGGCGGATGCCCGAGAGCACCGCACTGCGCTTGAGGAAGACATCCTGGACTCCCTCCGAGGCCCACAGGTCCACATAGCGCCGGCGGTAGCGGGTCTCCTTGTCCGTCAGCCCGTGCCATTTCTCCGGCGGCGCGGCCACGGCCTTGGCCAGGAGTTCCACGGAGGTGGCCCAGATGGTGGGCTCGCCCTTTTGGGTGTGCCCCAGCTCGCCCGTGATGGCCACCAGGTCTCCGCCATCGAGCTCCTTGCGCCGCGGCCACCAATCACCCAGGCGGTTCTTCTGCAGGCCCACCTGCAGGCGGCCGCTGCGGTCCGCCAGGGGGGCGAAGATCAGCTTGCCGAAGTCGCGCAGGCCGAGCAGGCGGCCGCAGGCGGTGACGCGCGTGCCCACGCGCTCGCCGGGCGCAGCGGCCGAAGCGGCGGCGGCCCGCAGGTCCGCCACGGCTTCGCCCCTGACGCCCCGGGCCGGGTAGGGGTCACGGCCGTCGGCGCGCATGGCCTCGACTTTGGCCAGGCGGTCAGGGTGGGCGAGATCGGTCATGGTGTGGTGGGAGTGCGGCTGGTGGTCCGGTGCGGGCGTGAGCCTAGCGCCCGCCCGGGGCTGGGCATAAAGAAAAGGCCCGCCGGGGCAAACGCGGAGCGTTTTCCGGACGGGCCCTTGGGGTCTGGTGGAGGATAGGGGAGTCGAACCCCTGACCTCTTGAATGCCATTCAAGCGCTCTACCAACTGAGCTAATCCCCCGTCCCGGCGCCTGGCGTGCTCGCACGTCCGGGCGCCGGTGATTCGCGGGCCGCAGAGAATGCCAAGGAGGTAACGCATCCGTCAACGGCGCAGTGGAGGTTTGTGGAATGGGGTCCGCAGGCGTGGAAAGCTCGACTCGGGGGATCAGGCGGGCGTTCCGTGGCCCGCTCCGGTGGCGTATGGTGGTGGCAGCACAGCGCATCATGGAAACAACAATTAATAAGCAAGCCTACTCACCGGCCGAGATCGAGACCCGTTGGCAGGCGGCCTGGGAGGCCAGCGGCGCCTTTCGGGCCCTGAACCCGGGCGACCCGGGTTTCGATTCCAGCCAGCCCAAGTACTACATCCTGGACATGTTTCCCTACCCCTCCGGGGCTGGACTGCATGTGGGCCACCCCCTGGGATACATCGGCAGCGATGTGGTGGCTCGGCGCAAGCGCATGGAGGGCTTTAATGTGCTGCACCCCATGGGCTTCGATGCCTTCGGCCTGCCGGCGGAGCAGTACGCTATCCAGACCGGCAAGCACCCCCGGGAAACCACGGCTGAGAACGTGGCCAACTACCGGCGCCAGCTGCGCATGATCGGTCTGTCCTACGACTGGGAGCGGGAGTTCTCCACCAGCGACCCGGAGTACTACCGCTGGACCCAGTGGATCTTCGGGCGCCTCTTCGACGCGGGCCTGGCCTACCAGGCGGAGGTGCCCGTTTGGTGGTGCGAGGAACTCAAGACCGTCTTGGCCAACGAAGAGGTCATCGACGGCCGTTCAGAACGTGGGGACCATCCCTGTGTGCGCCGGCCCCTCAAGCAATGGATGCTGAAGATAACCGCCTATGCGGAGCGCCTGCTGGATGACCTGGACGAACTGGATTGGCCCGACTCCGTCAAGGCCATGCAGCGCGAGTGGATCGGCCGTTCCGATGGAGCCGAGGTCAGCTTCACCGTGGAGGGCGAGGAGCCCCTGCGCGTCTTTACCACGCGACCGGACACGCTCTTTGGGGCCACGTTCATGGTGCTGGCCCCGGAGCATCCCCTGGTGGAGCGCATCGCTGCTGAAGAACAGCGCGCGGCAGTCGAGTCCTATGTCCACGCCGCCGCCCAGAAGAGCGACCTGGAGCGCACCGACCTCGCCAAGGACAAGAGCGGCGTGTTCACCGGGGCCTTTGCCATCAACCCCGTCCAGGACCCGGACGATCCCGCTGCCCGCGTGCCCATCTGGGTCGCGGACTATGTCCTCATGGGGTACGGGACCGGCGCCATCATGGCCGTGCCCGGCCACGACCAGCGCGACTTCGAGTTCGCCCAGACCTTTGGGCTGCCCATCGTCGAGGTGGTCAAGCCCCCGCCCGGCACGGATGGCCTGGCAGAGGGCGTCTGTTTCGCTGGCGAGGGTCTGGCGGTCAACTCTCCTGCCTGGGAGGGCCTGTCCACCACGGAGGCCAAGGCTCGCGCCATCGAACTCCTGAACGAACGCGGTCTGGGGGAAGCCAAGACCACCTGGCGCCTGCGCGACTGGCTCTTTTCACGGCAACGCTACTGGGGCGAGCCTTTCCCGGTGCTACACCGGGAGGACGGCAGCTGTGTGCGCGTGCCGGACGGGGACCTGCCCGTACTGTTGCCGGACTTGGTTGACTTCCGTCCGACGGATGACGGTGGTGCGCCGCTGGCGCGGGCTACGGACTGGGTCGCTGCAGTTGACCCGGAGAGCGGCGCGCCGGTTCGCCGCGACACGGACACCATGCCCGGTTGGGCGGGCTCCTGCTGGTACTACCTGCGGTTCATGGATCCGAGCAATGACAGTGCGCCCTTCAGCGGGGCGGCGGCGGACTACTGGGGCCAGGTGGATCTATACGTGGGCGGTACTGAACACGCGGTACTGCATCTCCTGTACGCCCGCTTCTGGCACAAGGTATTGCAGGACGCCGGAGTCATTGACTGGGCGGAGCCCTTCGGGCGGCTCTTCAACCAGGGCATGATGACTGCCTTCGCCTACAAGGATGCGACCGGCCGTCTGGTACCGAGCGACCAGGTGGCGGAACGTGGCGGCGCGCAGGTCCTGGCCGCCAGCGGAGATCCCGTGACCCAGGTCGTGGCCAAGATGAGCAAGTCGCTGAAGAACGTCGTCAACCCCGATGATGTCTGCGCGGAGTTCGGCACGGACACCTTCCGCCTGTACGAACTCTTCATGGGCCCCCTGGCGGATTCCAAGCCCTGGAACCCGCGGGATGTTCCTGGCTGCCGCCGTTTCCTCGATCGCGTCTGGCGTCTGTTCGTGGACCCTGAGGGGGACGAGGCCGTGCGGCCCGGCCTGCTGACGGAAGCGGGTCCGCCCGCAGGCGACGGTGCCGATATCGAACGCGCCCTGCACGCGGCCCTCAGCCGCGTGGACGATTCCTTCAAGGCCTTCAACTTCAACACGGCCATCGCCGCCCTGATGACCTTCGTCAACGAGGCCACGCCGCGGGTGTCACACCTGGACCGCTCCCAAGGCGAACGCTTCCTGTGTGCCCTGGCCCCCTTCGCGCCGCACATCGCAGAGGAGCTCTGGAGCCGTCTGGGTCACGACGAGGGTGTCGTGCGCGCTCCCTGGCCCAGCGCTGACCCGTCCTGGCTGGTATGCGAAGAGTTTGAACTCATCGTGCAGGTGCTCGGCAAGGTGCGCGGCAAGACCACCGCTCCCGTGGCAGCGGACAAAGACGAACTTGAGGCCCTGGCCCGGGCCGCCGTTGCCGAGCAGCTCACTGACAAGGAAATAGTGCGTGTGATCGTCGTCCCCGGAAAACTAGTCAACTTCGTTGTACGATGACAACTGACCAGAACCTGCCCGATTGCCGAGATGAAGAGGCGCTTTTGGACATCGCCCGGAGGGTGGTGGCCAGCAGTCCGGCGGATGAGACAGAAGTGAGTGTATGGCGCACGGAGGACACCTTTGTGCGCTATGCGGACAGCGGCCCGACCCAGTGCGCCGACCGCTCGGGTCTGGGTATAGCCGTGCGCGCGCGCCTGGCCCCGGAGGGGGGTGGCAGCGGATTCCGGGAGGCCCGGGCTACCTGCAGTTCCGGCGCGGCTGGGGATACGGCTGCGGCAGTCGAGCGCGCCGTGGCTCTGGCACGGGTCAGCCCAGTAACGGCGGACGCTCCGGGCCTGGAGGGTGAGTCCGGGGCCCGGGACGAGACTCCTGCAGGCCTCGGGGCCCTCCTGGAATGCCAGTCCGGGGACCTGGCTAACATGGTTCAGGGGGCCGTGGGTGCATGTTTGGATGAGGGGCTCGCGCCGGCAGGCCTTGTACACGTGAATGTCCTGGGCGCAGCCCTGGCCAACTCGGCGGGCCGCGGCGTCTTTGCTGCTCGGGGACGTGCGGGGATGTCACTGACCGCCAGCCATCCCGCGGGTGGCTCTGGTTGGGCCGACGCGATTGTTTCCGAGGTGAGCGCCCTCGATGGGGGCGCCGTCGTCGAGCGGGCTCTGCAGAAGGCCCGGGCCAATCGGGAGCCGCAGTCCTTTCCAGCTGGTGAGTACACGGTGGTGCTGGAACCTGCCGCGGTGACCTCCCTGTTACTCTTCGCCTCCTACCAGGGTTTCGGCGCCCGAGAGGTCAGCGAGCAGGCCTCCCTGCTCTGTGACCGGATTGGCAAGCAGGCTTTCTCGCCCCTTGTCTCCATCGCCGACGACGCCTTTGACGAGCGTTGTCCCGGGTTGCCCTTCGATGGGGAAGGCAATCCCCGGCGCCGCGTGGAGTTGATCGAGGCTGGCGTTCCTGGCGAGCCCGTGACCGACGCCCTGTGGGCCGCCCGTTTGGGCCGTGAGAACACCGGCCACGGCCTGGGTCAGCCAACCCCCCACGGACCATTCCCGAAGAACCTGGTCGTCGCCAGCGGTGACGCGTCCCTGGAGGAACTCATCGCTGGTGTGGAGCGTGGCCTCCTGGTGACACAGTTCCACTACACGAACATGATCGAGCCGCGCGAGTTGATGCTGACGGGCATGACGCGCAACGGCACCTATATGATTGAGAACGGTGAGGTCTGCGGCTCGGTGAAAAACCTGCGCTTCACCGACAGCCTGGTTCGCATCCTGGCCAATGTCGGCGCCGTGGGACGCGAGGCCGTTGCCTGTGGCGCCCTCTTCGACGGCGAAATGCTCACGCCGGCCCTGCGCGTCGAGGGCTTCCGCTTCACCTCTACCACAGATTTCTAGCCATGATGGATGTCAGTCAAGCGGCGGTCGAGGCGGCGCAAGGGGCCGGCGCCGAATACGCCGATGCTCGTGTTGTGCGCCTCGAAAGTGAGAACCTGAACGTGCGCAACGGTGATGTTGTCGGAGCTTCTGCACCTGAGGAGTTCGGCCTGGGCGTGCGTGTGCTGGTCAACGGCTCCTGGGGATTTTCATCGACTCCGCTCTCGCAGCATGGTTCTCCGGAGGAAATGCGAGCCCGGGCGCCAGAGTTTGCCACGCGCGCCGTGAACCTGGCCCGGGCTGTGGGCGTCGCCCAGGTACAGCCTGTGGATCTGGGGCCAGGCGAGGGCGCGGTGGGGGAGTACGCCACGCCCTGTGATATAGATCCCTTCTCGGTCTCCCTCGCGGACAAGCTGGATCTGCTGCAAGACGCGGCGGAGTCCATGGCCGGCGCTGACGAAACCGTCAGCCGGGAAGCCAGCCTGGGTCAGAGACGCGAGGAACAGTGGCAGGCATCCAGCGATGGGGCGCGCCAGCATCAACTGCTCGTGCGCTGCGGCGCCGGTATCTCCACCACGGCTTCCGCCCATGGCCATGTGGAGACGCGCTCCTGGCCGGCCTCCTTTGGGGGCAGCTACCGGGCGGCGGGCTGGGAGTTCATCCAGGGCCTGGACCTCGCTGCCCACGGGGAGCGCATGCGTGACGAGTCCGTGGCCCTGTGCTCGGCAGAGGCCTGTCCCGCCGGCCGGCGGGATCTGATCCTGATGGGCAACCAGCTCATGCTGCAGATTCACGAATCCGTCGGCCACCCCAATGAACTGGATCGCGTCTTCGGCCACGAGGTTGACCTGGCCGGTTCCTCGTTCGCCACGACTGAAAAGCTCAACTCCTTCCGCTATGGCTCGGACATCGTGAACCTCGTGGCGGATTCCACCGTCCCAGGAGGATTGGACACGCGTGGCTTTGATGACGAGTGCGTGCCCTCCGGGCGCTGGCATGTGGTCAAGGACGGGCTGTTCACGGGCTACCACACGAGCCGCGAGTGGGCGGCGCGCATCGGCGAGGAGCGCAGCCGCGGCACGGCCCGCGCCGAGGGTTTCGGCAATCCACCCATCATCCGCATCACCAATCTCTCCCTGATGCCCGGCGACTGGCAGTTGGACAAGTTGATCGCCGACACGGAGGACGGTGTCCTGTGCGACACCGTGCGCATGTGGTCAATCGACCAGCGGCGCCTGAACTTTCAGTTCACCACGGAGATCGGCTGGGAGATCAAGGACGGCCAGCTCGGACGCATGCTGCGCAGCCCCACCTACCAGGACACAACACCCGAGTTCTGGGGCCGCTGCGATGCCATTTGTGACGGGGATCACTGGCAGCTATGGGGGGTCCCCAACTGTGGCAAGGGCAACCCGATGCAGCTGGCCGAGATGAGCCATGGGGCTGCTCCCGCGCGTTTTCGTGCGGTCAACTTCGTGCGGTAGGTCAGCAATCCATGGGACGCGACAAGAAAAAAAAGAGGCCGGACCAGCCGGACAACTTTGGGAGCTTCGCGGATCTGCGGCGCGCCCTCGGGGGCCAGGACGCGCCTGACCCGGACGCCGCTGCGGCACAGGCGAGGGCTGCGGAGCGGGGCTGGAGTCTGTCCTCGGAAGACGACGGCGAGCAGGAGGCCAGGGCGGGCGACCAGCCCGAGCTGGGCGGCGAGGATCGCATACGCCTGCGCGTGGATGAACGCGCCAGCGGCTTTGGCCCCATGGAACCCGCGCCCTGGGCCAACCCGGCCTATGGTGACACGCAGTCCGAGGAGATGGAGCTCTTGCACTCTTTCCGCGTGCGCACGGTCTTTCCGACCGATGTGGGCAGCGAAGTTGACGGCCTGCCACCGGATCCGGGGCCGGAAGACATGGCCGGCCGCGCGGATCTCCGCGAAGCCTGCCTCTTCACCATCGACGGCGAGGATGCCCGGGATTATGACGACGCGATCAGCGTCAAGGTCCTGGACGGCGGGAAGCTGGAGGTGGGCGTGCACATCGCCGACGTCTCCCATTATGTGCGCCCGGGCACGGCCCTGGATGACGAGGCCCTGGCGCGCGCAACCTCCGTTTATCTGCCGGACCAGGTTGTTCCCATGCTGCCGGAGAAGCTCTCCAATGGGCTCTGTTCCCTGGTGGCCGACCACGACCGGCTGGCCTGGTCCGTGCGCATGACGTTTGACGAGGGCGGGCGGCGCACGGACGTGCGCCTCGACCGCAGCGTGATCCGGTCCCGGCGGCGCTGCACCTACAAGGAAATCCAGGAGCTCCTGGACGGGGCCAGCGTGGCGCCGGACCTGGCGGCCTTGGAGGAGCCCGTGCGTCACCTGGCGCGCTGGACGCGCACGCAGCAGAAGCTGCGCGACGAGGCCGGCTCCCTGCGTATCCAGTCCAGCGAGCGCAAGTTTGAGTTCGACGCCGACTTCGAGGTGCGCGCCATTGTCGATGCTCCGCGTTATTTTACACAGACCCTGATCGAGGAGACGGCCCTGGCCGCCAACCAGGCCGTGGGCGATCGGTTCATCACGTGGGGCCTGCCCACGCTCTACCGCGTACACCCGGAGAAGGATCCCGAGGAACTGGCCTCCGTGGCCAAGAGCCTGGAAGAGCACAACATCCGCGTGCCCAAGAAGGAGCGCCTCACCGGGCGCGATATCGGACGCCTGATTCGTCAGGCCCGCAGCCGGCCCAACGGCGACGCTCTGGTGGAACGCATCATGGGGCTGGTCGAACGGGCTACCTATGAGGTGCGTGACGAGGAACACGTCGCCGAGCACTTCGGGCTGGCGCGCCGCGGGTACCTGCACTTCACCTCGCCGATTCGGCGCTACCCGGATCTCGTCGTGCACCGCTGGCTCGGGGCGGTGGTGGCGCGCGGCGCAGAGGCGGAGGAGGAGCTCAAGACAGAGTCCATGGTGGCGGAACTGGGCGAAGTGGCGCGCCACGCCTCCCTGCGCGCAGAGCTGGCTGAGATGGCCAGTTCGGCGCTGACGGATCTCAAGGTCTGCCAGTTCATGGATCCGCATACGGGTGAGACCTTGGAGGGGCGTGTCCACCGGGCCAACCGCGGCGGGCTGGTGGTGCACCTCAGCGCTTTCAATGTGCGCGCCTTCCTGCCCGCCCGGCGCATCGGTGACCGCTCCTTCCTGAAGGGCTCCACGCTGACCGTGCGCCGGGGCCGCGCCACGCTCTCCTTCAGCGAGGGCCAGCAGATTCGCGTCAAGGTCGGAGGCGTGGACTTCATGCGCCTTGAGGTCATCCTCGAGCCGGCCTGAGGCGCGCGGCTCCCCCCGGAGCTGGAAGTACTGCCGGGCCGCCGAGCCAGGCAATCAGGACGCTCTGCTCTGATTTGTTCTCCCCACGAGACGTATTGCGCCGGGCTGGGAAGCGACTACATTCGCGCTCCGCTCGCGTCCCACGATCCCTTGCACGACTACTACCATGTCCTTCGAACTGCCTGCCCTGCCCTATTCCAACGATGCCCTCGGCCCGCACATCTCTCCGGAGACGCTTGAGTACCACTACGGCAAGCATCACAACGCCTATGTAACCAACCTGAACAACCTGACCGCAGACACCCCCTGGGCTGAGAAGTCCCTGGAGGAGATCGTGCGCGAGGCCGACGGGGCGCTCTTCAACAACGCCGCCCAGGTCTGGAACCACAGCTTCTACTGGAGCTGCCTGTCCCCCGCTGGCGGCGGTGCGCCCAGCGGCGCCCTGGCCACGGCCATCGACAGCGCCTTCGGTTCCTTCGCCGCATTCCAAGAGGCCTTCACCAAGGCCGCTGCCACCCAGTTCGGTTCCGGTTGGGCCTGGCTCGTCAAGGATGCAGCCGGTGAGCTCGCCATCGTGCGGACCTCCAACGCCGGCAACCCCATGACCGACGGCGCCACACCACTCATGACCTGCGACGTGTGGGAGCACGCCTACTACGTGGACTACCGCAACGCGCGCCCCCAGTACATCGCCGCCTTCTGGCAGCTGGTCAACTGGGACTTCGTCGCCGGGCAACTCTAGACGCAGCGCCGGACCCTACTCGCCCGTGTACCCCATCTTGCGCATGTTCTCCAGAACATCAGGGGGGATGTCACCCTCACCGCCGCCCTCCAGGCCGCCCTCTGCGGCTCGGCGATAGCTGGCGTCCAACTTCTCGGACAGGCGTCGCAGGAGTTTAGGCTGGGCTGCACCGAGGTCGGTTTGCTCACCCGGATCCTGGTCGAGGTTGAAGAGCGCTTCCCGCTCGTTTTTCCAAAAGCGCATGTACTTGAACGCTCCCCGGCGCAAGGCAAAGTTCAGTTGCTCCGGGTCCTTCCGCTTGTAGCGCGAGGTGTAGAACAGCGGACGCTCGGCGAACTCACCGTTGTCCCGTATCGGCGTCTCCAAGAGCGGCGTCAGGGAGAGCCCGCTGGGGGCCTGGCGCGGGCCGGGCAGGCCACAGAGCTCCACCAGGGTCGGCAACAAATCGAGCAGGCTCGCGGGCTGGGTGCAGACCCGGCCGCGGGGCAGGGAGCTGCCGGGGGCGTGGATAACCAGCGGCACATGGACCATCTCCTCCTGGACCTGGCTGTTGTGGCCCAGGTTGCGGTGCTCGCCAAAGGCCTCACCGTGATCCGAAGTGAAAATGTAGAGGAACTCGCGCTCGGCGGACTGCAGCTCGGTCAACAGGCCGCGCAGCTCCCGGTCCATATAGGCGATGTGCTCGTCGTACAGGGCCACCAGCTGGGCCAGGTCCTCGGGCCTGTCGTAACCCGGCTGCCCCGTGGCCACCTGCAGGGCGGACATGGGCGAGCCGTCCACGGGGCCGTCGTAATCCCCCTCGAAGAGTCCGCGGAAGGCCGCCGGCGGCTGGTAGGGCTCGTGGGGTGGCAGCAGGTGCAGGTAGGTGAACACAGGCTCCTCGCCCGGCGCCAGCAGCACCTCCCGGGCGCGGGCCATGAGGCGGTCGGTCTCCTGAACAACGCGGTCCATGTCCGGGAACATCTCGTAGGTATCGAAGCCGCGGCAGAGGCGCGTGCCCGGCCAGCCATCCTGGTCGCGGCGGCTCCAGAGGATGCCGTTTTGGATCAGGGCCGCGGTGCGATAGCCGCTGGCCTGGAAGAGCTCGGCCAGGGTAGACGCTTCGTCCCCCAGGTGCTGGTTGTCGTATAGCAGGCCGTGGCGCTCCTGCTCCAGGGAGGTGAAGAGAGAGGCCACCGAGGAGACGGTCCAGGAGGTCTGGGAGGAGGCGTCCGTGAAGAGCGTGCCCTGCTCCGCCAGGCGGTCGATGGTCGGCGAGGTGGGGCGGGCATAGCCGTGGGCGCCCAGGTGGTGGGCGTGCAGAGCGTCGGCCACGATCAGGACCACGCTGCGCCCGGCCAGGGAACCGGCCAGGGGGGAGGGGGGGGCCTGGCCCTTCTCCTCGGCACCGCAGCACGCCAGGGCCAGGCCGAGGAAAAGGGCCGGCCAGGTGGAAGTGGTGGAGGTGCGGCCGGGGGACAGGGGGTGGGGTTGGTCGATGGGGGGCATGGCTACCAGGACTCTACCTCTCGGCGACGCGTCCAGAGCAGGACAAGGAAAAAGGGCCCGCCGATCAGGGACATGAGGACGCCCGGGGCCAGGGCCTCGTCCGCCAGCAGCCAGCGCTGGAGGGTGTCCGTGCCGAGCAGGAACAGGGCGCCGGCCAGGGGGGCCAAAAAGAGCAGGGTGCGGTGGCTGCCCCCGGCCACCAGACGCACCAGGTGGGGGATGACCAGGCCCAGGAAGGCAATTTGGCCAGCGACGCAGACCGCGCAGGCGGCGGACAGGGCGGCGGCGCACAGGGCCAGGCGCTTGACCCGGGCCGTGGGGACGCCCAGGGAGCGGGCGTCCGCTTCCCCGGCCTGGAGCAGGTCCAGCTCCCAGGCCAAAAAGGGCGCCGCCGCCAGGGCCAGGGCCAGGCCAACCCAGACCGTGGCCACGCCGCGCGGGGCCGCGCCATCCAGGGTGCCGAAGCTCCAGCGCAGGATGGCGCGGGAGACCTCCAGGTCCTCCGTGACCGCCCAGGACAGGATCAGGGCCAGGAGACCGGCGATGGCCGTGTTGAGGGCAATGCCGGTTAAAAGGAGGGTCGGGATGGAGAGGTGGTGCCGGACCGTGGCCAGGCGTTCCACCAGGAAGGCCGCGGCCAGGGCCCCCAGGAAGGCGCACAGGGGCACCAGGCCGGCCCCCGAGAGGTGAGCCGCCTCAAGCAAAAGGGCCGGGCTGTAGCCGGCCACGGCCAGGATGGCCAGGGTGGCTCCCAGGCTGGCGCCGCCGGTCATGCCCAGGATCGAGGGGGCCGCCAGGCGGTTCTGGAACAGGCCTTGGATCAGCGCCCCGGAGAGGGCCAGGGCTGCGCCCACGCCGGCGGCGGTCAAGGCGCGCCAGAGGCGCAGTTCGAAGATCTGCTGGAGGGTGCCCGGAAGGCCAGGGCCGCGCCCGAGGAGGTGAGCCAGGCCGCTCAGGGGCGAAGCCTCCGCCAGGGCCCGGGTGGAGCCGTGGTGGACGGAAACCCAGAAGAGGGGAGGCAGGGCCAGGCCGAAGATCAGACCCAGGGCGCGCGGGGAGAGGGGGCCCAGGGTCGGGCGGGTCCAGGGGGAGTGCCGGGGGGCGGTGGGGCTGGCGCTGGCCATGGGGGCAGTCTGGGGGATTGGCGGCGGGCCGTCCACCGCCACGGGATAGGCCCACGGGTACTTTTCCCCGGGGGCCGCTGCCGATTGCCCGGCCGCTGGAGATCGGTGGGCACGCCGGCCAGGCCCTTGCGTTGGACAGCCGCCCGGGCAGGATGGACCCATGGTTCGCCCCCTGATTCTGACGCGCGCCCAGGCCCGGCAGCTCGATGCCCTGGCCCTTGAGATGGGAATCCCCGGCCTGATTCTCATGGAAAACGCCGGAGCCGGGGCCGCGCGGGTGATCCTGGGGCTGCTGGAAAGGGGCGCGGCCCGGGAGCCGGTGGGCCTGTTGTGCGGTGGCGGTAATAATGGTGGGGACGCCTATGTGGCGGCCAGGCATCTGCATGGCGCGGGCGTGGAGGTGCGCCTCTGGGAATGGTCTTCGGCGGCGCAGCTGCCCCCGGATGCCGCGCACAACGCCCGCTGCCTGGAGCACACTGGAGTTGTTAGACGCCCCCTGCGTCGGGGCCCGGAAGAGGGGGGAGAAAAGGCTTCGGAGCAGGCCCTGGTGGCTGGTTTCCAGGAATGCGGCCTCCTGGTTGATGGCCTCTTGGGAACCGGCTTTTCGGGGGAAATGCGACCGGCCATGGCCGCCGTGCTGGGCGCGGCGGGGGAGAGCGGAGTCCCCATCCTGGCCCTCGACCTGCCCTCCGGCCTGGATGCAGAGAGCGCGCAGGCCAGCGCGGCCACTCCGCGAGCCAGTTGGACTGTGACCTTCGCCGCCCTGAAACCGGCCCTGACCGGCCTATCCCCCCTGACCGGCGTGGTGTCCTGCGTCCCCTTGGGCCTGCCCCCGGAAGTCTTTCAGGCCCTGAATCGGCATCAGGGGCCCCTCTGACGCCCCCCGAGCAGTTTTCGGCGCCCTCTCCCACTTTTGCCCCCCTAAAATCAGGCCCTGGGGTAGGATTCTCTCAGTGGGACAAGCGGAACATGAACCTCTTGGGGTTCGTCCCAGTGTCCTCAAACTCAGGCCCGATTCGCCGAATGCCCCGTAGTTACGGGATTTCGGGTTGACGAGTCAGGACTGAGGCGTAATCTGAACTCAGGTTCCTCTCTCATTTTTCCTCTAGATCTTCAGGAGACTCATACATGTTTCGTTATTCGCTGATCGCCGCTGGTGCCCTCTTTGTGTGTGCCGACGCGACCGCCCAAAATACTGGTCCCCAGGCCATCAAGATCACCGGTGCCGTCAAGGACGCCGGTGTCTATCACACGGCCACGGGCACCTGGACACGCAATAGCTCCGCCACGGCCAACATCGGCCCGATGGTGGTTTACAACAACGATGCCAACACCGGCTACTACGGCGGCCACGCCGACAACGAGACCTGGATCGACAATGGTCGTCTGCCCAGCGACTCGTCACCGTCCCCCGTTGGCACCTCCTCCGACTACAGCATGAACGGCATCCAGACCGCGTATTGCACTTCAAACGCGACTGGTACCTTCGACGTGAACGTTTCCTTCTGGAACATGCACGGCGCCCAGTGCGCTGACCCGACGGTCGGCAACACGGTCGCTCCCGACTATCTGGTGGCCCTCACTGGCATGCCCGGCGGCGCCTCCGCCGGCACGCTCGGTTGCTGGATGGTGACTGTTGACCTGGCCGGTGGCGGCGAGATCTGCCTGCAGGCTGACGGCGACGGCACCTACGACGGCCTGATCGACATCGACGGCTTCGGCGTGGGCTTCAACTTGAGCAGCACCTCCGGTGGCTCCGCCGGTCCGTTCCTCAATGGTGACCCGAACGTCTACCCCTTCGGCGACGGCACGGACTTCCAGAACCCCGGCGTCCTCGGCACCGGCCTGGACACCCACGACTCGTTCTGGCTTAACGAAGCCACGCAGACCTACCAAGGCTGCTACTGGTTCGGTGGCTACCCCGCCAACCCCTATGCCAGCTTCTGGTTTCAGCTGTCTGCTGGCGGCGACTGCGGTGGCGGCCCCTCCTGTGGGGACCAGGGCGCGTCCTGTACCAGCAACGCCAACTCGAGCGGCGGCGTGGGCGACCTTGCCTTCCCCGGAAGCTGCGTGGTTGCTGACAACAACTTCTCCATCACGGCCTCCTCAGTGCCGAACAACGCCGGTCTGTTCATCTACTCCAACGGGTCGATCAACATTCCCTTCGGCGATGGTCGCCTGTGTGTGAACGGCTCCGCCGGCGTGATGCGCCTGTACCCGCTGACATTCGCCAGCGGCAACACCGTGACGAAGACCTTCGACCTCACCAACCCGCCCTCATCGGCCGGCCAGGTCACCGCTGGTTCCACGTTCTACTACCAGCACTGGCACCGCGACCCCGGCTTCGGCAGCGCTCAGTTCAACCTGACGAACGCCCACGAGATGCTCTTCGGCTAGGCCAAGAGACATAAGCAAACAAAGGGTGGTGTCGCTCCGGCGGCGCCACCCTTTTTTGTTGAGTAGGTACTTGAGTGGGCAAGGGGAAGGCGCATACCAGGCAGCGGCGGCGGGTCGGCCTGCTGGCTGGTCACCATTGATCTGGTCGGCAGCCAGGAGCTCTACGCGATCGCGGCTGGCGCCGGCATTTCCATCGGCCAACATGACCGGGATGGTTTCGGGCCTGGCTTCAACTTCAGCGGTAGCACTGGCAGCAGCGCCGGACCCTTCCTGGCCGGTGCCCCCAATAGCGCCCACTTCGGCGGCGCTCGCCTGTGCGTCAATGGCTCGGTCGGCGTCCTGAGGCTCAAGCCGGTCGTCCGTGGCGTCGACAACACGGCCGCCCTGACGCCGGATCTGGCCGCCCCGCCCTCAAAGGCCGGCCAGGTCAGCGCCGGGTCCACCTGGTACGACCGGGGTTGGCAGCGGGATCCGGGCTTCGGCTGGGCCCCGGTCAACCTCGCCAACGCCCGCGACCTCATCTTCGGAGAAGCCTGTGCCCCACGGCTGTCAGCCCCCGGGGCGCGGAAAGCGCTTGACGGCCGTGCGCGTACCCGCCTCCCAGGTCTCCTCGTAGGAGGGGCTGCCAGCGTCGTACCAGCCGCGCCAGGTGCCGATTTTTTGGCCGGCTTCGTGCTCGCCCTGGAACTGGAGCTGGCCGTTCTCATGCCAGGCGCTCCACAGGCCGTCGCGCCAGCCGTCGACGAAGCTGCCGCGGCGCTTCTCCTGGCCGTTCTCGTACCACCAGATCCATTCCCCGCTGCGCTCCCCGTCCCGGTAGTGGAGCTCCCGTTCCGGGGCGCCGCCGGGATACCACTGGCGGAAGGGCCCCTCCAGGTGCTCCCCATCCCAGGTGGTCTCCAGGAATACGGTGCCGTCCTCGAACTCCAGGGTGCGCCTATCCGGGGCACAGGCGGCCAGGAGCAGCAGGGGCAGACAGCGTGAGGTAGACTGGGGGAGAGACACGTCTGCGGGGGGGGAGGAAGGCTGGGAACTCCCGGTTCGCCCGGGCCGTCTTGACAGTATTCCCTGTTCACCTGAGAATCCATAGGAAGCCCCCTTTGGCCTCCTCTCCCCTATCCGTGGCCCCGCCCGGCCCGCTGCTGGAAAAACCCATGCGCACCACCCTCTCTCTGTCCGCCATCCTCCTCCTGCCCCTGGCCCTTTCCTCTTCTGCTGCGGCCCAGACCCTGGGGACCGTGCGCGTGGCCAGTGGCCTCTCGTCACCGCTCTACGCCGGCGCCCCGGCCGGAGACTTCGACAGGCTGTTCATCGTCGAGCAGAGCACGGCGCGCATCAAGATCCTGAACCTCTCCAGCGGCTCGATCAACGGCACGCCCTTTCTGGACATCGGTTCCATCGCCAGCAGCGGTGGCGAGCGCGGACTCCTGGGCCTGGCCTTCCACCCGAGCTACGCCAGCAACGGCCTCTTCTATGTGAACTACACGGACAACGGTGGTGACACGGTCATTTCCCAGTACAGCGTCTCCAGCAACCCAGACATCGCCAGCTCCGGCAGCGCCGTGGTCATCTTCGGCCCCCAGAACCAACCCTACAGCAACCACAACGGCGGCTGCATACAGTTTGGCCCGGACGGCATGCTCTACTGCGGCATGGGCGACGGCGGCAGCGGCAACGACCCGGGCAACCGGGCCCAAAACCTGGGGCGCTACATGGGCAAGATGCTGCGCTTCGATGTGGATGCCGGCCCGCCCTACATTCCCTCGGACAATCCCTTCCTGAGCAACGGCAGCGCCCACGATGAGATCTGGGCCTATGGCCTGCGCAACCCCTGGCGCTTCAGCTTCGACCGCGATACCGGAGACATGTACATCGCCGATGTGGGGCAGAATGCCTACGAGGAGATCGACTTCCAGGCCGCTTCCAGCAGCGGCGGCGAGAACTACGGCTGGCGCTGCATGGAGGGAGACAACTGCACCGGACTGTCCGGCTGTACCTGCAGTAGCAGCTCCCTCACGGACCCCATCAAGACCTACAGCCACAGCCTGGGCTGCTCCGTGACCGGTGGCTATGTCTACCGGGGCGCGGACATTCCCGGCCTGGGCGGCACCTACTTCTACGCGGACTACTGCAGCGGCCGTATCTGGTCCTTCCGCTATGTGGGCGGGGCAGTGACTGAATTCACGACGCGCACCAGCGAGCTCACGCCAGATGTGGGCAGCATCGGCCTGATCACCTCCTTTGGAGAAGACGCCGCCGGTGAGATGTATATCGTGGACGGCGGCGGCGAGGTCTTCAAGCTGGTTTGCACCAGCGACTGTGGCCCCACCTGCGGCACCACAAACTACTGCACGGCGGCCTCCAACTCCGTCAGCGCCAGCGGCGCAATTGTGGGCATGAACGGCTCCTTCAGCGTGGCTGCCAACGACCAGTTGCTCTACGCCTATGCCTGTCCCCCGAACCAGTTCGGCATCTTCTACTACGGTCCCAGCCAGACCCAGGTCGCCTTCGGCAACGGCCACCGTTGCGTGGCGGGTTCCATGTACCGCTTTGCACCGCAGCAGGTCTCGATCTGGGGCGATGTCACCCTGGCCCTCGACCTGACCGCGCCGCCCCAGGCCTCCGGCACGATAACGGCGGGTTCCACCTGGAACTTTCAGTTCTGGTATCGCGACCCGGTTGCCTGTGGTGCCAACTACAACCTGACCGACGGAACCAGCGCCCTGTTCTGTCCCTGAACTGCATGGTTGGTGAAGAAGCGCCCCGCGTTGCTGCGGCAACGGGGGACTGGTAGGGCTGGCCCCGGGCGGTTTTCCCAGCTTTCGGGGCGACCCCGCGCCTATTGTGATGTCTGTGTGAAGGTGGCAATGCCGCCCGAGCCGGGATTTCCCCGCCTCGCCCCGAACATGGAGATTCACAATGATGCGACGGCTACTGTCCATTCCCCTTGTCCCGCTCGTGGTGGCGGGTTCCCTGGCCTTGTCAGACCGGGCCGCGGCCCAGACTCAGCTGAACTGGGTGACCGCGGCTGACAACCACACCTACCTGAGGGTGCACGGGGCTCCGGCCAAAGGGCGGGGCCTGTTGCACGTGGAGTGCGCCTCCGTGGGAGAGCTCGAGATCCTGACCGAAGCTCTGCCACTGACCTTCGACTTGCGGGGCCAGGCGCATGTGCCCCTGGCCCGGGCTGACCTGGCCGGCTTCCTTTGGCGCATCAGCGCCACCAGCTGGGGCCCCGGCGGGGCAGCCGGTGGGGGGGGGACCGGTGGGGGGGCAACCAGCGGACCTCTGGTGCTTGGCCCCGGAACTGGAGGTGCTCCCCTGGCCTACCAGAGCGGTGAGGTGCTAGTCACCGAGTTCCAACGCAATCCGGCGGAGGTCTCCGACAGCCGCGGCGAGTGGCTGGAGCTGCAGAACCTCACGGGCCAGACGATCGACATCGAAGGTTGGATCCTGGCTGACCAGGGCTCCGATGAGGTGGTGCTGTCCGCCGGGGGTGCGGGCATCCCGATGCTGCCAAACCAATGCCTGGTGTTCGGTACTGAACTGGACCGCGGCCTGAACGGCAATGTCTTCGTGCAGTACGATTACGGAGCCTATCACCTCTCGAATGGCGCCGATGAGATCGCCCTCCTGCGCCCGGACGGCACCCTGGTGGACAGCCTCGCCTACGACGCCAGTGGAGCCTGGCCCGGGGGCGCCGGCCGCAGCGCCAGCCTCTCCTGGGATGCCAGGGACCCCTTCGGGAATGATCACGGTGGAGCCTGGTGCTCGTCCGATTACATCTACGACAGCGCCGTGGGGGACCGCGGCTCGCCGACGCGCGCCAACGGCGACTGTCCGTGAGGGAGCCGGGGCAAGAAAGAAGGGGGCGCGGTCTCTGCTGAGACCGCGCCCCCTGTCAGTGGGGAGCTAAGACCTAGTCGAAGGTCACGGAGAGACCGTCGGACAGGTCGTAGTTGGCGCCGCCCGCAACCGGGTCGCGGAACCAGGCCTGGAAATTCCAGGTGGAGCTGGCGGTGATGGTACCGGACGCGCTCGGGGGGTTGGCCAAGTCGATTGTCTGGGACATGCCACCGGTCGTGGAGATCGGGCTCATGCGGTAGATCTGGCCGGCGCCGACACACAGGGTGCCGTTTCCGAAGGCCATGCCGGCTCCGCCATTCACCTGGGTGGCTCCGTAGAAGAAGATGCCGAACTGGCTGGCGGGCATATTGTCGGCACTCAGGGTGAAGTTGTTGTCAGCCACGGTGCAGCTACCGCTGTAGCTGATCACGGAGGCGCCGCCGGTGGAGTTGGCCGCGGATGAACAGAAGTTGCTACCGGAGCAGCCGCCGCCGCCGCAATTCACTGTATAGGTACCCGGGTCGGTGTTTGCGGTGAGGTTGCCCTCTTCGCACACATCGTCGCCAGCACAACCGCTTTCGAGGGCGTTGGCGCCAGCGACGGCCCAATCCGCGGCCGTCCAGACATTGCTGGCCGTGCAGTTCAAGCGGCTGGAGTAGCTGTCGGTGTACTCCCAGTTCGTGCCGGTGCCATCAACTCCGGGGACGCCGTAGACATCCACCAGGGTGGCATCAGTGCCGTCGCCGGTGGCGGCGCCGAGGAACAGCAGCAGGACGTCATCGCCGTTGACATAGCCGCCGCCCATATAGTGGTCCGGATCAAAGCCGAAGACGGAAAAGAATATGGAGCCGCCGGGGCCGGCGTCGGACTCGTAGGAGATGATGTAGGAGGCGCCGGGGGCCAGAACGCCACCGAGGACGCTAGCCGCACTGCCACCAAGGGAGGTGCCGCCGTTGTTCATGTTGCCGAAGCTGTAGGCCGAAAGGTCCACATCAGCGGCGCCGGTGTTCGTCAGCTCGACGAACTTGGGCTGGCCACCGGGGAGCGTGGCGTCCACGACTTCAGTGATAACGATGTCGGCCTGGGCCGCGCCCATGGTGAAGGCCAATGCGGCCAGGGCGGAAAAAGTCTTGGTATTCTTCATTAATGGGTAGGGGGGATCCCTTTTGTTTGTTGTTTGCCGTGAGGCGGGTCTCTAGAACGATCGATCGTCGATTGCCGCAGCGGAACTCAGGAGTCCCAATCGACTCCAGCCAGGCCCCTTGGGGGCCTCTGCCACGGACATCCAAGTGTACCCCGGGGCGCCGGTTTTGCCCAGGTGTGGGATTTTCTGCTTGGGGAATAAGCCCCTTTTCGCGGCCTTATGGCAAATCCTGCCCCTGCCGGCCGTTCAGCCGTGACCTGGACAACTGCCCAGAAAACACCTTCCCAGGGGGCCGCCCAGGGGGGAGGATTAGAGGACGGCTCCCAGGCCCTCACCGCCCCCCCCGACACCATGCGCCACACTCCCATTCGCCTCCTGTTTTTAGCCCTGGCCGCCGCCTTTGGACCGCTGGCCTGGACATCCGGCCAGGAGATGCGGATCCATGTCATAGATGTTGATCAGGGGCTCGCGGTCCTGGTCGAGGGGCCAGACGGCATCAACGTGCTTTTCGACGGGGGCAACCCCGGCGACGGTGCGGGCATCGTGCGTCCCTACCTGCAGTCCCAGGGTATCAGCACCCTGCACTACGGCGTCGCCAGCCACTGGCACAGCGACCACATGGGGGGACTGGATGAGGTCTTCAACAGCGGCTTCAAGCCCACCATCCAGGCCTACGACCGGGGCGACTACCAGCGCCCGACCTATTCGGAGATCACGCAGTACCTGAACTCCGTGGCCAACCCGACCAACCTGCGGGCCACACCACCCCTGGGCCTGGCGGTCTGGCTTGGCAACAACGCGGAGATGGAGTTCGTGGCACTCAATGGAGACTGGGTCGGAGGCTCTGTCGATCCCGGCCAGAGCGCCCAGTTTGAAAACTCCTCGTCCATCGTCTGCGTGGTGCGCTTTGGCAACTTCGAGATGTACCTCGGGGGCGACTGCACCGGAGGTGGCAACAGTACGGTCAATGTGGAGAGCGGCATCGGCGCCTACATCGGCCAGGTAGAGGTGGTCCTCTCCGGGCACCACGGCTCCAACACAAGCTCCAACGGTACCTTCGTGGGATCCACTTCCCCTAGCCTGGTGGTGCACTCCGCCGGGCAGGCGAACCCCTACGGGCACCCCACAAAGACCGTCACCAACCGCTGGAATACCATCGGCTACTCGCGCGTCCAGTGGTGCACGAGCGACGGCGACACGACCAACGGTTCCGGTGGCTACATCTCCGCCGGCGGTCACATCTTGATCACTACTGACGGCGACAGCTTTACCGTAAGCCGCAACAGCGGGGCGGAATCGGCGCGCTTTGCCTGCTTCGAGCAGGCCGGGACGACTCCGGCCGCCGGAGACCTGGCTATCACGGAAGTGCTCGTGGATCCTAGTGTTTCCGACTCCTACGCCGAGTGGTTTGAGGTGCTTAACACCTCCACCACTGAGCTGGACCTGGGTGGCGTCAAGGTGGAATCCGGCAGCGACTGGTACCAGCTCGCCAGCCGGCTCTTGCTGGCACCTGGGGAGCGCCTGGTCATGGGGGTCGACGGCAAGGACTACCGCAACGGGGATGTTTTCCTGGCCCACGGGGCGCCCTGGCAGACCTTTGCCATGGCCAATGGCGATGACTCCCTGACCCTGCGTGAGCCCTCCGGCTCCGTCTTGGAAACCGTGACCTGGGGCAGCTCCGGCTTCCCGGTCTCGACCGGCGTGTCCGCCGAACGCATCAACCCCTTCTCGGCACCCGACGCCAGCAACTTCGTCGATGCCACCACGGATTGGAGCGGCGGAGACCTCGGCAGTCCCTGGCAGGCCGGAGCTCAGGAAACCGATGGCTGCCCCGCACCGCTCTCCTTCTGCATCTCCAGCGGCAACTCCGTGGGGGCGGGAGCCATTATCGGCTATGGAGGCAGCGTGGACATCGCCGCCAACGACCTGGTACTCACCAGCAACTTCGGACCCCCGAATCAATACGGCATCTTCTTCTACGGCTCTGACCAGGCCGGCTCCCCCTTCGGCGATGGCTTTCGCTGTGTCGGCGGCCAACTCTTCCGTTTCACGCCGGTACAGATGGACAGTTCAGGCACGGCCCTGTTCCCCGTCGATCTCACGAGCCCGCCGCAACCCGCTGGCCTGGTCTTGGCGGACTCCACCTGGAACTTCCAGTACTGGTACCGCGACCCCCCCGGCGGCCCGGCGGGCTACAACCTGAGCGACGGCCTGTCGATCACCTTCTGCGATTCCGGCTCCGGCGGAGGGGGCGGCGAGGCGCAGCCCGGGGACCTAGTCATCACCGAGTTCCTGGCGGCGCCAACCTATGTCAACGACAGCGACGGCGAGTGGATAGAGATATTCAACATCACCTCCGCGGACATAGACATCGAGGGATGGGCCATCCGCGACAACCTGCTGGACTACCACACGGTCGACAACGGCGGTGCGGGCGTCAGCGTGCCAGCCTGGGACTATATCGTGCTCGGGCGCAATGCAGACCCGGGGCAAAACGGCGGCGTGGCCGTGGACTACGCCTATAACTCCTTCTCACTGGAAACCTCTTTCGACGCGATCATCATCCAGGATGACCAGGGTACCGAGGTCGACCGCGTGGACTACGCCACGCCCTTCTACCCGGTCACTCCGGGCCGTTCGACCTCCCTGGACTGGGGCATCGTCGACTGGCAGGAAAACGACAACCCATCAAACTGGTGCCTCTCCCAGACTCCGATTGGCGGCGGCAACACCGACACGGGTACTCCGGGTGCGCACAACAATGTGTGCCCCTGAGGTGCGGGGCTAGGCGAGGTTACGCGGCCGCTGGCGCTACGCGCCCACTGGCGTTACTTGGCCACCGGCAGGGGGGCGCCACCGCAGCGGGGGCAGGGCTCAAATACTTCGTAGAGGGTCTCCCGGTGGGCGGGACAGGTCCAAAGCCACTCCTCCGGCGTGTCGGCGGCACCGCCCGCGTAGCCCAGGCCCTGGAGGATTGCGCTGGCATCGTCGCTGGTCTCACCGGCTTCGGGGAAGGGGCGCACGACCCAGGGACGGCGCTCGGCCAGGTCCACCAGCAGGGGGCCGGCGATGTCCGGGCGCTGCAGGAAGATGTTGTCGGCCTCCTTGGGGTCACTCGAAATGTCATAGAGCTCGCTCAGCTCCGGGTGCGTGGGGCGCCAGGTCAGCTTGTGCCGCCCATCGCTGACCATGTAGAGCAGATCGTCGTTGGGTCGCTTCTCGAGCATGCGCGCGTTGTGGTCGTAGCCGTTGATCTGATCCGCGTAGGCCGTACGCGGCTTCCGGGGCAAGCCCTCCAGGTAGGGACGCAGGCTGCGGCCTTCGGTCGAGCCCGCAAAGGGAGAGCGGGCGTAGTCCAGGATCGTCGGGGCGATGTCAATGGTTCTCACCAACTCGGCGACGCCGCCGCCCGGGCCGCCAGTCATAAGGCCGCCGGTCACAGGCGCGCTGGTCGCACGCGGAGCGCGCACGATCAGGGGCACGCGTATCTGCTCCTGGTAGAGCAGGCGATGAGCCCACCAGCCGTGCTCGCCCAGGCCCTCGCCATGGTCAGCGGTGATCACGAGCAGCGTCTGGTCGTACTCCCCTCGGTCTTGCAGGGTCTCGACGATGCGCGCGAACTGACTATCCACATACCGCACCTCCGCCAGGTAGAGCGGAATGCTGCCGCCCAGACGTCCTTCGGGACTGCGTGGCAGCCCCGGCGGGATCAGTTCAGGCGGCGGCGTCAGGGCCGGATCATGGGGATCCCAGTAGTGAATCCAGAGGAAGTAGGGCCCGTCGCCGCCCTCGATAAAATCCAGGGCCAGGTCAGTGGTGTGGTCCGAGCGGCGCTGGAACTTCTGCGTGTCCCAGCTGTCACCGAGTTCACCGCGCCGCATGACCGAGTCGAAGCTCTCGAAGACATCGAAGCCCTCGTCGAAGCCGAAATAGGCGGAGACCGGAAAGGCGCTGTGCACGGCTCCCGTGCGATAGCCCTCGGCCTGGAGGCGCGTGGCCACCGTGGGCAGGTCGGCGTCGAGGCGGAAGCCGCTGTGCGCCGAGAGCACGCGCAGGCCGTGCTGGTAGGGGTAGAGGCCGGTCAAGATCGAAGCGTGGGAGACCGGCGTCACCGCCGAGGCGCTCAGGGCCAGGTCGAAGCGCGCCCCCTCCTGCGCCAGGGTGTCAAAGCAGGGCGTCGGCAACTCGGCGCCGTAGGTACCCAGGGCATCGGCTCGGGTGGTGTCCATGGTCACCAGGATGATGTTCGGGCGCGCGGGCTCCGCGGACCCGCAGGCGCCACACAACAGGGTCAGGGCAAGGGTCAGGCGCGCCTGAGAGGCACGGCCCCCCAGCCCGGGGGTGGGGGGTGAGGAAGGGCGCTGGTGAATCATGTGGGGTCGATGGCTTGGGTTCACTTGCTACGGTCTGGAGGCGGGCCTGTTGGGTCAAGGGCGGGCCTGGAGTTTCCTTCGCAGCGGCAGATCCAAGTGCTGGTCCTTCACCGGCGTACTGCGCAAGCGTTTGGGTTTATCAATGGGTGGGATGCTTCCCTGCGGTCTGCTGGCTAGGATGGCGCCCATGTGGCACCCAAGCACCCTACTGCTGAAACACGCGCATCTCCTGCGGAACACGCCCTCCTTCTTGAAGCTGGCCCGCATTGGCTGCTGCCTGACCCTGGGGTTGGCCCTGGCCGCCTGTGGCGAGGATGGAGGTGGCGGCGGCCGCGCCCGCGGAGGCCTGGAGACCGCCTGGCACGATGCAGCAGAGACGCGTAAGGCATCCGAGGGGCAGATGCTCTACGGGCGGCCGGAGGGGGCCTGGCGCTGGTGGCATGGCAACGGGCAGCTGCAGCGGGAGGGGACCTACACGGAGGGCCTGGAGGAGGGGCTCTGGAAGAGCTGGCACGAGAACGGGGTTCCGGCCAAGGAGGAACATTGGGAGGGGGGGCTGCTCAGCGGGGAGCTCACCACCTGGAGTCGCACCGGAGGCATGCTGAGCCAGGGCACCTACGTCGCCGGGCGGCCCGCCGGAAAACTGGACGAGTGGTATGAGAGCGGGGCGCAGAAGGCCGAGACACCCCATGTGAATGGGCTGGCCGAGGGGACCTGTACCACCTGGCACGAGGCCGGCGGCGTTGCCACCAAGGGGCAGCGCGTCAAAGGCTTGCGGGAGGGACGCTGGCGTGGCTGGCATGAGAATGGGCAGCTGGCCTGGCAGTCCGAGTGGCTGGGGGATCGGCCCCAGGGCGGCGCCGGGGGCTGGCACCCGGATGGGACGGTGAGCTTGATAGGTGTCTACCAGGACGGCCTGCAGGAGGGCGTCTGGACCCAGCTGCACCCCAGCGGCGAGAAGGCCTCCGAGGAGGAGTTCGCCGCCGGGGTGGCCACCGGCCGGCATCGTCGGTGGCACGCCAACGGACAGTTGATGATGGAGGGCAACTATGACGCCGGCCTCCACACGCGCACCTGGAAGCGTTGGCACGAGAACGGTCAGCAGGAACTGCAGACGGAGTTTGTGGACGGCAAGCGCGAGGGACCCGAGGAGGGCTGGCATGCGAACGGGCAGCGGGCCCACAGGGGCCAGTACCACGCGGATATGATGCAGGGGGCCTGGGCCTTCTGGCTGCCGGACGGCAGCCGCGATGAAGGGCGCTGCGGGACCTATGCGGAGGGCCAGAGAGTGGCAGCCGAAGAGCAGGCCGGCGCCAACGCCAAGTGAGAACATCGACCCAGGGCACCCGACACCCAGCCAGGAAGAAACATGTCTGACACCAGTGAAGTTACCGTGCGCCAGGATGCTGAAGTGTGGGCCGCAGTTGACGCGGAGACCGTTCGCCAGGAACAGCAGCTGGAGCTGATCGCCTCGGAAAACCACACCTCGCCGGAGGTCATGGCGGCCATGGGCACGGCTCTGACCAACAAGTACGCCGAGGGCTACCCGGGCCGGCGCTACTACGGCGGCTGCGAGCACGTGGACATCGTGGAGGACCTGGCCCGCGATCGGGCCAAGGCGCTCTTCAACTGCAGCCGCGCCAATGTGCAGCCCCACAGCGGGACCCAGGCCAACATGGGGGCTCTGATGGCCATTTGCGAGCCCGGCGACAGGGTCCTGGCAATGTCCCTGGACCACGGGGGACACCTCTCCCACGGACACCCTAAGAACTTTTCCGGGGTCTTCTACGAGTTCCACCACTACGGCGTGGAGCAGGAGGGCGAGCGCATCGACATGGACCGCGTGCGCGAGCAGGCCCTGGCCCTGCGGCCGCGGGTACTCTTGGCCGGGGCCTCCGCCTATCCGCGCACCCTGGACTTCGCCGCCTTTGCGGAGATTGCCCGCGAGGCTGACGCCCACCTGATGGTGGACATGGCGCACATCGCCGGCCTGGTGGCCGGCGGCGTACACCCCTCGCCACTACCCCACGCTCTGGTCACCACCCTGACCACGCACAAGACCCTGCGGGGTCCCCGGGGCGGGATGATCCTGGCTGACAGCGACATCATCAAGAAGGTCAACAGCGCTGTCTTCCCCGGCGGCCAGGGCGGACCCCTGATGCATGTCATCGCGGCCAAGGCCGTGGCCCTGGCGGAAGCCGCCCGGCCGACCTTCGCCGCCTACGCCCGGGATACGGTGGCCAACGCCCGGGCCCTGGCGGAAGCACTGGCTGCCGGTGGCCTGCGTATCATCTCCGGCGGCACGGACAACCACCTGCTACTGGTGGATGTGGGCAGCGCCGGGCTCTCCGGCCGCGAGGCGGAGGATCGCCTGCACGCCGTGGACATCACCTGCAACAAGAACCTGATCCCCTTTGACCAGCGCCCGCCCATGGAAGCCTCGGGTATTCGTCTGGGCACGGCGGCCATCACGACCCGCGGCCTCGGTACCGCCGATGTCTCAGAGCTAGGGGCGCTGATCGTCGAGATGCTCAGCCAGCCGGCGACGGAAGAGCGATCCGCGCGCGTGCGCGGGGCCGTTGCTGACCTGGCCCGGGCCTTTCCCATCTACGCCTGAGGCGCCGGGCGTCCGGCAGGGCGAGGGCGCCTAGCCAGCGCGCTGGTAGCCGAGATCCTTGAGGACCTCGAGCACTTCGCTCCAGGAAGGAAAGGGCCGCTTCCGAGATCGCTTGTAGTCGTCGATGGCCTGGATGAACTCCAGCACATCCGACGGCATGTCATCGGGCCGGGCGAGGGCTTTCGGGGTCTTCTGGGGCTTGGTCTGGCCGCCCTTGGCGGCGGCCCTGTTGCTCTTCTTGAGGGTCATGGGATCGTCTGGGGGTCGCGGGGTGCCAAACCCATCGGCCCGACGGAACCCCGGCCTGAAGGGCCAGGGCAGGAAATCGCATATCTGCTGCCCAGGCCCCGTCAGAGGCCCAGATGGGCTCCCACGCGTTCCTTGGTGGGCTCCTCGATGACACCGACCTCCGTCACAATGGCCGTCACCAAGCGCGCCGGGGTCACATCGAAGGCCGGGCTGTAGACCTGCACGCCCTCCGGCGCCGTGCGTTGACCAAAGCCACAGGTGACCTCCTCCGCGGAACGCTCCTCAATGGGGATCTCCGCACCGCTGGCCAGGCTGGCATCAAACGTGGAGCGCGGCGCCACCACGAAGAAGGGCACGCCGTGCTCCCGGGCCAGGATGGCCACGCCGTAGGTCCCGATCTTGTTGCACACATCCCCGTTGCCGGCGATGCGATCCGAGCCGACGATGACGGCGTCGATGCGTCCTTCGGAAAAGACGCGGGCCGCCGTGCTGTCCGTGATCAGGGTCACATCGATGCCGGCCTGCATCAGCTCCCAACTGGTAAGCCGCGCACCCTGGAGCAGGGGGCGCGTCTCGTCCGCGTAGACCGAGACCTCTTTGCCGTCCTCCACGGCCCGGTAGATGGGGGCCAGGGCCGTGCCCATGCCCGCCGTGGCCAGGGCTCCGGCGTTGCAGTGGGTCAGGATCGTCCAGCCGTCTTCGATCAGGGCCGCGCCGTGCTCTCCCATGGACCGGCAGGCCGCCTGGTCCTCCCGGTGAATGGTCTGGGCTTCGTCGAAGAGGCCGGAGACGATGGCCTCGCCAGCGCCAGCGCCAGTGCGCTCGCGCTCGGCTTCGGCCCGGGCCACCATGCGATCCAGCGCCCAGAAGAGGTTGACCGCCGTGGGCCGTGAGCGAGCCAGCGTGGCGGCGACCTCTCGCACCCGGCCCAGGGCCCCATCCGCATCCTCTTCCCGCACGCCCTCCAGGCCCAGCAAAAGGCCGAAGGCCGCCGCCACGCCGATGGCGGGCGCGCCTCGCACGGCCAGGCGCCGGATGGCAGCAACCATCTCCGGGACGGTCTTCACGTCAATGCGCCGGTGCTCCCCGGGCAGCAGGGTCTGCTCGATCATGCTCACATGGCCCTCGGGGCCACCGACCCAATGCAAGGTATCAACAATCACGGCGATCCTCTCAACTCCCCAGGCGCTCTTGGAGGCGCGCGTCCTTGGCCGCCACGGCGTCGGCCTGGTCAGCACGCCAGGCGGCCAGGCGCCCGGCGAGCTCGGCGTCACCGAGGGCCAGCAGGCGGGCGGCGAAGAGCGCGGCGTTGGCGGGACCGCCGGACCCCACGCCGAAGGTGGCCACCGGGACGCCGCCGGGCATCTGCACCGTGGCCAGGAGCGCGTCCAAGCCACCCAGCGGCGGATTATCCATGGGGATGCCGAGCACGGGCTTGTCCGTGTGGGCGGCGACGACGCCGGCCAGGTGGGCGGCTCCTCCAGCGGCGCAGATGAAAACCTGTGCCCCGCTGGCCTCAGCCGCGGACACGAACTCGACCAGGGGGCCGGGCGTGCGGTGGGCGCTGAGCACGCGGGCTTCGAAGGGAATGTCCAGTTCAGCGAGCAGGGCCAGGCCCTTTTCCAGGCGCGGCAGATCCGAATCGGACCCCATCAGGAAGGCGACCTTCACGAGCGGGCTCCCGGCGCTTCGCAGACGCTGGTCAGCGGGTTGGCTCCGGTGATCAGCTCACAGACCTCCAGATAGCGCGCGCCCACACGGGCCAACACGGCGGGGTCCAGGTCCGGCGGCGGCGCCTTTTTGTTCCAGTCCAGCGTCTCCAGGTAGTCGCGCAGGATCTGCTTGTCGAAGGACGGCGGGCTGATGCCCGTGCGCCACTCACTCCGCGGCCAGAAGCGCGAGGAGTCGGGGGTCAGGGCCTCGTCGATCAGGACCAAGCGACCCTCCAGCATGCCAAACTCGAATTTTGTGTCAGCCAGCAGGATGTCGAGCCCGGCCAGGACCTCCCCGCCCCTCTGGAAGAGGGCCAGGGAGAGTGTCTCCGCGCGCTCGTAGGTATCAGCACCCACCAGTTCGCGGGCCTCGTCAGGGGTTAGCGGTCGATCACCGGAATCGTCCTTGGTGGTCGGTGTCAAGAGGGGCGCCGGCAACTGCTGCGCCTGCTCCAGGCCGGCGGGCAGGGGGATGCCGCAGACCGTGCCGGCCCGCTGGTATTCCTTCCAGCCTGAACCCACGAGATAGCCCCGCACGACCCATTCCACGGGTGTGGGCTCGGCCCGCCGCACGATCATGACGCGCCCGGCCAGACGCTCGCGCCAGGCCGCATCCAATCCGGGGACATCCTCCACGGAACAGCTCACCAGGTGGTTCTCCACCAGATCGCGGGTGCGCTCAAACCACCAGGCGGCGATGGAGGTCAGCACAACACCCTTGTGGGGAATGCCTTCGTTCATGACCACGTCGAAGGCCGAGACCCGGTCCGTCGTGACAAACACCAGGTGCTGGGGGTCGAGTTCGTAGATGTCGCGGACCTTGCCGCTGGCCAAGAGCTTGAGGTTCGCGGGACCGTCGTCCCGGCCGAGATAGGCCGCGTTTGTGGTGGGGGATTCGCTCATGGGGATAGGTGCTTTTTGCTATGGGTCCCTGGGGCGCGGGCAGTATGGCAGGGCGCGCCCCGCGCGACAATCGCAGCATTCAGAAGCCTTGTGCGCGCCGGTGAGGTTCCGCAGCTTCCCTCGTGTAGGATCTCCCCATGGAGCCAGCTCGGGAAAAGGACCTGCCCCGCGGCCTGCACCCGGGCCAGGCGCCGCGGGCGGACGCGCGCCTGCCCAGTTCCAAGTCCGAGGCCATCCGCGTCCTGCTGTGCGCCTCCATGGCCCGGGGCACGACGCGCCTCACGGGTCACCTGGTGGGCGCTGACACCAGCGCAGCCCGCGCGGTCGTGGCCGCTCTGGGCGCGGACTTGCTGGATGAGGGGCAGGCCTTGCTGCTCAGCGGGCGGCCGCCCCTGGCTGCCCAGCCCGCTGCCCCCTGGCCCCCCTCCCTGCCCCTGGGGGAATCGGGCACCCTGGGGCGCCTGGCCATGGCCCTCTGCGCCCTCTGCGCGCCGGCCGCTGCGCGCACGGAGCTGGTCGCCAGCGGCAGCCTGAGGGGCCGGCCAGCTGGCCCCCTGGGGCGGGCCCTGACCAGCGCTGGAGCCGGGCTGGAGTACGGACCTTCCGGCCAGTGGCCCCGGGCCGTGCGCGCCTGCCCGGCAGCCCCGACGCAGCTCCGCCTGGAAGATCCCATCTCCAGCCAGGAGGTCAGCGCCCTGCTGCTGGCCCTGGCGGCCCTGGGTGGCCCCCGGCGCCTGGAGGTCAGCGGCGAGATCCCCAGCAGCCCCTATGTGGCCCTGACGACGAGCGTCCTGGCGCGCTTCGGCGCGCGCCTGGTTGAGGAGCGCCCCGGCCGCTGGTCAGTGGAGGGCCCGCTGGTTGCGCCTCACCAGACACAACGCCTGGAGGACGATGCCTCCGCCGCCGCGGTACTCCTGGCCGGGGCCTGCCTCGCTGAGCGGGAGCTCATTCTGCCAGGCCTGGGCCCCGACTCCATCCAGGGAGATCGGCGCATCGTGGAGCATCTGACGGCCTTCGGTTGCCGAGCTGGCTTGGCCGACTCCCAGAACTCCGCGCGCCGAGGGCCGGACTCGCCGGGGCGCGGCGCCCGGGCCTGCGGTGCTCCGCTTCGGGGCGCTGATTTGGACCTGAGCGGCGAGCCGGACCTGGCTCCGGTGCTGGCCGCCGTGGCCGCCGCCGCTGCCCTGGGCCTGGCCGCCGCCCCGGCCCCCAGCCTGCTGCGGGGCCTGGGCACCTTGACCATCAAGGAGAGCGATCGCCTGGCGGTGCTGGCCACGGGCCTGCGGTCCCTGGGCCTGGCGATCAGCGCCTCCGGGGACAGCCTGTCCATCGCCCCGGGCCAGCACCAAGGGCCGCTTGAGGCCTGGCGGCGTGGGGCGCGGCCCTTGACCCTCGACCCCCACGGGGATCACCGCATGGCCTTTGCCTTCGCCCTGCTGGGCCTTGTGCACCCGGATCTCACCGTCCGGGACCCGAACTGCGTGGCCAAGTCCTGGCCGGATTTCTGGTATCAGTGGACCGCTTGCTCTGCTCCTGACTATTCAACCAGCCCGTCCTGAGCCGTAATCTGCTGACCCGCCGTGAACGAAAACAACCCCACAAACGACGCTCCCGCCTCCCGCACTCCGCGGACCGCCGACTCGGCGCAGGCAGGCGCGGCGGCCGAGGCGCTCCCGCGCGGCCCCCTGCTCGTCACCGGCGGCGCCGGTTACATCGGCTCCCATACGGTGCGGGCCCTGCGCCGGTTGGGCGTGGAAACGGTGGTGGCCGATGATCTCTCCACGGGGCACGCTGCGGCGGTGGGGGGCGAGTTCGAGCGGGTGGATCTGGGCGACCTGACGGCCCTCGGAGCGCTCTTTGAACGCACGCGGCCAACGGCCGTCGTACACTTCGCAGCGCGCTGCTACGTGGGCGAGTCGGTGACTGATCCGGCTGGCTACTACAAGTCCAATGTGCAGCACACCTGGAACCTGCTGGAAGCCATGCGCGCCGTTGGCTGCCGGGACATTGTCTTTTCAAGCACCTGCGCCACCTACGGCGAGCCCCAGTTCATCCCCCTGACCGAGGACCACCCCCAGGACCCCATCTCGCCCTACGGTCGCACCAAGTTGCACATGGAACACATGCTGGACGACTACGCCCGGGCCTATGGCCTGCGCTTCGCCGCCCTGCGCTACTTCAACGCCGCCGGAGCTGCCTCCGATGGCAGCCTGGGCGAAGTGCACCAGCCGGAGACGCACCTGATTCCCCTGGCCCTGCAGGTGGCCCTCGGTCAACGGGAAGAGCTGCTCATCTTCGGTGATGATTACGACACCCCGGACGGCACCTGCGTCCGCGACTACATCCATGTGGAGGACCTGGCCGACGCCCACCTGCGGGCCCTGGTAAGGCTGCAGGGCGACACCGAACGCATCGTCGTAAACCTCGGCACCGGGGACGGCTACTCCGTCCAGCAGGTGATCGACTCCGCCCGCCGCGCCACCGGGCACGCCATCCCCGCCCGCGTGGTGAAGCGGCGCCCGGGAGATCCGCCGCGGCTCCTGTCCGGTGGCTCGCGGGCTGCGGAGGTCCTCGGCTGGCGTCCCGGACGCTCTGATCTGGACACGATTCTGATAGACGCCTGGAACTTCATGCGCGCGCACCCGCAGGGTTATGCTTCCGCGGACTGAGGGCAAACCCGGCGGGAGCCTGGCGCGAGCCGCCGGCGTCCTGGCCCTGGCCGCGCTCTGCGCCGCTGCGTTTTCCAGCGCGGGGCCCGGCACGGCAGCCCTCGATTCCCCCACTCGGGCCGCCGCCACGATTCGCTCCAAGGACGTGCTCAAGTACTTGGAAGTGCTCACGGCGGTCCCCATGGAAGGCCGCGACTCACCCAGCGCCGGCTTGGAATCCGCCGCGGACTTCATTGCAGACACTTTCCTGGCGGCCGGCCTGGTGCCGGCCCCCGACGCCGGGGAAGCCCTGGAGCGCGGGGCCAGCCCGCCACGCGGCGCGGCGGGCAGCACTGCTGAGCCGGCGCCTGAGGGGGAAGAGGGCGCGCCGACCCCCCGTGAGTTGCTGCGCCGGCCCTTCTCCCTGCCGCACCCGGAGGCCGACTTCGAGGCGACCTTCCTGGCCCTCTACGGCGCCGAGGACGCGTCGGAGCTCGGCACCCTGGGCCCGAACGGCGGCCTAGAGTTCGTGGACGGGCGCGACTTCGTGCCCGTGGCCCATTGTTCCGGCGGTGCGCGCGGCGAGTTGGTTTTCGTTGGCTACGCCATCTCATCCTCGCGGGACAAGTACGACGACCTCAAGGGGCTAAGCCTGCGCGGCAAGGTGGCCCTGATCTTTTCCGGGGAGCCGCGGCATCGCAAGCGCTTCGACGGCGAGTAGGTCACCCAGCACGCTTCCCTGTGGGTCAAGCTGGAGGAGCTCAACAGTCGCGGGGTGGCCGGCGTGCTGGTCATGCGCCGGGCGCCCGAGGGCCAGGATGAGGACGAGGTGCCCATGGCCTTCCGTCACACCTGGGCCGAATGGGTGGGGTCCCCCCGGGAGCGGCGTCCACCGGACCTGCCGCCCACCCTGGAAATTTCACCGGCCTGCGCCAGCGCCCTGCTGGGCCGCAACGCACAGGAGTTGGCCCGACGGCTTGACAAGAATCCGCGCCCCCTGCGCCTGCGCCTGGACAAGCGCTCCGTGGACATGGCGGCCATGACAAGCCAGGCCGACCTGCGCCTGGATAACGTGGTGGCCGTGGTGCCGGGCAAGGACGCCGCTCTGGCCGCCGAGGCCGTGGTCGTCGGCGCCCATTACGATCACCTGGGCGTGGGGCCCCGGGGGCGCGTGGGCGTGGGGGCCGACGACAACGGTTCCGGCACGGCGGCCCTCTTGGAAATGGCCGAGGCCATGGCCCGGGCCGGGCCGCGGCGCAGTGTCTACTTCTGCGCCTTTGCGGCGGAGGAGGACGGCCTGCTGGGTTCCAAGGCCTTCTGCGAAGACCCGCCGCTGCCCCTCTCCTCGGTGGTGGCCATGCTCAACCTGGACATGATCGGCGTGGGGGATGACAGCGAGGTTGTGGTGCTGGGCCTCGATCAGAACCCGGTCCTGAAGCGCTCCCTCGACAAGGCGCGCAAGCTGACCAAGACCGGCGTGCGGCGCGTGACCAGGATCGATGACCAGGGGCTCTTCCGGCGCTCGGACCACTTTTCCTTCCATCAGGCGGGCGTGCCGACGCTGTTCATGTTCGAGGGATATCCCTTGGAGAAGAACCCGGACTATCACACCTGGCGCGACACCTTGGACAAGGTGGACACGGAAAAAGTGGCGCGCACGGCGCGCCTGGCATTCAACTTCACATGGATTCTGGCCAACGCAGACGACCGTCCGCCTCCCCCGCGCGACTAGCCCTGTTGGCCCTGGCCAACGGGTTGGTGCTGCTGGTCCTGGCGCGCCTCCTGTGGCCCGGGGATGCGGCGGGCCGAGCTCCCGAGGCGCAGCCGATGGCAGGCGCTGCGACGGCCGGCGCGGCCCACGACGCGACAGCGGTTACCCACGCCCTGCCGGGGGCCCGTCCGGTAGCCCGGCCCGGTGACCGTCCTGGCGGAGGCCTGTCAAGCCGGGATGCGGCTGCAGAACGGGCCGGCGGCGCGGGCGCCTCCGGCGAGCTGCAGGCCCTGGCTCCCCGCCTGCGGGCCGTCATCGCCGACGCCCTGGCCGAAGCCCGGGCCGCAGCCCGGGCAGCGGCCCGACCGCCGGCTGGGGAGTTCACGGTGGCCCTCTGCGTGCGCCAGCGCGCTGCCGGGGGTGGCGCGCCCCAGACGCTCGCTTTTTCCGCGGACAGGGCCCTGGCGCCGGCCTCGAACATGAAGCTGGTCACCAGCGCCGCCGCCCTGGTTGCCCTGGGCCCGGCCTGGCAGTTCGAGACGCCGGTGGAACTGGGAGGGCCGGTGAGCGCTGGTACATTGCATGGTGATCTGATCCTGCGGGCCGGCGCGGACCCCTTTTACACACGCCCGGCGCCCGCAGCTGACGGAGCTGACCGTGCCAAGCGCGCCAGCGGCGTAAACGGCGCCTGGGCCAGCGCCAGCCAGGAGGGGGCCCTGGCCCCGCACCTGGCGCCTCTTTTGGCGGCCCTCCGGCAGCGCGGGATCCGGCGCATCGCCGGCGACATCGTGCTGGATGAGGGCACCTTCGAGGCTCCCGGACCGGCGCCGGGCTGGCCCGGAGAGGTACAGCATGTGCGCGAGTACTGCGCCCTGGCCGCGGGCTTCAGCGCCAACGGCGGCTGCTTGAACGCCAGCCTGCGTCCCGGCCTGCCGGGGGGGCCGGCCACGGTCAGCGTGCAACCGGCCGCCCACGGCCTGGAGCAGCAGATCGCCGTCACCACCGGAGCCCTGCGCAGCACCCTGCGCGTGGCCGTGGAGGCCCGCGGCGGGCGCGTCCTGGTCAAGGGCAGCCTGCCCGCGGACGTCTCCCTGTGGCAGGCGCGCTGCGCCCATCCGGACCCGGTGGCGCTCTTCGGCGCCGCCCTGTGCGGCTCCCTTGAAGAGGCCGGCATGGCCCTGGGCGGCAGCTGGCGCCGGGGTAGCCCGCCCGAGCGTGGCCCACCGCTCGTGACCCTGACCAGCTCCCTGGCCGCTTGCCTGGTGCCCATCAACACCGACTCAAACAACGCCGTGGCCGAGCAGGTACTCCTGGCCCTGGGCCGGGCGCGGGAAGGCGTGGGCAGCCGCGCGGCGGGGGCCCGGGCCTGCGCCTCCATCCTGGAGCAGCTGGGCGTCAGCGCCGCCGGCTTCATCCAGGCCGACGGTTCGGGGCTCTCGCGCAACAACCGTGTCAGCGCCCGGCAGCTGGTGGCCCTTTTGGACGCGGTCATGGCGCGCGGGGGCACGACGGCGCATGAGTTCCGCGCTTCCCTGGCCCTGGCCGGGCGCACGGGAACCCTGGCCCAGCGCATGGGCAGCGGCCCCGCCGCCGGGCGCGTGCGGGCCAAGACCGGTTGGATAGAAGGGGCCAGCGCCCTCTCCGGCCTGGTGGAAATGGAGGATGGGCGCCGGCGCGTTTTTTCGATCCTGGTCTCCTACCCGCGCATCCAGGGTCTCAATCGGCGCGTCTGGAAACCCATGCAGGACGAAATCTGCGGCATCCTGGCCGGGGAGGAGGAGGGGTGAGCGGACCCGAGCTACCTGCAGCCGACGCCATCCTGGCCCGGGCCGAGGAGCTGGCGCGCGGGGCTGGCGAGTTGTTGGTGGAACGCCAGGGAGATCTCGCCGGGCTGCACGTGCGCTGCAAGTCCTCGGCCAGGGACCTGGTCACCGAGGTAGATCTGGCCAGCGAGCGCCTGTTGGTCGCTGGCCTGCGGGCGGCCTGGCCTGCGCACGCCATCGAGGCCGAGGAGGAAACCTGTGATGCGCGGCCGGCGCCCGACGAGCTGGCTGCGGGCGCCGACGGTCAACTGCGCTGGTTCATCGATCCCCTCGACGGGACCGTCAACTTCGTCCACGGCTTCCAACATTACTGCGTGTCCATGGCCCTCTACCGGGAAACTGGTCAGGGTCCGCCGGAGCCCCTGCTGGCTGTGGTCCACGCCCCGGCCCTGGGCGAGACCTTCAGCGCCCGGCGCGGCGGCGGTTGTTTCCTGAATGGCGAGGCGCTGCGCGTGCGCCCCACGGCTGGCCTGGACGAGGCCGTCCTGGCCACCGGTTTTCCCTACCGGCGCGGTGAACTCGAACACTCAAACCTCGAAAACTTCAGCCGCCTCTTCTACGGCGTGCGGGGCCTGCGACGCATGGGATCCGCGGCCCTGGACCTGGCCAATGTGGCCGCCGGTCGCCTGGATGGCTTCTGGGAGCTGCACCTCTCATCGTTTGATGTGGCCGGGGGGGCGCTCCTGGTGCGCGAGGCCGGGGGCCTGGTGAGCGACGCGGACGGGGGCCAGGATTGGCTGCGCGGGGGACACATCGTGGCGGCGGGAGAGGCCGTGCACGGCGCGCTGCTGCCCCTCATCGAGCACTAGGAGCTGGGCAGCAGGGGTGCCCCAGCAGGCACCTTTCCCGACCGGGGAGGGCCTGATAGTATGGCAGGGCTAGGAGCTGTGCATCTCGGGGCCGCGAACCACTCCCAAGGCCCCGTCCACCCGGGGCTCCTAGGCCGCCCCAGCGGCGCCCCACGGGCCGCGGGGCCCCCTCAACTCCCCCGTTCCCCCCCCGAGTCACCAGGACGCTCACCATCGCCCATGGCGCAGGCCTTCATCAAGATCAACCGGGCCAGCCAGCACAACCTGGCCGGGGTCAGCGTGGATCTGCCGCGCAACCGCCTGGTGGCCATCACGGGGGTTTCCGGTTCTGGCAAGTCTTCCCTGGCCTTTGACACGCTCTACCGGGAGGGCCAGCGGCGCTATCTGGAGACGCTCTCTTCCTATGCGCGCCAGTTCCTGGGGCGCATGGAGAAGCCCGCGGTGGAGTCCATCGAGGGCCTCTCGCCGGCCATTGCCGTGGATCAGAAGAGCCTCTCCCGGGGCAGCCGCTCCACCGTGGGCACGCTTACCGAAGTGGTCGATCACCTGCGTGTGCTCTTCGCCCGGGCCGGCGTGGCGCATTGCCCCAGCTGCGCTCTGCCCCTGGCCGCGCGCACGCCGGAGGCCATCATTCAAGACATCCTGGGCGCCTGCGCCGGCAAGCCCGTGCAGCTCCTGGCCTGCGTCGTGCGCGGCCGCAAGGGACACCACCGGGCAGTCTTCGAGAAGCTACGCCGTCAGGGCTTCGTGCGTGTGCGCGTGGACGGCACCCTGGCGCGCATTGAGGAGGTGGGGGAGCTGGCGCGCTACAAGCTGCACACCATCGAGGTGGTCATCGATCGACTGCGCCCGGACCCGGACGACCCGGCGCGTCTGCGGGAAGCGGTGGCGGGCGCCCTGGAGATGGGCGACGGCGACCTGGTGGTGCTCGACGGTCAAGGAGACGAGGGCGAGACGCGCCATTCCACCCAACGCACGTGCCCGGGCTGCGGTCTGGACACGCCGCCCCTCGAACCGCGCCTGTTTTCGTTTAACTCCCCCCACGGTTGGTGCCCGGAATGCCAGGGGCTGGGGCAGCGCAGTCAAATCTCCGAGGAAGCCCTGGTGCGCGACCCCGCCCTCTCCCTGGAACAGGGCGTGCTCTCTGTCACGCGCGCCTCCGGCGGCGCCCTGCTTTTTCCGAAGGTCAGCTTCGAGTTTCTGACAAGGGTGGGGAGGGACATGGGGTTTGATCTCGAAACCCCCTGGAAGGATCTCGGCGAGGATGCCCGCCGGGTCATCCTGCACGGAGCCGGGGAGCAGCGTTGGGAGGACCTCAGCCAATGGAACGGGAGTCGCTTCCAGGGCTCGGCGCGCTGGCAGCGGCGTTTTCGCGGGGTCATCCCGGCCCTCGAACGGGCCGTGGAGCGGGGCACGCGGCGCAAGTTCGTGGAGCGCTTCCTGGCCCGGGAGACCTGCCGCGCCTGCGACGGGGAACGCCTGTCAGCGGCGGCCCGGGCTGTGCGCCTGGGTGACGTGAGCCTGCCAGGCCTGTGCGCCTTGGCCGTGGAGGACTTGCCCGCGGCCCTGGACGCCCTGGAGCTCAACCGGCGGCAAGCGCGCATCGGGCGCGACCTGCTGAGGGAGATCGGCCGCCGGCTGGAGTTCCTGCTCCAGGTGGGACTCGGCTACCTGACACTTGAGCGGGCCGCCGACACCCTGTCCGGCGGCGAAGCCCAGCGCATTCGCCTGGCGGCCCAGCTGGGAGCCGGGTTGCAGGGCGTTCTCTATGTACTCGACGAACCCAGCGTCGGCCTGCACGCCCGGGACCAGCAGCAGCTGATCGCCGCTCTGCGCCGCCTGCGGGATCTGGGCAATACCGTGGTCGTCGTGGAGCACGACGAGGCCACCCTGCGGGCCGCCGATTACCTGGTGGATGTGGGGCCCGGGGCCGGTCGCCACGGGGGGCAGATCGTGGCCCAGGGAGATCCAGCCCAGGTGGCCGCCGCGGACACACCCACGGGTCGCCTGTTGCGCGGCGAGATCGAGATCCCGGCGCCGGCGGAGCGCCGCGCCGGCGACGGACGCTTCCTGTGCCTGAACGGCGCCAGCGCCTTCAACCTGAAGGAAGTGGATTTGCGTTTGCCCCTGGGGACGCTGACGGCCGTGACCGGTGTCAGCGGTTCGGGCAAGTCGACGCTGGTGGCGAGTACCCTGCGCCTGGCTCTTGAACGCCGGCTGGGGCGCGAGGTCGAGACGCCGGGGCCGTTCAGGGAGCTGCTCGGTGCCGAGCAAATCGATCAACTGGTGGTCATCGACGCAGCTCCCATCGGCCGTACGCCGCGCTCGAATCCGGCCACATACACCAAGGTCTTCGGCCCCCTGCGGGAGCTCTTCGCCGCCCTGCCCGAGTCCCGTGTGCGCGGCTATGGCAAGGGGCGCTTCTCCTTCAACGTGGAGGGCGGCCGTTGCGAGCGCTGCGGCGGCGCCGGCGCGCGCCAGGTGGAGCTGCAGTTTTTGGCGCCGGTTACCGTGCCCTGCGAGGAGTGCGGCGGTCACCGCTTCCAGACCGAAACGCTTGATGTCTGCTATCGCGGCCACAGCATTGCCGATGTCCTGGCCCTGACCGCCGAAGACGCACTGGAGCTCTTCCAGGACCTGCCCAAAATCGCCCACCCGCTGCGGTTGATGGTGGAGATCGGTCTCGGGTACCTGACGCTCGGCCAACCTTCCACGACCCTGTCAGGTGGCGAGGCCCAGCGCATCAAGTTGGTAACGCACCTGCAACGCGCGCCGCGGGGTCATACGCTCTATCTGCTGGACGAACCCACGACGGGCCTGCACGCCCATGATGTGGGGCAGCTCGTGGGGGCCCTGCAACGCCTGGTTGAACTTGGGCATACGGTCTTGGTGGTGGAGCACAACCTGGACCTGGTGCTGGCCGCCGACCATGTGGTGGACCTGGGACCGGAAGGCGGGGCAGCCGGCGGCGAGGTCATCGTGGCGGGCACCCCGGAGCAGGTGCGCGCCTGCAAACGCTCGCACACGGGTCACGCCCTGCGGGCCCTGGCCCGGGCCCAGGGGCCGACCGCGGATACTGCCGGTGATAGCGAGGTCGCTCCGCCGCCGACCATGCTGCGCGTCGTGGGCGCCCGCACGCACAACCTGGATGGTGTCACCGTGGAGATCCCCCTGGGAAGCCTGGCCATCATCACTGGCCCCAGCGGCAGCGGCAAGTCGTCGCTGGCCATGGACACCATTCACACGGAAGGGCGCCGGCGCTTTGTCGAGTCCCTGAACACCTACGCGCGCCAGTTCCTGGGAACGCGGGACAGGCCGCCCGTGGAGCGCATCTCGGGCCTGGGGCCCTCGGTGGCCGTGGAGGCCCGTTCAGGAGGTGCCCACCCGCGTTCGACCGTGGCCACGACCACCGAGATTCACGATCACCTGCGAGTGCTCTGGGCGCGGGCCGGTCGCGCCCGCTGCCCGCAACACCGGAGCCTGCTCCAGCGCGGGGATCCGAGCGCCGTGGCCCGGGCCGTGCTCAAGCACGCCAGGCAGACGAGCTCCGGGCAGGGGGCGGCGGAGGCCCCCCGGGGCTGGGTACTGGCGCCGATCATCGGCCCGGGCCTTCCGGAGTTGGAAGGGGAACTCTCCAAGCGCGTGGACGCCTGGCGCGCGGCGGGCTACGCCCGCCTCCTGGTGGATGGACGCGAGGAGCGCTTGGGGGAGAGCCCTCCGACCTTGCAGGCCACCAGTCGGCTGGATCTCGTCATCGACCGCCTGGTGTTCGCGCCGGCCCAACGGGCGCGCATCGCCGAGGCGGTGCAGGCCGCGGAGGCCGCCGCCGGAGGCCGTATCAGCGTGGTGTTGCGCGGGGGCGAACGCCTGGAGTTCAGCACCCACGGAACCTGTACGGAATGCGGCTTTCGCCTGGAGGACGACCTGGAACCGCGCCACTTCTCCTTCAACACCCATGTGGGTGCCTGCTGCGCCTGCGCGGGCCTGGGAGAACGCTACGAATGCCAGGAGGAACTGCTCCTGCGCGATGCCGGGGGGCTGCTAACGGATACCGCCCTGCACGGCAAGCTCGGCCGCTACCTCGCCAAGGGCAAGGGCTACTACGAGACGCTGCTACGCACGGTGGCCGCCAGCCATCGTTTGGACCTGACGCGTCCCGTGAACCGCTGGACCGAGAAGCAGCGGGATCTCATCTTCCGCGGCCTGGGCGCCCGCCAGCTCTACCGCGGCAGCATGGAGAAGGAAACACGCCACGCCACCGTGCAGGAATCGTTCAGCGCCAGCTGGCCCGGACTCTGCGGCCACGTGAACGCCTGGCACGCCAAGGCCGATGACGCCGGATGGCGCGCCATTCTCGAAGAGGTGATGGAACGGCGCACCTGCTCGGAGTGCTGCGGTGAACGCCTGGCTCCGGCCTCTCGCGCTGTGACCCTGGGGCGCAAGCGCCTGCCTGAGCTGCTGCGCATGTCAGTGGCCCGCGCCAGCGCCTGGGCGGCATCCCTCAAGCTGCCGGTGGCCCGGGCCGCGGCGGTTGAGCCAGTGCTAGAGGAACTCCGCGGACGCCTCAAGTTGCTGGAACGGGTGGGCCTTGAGTACTTGACCCTGGAGCGGGCCACGGCCACGCTTTCCGGCGGTGAAGCGCGCCGCGTGCGCCTGTCCGCCAACCTCGGAGCGCAGCTCGTCGGTGTCTGTTATGTGCTCGACGAGCCCACCGTGGGGCTGCATCCGGCGGACGTGGAGCGCCTCGGCAACACCCTGCAGCTCTTGCGGGATCGGGGCAACACCGTCCTGGTCGTGGAGCACGATCTATCCCTGATGCGACGGGCAGACTGGATCGTCGATTTGGGGCCGGGTGCCGGCCGGGAAGGGGGCCGCCTGGTCTGTGCCGGGCCGCCCGGAGAAGTCAGCCAGCACCCGAGTTCCGGCACGGCCGCAGCCCTGCGCGGTGAGGTGCACCTGCCGACTGCCACCAAGGCCACCGAAAAGATGCAACGCCGGCCATTGCTGCTCAAGGGGGCCACGCTGCACAACCTGCGCGGTGTTGATCTCGAGATACCCTTTGGCGCGCTCACCGGCGTCTGTGGGCCCTCCGGTTCCGGCAAGTCGACGCTGGTGCTGGAAACCCTGGTGCCGGCTCTGGCAGGCGAGGATCCCGCCGGGCGCTGGAAGAGCATGCGAGCCGGGGCCGGAGGCTCAACGCGCGTCGTCGTGGTGGACGCCAGCCCGATTGGACGCTCCCCCCATAGCGTCCCCGCCACGGTCAGCGGCCTGATGACTCCCCTGCGCGAGCTCTATGCGCGCACGCCGGACGCGCGCCGTCTGGGTTTTGAGGCCTCCCATTTCTCATTCAACAGCACCAAGGGACGCTGTCCTGCCTGTGACGGGCGCGGCGCGCTCCTGGTCGAGATGCAGTTTCTGGCGGACCTCTGGCTGACCTGCGACGATTGTTCCGGGCAACGCTATCGCCCGGAGATTCTCGAGGTGCGTTACCGCGGCCGCAGCCTGGCGGAGGTCTTGGAGCTCACCGTCAGCGAGGCCCTGGAGGCCTTCGCGCACCAGCCGCGCCTGGTGGAAATCCTGCGCACCCTGGAACAGGTGGGCCTCGGCTATCTGACCCTGGGGCAATCCTCGACCACGCTCTCGGGCGGTGAGGCCCAACGGGTCAAGCTGGCCGCCGAGCTGCGCCGGGCCAGCGAGGCAAGTGCCAGCTGGGGCGGGGATGTGATCATCCTCGACGAACCCAGCACGGGCCTGGCGGCCGTGGACACGGTTCACCTGGCACGGGTCCTGGTGCGTCTGGCCGGCCGGGGAGCGGCGGTGGTCATCGTTGAACACCAGGCAGAGTTGCTGGGCATGTGCGACAACCTGGTGGAACTCGGGCCCGGCGGCGGCGAGGGCGGTGGGCGCGTTATCGCCCGCGGGACGCCCGCTGAACTGCGGGCCAACAGGAAATCGGTCACCGGCCCCTGGTTACCAGGAGCCTCGGGGCGGCGCGCTAGCGCTACCCGTGGGCGCAGTCGAAAGGTGGGAACTTGACACCGCGCCCGGACAATCCGCTCATCGTCCAGAGCGACCGCACGCTGATGTTGCACACGGTTACCAGTGTGACCGATGCAGCGGGCAAGCCCCTGCGGGATCAGGACGGCCGGCCGCGCATGGCCGAGCACCCGCTCTTCGCCGCCGCCCGGGATGCCCTGGCGGTGTTCGCCGAACTGGAGAAGAGCCCTGACTTCCTGCACACCTACCGGCTCACCTCCATCTCTGTCTGGAATGCCGCGGCCCTGGGCCACACGGCGGAGATGATCGAGGAAGTGCTGGAGGAGTACGCCGCCTTCCCGGTGCCGCCCAACGTCATCGACGAGGTGCGGGCCTGGATCGAGCGCTACGGCTGCCTGCGCATCGAGCGCCGGGGGGAGCGCTTTGAGCTGGTGGCGGACGATCCCGCGCACCTGCGTGACATCCTGGGGTTCGAAGCGCTGCGGCGCATGCTGGAGGTCGAGCCCGCGCGGCCCGGCGACGGGCCCGACGACGGAGTTGGCGACGCTCCGAGGGTCTGGCTCAAGGAGTTCACCCGGGGCTCACTGAAGCAGGCCCTGATCCGCATCGGTTATCCCGTGGACGACCGCGGCGGCTATGTGGAAGGGGACGCGCTGGATATTCGCCTGCGCTCGGAGACCCTGGCGGGCGAACCCTTCGGCTTGCGCGCCTACCAGAGCGCGGCGGCGGATGCCTTTCACGCCGGGGGTAGCGTGCTCGGTGGCAGCGGCCTGGTCGTGCTGCCCTGCGGCGCAGGCAAGACAGTGGTCGGCATGGCGGTCATGGAGCGCGTGGCCTGCAAGACTCTGATCCTGACGACCAACACCGTGGCCGTGCGTCAGTGGCGCGAGGAATTGCTCGACAAGACCTGCCTGACCGCCGACCAGGTGGGGGAGTACACGGGTGACAGCAAGAATATCTGCCCGGTGACGATCACCACCTACCAGATGGTCACCTGGCGAAGAACCAAGGCCTCCGAGTTCGAACACATGGCCATCTTCTCCAGCGAGAACTGGGGGCTGGTGATCTACGATGAGGTGCACCTTTTGCCGGCGCCTGTCTTCCGTGTGACAGCGGACCTGCAAGCGCGCCGCCGCCTGGGTTTGACGGCTACCCTGGTGCGCGAGGACGGCAAGGAGGACGAGGTCTTCTGCCTGATCGGCCCCAAGCGCTTCGACGTGCCCTGGAAGGTGCTCGAACACCAGGGCTTCATCGCCAGCGCCAGTTGCGTGGAGGTGCGCGTACCCATGGCCGATGAACTGCGCGACACCTACGCGTCCGCCGGAGCCCGGGGCAAGTTCCGCGTGGCCTCAGAGAACCCGGCCAAGACCGCCGTCGTCGAACACCTGATCGCCCTGCACCCCGAGGGACGCATCCTGATCATCGGGCAGTACGTGGATCAGCTCCACGAACTCGCGCGTCACCTGAAGGCGCCGCTGATCACGGGTAAGACTCCCAATGCGGAACGGGAGGAGCTATACGAGGCCTTCCGCAGCGGCGCCGAGCGCATCTTGATCGTCTCCAAGGTCGGCAACTTCGCCATCGACCTGCCGGATGCCAACATCGCCATCCAGATCTCCGGCACCTTCGGTTCGCGCCAGGAGGAGGCTCAGCGCCTGGGGCGCATCCTGCGCCCCAAGGCAGACGGCCGCGGTGCCATGTTCTACTCCGTGGTAACTCTCGGATCCCGGGACCAGGAGTTCGCGGAGAAGCGCCAGCTGTTTCTCACCGAGCAGGGCTACGCCTACCGAATAGTTGAAGCCGAAGCCTTGCCTACACCCTGCTGATCCACCACATATATTATCGCCGCCCAGTCCTAGCAGCCGTGACACCGTCCAAGAACAACACCGACAAGGTACCCGCCAGGGAACGCGCGCCAGCAGCGCAGAGCGCCAGCCTGGAGGCCATTCTGGCAGGGTTGCCGGAGGTCGATGTGCCCGAGCTGTACCGTTTCTGGTCCGGCCAACCCGACGGGCGCGTGCCCAGCGAGGGCAGGCGCCTCGCGGAGCTGATCAGCAACACGCTTAGCTCCTCTGCCCTGCTCGAAAAACGCCTGGCCACGCTGGGCAAGCGCCTGGAGCTCTTGCTCGATGCGCACCTGGCCGCCCCGCGCTACGAGCGAGGGCGCGCCGACCTGGTGGCCTCCCGGCCCCTGGCCCACCTGGGCAGCTTCGATCTGGAAGCGGGGCTGGCGGCCCTCGTGCGCCGCGCTCTCCTTGTGCCCAGCCGCCGGCGTACGGTGGATGGCTATGACGACTCGGCCCTCCGCGTGCCGCCGGAGATTGGAGATGCCATCCTGCACATGCGGCGTGCCCAGCGCCGGGGCATCTTTGACATGGTCACCCTGCGCGGGCACCTGGAGGCGCGCTACGAGGACCCCGCGCGGACCGCCAAGGTCTCGCCGGGCCGTGTGCGCCAGATGTACAAGATGTACGCCAATGAAGCCGCCGCCGTGGCGCGCGTCGATCGCCTGCCGGAGGGCCTGCGGCACTTGATCGAGAAGACCACGCTGGAGTTCGGCGGGCTGCTGCCGCGGGCCTTCTTCGATCGCATGGAAACTGAGCTACCCCACTGGAACGGGCGGCGCTGGGGCAAGATCCTGCGCGACTCCCTGGTGGGCACGGTCGAGAACCTTCAGCTGGGGCGCTATGGCATCAAGCACAACGACGAGACGCTGATCGTCTTCAACGAAGTGGCCCTGGGCTGGTTCCGGCGCGTGGCCGTGCCCAGCGATCCGGATAAGCCTTTTGACGAAGCCTCTCTAGGCGTCGACTTGGCCTCGAACCTCTCGCGCTTTCTGGCCTACATCATCGACCACAATGTGCGCTTCACCATCAAGGGGGAGATCTTCAAAACCACCGAGAAGCGCATTCTTCAGGACCTGATCCCAAACCCGGGACGGGAGCTCGACAGGGCCGACGTTTTCTCTTTCATCTACCGCTTTGCCCGGGATCACGGTTTCATCGAAAGCACCGGCGAGCGCACCTTCGCCATGACCCGTGCCGGGCGTGATTGGGAACCGCTGCAGCTCGACGAGAAGCTTCAGGTGCTGCTGGAGCACATCCTGCAGGACCCCGGCCCCGGTGGTAATCCCCTGCACCAACAACACCTCCGACGCATCTTCCTGCGCCTGTTGAAGCGCCTGGAGCCGGGCACCTGGTACGACCTCATGTACCTGCCTTTCCTGGCCCGCAACAACTACATCTGCAACCTCGATGAGCTCGGCCTGGCGGAGGCCTTCGCCGACGGCAGCGCGGGCGGGCGCAGCGGCGCCGAGGATCTGCAGCGCCTGGCCTGGAACCTGGTCAGTTGGGTGCGCCAGCGCCTCTACCTGCTGGGCTTGATAGATCTCGGTTACGATAGCTCACAGCGCCCGGTGGCCATGCGCCTGACGCGCACAGGGGCCCGCATGCTGGGGCTGATCGAAGGCGTCGAACCCACCTCCCTGCTGGGGTCACTGGTGGTTACGGCGGACTTCGAGGTAGTGCTCTTCCCTTCGGGGCAAGGCCTGCCGGGGGCCGAGGGCGGAGATGACGCTGAGCTTGTGCATGATCTCGATCGCTTCTGCGACCGTGAGAAGATCGGACACCTGTTGCATTTTAGGATCAGCGAGAAGACCGTCCAAAGGGGACTGCGCGAGGGTCTGCCGCTGAAGCGCATGCTGGACATTTTGGATGCCAACGCGCGCACGCCCGTGCCCCAGAACGTGATCTACTCGATCCGCGACTGGGCTCAGCACGCTGGCCTGATCCTGTTGGGCCGCAACCTGGTGGCCAAGTCCGAAGACGCGCAGCTCCTCGAACGCTTCCACAAGGACCCGGGCGTGCGCGCCCATGTGGTCAAGCTCAGGAGCCCGACGGAGGTACAGCTCAAAAAGGGCATCACTCCCAAGCGCATGGCCGCCCTGCTGCGCGACCTCGGTTTTCTCGTCGACCTCGAATGAGCGGCCGCCGGCTACCCCCGCCCCTTTTGGCGCTGGTGGGGCCCTGGGACAGGCGTGCCACGCCGCCGGCCCACGAGCTCCTGGCGCGCTGCCGGGCGGCCGTGGACGCCGGCCTGCGAGGTCTGCTGCTGCGGGTTCCTGACTGGGATGACGGCGGCGTCCTGAACCTGTCCCGGCAGCTGCGCGTGCTCCTGGACGAAGGTGCGCCGGGGGATGGCTGGCTGGCCCTGCATGACCGTCCACACCTGCTCGCCGCAGCCGGAGCCGATGCCGTCCACCTGGGCTTCCGCTCCCTGCCGCCGCGAACAGTGCGGCCCCTGGTGGGGGAGCAGGTCGCCATCGGATTCTCCTCCCACGCCGGAGACTTCCCGCGGGCCTGGGCCGGAGCGGACTATTTGTTCCACGGCCCGCCATTTTCGACGCCCTCCAAGCTGGGTCTCCTGGAGCCCACGGGCAGCGCCGCCTGCCGGGCTTTCGCCGGGAGTTGCTCCCTGCCGGTCTGGGCCCTGGGCGGCATCACGCCGACAAACGCCGGAGAGCTACTACCGGACCTGGCCGGCTGTGCGGTCCTCGGCGGCCTGATCGGAAGCCCCACTCCTGCCCGCTCCACGGGGGAATACCTGGCCGCCCTGGCCGCCGCGGGCCTGCCCGCGACGGGCTCCTGATATCCGCTGTCGATCGTGAACCAACGCGCCATCCAGCGGCTCCAACGCAACCTGCGGCGTCTCTCCTGGGCCATCGCCCTGGGAGCTGTGGCCTACCTCGCCTGGCGCTTCGAGACGCTGACGCTGCCGGCCGGGGGCTGCTCACCCCTCTTTCGTTTCCAGGCCGGTCAAACCCTGCTCACGGACCGCCACCCCAGCACACTGGCCATCGGCGATGCGGTGCTCTACCGGGCCTCGGGGCAGGTGCTGCTGGGGAGCATCGAGGAGCTACGCGGCGCGGGTCGGCAACCGATCTCCCCCCTGGCAAGTAACCCCTGGCCGCATTCCCTGTGGCTGGTCACCGATGCACCGGACTGCCCCGGGGCCGATTCTCGCGAGCTGGGGTGGATCCCGGTCGAGGATCTGGCCGCGCGGGTGCTCCTGGTCTGGCCCTGGTGAGCACCTCTACCCGCGCTGCCCGCCTGATCAATGTCCAGGAAGGCCGCGCCCGGCAAGGCTCGGCCGTAAACACGGCCCCTCCCATCGGATAGCCTGGAGCCAATGGCCTGGAACGAAGATCGACTGCACCGCTGGCTGGCCGCCCGTCCGCGGCCGCCGGCGCTGGTGGGCTCCCGGGGACACGACGCGGCGGTGCTGCGGCCCGCTGCGGGGCGTCAAGTTATCTGCGCGGACCAGACCGTGGAGGGCGTCCACTTTCTCGCCGGTACGCCCGCGGCCAGGGTGGCAGCCAAGGCCTGCGGCCGGGCCCTGTCAGATCTGGCCGCCACAGCGGCCAGTCCCGTGGCTCTCTTGCTGACCGTACGCGCCGCTGCCGACGTGGAGGAGAGCTGGCTGAGACGCCTGCTGGGCGCGGTGGCGCGCCGCGGGGCCGCCGCCGGCGCGCCTTTGGTGGGAGGTGATCTGTGCTGCGCACCAGGTCCCCTGGGCCTCTCTGTCACGGCCCTCGGGCGTCTCACCGGGCGCCGGCGTCCGGTGGGCCGCGACCGAGCGCGAGCTGGAGATGTGCTGCTGATCACCGGCCCGGTGGGTGGCAGTTCCCTCGGCCGGCACCTCTTGATCAGGCCGCGCCTGGCGGAGGGCCGCTGGCTGGCCCGGGGCGGCGCCCGGGCCCTGATGGATGTCAGCGACGGCCTGGCGTGGGACCTCTTCCGGCTGGCGCGCAGCTCCGCTGTGGCGGCCCACCTGGAGCAGATCCCCGTTTCCGCCGCCGCCCGCCGCCTGGCACGGAAGACCGGCCGACCCCCGGAGAGCCATGCCCTGCACGACGGCGAGGACCACGAGCTGCTCGCCGCTGTGCCTGGGAAACTTGTGGGGGCTCTGTTGGCAGGAGCGCCGCGCCACTGCCCCGGCCTGCGCGTCATCGGCCGCTGCGGGCCGGGGGCAGGCCTGCGTATCGGGCGTGGAGCCCAAGCCCTTGCCTTTGATCCCGACGGTGGGGAGGGCTGGCGCCATGGGGTCTGAGGACATGGCGCCAGAGCGCCAGTTCGAGAGCTCTTCTCCGGAGGCCACGGAGGCCTTGGGCGAGCAACTCGGGCACCTCTTGCCAGCGGGCAGCGTGGTCACCCTGGACGGGGAACTCGGCAGCGGCAAGACCTGCCTGGTGCGTGGCCTGGCCCGGGGCCTGGGCATTCTCGGCCCCATCTCCAGCCCGAGCTACACGCTGATGGTGGCTCACGGAACGGAGGAAGAGGCGCAGCCGGGCGGGGCGCGCTGTCCCCTTTACCACTATGACGCTTGGATGGAAGGCCGCGAAAAGGCTTTTCTAAGCGCCGGGGGCGCCGAATGGCTGCACGCTGATGGCATCGCCGCCATTGAGTGGGGGGCGCGCCTCGGCCCGCTTGTGCCGGAGGATCACCTCTCGGTGCGCTTGTCCCACCGCTCGCCGCAGGTACGCAGCATCACCGTTTCCGCCCGGGGGGCGCACCTGCTGCGTGTCCTGGGCGATTTGGAGCAGGCAGCGGGCCTGGAAGAGGTCAGGCCCTCCTGATGGAGGCCTTTTCAGTGAACCGCGGGGAGCCGCAGGCGTTGGAGTGTGTGTCTTGAACCAGCGCTGGAACCTGCGGCCAGATCCTCTTGAGGCCCTGCGCGACGGTAATCCGGCGCCCTTCGAGGCCTTCGTGACCGCCGAGGCGGGCTCCTTCCGGGCATTTTACCGGCGCCTGGGAGCCGCTCCGGCGGAGGCGGAGGACCTGACCCAGGAGCTATTCCTCAAGTTGTTTCGCACCAGCCACAGCTACGCCGCCCGCGATCGATTCGCCGCCTACGCCTTTCGCGTGGCGCGCAATGCCTGGATTGACCAGCGGCGCCGCGCCGGTCTCGGCACCCGGGCGGCCGGCCAGGCCGGGGACGGGGCCGGCGATTCCGACGGGGATCCCCTGGAGCGCGCGCGGGCCGACCAGCCCGACGTGGGATGGAACATGGAGCACCGGGAAGAAGCCGCGCTGGTTCGCCAGGCCCTGGCGGAACTGCCAGAGAACCAGCGGCTCGTCTTCGACCTGGGAGTCATTCAGGAGCTCGATTATCCGACCATCGCCGGGATACTTGAGATCCCCGTGGGCACGGTGAAGTCGCGCATGTTCTATGCCGTGCGGCGCCTGCGAGAACTGTGCGGCGGAGACGAACGAGGCTCCGAGGGCGAGCGGGGACAGGCATGAGCTCCCACCGCCATCTGAGCGAGGAGGACCTGCTCGAACTGCTTCTCAATCCAAGGGCGAGCGAGGCGCCCCGGGGCCGCTGTGAATCCTGTGATGAGCGCCGGGCCGAGCTGGGCGCCTTCCTCGACAGTTGCCGCGCGGAACTGCTCCCGCAGACCAGCTGCGCAGATCCCCTTGTGGAACGCATTCTGGCCGCCACCACCGGCCGCGGTGCAACAGCGCCTGGCGAACGCCTCGGCGTGACCGGCGACCTGCGCCTGGTGATCGACTTCGCCCGCCAGCGCCTGCGCCACTCGCGCCTGCTGCGCGTCGCCGCCGCCAGCCTGCTGGCACACCTCATCGCCCTGCCCGTCCTGGCCTGGTATGCCTCACGCCAAGCTGCCCCTCCGGAACCGCGCATTGGCTTTGTCATCCCCGAACCGACGCCCGAGGCCTGGGAAGGACCCGTGGAGCCGACGCGCGAGGTTTCCGTGCCCGCCTCCCTGGAGCCCTCGGGCGAGGCCACGGAAGTGCGCACAGTGCCCGTGAACTTGCCGGTCCAGCCGGGCAGCCGAGCCTCTCTCGAGGTGCGCCTGGGCGAGCTCCTCGCCGCCATTGACGGGGGCGGCTACGGAAACGGGCTCCGGGCATCGGAGGCGAACGCCGCAGTCATCGATCGCATCCTGTGGGGCGAACTGCTCCTCAATCGGCTGTCCTCCAGTCGCTCGAACTCCGGCGCTGGCCCGGGCGCCGGCGGGGAAGGGGCCGCCCATGCGCTGGCTGCTTGGCGGGCACTGGCTAGTGGGCTACCCGTCGCAGCGGATCAACTCGCAGACCTGGACAGGGCCACACGGACTTGCCTGGGCGCGCTCTGGGCACGGGCCGAGGCCCTGGGGGAACTGACCTCCCGGGCCCGCGCCCCGCTGGCCTCCCTGCGCGCGGGCGAGGTGGGGAACGCCGCCCTGTTGCGCTCGACGCTGAAACGCTCTGCGGCCCAAGAGGCCAGCTGGCGCGCCCTCGTATTGCGAGCTGGCGCCGCTGCCGGCGCGCCGCGCTGAGAGCCTGCGGCTCTGTGAGGGGAAACGGACGCCCGGGCGACGGCCGGCACACACCCAGGCGGGACGAGCCGTAGCACCCGGCGACCAGCGGCTATCGGCTGGCGGCTGGGGGTGCGGGGCGGGCCGCAGACCGGCCCCGGTATTCCGAGGTGACCTTCCACCCGGAGTGGTGTTCCCGGGACCGCTTTCCCCTTATCCTTGGCGCCATGTACTCACTCCCCAGCCTGTTCTGCGCCCTCGTTGGGCTGCTCCCCGCGGGCATCCCCGACCCGGGTCCGTGCCCGACAGCCCCGGCGCCTCGGAGCCAGGAGGTGGCCGCAGGTCAGGCACCCGCCACAGCGGGCAGCGAAATGCGACTCTCGCTGGATCTCGCCCGTTCCTTGGCACTCGAAAACAACCTGACCCTGCGCATCCAGGCTCTCGGATCAGATCTGGCCCGACAGAACATGCTCGGCAGCTGGGGCGCCTTCGACTGGATTTTCACCAGCACCGGCGCCTACTCGGAC
>PVBE012955992.1_pt1 | contig 77380 bp, 61 predicted proteins | sample 1631181 | NCBI WGS metagenome assembly PVBE01 (sample SAMN08397723, study PRJNA350692) | Marine metagenome, whole genome shotgun sequencing project. | isolation source: water | place: Pacific Ocean | collected 2012-04
AGAAGAAAGCCAAGAAGAAGTAATGTTGAGCTGCCCACGACAGTACAGCCTCTGTGCTATAAACTTGCACAGGGTTGCCTTGTCGTGCGTCCTTCTGTATAATCGCTAAACGAACCGCGCCGGGCATTTGTGGCGACGGAGACGGGCCCATCATCGGAGGGCATTTCACTTCGGCGACTACCCGAAGCGGCGGAATGCTCAAGGAGCGAACGCTGTGCGAAGAACGGCCTGTTTTGGGATCTTCCTACTGCTGATTCTCACTATCGCCGCCGGCTGCAAGACCACCACGGTTGGAGCCAAGAGCGATGACGACGTGGCCGCGGACGCCGCCAGCAGTGCCTCGAAGGAGCGCGACGAGGCGCTGGCCGCCATGACCGCCGAACAGGCGGAGAAGCTCGCGGCAATCGAGGCGAAGATTGCCGCAATCGCCAACGCCGCCGCGTCGCGCGAGTTTGAGCCGGATTTCATGAACGACATCGGCGTGGCGACAGGGCTCGTGAGCCAGCTCTCAAAGGACGCCCGGGAGAAGCAGGCCAAGAACGCACTTGAGACCGTCCGTCGCCTTCGTGGCGCTATCTCCATTCTTGTCGCCACCTGCCCCGCTCAGCGCATTCAGCAACACCTTGAGCGCGCCGAGTTCAACCTAAATACGGGTGACCTCCCCGCCGCGGGTGACCAAGTCCTCGCGGCCGCGGGAGCGGCCTACAACCCATCCGCCGCTGCAATCGTGCCGGACGTGTTGTCTACGCTCGAGGATGCCTCAATGGCTATCGACGCGGCTGATGTGCTGAAAGCCAGCGGGCTCATCGCGAAAGCCCGCTTGAAGACAACAGAGGACACGTCCGTCAGCAAGCTGCTGGCGGCTGAGTTGACGGTTCTCGAAGCCGAGGAATCGATCCGACGCCAGGCATGGCCGATCCTGATGGCTCAGACCAAGGAGATCATCAACCTCGTAGGCTCAGTCCAGACGGCGGCGACACCAACGATCAAGCCTGAGCCGGAAGAGGCTGAGGAAGACCCCGCCCCCGAGCCCAAACCAGAACCGAAGCCTGAACCCGCCCCGGAACCAGCAGTGGAGACCGAGACCGCTGAGCCCGCCCCTGCAGACACGTCCGAGACCCCGGCGCCGGATGCCGCGGACGAAACCGAAGAGACCCCCGAGTGAACCGGTGAGCCATGGCAGATCAGCCGTTCGTCCACCTGCATGTTCACACTGAGTACAGTCTGCTCGATGGCGCATGCCGCATCAAGGACACCGTGAAACGGGCCAAGGAACTGGGGATGCCCGCCTTGGCCCTGACCGATCATGGCTCGATGTACGGCGCCGTCGATTTCTACAAGGCCTGCAAGAGCGAGGGCATCAAGCCGATCATCGGGTGTGAAGTCTACGTCGCCCGACGCACCATGCACGACCGGGAGGCGGCGAAGGACTCGAAGCCCTTCCACCTCGTGCTGCTGGCTGAGAACCACACGGGCTACCAGAATCTGATGCGCGTGGTCTCCGCGGGGCACTTGGATGGGTTCTACTCCAAGCCGCGAATCGACTACGAACTCCTGCACGAACACCGCGAAGGGCTCATCGGTCTGTCGGCATGCCTCCAGGGCGAGGTGAGCCAGTTCCTGATGAACGACGAGGTCGATGCGGCCGTGCAGAAGACCGGCCAATACCGGGAGTTGTTCGGCCCGGACCGCTTCTACCTCGAGATCATGGACCACGGTCTGGAGGAGGAGCAGCGGGTCAATCCTCAGATCGTCGAACTCGCCCGCCGGACCGACACGCCCCTGGTCGCGACGAACGACGTTCACTACCTCCGCCAGGAAGACAGCTTCGCCCACGACGTGCTGCTGTGCATCCAGACGAACTCCATGCTGCAGGACCAGAAGCGGATGCGCTTTGGCACGGACCAGTTCCACCTGCGGACGTGGGACGAGATGAACGACCTGTTCGGCGAGACGCCCGACGCGCTGACATCCACGCTCGACGTCGCGGAGCGATGTGAACTTGAGCTGGAACTTGGCCTGCTTCGGCTCCCGGACTTCGCCGTGCCCGAGGGGCACACGATCCAGACGTACCTCCGGCATTCGTGCGAGATTAACATCGTGCGCAAGTACGGCTCGATGCGCGCAGACGTCGTCGAGCGACTCAACTATGAACTCGATATCATCGAGCAGTGCAGCTACACCGGGTACTTCCTGATCGTCGCCGACTTCATCCGAGAATCGCGCGAGCGTGGGATTCTGGTCGGTCCTGGACGTGGCTCGGCGACGGGGAGCATCGTCTGCTACCTCTGCGGAATCACGGAGGTCGACCCGATTGCCCATGGGCTGATCTTTGAGCGGATGCTCAACCCGGAACGGTCGAGCCCGCCTGATATCGACCTCGACTTCCCGGACTATCGACGCGAGGAGATCATCGAGTACGTTCGCGGGAAATACGGGGCAGACCGCGTAGCCCAGGTCATCACCTTCGCCACCCTTGGCGCGCGCGCTGCTATCCGCGACGGCGGCCGCGTGATGGGCCTGGATCAGGACATGATCGACCGAGTCGCGAAGGCGATCCCATTCGGCTCCAGCATCCCCGAGGCGCTTGGCGAAGTGAAGGACGAGCCGGCGGCGCCGGAATTCACCGAGGTGCTGCAAGGCGACCCGGAGGCGGAGAAGCTCGTCGACATTGCGAGAAGCATCGAAGGCCTCACGCGCCACGTCGGCGTCCACGCGGCGGCTGTCGTTATCTCGACCGACCCCCTGACGACATTCACGCCGATCCAGCGAGGCGGCGACGACACGACCACGCAGTACTCGATGAAGCCCGTCGAGGATGTGGGCCTGGTCAAGATGGACTTCCTCGGCCTGGCGACGCTGAGCATCATTGAGAAATGCCTGAGGCAGGTCAAGGAGAACCACAACGTCGAGATCGATCTCCACGGCCTCGGCGTGGAGGATGAAGCGACGTACGACCTTCTGTGCGAAGGCGATACGGCCGCCATCTTTCAGCTTGAGAGCGAGGGGATGCGCCGACTACTCCGGGACTTCCAGCCCCGCGACTTCGGCCACCTGACATCGCTCCTGGCGCTCTACCGCCCTGGTCCGATGAGTTCAGCGGACATCTACTGCGCTCGCCGACACGGACAGGCTCCGGTGGAGTACCTGCATCCGGATCTCGAGCCCGTGCTGTCGGAGACCTTCGGCGTCATCCTGTACCAGGAACAGGTGATGCGAACGGCGACCGACCTCGCCGGGTTCTCCATGCCGCAGGCCGAGATCATCATGCGGGCCATGGCCAAGAAACAGGCCGACAAGATGGCCGAGATGAAGCCGGCCTTCATCCAGGGCTGCATCGACCACGGCATGGAGCCGCATACCGCGGAAGAGCTGTTCGCCCGGATGGAGACATTCTCGCGGTATGGCTTCAACAAATCTCACAGCGCCGGCTACGCGCTGGTCTCGTTTTGGACCGCATACCTGAAGGCCCACTACCGAGCGGAGTTCCTGGCGTCGCAGCTGTCAACCATCATGGACGACAGCGCCGAGGTTGCCAAGTACATCACCGAGTGCCGGAAGTCGGACGTTGACGTGCTCCCGCCGGACGTGAATCGCTCTGATGTTGAATTCACGGTCAATGACGGCTCGGTCATCTGGGGCATGACAGCCATCAAGAACTTCGGTCAGAAAACGGCCGAGGCAATCGCGGGCGAGCGCGAAGAGAACGGCCCGTACACGGGAATCTGGGAGTTCTGCAGGCGGGTGCCGTATGGAGCAGCCCCGAAGTCGACGCTGGAGACGCTTGCGAAGGCTGGGGCGTTCGACTCATTCGGCGACCGGGCCGCCGTGCTTGAGGTCATTCCCGGCGCGTTCGGCGCCGGGCAGAAGTACCAGCAAGACATGGCAGTCGGGCAAGGGTCGCTGTTTGACGTGGGCGGAGGCGAGGGGTCCACGCTGCCCGAGGAAATGACTGAGAGGCTGCCCGACGTTCCCCCCCTTCCCGAGGGCGAATTGCAGGCGATGGAGCGGGAGCTGCTGGGCCTGTATGTCACCAACCACCCGATGCTCAAACGCGCGGAAGAGATGGAACACGTCACCACCGCGCGCATCGAAGAACTCGGCGACTTCCCGGACGGCCAAGACCTGGTCGTCGGCGGGATGATCGGCGAACTCAAGCCCTACAATACGAAGGCCGGCGACCCCATGATGTTCATGCAGCTTGAGGGTCTCGCCGAGGGAATGAGCATCACCGTCTTCCCACGAGTATATGCGGACTGTCGCGACGTGCTCGTGCCCGACGCGCTCGTGGTCGTGCAAGGGAAGCTAGAGCGGCAGGAACGCATCACCGGCGGCGGGCAGTCGATCACCGAGATCAAGATGCTGGCCAGCAAGATCACGCCGCTCGACCAGGCGCGCAAGCCGTCGAAGAAGCGGCGTGATTCAGTCGAGCAAGGACGCGAGCAGCTTGCCCGGCAGAAGGCTGAGCAAGAGTGCGTGAGAATCCGCGTCGCCCCCGACAAGTGTGGAGCGACTGATTTCCGCGACTCGCTGATGAAGCTGCGGAACATCCTCTCGGAGCACCAGGGGCGCACGCCGGTGATCCTGAACATCTGCGAACCTAACGGACCGTGCGACGTAGTACTACCTGAACCGTTCAAGGTTGAGTACTCCCACGTGCTGGCGGAGAAGATCAACAAGCTGCTCGGAGACGGCTGCGTGCACGCGGCGCAGTGACAACGGGAGATGGTTAGATGGGTAGATGCGTTGAGATGGAGCGCGAGACGAAAGAGACTCAGATCGTGGTGCGGCTGGAGATCGACGGCAACGGCGACTCGGACATCGACACCGGTGTCGGATTCTTCGATCACATGCTGACGCACATCGCCAAACACGGGATGTTGACCATCACCGTGAAGGCCACGGGCGACACGCATATCGACGATCATCACACCGTCGAGGATGTCGGCATCGTCCTCGGTCAGGCCTTCGCGCAAGCTATCGGCGACAAGGCGGGAATGGTCCGATTTGGCTCGGCGATGTGCCCGCTGGACGAGGCGCTCGTGACGGTTGCGTTGGACTTCTCGGGCCGAGCGCACCTGGAATACGCGCTCAGGCTCCCGACCGAGCGCGTCGGAACATTCGACACGGAACTCGCGCACGAGTTCTTCCGAGCCTTCGTGTCAAACTCAATGATCTCGCTCCACCTGATGCAGCAATCGGGTGAGAACTCGCACCACATTCTTGAATCGGCATTCAAATCGTTTGGACGAGCGCTCGACGCCGCGACGCAGATTGACCCGCGGCTGTCAGGGGTGCCGTCCACGAAGGGCACCCTCTGATGATCGCGCTTGTCGACTATGAGTTGGGCAATCTCGGGAGCGTTGACAAGGCGCTCAGGCGCGTCGGCTGCGACGCCCAGATGACGCAGGATCCTGCTGTGATCGAGAGCGCGGAGGCGATCGTTGTGCCCGGCGTCGGCGCGTTCGGCGACTGCATGAGCAACATCGACCGTCTGGGCCTGCGCGAGCCGCTCGTGAACGCGGTCGAGTCTGGCAAGCCATATCTAGGCATATGCCTGGGGCTGCAACTTCTGTTCGAGACCAGCGAGGAGGCCCCCGGCGTGAAGGGACTTGGCGTCCTGAAGGGCAGCGTGAGGCTCTTCACTCACGACCTGAAGATCCCCCAGATCGGCTGGAACGAGATCAGTATCAACGACCCGCGTCCTCCCCACCTCGAGGGCGTCGAGCAAGGGTCGCACGTGTACTTCGTTCACTCGTACCACGTCGTTCCGGATGACGAGAGCATCATCGCAACGACGACGGACTACGGATACGAATTCTGCTCGGCGGTGTCATCCGGGGCGCTGTTTGCGTCGCAGTTTCACCCGGAAAAGTCGCAGCACATTGGCCTGCATGTTCTCGACAACTTCCGCCGCATGGTCGAGGCGGGAGCGGGCTCGTGATCGTCATTCCCGCGATCGACATGGCGGACGGCAAGGCCGTCCGGGTTATCCAGGGCGATCTGAAGCAGAGGACTGTCTACTACGACAACCCGGCGGACGCGGCGCGACTCTGGGGCGACGGCGGGGCTGAGATCATCCACGTCGTCGATCTCGACGGCGCGGTGTCGGGCCGACGGGCAAACGCCCCCGGCCTTGAGGCGATTTGCGCGGCGACGGACATTCCAGTCGAGGTCGGCGGAGGCATCCGCACGGTTGCGGATGTGAAAACAGTCCTTGAGTGCGGCGCGCGGTGGGCGATCCTCGGCACGACGGCGTTGCGGGATCCCGAGGCCTTGAGAGAGGCCGTCGCAACCTACGGCGAACAAATCATTGTTGGCGTCGATGCGCGCGATGGTATGGTTGCGGTTGAGGGTTGGACCGAGACCTCTGACATCGCTGCGCTCGACCTGGCGCGCGAGATGAAGACATTGGGCGTCGGGCGGCTGATCGTCACCGACATCGCGACTGACGGCGTCCTGCAAGGGCCCAACCTCGACGCGATGCGCGACATGGGCGAGGCGGTCGGGTGTGACGTGACCGCTTCGGGCGGGATCTCATCACTCGACGACATCCGGGCGCTGGCCAAGCTCGAGCCGATCGGCATCACGAGCTGCATCACGGGCAAGGCCCTTTACGAGAATAAGTTCACGCTTCCCGAGGCGATTGCCGCCGGGCGAGGCGAATAAGGATCGTGGCATGCTAACGAAGCGGATTATCCCGTGTCTTGATGTAACCGACGGACGCGTTGTGAAGGGCGTCAAGTACATCGACCACGTCGACGCCGGCGATCCCGTCGAGCAGGCGGCCTGGTACGATGCTGAGATGGCCGACGAGCTGGTCTTCCTGGACATCACGGCGTCGAAAGACCACCGCGCGATCATGCTCGACATCGTGCGCCGGACGGCGGAGGCGATCTTCATCCCGTTCACGGTTGGCGGAGGCATCCGAACGGTGGAGGATATCCGGGAGATAACCCTGGCCGGTGCGGACAAGTGCAGCATCATGACCGCCTCGATCCTGACGCCGGATGTGGTCAACGCCGGCGCGGAGAGTTTCGGCAGCCAGTGCGTCGTGGTGGCCGTCGATGCCCAGCGCGTGCCGAGGGAGGGCCGGGACGACTCGAATCTCGGGCCAGCGGCGGATGAGGACATCAAGTGGAAGGTCTACACCCACGGCGGCAGCCGGCCGACTGAGGTCGACGTGCTCGAATGGGTGGTGGAGGCGGAGCAACGCGGAGCGGGGGAGCTGCTCGTGACGAGCATGGATGCGGACGGCACGAAGGCCGGCTATGACGTCGAGCTTCTGGCGCGGATCGCTGACCTCGTGACGATTCCCGTCATCGCTTCGGGCGGCGCGGGGACGGTCGACCACATGGCCGAGGCCCTGCAATACGGCCGGGCGGATGCGGTGCTGGCGGCGAGCATTTTCCACTTCCGCGAAACATCGATCGGCGCGGTCAAAGAGGGGCTGAAGGCGCGAGGGATCCCGGTTAGGTTGTAGGCGAATCACGGCGGACACGAACGTCCGCTACACGAGACAGCTATTGGAGGAAGAGATGTCGTTCATCGAGGAAGTGAAGTTCGACGATAAGGGCCTCGTGACCGTGATAACGGTCGATGCCGAGAACGGTCAGCCGCTGATGGTCGCGTACATGAACCGAGAGGCGCTGGAGCAGACGATCGAGACGGGCCACGCCACCTATTGGTCGCGCTCGCGCCAGCAGTATTGGATCAAGGGAGCTACCTCAGGCAACGTGCAGAAGGTCGTGTCGCTGCGGCGCGACTGCGATGGCGATGCCATTCTGATGGCTGTAGAGCAGAATGGATCGGCGTGCCACGAAGGCTACCGATCATGTTTTAGCCGCAAGCTTAAAGGCGATCAGTGGGTCGTTACCGAAGAACAGTTGTGTGATCCGTATTGATGGGGCGCGGTGCGACGTAGCGAGTGAGGCGCGGGCGCTCGGGGGGATGTTAGAGGGTGAGGGACTCGCAAGGGTTCCTTTCACGGTGGAAGGCGACCATGACGTTCAGAATCCGTCTCGAACGAGAAGGCCGGTGATGCGCCCCATGCGAGCACGCTTGGCTGCATCGGTTTTGGCAGCGCTTCTTCTGGGCAGCGCCCTCGTCGCCCAGGACGCCACGACCAACCGACAGGCGCTCAGGCAGCACATTGAGGACGGCCGACGGTTGATGCGCGCCGGCGACTATCATGGCGCCATCAGCCAGTTCCGCCACGCGGTCCGCATCGACGCGCGCGCGTCCAACGTGCATGACCACCTCGGCTGGTGCTACCTCCGAACGTCACAGCTCCGGTACGCGACGGACGCGTTCACGGCCGCGCTGACCGTATCGCCAAGCCAGCTCAGTTCGCGCAAGGGGCTTGGACTCGCACATTACCGACGGGGGCAGTACGCGGAGAGCGTCCAGGCCCTCAAACCGGCGATGCGCGACCTCGGCTACGATCCCAGCGTCCAGCTCATCTATGGAAGATCACTTCTGTACGGGGGAAACGCCGCGGCGGCCCTCCCCCATCTCCGGTCGGCGGAAGTGCCCGGGCGTCCCGATCCGGCGCTGATTCTGTCAATCGCCAACACCTACCAGCAGCTCGGCGACGCCAAGAACGCAGAGGCACACTACGAGCGCGTGTTGGCGCTGGACCCGAAGCACGGGGCAGCGCAGAAGGGGCTGCTCCAGGCGTACAAGATATCCAAGCGCTACTCAGACATGCGGTACCTGCTTAAGCAACTGATCGCCGAGGCGCCCAACGACCCCGTGCTACTGCGCGAGTTGGCGACGGTCGACAAGGCACTGGGGTTGCATCAAGAGGCGCTGGCAATCTACGAGCGGCTCTCGCGACTCGTGGAGGGCCCTCAGGCGCTTGACCTGCACGTGAACCTCGCGCAGACGTACATGGAATCGGGGCAGGCCAGCCTCGCGCGAGCGCACTACGAGACGGCGATCGCCCAGCGACCGAATTCCGCGGCGCTGCGAGGTGGGCTGGCGGAGTGTCTCCAAGCCCTGGGGGCGCGCGAGGAAGCATGCGTGCAGTATGGCCACGCGTGCACGTTGGAGCCGCATGTGGCACAATGGCAGTTTGCCAGAGGGAAGCTGCTGATGGAGCTTGGGCGCCCCGTCGATGCGTTGGGCGCATACCAGGCCGGCTTGGCGCTCGACCCCGAGAACGAGATTGGGTTGACGGCCGTCGCGGACCTGGCCAGAGAGCTCAAACGGCCTGCGCTCGCGCTCGAATCGCTGGTGGCCCTGGCGGCGGCGCGGCCGGGAAACATCCAGATCCGCCTGGCGCTGAGTGACGTGTACCGAGAGCTTGGCGACGTGCGAGCGGCCAACGTCCAGGCGTGGGAAGTGCTCCGCGCTGATCCTGACAGCATCGAGGCCCGGCGACGCCTGGCCCTGGCGGCGGAAAACCTGGGAGACTTCGAGGGCGCGATCGGCCACCTGAAGGCCATCCGCGTCATCGACGCCACCAACACCTACTACCTCTCGCCCATGGGCCGCCTGTTGGCGGCGCAGGGGCACCTCGCCGAGGCGATCCGCGAGTATGAGTTGCTCCTGGAGCGCGATCCAGAGAGTCTGCTGATCCAATTCGACCTGGCGACGCTCTACATCAAAGCCCGCGACACGAAACGCGCGCAGCCGCTTCTACTGGCCTATCTCTCAGAGCGGCCTCAGGCGGTGTGGGCGCTCGACCAACTGGCGCGATGTGCCGAGCTGGAGGGCGACTTCGAGCAGGCGCTTGAGCTGCGCCGGAAGGTCGCGTTGCTCAGCCCGGACGACCGAGGCGCGCTCGATAGGCTCGTGAAGCTCTACGAGCGCCAAGGGCAGGCGCACCTGGCGACAGACTACCTCGTCACCCTAATGAGCGTGCCGCATCCTCCGCCCACCGCCGTCCGCGTTTTCGTCCACACGTACCGGCGCCACTCCGGCGCGAGGGCGGCGCTCGAGCAGATCAGAGGGCTCGCCGACATATTCCGCCATCGCCCCGTGTTCCAACAAGTGGCCGCTGAGACGTGCGCCCAGGAGCGTCTGTCAGATGAGGCGATCGTGCGGTACGCGCACTACCTGCACTACCAACCTGACGACTACGGAGCCGTGTCGCAGCTCATTGCCCTCAGCCGCGAGGCAGGCGATATGGACCGCTGCCGGCCTCTGCTGACGCGCTACGTGGAGCGGAACCCAGGCAACGGCCCGGCTCTGATCGCGCTCACGCGGATCTCGCTTGAGGTCGGCAAGCCGATGGACGCGTACGCCGCCGTATGCACCGCGCTTGAGGCCGACTCCGGTGGGGCCACGTGTCACAGATTGCTGGCGGAGGTGCTCGCGAGGCTGTACGGCACGAGCAAGGCAGTCGAAGTGATGGCGACCAGAGCGGAAGCGAGCTACGAGCCTGGCCCGCGCATCGGGCTGGCGTACGCGCACGTGCTGAACGGGGCCCCAGGTGAGGCCACCGCCGTGCTGACGGCCGCTGCGGAGAGCGAGATGACGGCCGCGGACGCGGCCTACGTGAGCGGCCTGGCCAAGAACGGGCTCGGGCTGCACAAGGGCGCCGTCGCGGACCTGGCCCGAGCGGCCGCGGGGATTGACGCGCCACCGGATTTCCGCATTGCGCTGGCGCGCGCTATCGATCTCCGGACAGCCGGAATCGGCGCTATGGGAGTACGCGCAACTACTCGGCGACCCGGCGTCGGAGGGTAAGGGCATCAGCGGGATCCGGACCCTCCTGACAGCGAAGACCGTCTCGCCTCGCATCGCCGCGGAAGCCCTCCGAGGGGCGGGCATCGACCGAGGTCCAAGCCGCGCGGTGATCCGCCTGCTGACCAATACTGTGCTGGCGCAGGCGCCGGCGGAAGCCACGGCCGCGCTGCGAGACATTGCGGAGGTCAATCGGGGTAGCGAGTTGGCGTGGTCGTCCCTCGCGCGAGCATACCAGAGCACCGACCAGCCCGACGCCGAAGCGCGGGCATTGGCGAACATCATCGACATGCGGCCAGCGAACACCTCGTACCACCTGCGGATGGCTCGAGCCCACGAGCGCGCGGAGTCGCCCTCTCGGGCGGCAGACGCCTACGCCATGGCCCTCGCGTTTGACCCGCAGAACACCGAGGCCGCGAGCGCCCTCGACCGCATACTGACCGCCGAGAGGCAGCCGCTGCGCACCCCAGGCGGCATCCCCATCCCGCCGCCACTGACACCGGCGCCGTCGTCATCACCATTCCTGGCGTCCGGGCCGAGAGGCTAGCCCAGGCTGGCGCAGTTCCCCCCACCGACGGAGCATCAGGTTCGCCGAATACTGGCGATCATCTGCCGGAAGAGAGCGCCGGAGAGAAGCTGGTCAGTGAGCGTGCTGCGCCCGGGCTTGAAGTGCGACATGACTGTCCCGGCGTACGGCGCGTAGCTCTCCCGGAGACTGGCGTAGAAGCCATTGCCGCGGACCTCGTCGAGCGTGATTGAGTAGTAGCTGAACACCTCTTCGTTCACCATCCGATAACCCGCCCCGGCGGCTGCCCAGGCAAACGGCGCGGACTTGACTGCGGCGCCGGAGACGGTGCGGGCGGCGCGCATTCCCATCAGCGCCGACACGTCAAACAGCGACACGCCCTCGCGCTCCGCGATCTCGCGCATGGGGTCCAGGAGTTCGTCGGCTTCCTTGGCAAACGCAGCCGCGTCTTGAGCGGCGCCGGCCAGTTCGGCGCGCGCCTCGAGGGCCATTTCCTTCAGAGCAGCGATCTCGGTCGGAGGGAGATCAATCGCCAGAGCCCCAGCCGCGGACAGCTTCTCCAGTCGGGCCAACAGCGCTGCAACGGACTCTATTGTGTCTTCGGTGTCCGCATCCTCCAGCACGCCCTTGGACTTGAGTTCCTCGACGAGTAGGTCGAGGTAGGTGCGCGCGCCAAACGCCGCGTCGCCGGCGATCGCCAAAATCCAGAGCGGCGAGGCGTGCAAGGTCATCAATCCGGCGACCTCGACGAAATTGCCGACGATCTTTCGGAGGAAGAAGCCTTCCTCTTCATTGTCAGCCTCGTACGCTCCCTCAACCTGGCCCACATCCTCGACGATGAACCGTAGCGCCCGTTCCAGGAAGATGGAATACAGCGTTGTGCGCTTGACCATGCCCGGCAACGCGAAGTCGGCCGTCTCCTTGACCGCGCCACCCACGCCCGCGGCAAGCGAGCGCACGAGACGCTCGGGCAGGCTGACGCCGTACGCCGCCGTCGTCCAGACGCCCTGAAGCGCCCGGGCCGCGAAGCCTCGTAGCCGCCCGGCGCGTGGACCGAGTGGGATGCACGACGTGGTCGATGAGTGGGTCGCGGAGAAGCCGATGAACGAAGGAGTCAGCGGCGGGCCTGTCACGGCGGAATGATCCGGAGCGACAGCGTGTTGTGGTTTTCGACGGGGTGGCATGTGCGGACCGTTCGTCCCATGGCCTCACCCCGCCTTCCAGGTCACCGGCGAGTATTCCAGAACCGGAAGGTCAATATCGGTTGCGCGGCGAAGAAACACAGTGTGACTCAGGTCGCACTCCGCGCGACGACCAACACACGGCATAGCGGACGACGCGTCCGGCCATTCTCTTTCGGACAGCCGCAGTCGTTCGAAACCAAAAGGAGGGATAGGTTTGAAGAAGCAGATCTCACCGGCAGTCGCGGTGGTGGCCATCATCGTTGTGATAGCAGTCATTGTTGGCATTGGCTTCCTCTTCGCCGGCCGCAACAACGCCGACGATGTGGATCCTGAGTCGGGCGTCGGCAGCACGGACGACACGATGGCGGCGGAGCAGGCCATCATTGACCAAGGGATGGAACCGGGCGTGGACGATACTGGTGTGGACGCCGAGGCAGAGACGATGGAGGGTGGACAGATGTAACGGAGAGTGTCGCAGCGATCCTTCGGGAGCAATCGCCACAACGCCCCGGCGGAGCGAGCCCTACTCGTACCCCATCACACTGGAGGAGGACCAGGCAATGAGGCGCAGCGGCTTTACCCTGATCGAGTTGCTGGTAGTGATTGCTATCATCGCCATTTTGGCGGCGATCCTGTTCCCCGTATTTGCCAGGGCGCGTGAGAAGGCCCGGCAGACTTCGTGCTTGAGTAACACGAAGCAGCTCGGAATCGCCCAGTTGATGTATGCCCAAGACTACGATGAACGCCTGACCGGTCGCGTGATGTGGACGAAGAAGATCCAGCCATACGTCAAGAACTGGCAGCTCTACGGCTGTCCCGCGTGGGGTGATGCAGTCATCGTCACCGGCGCCACGGGCTACTGCCAGCGCGTGTATGGCCAGTTCCCGAACGAGCAGCCCATTCGCGGCGCGTACCGCGTGCACTGCAGCGCTACCGGCTCGACGACGGGCCGGCTGCTGGGCGACCTGCAGTACCCGGCGACCACGACATGGATGGCAGATGCGGACAACTCCCGCAGCGTCACCTACGCGGGGCACTGCACCGACCACTCTAACCCGCTGGCAAGCTGCGCAAACGGCCCGCAGGCAAGCCTCAGGCACAACGACGGCTCGAACGCGAGCTTCCTCGACGGGCACTCTAAGTGGGCTAAGGTGCCGGCGGACAAGAAGGTCTTTCTGGTCCAGCCGTGGAGAGACTGGCTCCGGCTCGATAGGTAGGCTGACACGCCGGAGCATTTGCAGAAGAGTAAACCGACGAGCCCCGAGGACGCGCTTCCCGGGGCTCGTCGCACGTCCCCCCAGGCGCGTCCCAGCCAGATACGTCTTTTGGATACCCAAATACGCATTTCCACACGCGATACGCCCCCGCGGAATCGACCTTGACTCGTGGCAGGAATCTCTGGCACCATGGCGAAGAGAGTTCACAGATGGGCACAGAATCCCAGCGAGAAGGAGGAGTTCGCTTGAAGAAGCAAATCTCTCCGACGACGGCGGTCGTCGTCATACTGGTGGTTGTAGTCGTGGCCGGAGCGCTTGGGTACTTCCTGCTCTCCAAGGGCGGCACGGTTGGCCCTGACGATGATGATGAGAATATGGGCATCGAGCCGGAGGAGGGCGCTGAGTTCGAGGGCGAGGACGGCGGCTCGGACACGATGGACTCAGCGGCGGGAGAGCCAGCTGAAATGGGAGCCGAAGGCTAGATCCGCAGGCTACTGCCTCTCAGCGCTGCGCGTAGCCCGTTTTGATCTGACACGAGCGTGTTGATTGACGACCTCGCGGTGACCAAAGCGCACCGCCCGCAATCCGTCCGATACCACAAAGGAGGCTGAGACATAGTGCGAAGATCCGGATTCACACTGATTGAACTGCTGGTTGTCATCGCCATCATCGCCATTCTGGCGGCGATCCTATTCCCGGTATTTGCCAAGGCGCGCGAGAAGGCTCGGCAGGCAAGTTGCACGAGCAACGTCAAACAGATCGCGCTCGGCATGCTAATGTATGCCCAAGACTACGACGAGAAGTTCGGTTACTGCTGCACCTATCGGCCCCGATCGGCCAACCAGGGGCTCAACCTGAGGCCGCATTGGCGCCCGAGCAGTAACAACAGCAGTGACATTCGCTACAACGGTCTCGCGATGCCGTACATCAAGAACCGTCAGATCTACGTCTGCCCATCATACGGCGACATCAACAGCTACTCAGCACCACGGCATCTGCTCCAGAGCAATGGCGGCTGCGATGGCCGCATGTTGGCGCATATCCCGTACCCGTCCGAGTACGTGTTGCTCGGCGATGGCGCGGGGACGCGGGGAATGTGCGGGACGAACCGCTCAAGCAACTGTCAGGGACGGTTTGGCAAGCACGACGACCGCTACGTCTCCCGGAAAAGTCGCTTCTACCGCCACAACGGCGGGGCGAACCTCGCCTACGTCGATGGCCACGCCAAATGGTTCAAGACGCCCGGAGACCCGGAGGTCGCGAACACCGGCTCGCTGGACCAGACGCAGTGCCGCAGGATGTTCCGTCAGCTGTAGAGACCGACCGGCGGCGGACCATATAGCTGGACTTGCTGAATGAGATTAGCAGGCTTACTTGTTGCGCATCAGGGGAGCGCACGCGCTGCGCTCCCCTGCCTTAGCCCCCTCTGACGGACGGATATATTGACGCGCGCGATCGCAGGCCGTCTCGTTGCGGGGGCCCCATTGGGAGGGACTCACGTGAAGAAGAGCATATCACCAGCCGTTGCCGTCGTCATCATCCTCATCACCGTGATCGTCGTAGCGGCGCTCGGATACTTCGTCCTCGGCAAGGGCGGCGCCGGCGGCTCCAGCCCCGGCGGCGAAGAGCCGGACGTCCTGGACGAAGGCGGAACACCCCAGGCTGATGGCTCGGGTACGGGCGCCGAAGACGCCATGGGCGCCGGAGAAATGGGAGCTCCCCAGTAAGGCAGGTTGCGGTAGCCACGCGCGCCCGGTTTGCAGTCTCACATCCCGGAGCCCCGCTCGCGCTCGGTTGCGGGCGTCGGGGCATCCCAGCACTGAAGGAGAGCAGAAGATGAGACGGACTGGATTTACATTGATCGAATTGCTGGTTGTCATCGCCATCATCGCCATTCTGGCGGCGATCCTCTTTCCCGTGTTCGCTAAGGCCCGCGAGAAGGCTCGGCAGGCGTCGTGCCAGTCGAACCTGAAGCAGATGGGCCTGGGCATGATCATGTATGCCAGCGACTACGACACGCGCTATCCTCGATACTCGCCCGGGCCGCAACACTGGAACGTGCAGATCTACCCGTACATCAAGAATATGGCGATGTACCGCTGCCCGAATTCCACACGCAACCCGGAAGTGCTCAATGGCACCGCGCGCAACTTCGTGCCCGGCCTCAATGACATGGGGTGCCGAGTTCACTCCGACTACGCCTTCAACTACGGTGGCGGCGCCTACAGCACGCCGACATGGCCCGCGCCGCAGAACTGCATCGAGACCGATGTGCAAGCCCCAGCGGAGACATTCTGGGTGCTTGAGGGTTCGTGCAACCGCATCGGCCCGTATCCTCGTCAGGCCGACGGTTCGTGGATCGGCCCGGCCGGCGCGGCGCCCAACGCCGTGTCGCGACAGTACCGCATCCACAATGACGGACAGAACATCGTCTACTGCGATGGGCATGTCAAGTGGATTTCCATCGCGCAGCTGTGCAGCCTGAACCCCTTCAACGGCACGGGCGGCGGGTGGACCACCACGCCCAATGACTGAACGAGAATCTGCCGCCAGATGTGCGGAACCCCTCGCCTACTTCGGGCGAGGGGTTCTCTGCTTCAGGCGCCGTTTCAGAGGATGCGCGCGCGGCGCTGACGAATGGACGAGCGGAGGCGAATCATGATTCACGTCCTCTCTGTCATCGCAGCCGGGACCATAGTCGGGGGCGCCGTCGCGGGAGCCCAACTCACCGCTGAGGTCAGACCCCACGCCGGATCCCCCGCGCTCTTCATCAATGACGAGCCGACAGTGCCGATGGTCTTCTGGGGCCATGGCACTGTGCGGGGCGCGAAGGTCGTCACGGTGGGACCCGAGTGGCAGGAGTATTCGCTGACCTTTATCGCGCCGGAGGACAACGACGGGAGCGCGGGCGTCCACTTCCGCTTCGGCGGCGGCCCGCCCGGAACGGTCTGGATCGATGACGTGAGACTCTACCCGGGGGAGAAGCAGGCGGCACCAGACGAAAACATGCTGCGTTTCGGCAATTGGGAGGGCGACAAGGCCGAGATGGAGCAGGCGTGGACCCTCTTCCAACGCCAGGATGAGGGCGCGGATGTGGAGTGGGATGTCGACACCGAGGAGGCGGCCAGAGGCGACCAGAGCTGCCGCGTGACGATGCAAGGCACGGGCAAAAACTTCATGCACGTGCACGTGTATCAGTCCGGCATGTCGGTAACGAAGGGCGAGACTTACACCTACTCGTTGAGGATGAAGTCGAGCGAGACACGACAGACGGACTTCCAGGCCTTGCACCATGGACCACCGTGGACGATCTACTCGCAAGCCGGCGACAAGCCGTATGAGAGCCAGGTCGCGCTTGCGGCGCGAGCGGGCGTACATATCCACTCGTGGAGCCTGCCGATGCCGTGGCCCAGGCCCGGCGAGGAACCGAACTGGACACGCGTCGACGCGGGAATTGAGATGACGCTGCGGGCGGATCCCGACGCGCTGTTAATGCCACGGTTTGGTTGCGCGCCCCCGGCTTGGTGGCTGCAAGATCACCCCGACGACGCGATGCTCTTTTCCGATGGCAAGACCGATACTATGTCGATGGCCTCGGAGACATGGCTCGCTGAGTGCATCGAGAACGTGCGCGCGCTGGTCCGGCATTGCGAGGACAAATACGGAGATCGCTTCATCGGGTACCACCCCTGCGGCCAGCACACGGGCGAGTGGTTCTACGCCCGGTCGTGGGAGAGCGTGCTGAGCGACTTCTCCCCGGCAATGAACGCGGGCTTTGGCAAGTGGACCCGACAGAAATACGAGACGGAAGACGCGCTGCGCGCGGCATGGGCGGACGACGATATCAGCTTCGACCAAGTCTCGGTGCCGACGGCTGATGAGCAATTGGCCACTGACATCGGCTTCTTCCGCGATCCCGTTGCCGAGCGCAAAGTCATCGACTACTTCGACTACAAGCAGCTCGCGATGGCGGAGCCGCTTGAGGCCATCGCGCGAGCAATCAAGGAAGAGACGAACCGACGCAAGCTGGTGGTGCTCTTCTACGGCTACACCTTCGACATGCACGGGACGCCAATGGGCCCGCAGAACACGGGACACTTGGCGATGGGACGGATGATCGACTGTCCCGACGTCGACATACTGACATCCCCGATCTCCTATCTCGACCGACAACTCGGCGGTGGCGGGCTGTTCATGACAACCGTCGATAGCGTCCGCGAGGGTGGAAAGCTCTGGCTTAACGAGGACGACACGAGGACTTACCTCACGCCCGCGGACGCCGGATTCGGGCGCGTCGATTCGCAGCAGGGGACCTACTGGGTCCATCAACGAAACTTCGCTCAGATCCTCCCTCGCCGACTCGCCTGCTGGTACATGGATCTGGGCGGAACGGGCTGGACCGACGCCCCGGACATCTGGGAGAACATCGGCAAACTTCGCAACGTGTACGAGGACGCTCTTCCGAGCCCCACGCCTTGGGCACCCGAGATCGCGGTGATTGTGGATGAGGGCAGTCCGGCGTACACGAAGTGCAGCGCGGCGATGCACCGGCCACTCGTCTACCAGATGCGGAGCGAGTGTTTCCGCCTGGGGGCGCCAGCGAGGATCCATCTGCTGAGCGACTTCGCCAAGGGGCGCGTCCCGCAAGCCAAGGCATACCTGTTCCTCAACTGCATCCGCATCTCGCCTGACGATCGATCTGCGATAGAGAAGGCGTGTGAGGGCGCGACATCTGTTTGGTTCTACGGCGGCGGGTTCATCGCAGATTCAGCCGACGAGGCGCACATGGGCGATGCAACAGGACTCCCTATCGCGCGCGGCGCGGACCAGGCGGGGCGCGTGCAGATCGAAGCGTCGGCGCTCACGGCGGATATTGAGATCGAGGCATTCGGACTTGAGACGCAGCTCTCGCCAACATTCACGGTCGAGGAACTCCCAGGCGTGCAGGTGATCGGACGCTACGCGGACAACTCCGTCGCGGCAGCCTACCGAGAAACCGACGCCGGGACGAGTTACTACATCGGCGCGCTTCACGCGCCGGCGGCTCTCCTGCGGAGAATTATCGCGAAGGCCGGCGTCCATCTCTACACGAGCACGGACGACATCGTGCTGACTGACGGCGAGTTCATCGGCGTCGTCAGTACGAGCGTAGGGACAAAGTCAGTGCGTCTCCCCGCTTCACGGACGTGGGTGGATGCGCTGACCAACGAAACCACACAGGACGACGCGGACACGCTGGAACTCGAGATGAAACTGGGCGAGACCAGGCTATTCTGGCTCCGCCAACCTTGACTCCCTGAGGAGCAACTGACATGAAGCTCGGATGCATGCTCTACTCACTCGGCCGCTCAATCGCTAACGAGGCAATCACCGTTCCCGAGGCGCTCGCGCACATCAAGAAATCCGGCGGCGAGGGCGTCGACATGATGGAGAGCACTTGCGCCAACTACACGGCGTCCGAACTCAAGACCATGGCGACCGACGCAGGGCTGGCCATCTCATCACACATCGGCGGGCGCTCGTTCACGCAGGCTGATTCGGAGACCCGCTCGGAGGACCTCGACGCCATCAAGAAGCTCATCGATGATTCCGTCGAGATGGGCACTGACATCCTGCTGGTGACGACCGGGGGCTGCGCGGAGGGACAAGACAAGGCTGACGGTCGGCGCAACGTCGCATCGGCGCTGGCGGAGGTTCTCCCCTACGCCAAGCAGGCGGGCGTCACGCTCACGATCGAAGATTTCGGCAGTCCCGTGGCTCCATATCAGACGGGCGCCGAGGTCATGGACACGTGCGAATTGGCCGGACCGGACTTGATGGTCACGTACGACTCGGGTAATATGGTGATGGGCGACGAGGACCCGGTTGACTTCCTGAAACTCGTCGCGGCGCGGACGGTCCATGCACACGCCAAGGACTGGGCGCTTGTATCCGAAGACGATGCCCGGCTGCGGTCGCGAGCGGGCAAAACGTACGTCGGGACCGTGTGCGGCGAGGGCGTGCTGGACTACCCGGCCGTCATCGCCGAATTGAAACAGATGAAGTACCAGGGGTACGTCTCGTTTGAGTACGAGGGTCTGAATGACCCCGTAGAGAACCTATATCAGGGCATGGCGTACCTAGGGGAATTGATAGCGGGAGCGTAATCCCCATGACGACGGAGCCGGTTGGAGTCGAGGTAACCATCCGCGAGATTGCGCGGGAGGACGTCGACTGTGTCTGCGGCATCATCAAGCAGCACTCGGTGTGGGACGCGGCAAAGGCGTCTGATGAGATCAAGGCCGATCTCACCGACATCATGGCGGGCGTGCCGCGCGGCCATCACTACGTCGCGGAGATCGACGGCGAGATCGTCGGCGTCTCCGGCTGGCACCGCAGTTGCCAGGCGACCACCGGCGTATACTGGTTGAGCTGGACATACGTGGACGAGGCGCGCAGAAGATCGGGCATCGCCTCGAAACTGCTACATCACGTCATCGACGCCGTCACCGAACTGGGTGGGCGGAAACTGTATATCGACACCGGCGCGAACGGCTACGAGGACGCAGTCAGCTTCTACAAGCGCCACGGCTTCCAAATGGAGACGGACCTCCCCGAGACCCTCCGCGCCGGGGACGACTGCCTGATCATGGCGAAGGTGCTGTAAATCAGCGGCCGCCGTAACCGTGACAGCGCTCAACCATCGCGTCGATGTTCTCGATGGGGACGTCGGGCCCGAGGGTGCTAGTCGGCGCGAGGAAGTAGCCGCCGCCGTCCGCGGCGGCGTCGATGCAGCGCTCGACTTCTTTGCGAACGTCATCCGGCGAGCCATGGGGCAGAACGTCGCGCACCGAGATGCTGCCGAAGATGATGAGCGGATCGCCGGTGGGGGCGGTCATCTTCGCCAGCTTCTCAATCGGCACGACGTACTCGGGCGGGAGCCAGCGATCTTCCTGGAGGCCCTGGAAGCCATCGATCCCGCAATCCAGCAGGCGGTCGATGATCGGGTTGATGTTGCCGTCGGAGTGCCAGATCTTCCGGATGCCGGCGCGGTTGAGCGGCTCAAGCGCGTAGCGAAGTTGCGGGAAGTAGAGTTCGTCGAGGGCCTTCAGCGAAATCATCGTCCCCGCGTTGTCGCAGATGTCCTGACCCATGTAGACCCACGGCGGAATCCCCTCTTCCATCGACGCCGCGACGAAGACCTCGTTCTTCAGCCGGGCCTGCTCGCCGGCGATGCTGAACAGGCGCCCGATGGCCTCCGGATAGAGCGCGATTGCCTCGAAGTAGTACTGGTAGCCGAACTGCGAGTAGTACATGAACATCGTATCCGAGGCGAGGTAATACGGCAGGATGAGGATGTCATCGCCACCCAACGCGTCGCACCGATGCCACTCAGCGACGCAGTGGTCATACCACGCCCGGCGGTCGAACTCCCGCCGAACCTCTTCAGGTCCCGGCACCGCGAGGCAGTAGTCGCGCACGTCCTCAGGCGAGTGGAACGGTCTCTCCCCCTGCTGGCTGAACATGCTCTCGCTGGCATCGCCCATCTCGGTGGAGCGCTCGCGGGGTTTCGGGCCGACGAGCTGGATCGCGAGGCAAGCGCCCTGAGCGCGAGCGCCCGCGAGCGCCGCCCCCGTCGGGTCGGCCCACGGATCGATGTCGGTGACCTTCTGCAGGTATTCGGCGTGGGCCGTGAATCCGCCCAGCAGCGGAACGCGGTCGGTCGGCTGAAACTGCAGAGCGGCAAGGGCGCGTTCGCGTCCGGTCATTGAGTGGTCCCCATGATCCGATCACTTCTCCTCGATCGTCTCTTCGATCTTCATGCCGAAGTGCCGGCCCGCATCCTCGAGAGCGACGAGGACCTCATCGCCCGGTTTCACGGCGGCGACTGACAGCGGCTGGCCGTCCGGCGTGACGAGGCGAATCGTCTCCGCATTCTGCAGGATCGTGGTGAACTGACGCCCCTCGGCTTCGGCGCGGATCAGCGCCAGCGGGCGACGCTCGACCTTGACGCGGCCGATGACGGCAGGCCGGGTCTCGCCATCCGCGCCGACGATCAGCGCCGTGTCGCCTGCGGCGAGTTCGGAGAGGTAGCGCGTCTTCCCTCCCGCGACGCGGACGTAGGCGTGGACCGGACCGGCGTTAACGCGGAAGGGGCGCGCGGCGACGTAGGGGTTGTCGATGCTCTCGGCGTGGACGAGGAACATCGCGGCGCTGCTACTGCCCACAAGCATCCCCTCGCCGAGTTCCATGTTGCTGCACGTGTCGATGCAGACGCGGTCGCCCATGCCCAGGCGCTCGACCTCGACGACCGTCGCGGCGACGAGTGGGACGGACTCCGAACCGGCCTTCAACGCTACGAGCGTCCGCCGGACCTCGGCCGGATCGCGCGTATCGAGCACGACGCCGGCAGTGCCAATCTCGAGGATACCCGCGGCAGTCTTGGCATCCGCGGCGCACGTCACCTCTGCAAAAATCGCGCTCGACTCGGCGAGGATGTTCTCGAGCGGAATGATCGTCCAGTCCGTGGCCCTCACGATGACCGTCTTGCCCTGCGCGAGCTTGATGGCGCGCTGCTCGTCGTCCTTGCTCTCGATGACCACCTCGACGACGTCCTCGCCCGGCTTCAGGTCGCCATCCGGCGCGACGGTGGTGATAATGCCCAGCTCGCGCACGTCGGCGGCGCGGCCTTCTTCCACCATCACGGCGTCAGCACCGTTCTCGAGCGCTTCCGTGACGAGATCCTTCTGCCAAGGGATGACCTTGACCCAAACGGTTTTCATGGGGCGCCTCTACGATTCGAGTGTGGCCATCGCGTCGTCGACGGACAGGCCGTCGTGGACAAGGCCCACGATGGCGCGCGTGATCTTCTCAGGGTTCTCGTGCTGGAAAGCGTTCCGGCCGATGGAGACGCCTGCCCCACCGGCATCCAGCGATCCCGCGACCATCTCAAGCAAAGAGCGGTCGTCGCCGAGCTTCGCCCCGCCTGCGATCACGACCTTGACCGGATGGCAACCTTCGACGACCTGGGCGAACGTCTCCGCGCAGCCCGTGTAGTCGCATTTCACGATATCAGCGCCGATCTCAGCGGCCACGCGGGTGGCGTGCTTGACGACCGTGACATCGGTTCCATCGGCGATCTTCTCGCCGCGGGTGTACATCATCGCGACCAGCGGCATCCCCCACTCCTCACACTTCATCGCGACCTCGCCGAAGTCGCGGAGCATCTCGCTCTCATAATCGGCCCCGAGGTTTACGTGAATTGAAACCGCATCCGCGCCGTACTTGATCGCGCGCTCTACGCTGCTGACAAGGACCTTGTGGTTGGGATCCGGGGCGAGGCTGGTGCTTGCGGAGAGATGGAGGATGAGACCGATATCGGGGCCATAGCCGCGATGGCCGAGGATGGGGAGGCCCACATGGCCGAGCACTGCGTCGGCACCCCCGAGGGCCACGTCATTGACGGTTTTGGGCATGTCGATGAGTCCGGGCTCCGGGCCGATGGTTACGCCATGGTCGAGCGGAACGATGACCGTCCTACCCGTGTCGCGACGGGTGATTCTCTCAATGCGAATACTCTTGCCGAGCATGATATCCCCCTTCCAGTCAGACCCCCTCCGCCCTGGATATCGCCAGGATGGAGGGGGTGTTGGTTCGGATTATCTGGATATACGCCAATGAACCAAGTTAGATACGGACCTTGATGCTGGCGTTCACGCCGACCCCACTGACGCCTTTGACTTTCCCCTTCAGGGGGTTCTTGGTCGCCACGGGTATCAACGCCCGGCCGCGCAGCATACCCAGTCGCAGCTCGAACTCCGCGACGGCCTGGACCTTCTCAACCTGCTCGGCGGGACCAACGACTTGGGCCGCGCCAGCCTGGGTACCGCCCCTGCCGCCGAGGCGAATGACCGGGACAACCTTGGTCATCCCTTGCACCTCGAGACCGCGCTGGCGGAGCAGATCGTTGATGCCATCGTCCAACTCATCCGCGAATTCCATGACCGCGATCGTGACGACCCCGCCCTTTATCACGCTGTCGAGAATGCCGGCGACGGCCCGGTCGGCCGTATTGCGGCCGGCCCCGACCATCATGCTGACGGCGAAGACGCCGATCGCGATGAGAATGAAGAGCTTTCTTGTCCGTGAGCTATGGTTCATGATGCTCCCCCTCTCTAAAGCTTCAGGTCGCCAACGGCTGTGACGGCGACCCCTTGAACGCGATCGAACGACTTGCCCGGGACTTTGGTCGACACGGGCACGTAGATCTGAACCCGGAACCACTTCAGCATTTTCGCTTCGAGCTGCACGACGGCTTGCGTCTGGTTCACCCGACTCGTGGGGCCATTGACGCGGGCGCCACCGATACGCTTGCCCTTGCCGACGCTCAAGATCGGGACGATCTTGTCCGTATACGGCTCGTCGACTTCCCACGGCTCGGGGAGATCAGGCTGGACCAGCGAGATCTCCAAGGCTGCCGCCAGATCACTTGCCCACAGCCGGGCGCCTTCGTCCAGAGTAATGCCCTCAGGCAGATCATCCGGCAGCGGCGTGACGATGGCCGCGTCGTTCACCAGCACGACATGCACGCCGTCGCGCAGGCCAGTCGTGATCGTCATGTTCTCGCGCGGCTTGATCTGGAGCTTCAGTCGCTCCGCGACGACGACCGCGCGTTCGTAAGGCGTGTATTCGGGGCTGGTGGCACTCAGCGCCAACGCAACGCTCTCGTTGATCAGCACCTCGCCGATCTCTCGGCCACCATCAAGGACGCGCGTGACCGATATCTTCGGCGGCCACGGCCCCATCTTGTCGATGCTTGAGACGTCCGCGCTTACGTCCGCGACTGCCCGGACGCCCGCCGCCGATGGGTATAGGCCGCCGACCATCCAGCCGGCGACCGCAACCACAGCCAGAGCGGCTACGGCCGGAACGAGTCGCTTGGACATCGCAACCAAGTCACCTTTCATCATGCACCTCCCGCGCCGTCTGAACAGCCATACAATTCCGACGGCTGCGCGTGGCATCAGTGCCAATGCCGCCAGCCCCGCGCCACGGCCCTTCTGCTACTATTCTACCCAGTAGTAACGCCAATCTATCCTCCATCGACCTCCGGCTGAGCGGCGATATCAGGCGGCTTCCACGCCGTATTGCCGGACGTCGCAAGAGCATCCCAGCGGCCTCCCCAGCTCGTGTAGAGCACTCCCAGGCAGTTTTCGCCCCTAAGCCGGGACGCGTAACAGGCCTGGGACCAGCGTGTGGCGCAAGTCACATCAAACCAGGGCGATCCGGTGGTTGCGAAGCCCTTTGATGCGAGGCAGCGGAGAGACTCGGCCCCCTTGCTGAGCGGCTGGTCGGCGCCGTAGTACCACACGTTCAGAATGACGTCCTTCGGGAGCAGATCGAGCGCATCCGAGGTGGGATCGTCCGGGAACATGAGCCCGTTGTGGTATGGGTTCACTGCGTCGGCCCACATCATGATATCGATCTCAGGGTCCAGCTCGCGGGCGGCATCGTAGAGGCGCTGTACGTCCTCGGCCAGAAGTTCAGCGTTAGACAGGCCGCGCGCGATACACCGACTGTCCGAGTTCATGACCGCAGGTTCGTCATGGCCGATGTGGATCGTCGTAGGCTTGAGGTGTTTGACGGTGTCTCGCACTGCATCCACCATGATCTCCGCGACGCGGGGCTCTGACGGGCAATACGGACAGTTCTGCTGGTTCACGCGGGCCACGTAGTCGTAGGAGGCCTGCACAGTCGTGCCATCGGCGATGCGCCCGCCCACGACGCGTTGGATGCGGCGCTTCCGGGCTTCGGGGCGGTATACATGCTCGGTCACGCCCTCGACTGGGTCGTCGACCGTCTCAACGCGCGCCTCATCGTCCTCGGCGATGGCGATCACGCGGTAATCCTGGCCCTCGCGGAGCACCACCCCGTCGGGGCCCCGGAGAACGATATCCGTGCTCTCCGTGCGCAGAATGTTGGGGTGGGTTAACTCGACGGCATCCTCACCCGTCAGGCGGATCTCCTCGCGCTCGACCCACTGCCCCTCAGCACACATCGGGTCCTTTCGCAAGACGAGGTGGCCCCAACCGAAGCTCTGCAACTCGGGAATTGGGTCGATGCCATAAGCGCGAAAGTCATCGAAAGCGTCCTGGGCGACCTTGCGTTGGACAGGGTCGTCGAGTCGCCACCAGATGTCGTCCTCGATGACGACCGCATTCATGCGCAATGCCGCGAGGCGCTCGCACCAACTTAGGCGCTCGGCCCGGTCGCGCGGCAGCCCGGCCATATAGGTCCCGCGAAACGGCATGGCCGGCCGATCCTCTATGTTCGCCGCAATGAGTTGGTAGAGCGCTCCTGGCGCGCGGTCGAGCAGTTCAGGCAACACCATGAGCGCGAAGAACGCCCCGCGCTCAGACGGCGCGACAATCCGCACGCCCGCTTGGCTGCATCGCAGCGTGTAGCCCTCGGGGACCCACCACTCAACGTCGGACGGCTCCGCATCGCCCGTGACCGTGACGACCACGCGGGGAGTGCCCTCCCCCACCAGGACTGCCACTCGCCCCTTGGTCGCCTCACTGACGCGACGCCCAAGCATGGCGATGCCCCGATCGACAAGCTTACTCTCGACGCCGGCGATCTCTACGTAGAGCTTCTCACCGAGTACGAGATTCCGCTCGGCGCCGACGAACTGGGCCCTTAGGGCGGAGATGCTCTCACCGGGAGGGCCGATAGTGATATTGTCGACATACGCGCGAGGCACGTCGCCCTGGGTTGTCACGCGCAAGGTCATCCGACCATCGATGGGGCTCTGCAGGATCACGCGGTGCGTCCCCCAATGACTCATGGGGGCGTTCAGGCGGATCTCGGCAATCTGTTCTCCGCCCGACATCGCAGTGAGCGCTACTTCACCATCGACAAGCAGCGGCGCCGCGGCGTCCATCCGCAGGACGAAGTTCTGTCCCGGCTCAGTAGCGATTATCTGCTCGATGCCGGCGGGCTCGCTCCCGGGCTCGGACTGCAGCAGCAGCACCCGGTCGCCCAGCGAGGCGTCCTCGCCGCCGGTAACGTGGTCCGACTGCCACACGATGCGATGAAGCTCGCCGTCCTCGACGCCGTAGATCTCGGCATAGACGTCGCCCCACAGGTCAGTTCTGTGGATCCAGACCGAGGCCTCGTAATCCGTATCGGGCTTGCAGTCCGCATCCTGGAAGATGCGCGAGACGCCGGCCACTGTTTGGCGGATACAGGCCGACCGGCTTCCGCCGTAGGCCTCTTCATCAGTGCTGAATATCGTCTCGCCGATGTTGTCCTGCTCCCAGCCGACGAGCTGGTCGCCGTCGGCCTCCTCGAAGCCCGCGTTCTGAAGCTCAAGGTCACCAATACGCACGTCATCGAAACATATGGTGCCCGTACCCGTCTGAATCCTCAGGTAGATGCGCAGTTGCTCATACTGGCGGGTGTTGAAGCTAGACGCAAACCGAAGCCAGCCCGGCGCCTGCACCCGCTCGGGCATGACGTTCGCGCCAAAGGGCTGCCAAGCCGCCACGTCATCGGATTCGAAGCCGCCATCGGCGACCTGGGCACGGGCAATAGAACCGGGTATGAGACCGATAACGAGAAGACTCAAACAAGCGCGGATCATAGCTCCACCCAGACTCTCACGCACAGGGACGCGTGAGTTGCTTAGCGAACAACCTGTCGCTGACGGAGATTTGAGCGGCGCATCGCAATTGACCTGCCGAGAGAAGGCGTGCCCGCGCCCAGCATTCAGGACCATTTCATGAACTGCCCGTCTTGTGGGGCCACATTACCGAGGGAGGAGTTGGAGTGCGCGCGTTGCGGCGCGCACGTCGGCTGGTGGATCAGGCTGCGAGCAGGACAAGAGCGCGGGCCGTTCACGTTCCTCGAAGTTCAGCCGATGATCAGACAGGGAAAGCTGGGACCAGCGGACAGCATCCGGGTGGGGTTGATCGGGCCCTGGATCCCGGCGCCGGAAGTGCTTAGCCCGACCTTCGGGCAGCAACAGGAGCGAGAGGAGCCCCCGCAGCCCCGCCACCGGCGCGTGCCAAAGGTCCGCCCGCAATTCCTCATCGTGGCATGCCTCAGCGCCCTGGCAGTTGCCGGCATTGCGGTTGGGTTCCACCGACTGGCGCAGACACCAGCCGCGACGTCACCCCGGCGCCTGTGCGAGGGCAACCTGGCGCTGCTAACGCGAGGCATCAGCCTCTACGCCGAGGACTACGACGGACGACTCCCCGAATGGCACTTCTGGCCGGACGTGACTCACCCATACGTCCATTCGCGCGCCGCATACGACTGCCCGATGGCCAACGACGGCGAGCGAGGGTATGACTACAACGCCGCGCTGGGGAACACCCCCATGGACCAGGTCCCGGACGCACGAGACTGCATCCTGCTGTGGGACGCCGGCGCGCTGGGGCCGTCATCCGGCATTCCAAGTGGTTACGGGCCACCCAGGCATGATGGCGGCGACAACTACGGCTATCTCGATGGGCACGTGGCGTGTCGACAGCGCGGGGGGTACTCCGACTTGCCAGGTATTCCGCCGAAATGGTAGACGCGGCTCCGGGCGGAGGACTGGTCAGTAAGGCATGACAACGGGCGTGAGCGTTGCGCCCATCACGAGAAGCTGAACGAGCATCAGGCAGCCCAGAATGCAGGCCAGCGAGCGTTTGCGCGGCGCGTCGGCACTCAGCCAACATGCCGCCCAGATGATCAGCGGCGGCATCAGAAGCAACCACACCCTCCCCACCTCACCTCGGACGCTTCCACTGACGACAAGCAGAGCCAGCACCGCCAGTGCGGCCAGTCCGAGCGTTGATCCGCGGGTGCCGCCTTCGGCCAGCAGCCGCCGGATAGCGTAGCCGATGATGACGCACACCGGCAGCCCCATGAACCAGGCGAACTCCAGCGGGTTCATCCCGAGCCACGTGAGGTACGTCCGGCTGTGCTCAACCCACGTGAACTCGCGGTGCGACGCCATCGCCTGGGTGAAGATGGCAGGCAGCCTGCCGCCACAGATGAAGTGCTCAATACCCATCGTGACGATGAAGCCAACCGCCCCCGCCACGCCAACCCAAAGCAAGGTCCGACGAGCCGCCGGCCCGGCTCGCAAGGTGTATAACGCGGCGTAGACGGCCGTCACGCCGACGGCGGCCACGGCACCGAATGAGATGAAACACGCCAGAGCCAACACAATCCCCGCCGCCGCCCCACGTCCCCAGCATCCCCGGTCGAGCGCGCTATGGGCCAACGCGATCGCAGTGAGCGCCAAGAGAGCGATCAACGCGTCGAGCCCCTGGAAGAAGAGGATAGGGGCCGGCGCGAGCGCGTACAGTCCGCATGCCAATAGCGCCACTCGGCGGCCCGCCAGACTGCGAGCGAGAGCATGCAACGGGACCAACACCAGCGCGGCACAGAGCCCCAGCACCGCGCACGAGAACAGCGCCGGCCCGACTTGCTCCGTCACCATCGACACGCCCCGGATCTCGCTGGCCAGGGATGCGATAAGGTCGGGATGCACGCCTACGGCAACCGTGGCGATGTCCTCGAAGAATCGGTCAGGACAGATGCCGATACACAGCCAGTAGAACAGAACTGCGCCCGGCGGGTGCGTGGCCACGTGATGGTATCTGTTGTCTGCCAGCACGTCAGCATACCCCCGACAAAACTCCCAAGGGTCAGTCAACTCCCAAGCAACCGTGAAGTACTCGGTGCTCACGGGGCTGGCGGTGCTCGCGATGAGCTTGAACGTCCCTTCGTCCGCCAAGCCAACGACGGCCCACTGAAGAGCGAACACGAGCACGACCAGGCCTGCGACGACTAGCGCATCCGACCGCTGGCGCCTTCGAATGCCACGCATGCCTAGCACGACCGCCCCCATGATCGCCACGCCGATGAGGACGACTACCGCGACGGGCGCAAGGGTCAGTTCCCGATCGCGGACCTCCCACGTCCACTGGCCCGGGACGCCAATCGATCGCCCCGACAGCAACCAGATGACCGGCAATCCAACGCTCGATATCAGCAGGCGCGTCAACATGCTGGGCCAGCGCTCACCGGCGGTCGGGGTCGAGTCGGGAGGAGCCGTCATGCCTCACCCGGAGGGTCGGTAGCGGGGAGTTCAAGAACGAAGTGCGCGCCAGGCTTGCGCTCGCGGAGGAAGCTTAGCTTGCCGCCCATCAGGCGCGCAAGCCGGTCGGCAATCGTCAGTCCCAATCCGAGGCCCGGAACAAATGGGGGCTCAGACGGCAGGCCCCAGTACAATGGGCAGAAGATCTTGTGAGCGATGTCATCCGCGATGCCCGGCCCATCGTCGGAGATCTCAAACAACATCCGATCTCCATCGCGACGCGCGCGAATATCCACCGTCGCGGTGCCTGGATGAAACGTCTCCGAGTTGCGCAGCATAGCCTCGAAGATCAGCACGACCAACTGCTCGTCTGCCAGGAGCGCTTCCGCATCATCGTCTATCGCGAACCGCACCGCCGGCCCCGCGCCGGGGAACCGACCGACCACGACCTCGACTTGCCTCGCGAGAGCGGCGACACTGATGGGCTCCGGCTCCATCAGCACGCGCTGGGTGGCCGCCTTCTCGGCGGTGACCACGGCGCGGAAATAGTAATCCTGGCGCTCGGAGCTGAACATGATCTCGTCGGCGGCCCCCTGCTGCTTCTCGTTGAGCGGGCCATGCATCCGGAGCGACAGGAGTTCCGCCTGGCCAAGAATAGGCGTCATCGGCGCGCGCAAGTCGTGGTGAGCTGCCGACAAGAACGATGGGCGAGGCGCGTCGTAGCGCTCGACGGGCGGCAACATCGTCTTCTCTTGGGGGAACGTCTCTCTTCCGCCGCGCGCGGCATCGTGTAGCTGCCGGCACGACACGATCTCAAACCCCTGTTCAGCCGCGTAGCCCAGCAGCAACTCGACAGTACGGACATCCGAACTCATGCGGTAGAGCGACCACGGGTGGAACGCGAACTGACAGACTCGCAGTCGCGCATCGAGAACGTAATCCATCGCGGCTTCGTAGACCGCGAACTCATCCTCTGGCGATCCCGGCGGCGCGGTAGGATGCCCAAAGGGCACGACCGGAGGCCAACTCACGGTAGCCGGCGTGTAGCCCTTGAGGACGTTGTCATGCCAAAACTGCGCGGGGATTTCCAACAGATCCGCGCGCTCGTAAGCACCGTGCCAGTAGGGCTGCGTCAGAGGAGCAGGCACGGTCTCGCCCGGCCCGCGCCCGTCCGAGCGGATGAAGCAAATGCCGACATCGTGCAAGAACCGCAGCAGCGCGGTCTGGCCTATCAGGCCGTCCGCGTAGGCGCCCGGAGCCGTAAGACCGATGGCCTCGCGACCGAAGATCTCCCGGATCAGCTCGATAGGCCGTTCGATCTCGGCTCGGGTAGCAAGATCGATCGTATCCGCCGCAGGGGCGCGCTTCAGCGGCACGTGCGAGTGAGTGTGGGACTGGATATCGAAGAGGTCGTCGTCCAGGATCTCCCTGAATTGGTCGGGAGCCTGCTCAAGCAACCGGGTGACGATGAAGAACGTGGCGGGAGCGTGATGTCTGCGATGCGCGGCTGCGACGGCACGCGTCGCGGGGACGGAGACCGCGGGGTCCGACTCGACGTCGTACGCAGCAACGTACATCGGTCGTCGGTCTGCCTCAGACACTGCAACACTCCCATGCGGGAATACTGGGACGACTCCACGAGCGATAACTCGGCGGGGTCCCCCCCGCTCTACCCGTGGCGGCGCGAGCTGACGAAGTCGAGAGCCGTCGCAATCTGCTCCTGGCTGACCTTCCCGCTGGCGCCAAGATACTCCAACAGCTCGGTGATCGTGGCCATGGCGTGGAGCTTTAGGCCCTTGGGCTTGAGGACGTCCCCGCCGCCTTGCTCGCGATCGATCACGACGAGTACATCCTCCACCACCAGACCTGCGGCGCGCAGCGGCTCCGCCGCCTCGACCTTGCTGCCGCCGGAGGTGATCACGTCGTCGATTACGAGGACGCGCTGACCCTCCTCGAACTTACCCTCAACCTGATGACGGGTGCCGTAGGCCTTCGGCTTATCGCGCGCGTAGACGAGGGGCAGATCAGCTTCCAGCGAGACGGCAACGCCAATCGGCAGGGCTGCGTACGGGATACCTGTGATGACGTCAAACTCGAACTCACCGAGCCGCTCTGCAATCATCGACGCCAGCAACCTGAGCGTTTTCGGCTCGCCAACGAGAACGCGCAGGTCGATGTAAATCGGAGCGATGGAGCCGTCTTTGAGCGTGAACTCGCCAAAGCGAATGCACCCCGCTTCGTAGAGCGCGTCGGCGAGTTTTGCGATGTCGGTGGCCATTGCTTCTCCCTATCAAGCGAAACGCGACGCAGCCTGATTCAGTTTCTCTCCGAGCGCTCGGTAGTCGTCATTCTCGCCGCCCGTGCCCATGAGCATGAGGCGGGGCATCAGGTCCTCGGCAACCGGGCAGAGACCCTCGCTGTAGTCCATCTCCCGCGAGGCGTGCGGGCAGTAGACGGGGCAGCCCTTGCCGTATGCGATCGGTTCGCTCAGACAGTCCTGCAGGTAGGCAGGTTTCTGGATATACCCAAAGTAGATCGACACGCCCAGCTCGGAGCAGGCGGCCTTGAATTCGTCGTAGTCGATGCCGACCTTATCGCCCTCGAACACGGGGCACCACAGATGCGCGGCGTGGGTGCGATCCTCGGGCACGTGCTGTGGGACGATCCAGTCGAAGTCGGCAATCGCCTCATCCATGATCGCCGCGTTCTCCACGCAGCGATCGACGTAACCCCTCGCGCGACCGAGCTGGACTATCCCAACCGCGGCGATCAGTTCATTCATGCGGTAGTTCCAGCCGATGACATCTGGCACGGTGCCGAAGGTGCAGATCTTCTCCATCCCCTCGCGCACGTCCGGCGACTTCATCAGCGCCATGCCACCGTCGCCAAGACCCAACTGCTTCGACTGCTGGAAGCTGAAGGTGCCGACGTCACCAATCGTGCCGGCATACTGGCCCTTGTATTGCGCGTAAATGGCGTGAGCGCAGTCCTCAAAGACCATCAACCCGTGCTTCGCGGCGATCGCGTTGATCTCATCCATGTCCGCCGGCAAGCCCCACAGGTGCGTGACCCAGATGGCCTTGGTGCGGTCAGTGATTAGCGCTTCGAGCTTAGTTGGGTCGATGTTGTGCGTGTCGCGTTGCACGTCGCAGTAGACGGGGATCCCGTTGTGATACATGACCGAGATCGCCGCGAACGCGACCATCGGATCGACAATGACCTCATCACCAGGACAAACGCCCGCCGCGGCAATGGCGGCATGCATCAGCGCCATGGCGTTTGAGCCTGCCAGCGCCAGGGGCGAGTCGAATTCCTGAGCGAAGCGATTCTCGAACTCGGGGACCTGCGCTCCACCGATTGAGCAGAGATTTCCACTGTCGAGAGCTGTCTTGACTTGGGCAAGATCCTCGTCGTCGAAGTATCGCCACGCCATGGGTAACGCACCTCAATGCTGCGAGTCAGTTTGAAGGCCAAAACGGCCCCGTGGGCACCGGGCGGTTCGTCCCGCTAGGAAGGCATCCCTTCATCTCAATCGCGGGCCCATGCTGCAGGCGGCGGCGCAGGACCTGGTGTGGTACTGGACGAAGCACAGTGGCAGAACGCTGCTCATGTAGGAGAGACACCTCATGGTTCACGTCCGTCTTCCCAAGTGCGTCATCAGCGCGCTGCTACTGATCGTCGCTGCCGCCGGCAGCTCCCCTACCCAGGAATGGGCATTCGACTTCGGGACGCCAGCGTCGCCGACCCGCGAGGGCTTCACCAAGGTCACCAAGGCGGACGTGTTCTCGCCCGCCGCGGGGCACGGCTTCGAGTCGGCCGAAGGCCTCATTGAAGTCGACCGTAGCGGCAGTTACTGGCCCGAGAAACAGCCCCACCCGACGGATGCGGACCGGGCGAAGAAGTACGGCGACTACCGGATCTCATCCTTCACCACCTGTGACTTGGTCGAGGGTACCCAGGACAACGCGTTCATCCTGGGAGCGCCCGACGGCGAATACGAAGTCTGGGCAGTGGTGAGTGATCCGGCGGAGGCCCCGCCTCACTTCCAGATCAGCGCCAACGGTGAGGCGAAACACGCCGTCCGCGTCGCCCGGCGGGGCTTCGTATTCATCGAGCCCTTCAAGGCGCTGGCCGAGGGCAGCGAATTGCGGATCGAACTCACGGGGCCTCACGGTTGGATTCTAAGCGCCCTGGTGGTGGGCAAGCCGGGGGCCGATCTCGACAAGCTCACGTCCGATATGGAGCGTGACATCTTCTTCGAGTACGGCGACCGCGTCGACGACTGGAAGCAGCTCCCGCAAGAGCCGCGGAATCCCGCGCCCGAACTCACCGCGGAAGAGACAGCCCGGGGTTACGTCGTCTTCTCACAGGACTACACGGTCAAGATCCACCCATTCAGCAATCCCGAACGTCGGGACATCGATCGCCCACTCACCGCCTTCGCCACGCCCGGCGAGTTCGAGCCGGCCACGGCGGCAATCTACCCGGTCAGGGACCTCGGCGCGGTTGACGTCCAGGTGACCGATTTTGCGGCCGACGACGGCGGCACGATCTCGCGAGACCGGGTGGAAGTCGGTGTGGTCCGCTGCGTGCCGCAGCGTCGGGGCTCCGCGCGAGGCCCGACGGGGCCATACACGATCGAGCCGGAGATGATCGAGCCGACCGGCAGCCGCGTCGCCCGCGTTAAGGCGGACGAGACCAAGCAGTGGTGGTTCACGGTCAACGTGCCGGGCGACGCGAAGCCCGGACGCTACCGCGCCGAAGTGACCTTCACCCCGGAGGCTGCCCCGCCGGTCGCCGTCGAGTGGCGCCTCCTGGTCTTGCCGACTGATCTGGCCAAACTCGCCGACCGCCACTGGGGCACGTGGCTTGACAGTTTCCCGCCGCTAGGTGGTCTGCGCGGGCCGGAGCGCCGGGGCCGCAACACGCCCGAGGAACGAGACCGCATCGCCCGGCTGGAGATGGAAGACTTCCGCGACCACGGCTTTGACGTGGCGATTCTCGAGTGCAGCAGCATGAGGGTCGCCGAGAACCCCGACGGCACTTTCGCGTATGACATCGGCGTCGTGCGAAATCAGATGGAGTATCTGAAGATCCTCGGCGAGCAAGCCGTCGTCCCAATCTGCTTCGAGTATCTCTGCCGCGCCATCGAAAACCGCTACGCGGACGAGCCCGAAGGCGAGCATGTCGCCGGTAACTTCAGTCCCAAGGCCCGACAGGCCATCGTCGGGCTGGTCGAGTACCTGGAATCCGAGCGCAAGGCGAACAACTGGCCTCGCTTCCTGTACCTGCCGATCGATGAGCCCGGTAACAGCAAGACCGACAACCGGATGACATTCGGAAAGAACGTCCTCGAGATGGTTCAGTCCGTCCCCGGCGCCGAGACGGCATGCACCATCACCGCTCAGGGAGTGCAGCAACTCGGCGACCGCGTCAACACGCGCATCTACGCCCGGGGCCACGTAAACGAAGACGTCGCGCGACGCGACGCGGCCAACGGTTTCCCCTACTGGTATTACGCCAACGGCATGTTGTACGGCGCCAGCACGATCGCGAGCCGCGGCACGCCGGGCCTCGATTTCCTGCGGTCGGGGGCCGAGTGCGCGACGGGCTGGGGCTTCGCGGCATTCCACAACAACCCATACAACGACCTTGACGGCACGCACCCCGACTGGAGCGTGCTGCTGCCCGGTCCTGACGAGCCCAAGCCGACGATCTACTGGGAGCTGTGCCGCGAAGGCATCGACGACTGCCGCTACGTTGCCACATTGCAGGACGCAATCGCCAAGGCCGGCAACAGTGCTGCGGCGGCGCGCGCCCAGGCCGTTCTCGAGCCGCTCTTGGATCCCCACGCCCTGAAGATCGACCGTGAGGCCGCATTCCACCGCTACAGGTGGCAAGTCGCCCGCGAGATCATGAACATCTCGGCGCAGACCGACCTGACGCCGAGCGTTGCCTTCACCGCCGTCGCGTCCGCGTCGCCGATGGATGAGGTGCTGGAGGACAACATCATCGAGAACCCCTCATTTGAGGACGGCCCGCAAGAAGACGGCCTTCCCGGCTGGCCCTACCCCTTCACCGATCCCTTCACCGAAGACGGCAAGAAGCCGGCGGGAGCCATCTCCGTCTCCGAGGAGATGCCTCACCACGGGCGATACTCGCTCAAATGGGACCTGTCCAAATCGGAGGGGCTCGGATCGATCTACGGGCGCAGCCGCTGGCTGATCATCAACGTGCAGGTAGCGCAGGAGCTGGTCCCCGAGTTGCGTGGCCGCCGAGTGCGGATCGGGATGTGGCTGAGGACGAACGGGGGCACGATCATCCCCGGGTTCCAACTGCGCATGTCCGGCACGCGCGATGGCGAGTTCACGTTCCTGGAGGGCATTCCTTACCGAGGCGGGTTGCAGGATCCTGTGATGTGGAATCGGTTCGAGGCCGAAGGCGTCATCATCCCGGAGACCGAGAAGATCGACATCCACATCCCCTGCAAGATCCCGGATGATCCCGAGATTCGCGATCAGGGACTGTTCTACATCGATGAGGTCTCCATCCGCCCGATCAAGCCCATCCCGGTGATGATCGACACGCCGCTGGAGGAGCTGTACGTGGGCGAGCCGCTGCGATGGAGCGCGGCGACGCCCACCGAGTCCGAACGGCTGACGGTTGCTCTCATGCGTGGGGATGAGCCAGTAGAAGAGACGGTGATGGACAAGCCGGAATTGGAGACTGAGGGCGCGTTCTCGACGGACGATCTCGCCCCCGGCATTTATCGCCTGCAAGCAGTCGCCAGGCCCGTCGACGACGCCGAAACGAAGGCCGCCTGGCGCGATGTCATCGTCGCGCCGGATCCATTCGCCTGGTAGACTGCCGTCGTCCCCTCAGCCGTCGGCTACGGAGTCACCCTAATCCGGCGCTCCGCCGTCCGGCCTGACGCCAACTCCGTGGCGCGAACCGTCCAGCGCCCAGTCAGGTCGGGCCACGCCGTGTCGAGGGTCAGCGAAAGCTCTCCCCCAGCCGCGCCGTAATGCCCGCTGTACTCGGCCAGCCGCCCCGCCGGGTCCACGATGTCGATCCGGACTGGGATGACAGCCGACATGGGGTTCCGGTCATCGCCCAAGACACGAACGGACACGTCGGCCTGCCCGCCGCGCTTGATCCGCGCCGGGGCCTCGATCTGAACGCGATCGATGGCCTGGTCGGTGACCATGTATACGGTCCCCGCGCCTGGGCCGAAGTCCGCGTCGAACGCGATTCCACCCGGCTGAGCTTGCGTGACCACGGCCTCATGCGCGAGGAGGTCATACACGTTGCCGCCGGCGTGGTTGATCGACAGCGTCGCGCTGCTGGGCAAGCCCTTCTCCATCACCAGCCCGTGCTGGCCAACGTAGTTTCCGAACTCGCGGCTGTCGTTGACCGCGAAGAGGTAGTCAGTCGCGCCGGACTCGCGGCAGCGGACGACGACCTCCGGGTTCGATGAGTCCGCATGGCGCTGGTAGAAGTCGTCCAACTCGCTCCGCAGCGCGACCGCCATGGCCTGGAGAGCGGCCTTGTCCTCGTCGGCCTTCTTCGTCCGTTTGTAGGCCGACAGGAGGATGTCGGGCATGATGGCCGGGCAGACATCCTCGTCGGCAACGATGAGTCCACCGTTGTCCTGGAACTCAATGATGCGTTTCAGAACGCCTTCGGTCAGCACGTCGCAGCCGGGCATGACGAGGACCTTGAAGTCATTGAGCCCGTCACGCAGGACTGTTTCGTCATACACGATACGCGGCTGGAGCTGCGCCCACTGCAGGACCAGATGCGCGTCGGCTTCCCAGCTCTGACTCCAGCCGTGAGTGCCGCGCCCCGCAAAGGCCTGCGACGCGAAGCTCTCGAGGAGCGCCACGTCCGCCTTCCGATCGGGGACCTGCAAGAGCGTCGGGCCCAGCGGCCGGACCACCGTCCGGGTCAGCTCGCCGAGGACTTCCTTCGTCTGTGGATGGGTGTAGCGGTATCCGCCCGGCCCCGCATCAACCAGCGAGCCCCAGCCGTGGTACATGATCCCACGAATCGGCCGCGAGATCTTCGACCAGAACGCCTCGCGCATGTGGTCGGGGGAGATGGTGATGAACCGCGCGTCGGGGATGTCCTTCTCCCACTGCACGTAGTCGGCTTCATCCTCCGGCAGGTCCGGCGCCGTCCCAGTCCGGTACCAGATGACCTGGGTCATCTTCATGACTTGTTGCCCGGGCTGCCCATCAGCCATGGCGAACAACTCGTCCGTGGCCTGGCCGATCTTGATCGGGTCCGGGTACGAGTAGGTCCACTGCGACGCCACGTCAACCTCGCCGCCGCTGCCCCAGACGCTGGGCACGCGAACCGCGGGATCAAAGAACGTCCAGAGGTCATCGCGCCCGGTCGATTTCAGCCCGTTGTGCGTCTGCGTGTGGAGGTTGTTCCACCCATCGCCGCCCTTCCAAAACCACCGGTAAAACGTCAGGAGAGGGTCGTCGTCGGGGATCACCCGGTTGTTGGGGAAGTCAGGGAGCGTCGAGTACCGGACGCCGCTTTTGCTCGCGGCTTGCGTGGGGATGTCGTAACCCGCAAACTCCCGGAACGCCTCGCGGTCGTGGTCATGGAAGCAGAGACTCGTGCCGTCTCGAATCTCTGAGTGAATCAGCGACGACTGCAGGCCCGGGAAATCGCCGTACGAATTCGCGACGGAGGCCCCGACGTTGTAGGCGAATTCCTGCGCCGCTTCGAAGTTGCCGCAGATGTTGTCCTTGTCATACGGCTCGCCGTTGCGGTCGACTCTGACGTACTCCTCAAGCAGCTTCTCATTCCGCGCTAGCCACCGTCCGGGATACACGTACACGGCTCCACCGACGCCGTTTACGAGGTGTTCGTCGAGTTGCTTGGCGTATTGGTCGACCTGCCCCGCGGCCATCGCCTCCGTCGGCTCGCCCGCCTCCCAGACCTTCCCGTAGTCGACGAGGTGTACCAACTTGTGCGTGAAGCCAATCTCCTTCAGCGTCTCGAAGTCGCCGCCGCCCCACATGAGGACCGGCATCTGGTTGGGCAGCGGCCGTGGGACGATGTGGAACGGGATCGTGCCCTCCACGGCGTAGTCCCGGTCCTCGCCCGTCGCCGAGACATCCACATCCCAGCCATAGCTGTCTGGCCGCATGGCTGTGTCGATCGGGACTGGTATCGCGTAGCTGCCGCCCACGTCCAAGTCCGGGAGACTGATGAGTAGCTCCCCGTCATCCACGCCGCTCAGGCAGATGACCGCCTCCACATCGGTGAGCGCCTTGCCCGCATCGTTCGTGATGATGATCGGAATGCTGATGTCTTCTTCCATCCGGACGAACGCGCACCGAGCGCCAGGCTCCGCTTCGATCTCAAGCGACCCGGTGAAGAAGGGCACCACGCCGCTGGATATCCGCACCTGATCGATGAAACCCGGGAACCCCACGTGCGTGCTTCCGTGCCGGTCGCCGATGGCGAACCCATAGACTCCCGGACTGACCGGGCCGCGCCCCTCGTGCGTCGTCTTGCCGATGCGCGTCCCGTTAAGGAAGAAGCGCCCCGTGCCGGCGCCGTCGTACGTGAAGGCCACGTGGTACCACTCGTCGGGCAGCACGTCCACGTCGCTCGACGTGTACTGCGCCGAATCATCGCCATAGCCCAAGAAAGCGATCACTCTCACGCGGTTCTCGCCCGCACGACTTAGGTAGAGGCAGTAATCGTTGTTTGCGGTTGGCGCGTCGTTGGCGTAGTAGTAGTACTTCTTGTCGATGATCACGGCTCGCGCCTGGTCATACATCTCTGGCCTCGGCTTGAACCACGCCTCAATAGTGAAGGCGCCCGCGGGCGAAAGAGCGTCGTGGTCCTGCGCCACCGCGCCCTGCGCGACGTCGTGCTCAGTGCTCGCGGGGAACGACTCCAGCCCGCCGCCGAACTTCCCCTCCGCCACATACCCGGAATCGCCGCGCAGCACGAGCGCGTGTCCGTTGCCCGAGCTGTCCTCACCCTCAGCGCCGGCGTCGAACTGCCAAAGGCCAATGACGTCCGGTCCTGCCGCATCAGCACCCGTGTAGGGCTGCTGCCACGGTTCGGGAGGATCGGTTTGGCACATCGCCGAGGTCGCCAGCAGCAGAACGGTGATTGCCATGAATGCGTGTCGCATAGGTTTCTCCCTGTGAGCGCCCGCTATTTCAACGCATGCACGGCAACCGACTTCCAGATCCCGCCCGCGAACTTGCTGTCATACACGCGGACAGTAATCTGGTTCTCGGCGTTCCATTGGATCTCTTCAGTCACGTCTAGCGCGAACGACTCATCCCAGCCCGCCGGCCCCAGGTCATGCTGCCCCACGTAGATGCCATTGACCCACACCCACGCAACCTCGTCGACCGCGTCAAAATGCAGCTCCACAGCCAGGCACTCGGGCTTGTCCTCGAGCGTGATGGTCCTGCGATACCATGCCACCCCATCGTACTCGTGGCCCTGTTCCTCCCATGCCTTCTCGATGCTGATCTCGCCCCACGCCGAGTCGTCAAAGCCCGTCTCGTGCCACTTCTTCACGTGCCCGTCCTGCCCCGGGTCCAGCGCGAAGCGCCAACCGTCGGCGGGCAGAGGAAAGGCCTCGGCGACCTGGACGTCGTGATCCCAGTCCTTGCGGTCGCGTATCGAGGTGACTTCCTTGTGGAACGGCCACAGCGCCTTGGCCGCGATCTCGCGCACCCTCGGAGACTCGTCCTTGGATGCGGTCTCAATAAGCTCGTCGATCCCGGCATCTCGGGGCCGGATGTTCACCAACTCCGCGATGGCGATCTGCCGAATGACGGGGCTCTCATCAGATAGAGCCGTCGCCAGGTGCGGCGTCGCGTCGCTCCCCAGAACCGCTGCCAGCGTCCGGAGCGCGATCAGCCGCACGACGAAGTCCGAGTTTCCGAGCGCTTGGCCGAGCGCCTCGCGGGACGGCTCCCCTACCTTGGCCAGCAGTCGCGCAGCCGTGCGACGCACGACGGCGTTGTCGTCGTCGAGCGCTGCCGTGAGGGCAGGGACCGCGGCGGCGCCATCAGCCGCCAATCCATACAGGGCCGCCCGCCGCTCAGCCGGCGAGTCGGCAGAGGCCGCCGTAGCGGCCAACGTCGCGAGCGCGATGAGCAGCGATACCTTTGCCGCGCGTTTCATGCTGTCTCTCCTCGGGTACTGGAGTTGCCAACACCAACGAGACTTCCGAGCAATCAGCTTCACTCTTCCGGCGCCACGGCGCTCCACGGAAGCGTTCCTTCCGAGCGCGTCGTCACCGAGTAGTAGTCACACGTGCCGTGGCAGCCCCAGATCCCTATCCGCGAGTTGAACCCAAAGTCGGGGAGCGTCAGCATCACCACATCCGAGTCATCAATCTGCAGCAGCATCGAGTGCCTGGCCGTGCTATACCGAATCCGCATGACGTGCTCGATGTCCGGGTCTTGCCACCGATTTATCCGCGCCAGCGGCGGGTAGTTCGTTTCCCGCGTCTCGGGGTCAGTCGACACCTGCCAAGCCGCCATGGTGTAGGAGGCCACGAAGACCGCAATTCCGCTCACCAGGGCATCGCCCTCAACCGTGGGCGACAGGAAGACGCCCGGGGCCGTGCCCTGCTCCGGCCCGATCCGGAACCGCACCTCAAACTCCCCCTCATCCATCCCCGAGTCCATCATCAGCAGCACGTTGTCCTCGTGGGCCTTCTTCTGCTCATCGGTGAAGGTGTCCGTGCCCAGAGAGTCGGCCCGCTGGACGAAAGTACCAAGGGTCTCGTGGAGCGGCAAGCGCAGCGGCGTCCACTGAGCCGCATCCCACTGGCCTTCGGCAAAGCTGATCGTCTCATCGGCGATCGCGGCGAAAGGCGCGACAACAGTGAGAAGCGCGCAGGCAATGACCGGCATGGTTCGTTTCATTGGAGGTCCTCCATGGTGAATCGTCGACTCAGGAGCGTCGTAGGCTTACTGGGGCAGCGTCTCACCCTTCGTCAAGAGCGCTTCGACTTCGCCCATCGTTCCAAGACGGGCTCGTCCGCCGAGGCCACGAGTGGACAGAGCAGCAGCCGCCGAGGCGAAGCGCAGGTTCTCCGCGAGCGGCTTGCCAAGCGCAAGGCCGTAGGCGAACGCCCCATGGAACACGTCCCCCGCACCGGTTGTATCGACCACATCGACCTTGAACGCGGGGACGTGGTGCGTCTCATCGCTCGTCACTGCCACGCAGCCTTGGTCGCCCATGGTGATGATCGCGGTCTCGGGGCCCAGCCCGAGAATCGCGCGGCAGATGGCCTCGGGCTCTGTTTCGCCCGTGAGTTCCTGGCCGAAGTGGAGCGGGAAGATCGGGTGTGTCGCCAGCGAGGTCAGCTCGACATTTCGCTCGTTGGGCTTCTCAAGATCGAGCACCACCGGCTTGTCCAACTCGCGCGCGACCTGGGCGCAGTAGATCCCCGCGTCAATGGCGTGGCTGTCGATCAGCACGGCCTTCGCTCGGGCAACGAGCGCGGGGTCGACATCGTCTGGCGTGGGCTTGCCCATCGTGCCATTGCGCCACATGATGCTGCGCTTGCCGGTGGATTCGTGGATGATGCAGATGGCGAACTGGCTCGTGGTGTCGGGGATCACGCGGATAGGGCCAGTCTCGACGCCGACGGCCTCGAGCGCCTCCGTGATGTTGCGCCCGTTCTTGTCGCTGCCGACGCGGCCCATGACAGCCGCCTTCCCACCAAGCGTGGCAATCGCAGCCGATGCCGTGGCGGATTGCCCGCCGCCGGCCTCGACCATCTCGCTCATCGGGCATTTTTGATCCAACTCGGGGTAGCGCCCGACGATGCCGAGCAGATCCCAGCAACAACAGGCCATGCAGAGGACATCGAGGTCGGGCAGCGTGGTCACCTCTGTGTAGGGGCGCAAGTCATTGCGCCCTGTGTCGTGCTCAGCGATTGGGCTTCCACAGATCTATGGGCGTCGCGTTCGCGGGCGGGCGGAAGGGCAGGTCGATGCGTTTGCCCTGGCCGGCGCTGGCGTAGGCAGCGAACACGATCTCCATCACGTCGCGCCCGTCGGCGCCGGTGACGATCGGCTCTTCGTCGTTCTTCACGCAGTCGATGAAGTGCTCCATCTCCTGCGGGAAGCCGTAGTTCCACATCTCCTCGAAGGTGCAGAAGCTCCAGCCCTTCGTGGTTGAGGCCTTCTCGACGGAGTAATCATAACCGCGCTCGCTGTAGACGCGCATGGCGTTGCCATAGAGCAAGTCAGCGAAGATGACGCCCTCGGAGCCGTAGAACTCGGCCAAGTCATCCATCCCACCGACCTTGGCCCAGCTCTCCTCGGCCATCCCGCGACCGCCGCCTTCGAACTCGACGATGATGATCGCGTCGTCATCGCCCTCGGTCCGGTCCTTGTGAACATACGTGCCCATCTGAGCCGTCACTGCCGTGGGCTTGCGGTCGCCGAAGAGCCACATGAAGAAGAGGAACGCGTGACAGCCCATGTCCAGCGTCACGCCGCCGCCGGAGCGCTCCACATCCCAGAACCACTCGGCGTGCGGGCCGTCGTGCTTCTCAGCCTGCTTGGCAAGGTAGAGATCGCCGATGGCGCCCGAGTCGATCAGGTCTTTCGCGCGCACGTACTTCGGCGCGAACAACAATTCCTCGGCGTACATGAACTTGATGCCGGCTTCATCACACGCCGCCACCATTCGCTCCGCCTCTTCCATCGTCCGGCAGAGGGGCTTCTCGCAGACGACGTGCTTGCCGGCCTCAGCACACGCCAGGACCATCTCGCAGTGGAGATCGTTCGGCGCGCCGATGGTGACCATATCAACGTCGTCGCGAGCGATGAGATCACGGTACTCGGTATGCCAGTTGGGGATGCCGTGCGTGTCCGCGAAGGAGCTAACATGCTCCTCCGTCGGCGACGCAACAGCGACGACATCGGCATCGGGGATGCGTTTGAGGGACTCAGCGTGAATCTCGGCGATGAACCGCGAGCCGATCATCCCGACTCGGACCTTGTCCACGAGCAGAGCCCTCCCCATGGCAGAAGACACGTCAGGGCGCGATGAATCGCGCCCTACACGGTGCTCAACGCCGCGTTACTCTTCCGGTGCGGCGAAGGCGGAGTCGGCGGGCTTGTCGTCGTCATCCGCGGCGGCGAAGGCGGAGTCAGCGGGAGCTTCCTCGGCCACGGGCTCCTCGGCGACTGGCTCTTCCGCCGGGGCATCGTCGGCTTCAGGAGCGCCGGTCGGCGCCTCTTCAGCGACCTCCGGCTCTTCCTCGACTTCAGGCTCCTCGCGGCCGGCCAGCTTCGTGAACGTGGCGGCGAAGGCCTCAGCCTGTTCCGCATCAAAGTGCGCGGAGTCAACGGCGATGGTCGCCTTACGGGGAAAAGTCTCGTCGCCCTCGGCAGCCGGCATGTCGATCCAGACCGCGATGCGAAGGCCCGGCGGCAGGGGCTTCTCGTCCGGCTTCTCGTACTCCTCCAACTCGGCGGCCGGATCAGTGTAGCCGATTTCGATGTCGTCGAAAGCCAGCTCGCCACGCAGCCACTCCGGCACGGGCGAATCGTCGGCGGTGTCGACAACCAGCTTCTCGTCGGCGAGCGTCAGTTTTGCCTCGGCGCCCTCGGGGTCCAGCTTCGTAAGCGTCAGTTCAAGCACTTCCACGGTTTCGTCGGCCACAGCAAAGTCTCCCTTCACGTCGGTGCGATGGGCGCGTGAACGGCGTCTTGCGGGTCGGGAGACCCGCAGGCACGGACATCCTTCACGCGTCCCAATTCTCGAGTTTGTCGCGCAGTTCAGCCAGGAACGGCGCGGCCTCCGCGCCGTCGAGGGCGCGGTGGTCAACGGTCAGCGACATATTCATCGCCGGAGCGGCCACCACCGAGCACTCGCTCGGATCCTGGCCAGGCCGCCAGCCAGAGCCTCCGTCCACCACTGGACGCAGCGTCATCGAACCAACGGCGAGGATCGCGACTTGCGGGGGGCTGATGATCGCGTCGAAGCTATCAATGCCCGCGGGCCCGATATTGCTCACCGTGAACCCGGCGCCCATCTGGAGGCTGGCCCGGAGCTTCCCGTTGCGGGCTAAGTCTACCATTTCCTTCGTCTCGGGCGCAATGTCCCAGACGCTTTTTTGGTCGGCGTCCGAGACGGTCGGCAACACAACGCCCTGGGGCGTCGCGGCGGCGAACCCGACGTTGATGGGTTTGAGCTGTCTGATGCCCTCCTCAGCGACCCACGCGTTAAGGTGACGGTGCGCGGGCAGCAGGTCGCCAATCGCCTTGATGATGATGTCGTTGAAGGTCGGCAAGACGCGCTCGCCGGCCTCTTCCTTGTACTTGGTGCGGGCCGCTATCATGGCCTCGCCCCGGACCAGGACCGTCATGATGAACGTGGGTTTCTCGCGGCGACTGGCCAACACGCGGTCGCCGATCGCTTGGCGGACGGGCGGAATCTCGACGAGGTCAAACTCGGGTTCGCGACTGCGGCGTTTGGGCATTTTCAATCCTCCGGACGGGTAAAGGCACCAGCGTGCCTGTTCATTTCGGTGTGACGAAGGTCATGACCTCGGGCGAAGGTCGCCAAGTGTCCGACACGGAATGGCCACGCGCCCAGGAGGGCAACCAATCAATGAAGATTGTCTCGCCGTACACCGGCAACGGAAAGTGGTACCGCGGCAACCTCCACACCCACAGCACGAATTCCGACGGCGGCACGTCACCGATGGACTTGGGGCGATTCTACGCCGGTGAGGGTTACGACTTCCTGGCCATCACCGACCATGGAGTGGTGACCGACCCAAACGAGTACAAAGTGCCTGGCCTACTGGGCATCCCCGGTGAGGAACTCAGCAGACCGCACATCGTCGGCCTGGGTCTGAGCGAGACCATCACTGATGACCTCGACTTTGCCGGGCAGATCGCGGCGATCCGCTCGCAAGGCGGCCTGCCGATATTGGCTCACCCAAACTGGATGGGCTTGCATGTCGACGAGATCGCGGAGCAGGACGGTCTCGCCGGGATGGAGATCTACAACTTCATCTGCGAGTCCCTCAATGGCAAGGGGCACTCGCTGAGCATGTACGACGAGCTGCTCGAGCGCGGCCGCCGGTTCTGGGGGCTCGCCGTCGACGATGCTCACATGTCGGCGAACCACCCCGGCGGCGCCAAAGCCTGGGTGATGGTCCAAGCCGAGGACCTGACCGTCGAGGCGATTCTGGCCGGGGTCGAAGCCGGCGACTTCTACTCGTCCACGGGACCGGAAATCCAGTCCATCGAAGTGGATGGTGAGCAGATCCATATCACCTGTTCCGCGTGCGTGTCGATCATCGCCGCAGGATGGGGACCGCATGGGACGCGCGTCAACGCCCTGCCCGGCAAGACGCTTACCGAGGCGACATACCAGCCGAATCCAGGCATGAAGTACTGTCGCTTTGAGGTGCGAGCGGCGGATGGGACGGCAGCGTGGAGCAACCCGCTGTGGATTGAGGAGTGAGAACGGAGACGGCGTCGGGGTTGAAACCCCTCCTACGAAGGCAGCGTAGGAGGGGTTTCAACCCCGACGCCGGTCGTGTCAGTCCTCCAGCAACGGCAACTTCACCGGCTCCCCGCCAGCCTCGGCGGACCGATCCATCGCGATGCACAGTTCGTGCGTCTTCACTGCGTCCTCGAGGTTGACCTGAGACTCCGTATCCCCCAGCACGCAGTCGATGAACTCATCGATCTCGCCGACGAACGGGTGGTGCTCGACGTCGCCCGAGTTCGGGAGGACCGTCGGGATCTCGGCGAAGTCCGACTGCCCCGGCATCATTGTCTTGGAGTAGAGTTTGTTGTCACGGATCGCGCCCTCGGAGCCGAGGACGTCTATGTTGAACTGGTACGGGGCAACGATATCGACCGATGACGAGAGCTTGCCAACCGCGCCCGACTCAAACTTGATCGCCCCGACGACCGTGGGCGGGTACTCCCAGCGCTTGTCCCACCCACCGGCAAACGCGCTGACCTCCGCCACGTCGCCGCAGAACCAGCGCAGGGCATCGGCCGCATGGCACCCGGCAAACAGCATCGACGAGCCGCCGCCCTCGACCGTGTGAGCCCACGGCCAGCCGGAGTACCAGTCGCTCACGCCGTGCCAATAATCGACCTCGCCGTAGAAGACATCGCCAATGGCGCCCGCGTCGAGCAGGGCCTTCGTATTGATCAGCGAGGGGTTCCAGCGCAGCACGAAGCTGACGACCGTCTTCACCTTCGCGGCGCGGACGGCGTCGCGCATGGCCTTGATGTCCTCAAGCGTATTCGCCACGGCCTTCTCAATGATCATGTGCTTGCCGGCTTCGGCCGCGGCAATCACTTGCTCGGCGTGGACGTTTGAGGGCGAAGTTACGCTGAGGACATCGACCCGTTCGTCAGCGACAAGGTCGGCAATGTCAGTGTAGATGGCTGCGTCGGGCAATCCGCACTCTTCAGCCTTCGCCTTGGCCGTGGACTCTCGGCGACTGCCGATGGCGACGACGTCGACGTGCGGATTCTGCTGATAGGCGCGGATGTGCTCTGTCGAGACCCATCCTGCACCGATGATGGCGGCCCCAAGCTTGCGTTCAGACATTCATGGTCTCCCCTACCCGGATTTCGCTGCTATCTAATCGTGCACTCCTGGAAATGCGGGTTCATCAGGAGCCCTTGGTCGATACGCGTCGTGACGGTAAGTTCCTCGGCGAGCTGCTTTGCCGCGTCGTGGTTCTCTGCCTTGAGCGTCATCAGCCAGAGAACGCCCTTAGAGAGCGAGGCGACCCTGTCGCCGTATCCGAGTCGGCCTTGCAGCGCGCCGAGAGAGCCCTGCGCGGAGCCGTCATTCGGGTCGATGATCAGCGCCTCGACCATCTCCGTGCCGACGTCGCCGGAATCATCCGACGCCGCATCCGGAAGGCGGATCTCGTAGACGTGCTTGTTCGGGTTGACGAACTGGTTCGAGTCATCGGCCAGTTCGGTCGCGAGCGCCATCGCGGCGTCCACGGAATCGACGTTGAGCCCGATCCGGTAGTAATCGGCGCGGCGCAACTCGACCAGCGCGTCCTCGTAGCCCATCCGCCGGCGCAAGGAGTTGGCCGCCGTGAGAGCGGTGACGTCGGGAATCTTGAGTTTGACGAGCAGTTCAACGTCGATCATAGCGGTCTTTCCTCGCAAGTATGGACGGCGTCGGGGGTGAGACCCCTCTTACGCGGGTACGAGTGTCTTCGTCATGGCCGCGAAGATCCGCAGGCCCGGGCCAGCGGAGGACAGCGCGTCGAGATTCCCGTGAGCCGCGAGACGCTTCTCAGACCACCGGCCGCCGATCTCATACGGGACCTGGCGCAGGAAACTGGCGCGCTCGGGGTGAGGCATCATCGCGAGCACATTGCCCTCGGGATTGCACAAGCCGGCGGCGTTCAGCACCGCGCCGTTTGGGTTCACCGCGGGCGCGTCGTCGATATTGCCATCAGCGTCGCAGTACTTCAGGACGACCTGGCTGTTCTCCACCAGGGCCTCAGCGATCTCAGGATCGGAGGTCGTGAAGCGCCCCTCGCCATGGGCGATCGGCACGGGCCAGAACTCGCCGTCGTCATACTCGGATGTGAAGAGACACCGGCTCGGCGCCGCGGCGACCTTCAGCCGCACCCACTTGCAGCAGAACCCCGCGATCCGGTTCTCCGGATCGTGGCGATTCGGCGCGAGAGCCATCTCGACCGTTCCGGGCTTGATGCCAGGCACGAGCCCCGCCTCGATGAGGACCTGCGCGCCGTTGCAGATGCCCAGAGCCGGCTTGCCCTTCTCGGTGACCTCATCGAACAGGCGCCGCACGATCGGCTCTTTGGTAGCGATAACGCCTGAGCGGACGCGGTCTTGGTAGGAGAATCCGCCGCCGACAATGTAGCCGTCGTAATCGGCCAGCAGATCGGCGTCGCGATTCCACCGGAAGACATCGCAATCCATCCCGGCAGTCTCGGCGGCGCGCTTGGTCTCCCACTCGCAGTTCGAGCCCGGGAATTGGATCAGCGCAACACGGGGTCTGGCTTCAGACATGGTGCTATCTCCGGAAACAACCACGGTAGAGTGTCGTCATCCCGCAATCGGATGACGTGCATGGCACGGCATTCGCTCGAAGCCCGGCGAGTTCCTTGTCGCCGCAATGTGCGGCGTTCCGTGCGCCAGTATACCTGCTATCGCGGAGCTTGAGAAGAGCGGTCTCGGGTCGCCAGACGAGGACGCCGTCCGTCCTCTCGCGAACCGGGCCATACTCGAGAAAGGGGAGCCGCTACCCATGTGGATCATCGCGCTGGTTGCCATCGCGCAGCCGACCGTTGCCGCGGAGAATGGCCTGAACGTGAGCTGGGGCGATCACATCGTGGTCTACGATGGCATCGGCAAGCTAGACACCGAGGAGAAGATCGCCGCCGCGATGGATGACTGGAAGAGGCTCGCCGATTCGCCGACGATCTACTGGCGGGCGAGCGCCTGGTACGCGCGCAACTACATGGTGCCCCTCCACGATAGCTTCCCGGAGTACTTCGATACGGTCGAGCGCATCTGGGCCGAGTTCGACCCAATGGCCGTCGCCATCCGCGAGGCCCACGAGCGCGGGATGAAGATCTACGCCTACCAGACCCTCTTCGATGAGGGTTCGCCGGCCGAGGTGCTCTACGGAGACTCGAAGCCATTCCCCTGGCAGTCAAAGTTCACCATCGCCCATCCCGAATACCTCGCAACCGATCGCGAGGGCATGAAGCGTCACCACGGGGTGATGGAGTACGCTTACCCGCAGGTCCGCGCGCACATGCTGGCGATGCTCAGTCGGCTGGTGGACGACTACGACTTCGACGGTCTGTACATCTGCACGCGGTCGCACTCGCGCCCCGCCGACCATGCCGACCAGTTCGGCTTCGGCGAGCCGGTTGCGCTGGCCTACGAGGAAGCTTACGGCGTCGACCCGCGAGCCGAGGACTTCGATGTGGCGAAGTGGCGGGATCTGCGAGGGGAGTTCCTGACGGGCTTCCTGCGCGAGCTTCGCGCGGCGATGGATGAGCGAGAGAAGCGCATCGCGCTGGCAATCCCGCGCGGCGACATCATTGGCCCGCCCTATGGCAACATGACGATGGACTGGCGGACGTGGGTGCGCGAGAATCTGGCGGACGAGATCATCGTCGGCGTCCGCTCGGGCAACTGGCACTACCCATCGATGCGGGGGAAGGACAAAGAGCGCGGCTACCTATCCAGCAACGACGAGCAGTGGGGCTTGCCGGGCGCGCGGGAGCACATCGACACGGTCTACGGCCCCCTTTGTGATGAGCACGGAGTAGGCCTACTCATCCAAGGCGGGAGCTGGGGTCGCGGCGCGAAGGACCGCGTAGCGAATACCCCGCTCGACGGGTTCATGTTCAGCTCGATGAGCCTCACGAGCGGCTCCGGGTACATCGTCGTGCCGGACGACCCCGCCCTCGGCTTCGCGGACGCGAGATTCACTGTCGACTGCTGGCTGCGGTATCCGGAGGAAGTCACATTCGGTCGCGTGGTCTCGAAGTACGACCACAACCTCGGCCACGAGGGCCGGGGGTGGGAGATCTACATCGACAAGGAAGCTCATGTCGTGTGGCGGCTGAACGATGGGGAGAACGACATGTCGATCACCTCGGAGGGCACTGTTCCAGCCCAAGAGTGGGTCCACTTGGCGTGCGTGTCCGAGGGAGCGGGCGGGCAGATGAGGGTCTACATCAATGGCATCGAGGACGCGCAAACACGCCCAGCGCCCGCGGCCTTGCGCCTGGTCCCGGTTGATCTCTTCATCGGCGCGTATGGCGGTGAGGGCGTGTTCCTGAACGCGCAGATCGACGAGGTCCGGCTCTCATCGATCGCCCGGACCTTCACTGAGCCACTAACGGGGCCGACGCCCGTGGATGACGACACGGTTGCGCTGTGGAGCTTCGAGGACGAGTCAGACGAGGTAACCAGCGAAGGCGCGACGTTCACGGGCACTGTCATGCGGGCCCAGCCCCATGAACGCATCGATGGCCCCGCCGGGTTCGGCAAGGCCATCGATCTCAGCCGGAGGCACTAGAGCTGGCTGCAATGCAGAGGTCTGGTTGCCTTGAAAGGTGAGTGTCCAAGACAATGGGACAAGAACGGGCCTTGCGCGCTCTGCGCTTCGAAGAGACCGATGCCGTGCCTACCTGGGGCGGCTGGATCGTCAGCGCGAGCTTCTTCGAGCACGTCACGGGCAAGCGGTTCTGGGACGACCCAAGGGCGATTGCCCTCGAGGCCTATCGCAAGCTGGAGGTGGACATGCTGGTCCAGGGCATCTACCTTCCCGCAAGCCCAGAGGAATGGCGAACGCACACAGACGAGGTGCTCGTGGGCGCGGCTGAGTGCAGGTCACCCGACGACATCGTGGCTTACACCGAGTCGCTCCCAGACCCCGAGACGCTGGAGAAGGGGTTTGACTTCGATGCCGAACTCGAGGCTGTTGCCCGTACCTACGCGCAGTTTCAGGATGAGTGTGGATCGGACATCCTTGGCCTGCCGTCGGGCGGCACGGCGAGGTTCACGTGGTACTCTCAGTTCGGTTACGGGAGCTACCTCTCGGCCATTGCGCTCTATCCGGGGGCGATCCGGAAGCTCTTCATGCACTCAGCCGAGCAGGCGCGTCTGACCAACATCGTCCGCGCCCAACTGGTCAAGGAAGGGAGGCTACCCCCGGTCTTCTTCACGGGCCAGGACATCTGCGGCACCCGGGGGCCGATGGTCTCGCCCGACAGCCTGCGCTCGGTGTATTTCCCGGCTGCGCGCCACGCGCTGGCACCACTGGTGGAGATCGACGCCGAGATCATCTGGCACTCGGACGGCTACATCATGCCGATCGTCGATGACCTCATCGACTGCGGCGTGAGCGGCTTTCAGGGCTTCCAGGAGGAGACGGGCTTTGACATCGGTGAGATTGCCGAGAAGCGGGTCCGAGCTGGACGGAAGCCACTGCTGCTGGCAGGGCTGTCGGTCGACCGAGTTCTCCCGTTTGGCTCGGTGGACGATGTTGAGAAGGAAGTCGAGCGCATCATCGACACGGCCGGCCCAGGAGGCGGCCTCGCCGTCGGCACGGCCAACACCGCGGGACCCGACTGCCCGGACGCGAATCTGGAGGCGCTATATCGGCACCCCCACGCCTACACGCGCGGGCACTAGTCCACGCCGACAACATCAAGACTCATCCCCGCACGGCGTCGAGGTTCGCGGCGACGTTGTCCCAGTTCACGAGTTGGTCCATGAACGTGGCGGTCCAGTCCTTACGCCGGTTCTGGTATTTCAGATAATACGCGTGCTCCCAGACATCGACCACCAGAATCGGCGACACGCCCCACTGGGTGAGGTTCTCGTGCTTCTCGGCCTGGAGGACAACGAGACGGTCATCGAGGCCTCGGTGGGCGAGAATGCCCCACCCAGAGCCCTCAACCGAGTTGGCCGCCGCGAGGAACAGGCCCTTGAACTTCTCGAAGCTGCCGAAGGAGCGGCTGATGCCCGCCGCGAGGCCGCCCGAGGGCTCTCCCCCGCCTCCGGGCTTCATGTTGCCCCAGAACAGCGAGTGCAGAATGTGACCCGAGCCGTGGAACGCCGCGGCCTTGCACAGCACCTTGGACTGGCTGAAGTCGCCTGCGTCCAGCGCCGCCTTGAGGGCCGCTTCGGTTGAGTTCAGCCCCTTCACGTAACCGGCGTGGTGCTTGTCGTGGTGGATGGTGAGCGTCTCTTTGTCGTAGTGCGGCTCAAGAGCCTCATACCCGTAGGGAAGGTCAGGAAGCTCGTGCGGGCCGCTCGTGGCGCCGTTTGCTGCATCGGCCGCGGAGCCGAGCCCAACTACTGACGCGCCCGCAATGCCCATTCCAGCCGCGCCTATGAACCCTCGACGATCGATACCGTCCATGCTACTCACCTCAGGCGGCGTTAGTTACGCCTCGCCGGTCGTTGGAGGCTAAAACCCTCGACCTGAGGCGTCCGGTTCCCCGATTCTCGGGCTGTCCCAGGTGTCGGCCAGTCGCTGCGGGCACTTCACATACCACAAGCAATCATGCTAACCTGATGCCCATAGGAGTGGTGGCAGTGGATCAGATACCAAACCTCGGGGATGTTAGGCAGACTGGATTCTGCGCTTTCTGCGGCTGTGGCACTGAAACGCGAGACCACATACCGCCAAAAGTGTTCCTGGACAGGCCATACCCGGAGAACCTACAGGCTGTCGTCGCCTTCCGGGAGTGCAACCAAGAATCGTCCATGGATGAGGAGTACGTCGCGTGCCTCGTCGCATGTGCGGAAGCGGGGTCGGTGGACGATGATCGAGTTGAGAGAGAGCTTGTGCGGCGGATACTGCGGCGCAAGCCCGCCTTACGGGCACGGCTTGCGGATGCGTTGGAGGTCACGGAGGCGGGCGTGACATGCACATGCGAGACCGCAAGGGTCAGGAGGGTAATCCTGAAGCTGGCGCGAGGACATGCGGCGTTCGATCTCAACGACCCGCAACTGGGGGAGCCCGCGACTCTCGCGTTCTTCGAGTTGGCATCCATGCCTGCAGACCAGCGCAACCAGTTCGAGACTCCACCGCACACTGACATACTACCGGAGGTCGGCAGCCGTGCGATGCAGAGAACGGTCATAGCTGGAAGCGTACCGATCTGCGATTGGGTCCATGTGCAGGCGGGTCGCTACCGGTACCTCACATCGGTGGGACGGGCAACTTTGGTGAGAATGGTCATCGATGAGTACGTCGCTGGCGAGGTGACATGGTAACTGCACTGGGGCGCGCGAGGTGATGGCACGAATCATGTCTACGAGCGTTCCACTTACGGTAGGCAAGCCTATCATCAAGAACAAGGACCGCGTCGCGCGCGCGCGGAACCGCACGCCACGCTATACAACCAGCCCATTGAAACGTGAGCCCAACGTGATCCGTCTCGCCCTACTCCTGCTCCCAGTGCTCCCTACCACGCCCTCCCTCGCCGACGCCTCGTGGCCCGCGCTTCAGCGCGCCGACTGGCAGGCCTATGGCTACGAAATGCAGTTCGACGACGGCTACGCCGATTACGTCATCGTCGCCGAGGTTCGAGCGACGGGCAAGCCTGCGGGCCGGATCGCATTCAACATCGCTGACGAGAGCAACTACCTGGCCCTCGACCTGACCCGCGAGCGAGCGCGATTCATCCGCATTGAGTCCGGTCTGGAGCTTCCCATCGGCGAGAGCTTCGGCAAGGCGCTGGCGGGCCGCCAAGAGCTACACCTTCGACGTCACGGCGCGCGCTACGACGCATATCTCAGCGGACGAAGGGTCGCCAGCGCCACCGACTCGACATTCGTCGGCGGCAAGACCGCTGTCGGGAGCCTCGGCAAGTCGGTCGAATTCAGCGACTTCTACCTTCAGGAGACCGAGCCGATCCTGCTTGAGGATGACTTCATGCGCGCCGCCGAGGAGACCGGCGGGTGGGAGACCGTATCGGGCGAGTGGGAAGTGCAATCGGTGGGCAGTCCGACGCGCTCGACGAATGCCTTCAACCTCAGCATCTCAACCGCCCCCAAAGGCGCGCTAACCGTTTGCGGCGGATGGTTCTGGCGCGATTACGAGGTTTCCGTAAGCTGCCAACCCCACGGCGAAGCGCAGATCGGCCTGGTGGCATACTATTCCGGGCCGAAGGCCTACACGCTGTTCGCGTGCGGCAAACCTACCCCGAAGGCCGACAGCGTCGCGCAACTTGTCCGCGTCGCGGGCGGCAAGCCGAAGGTGATCGCATCCGCGCCCCTCACCATCGAGCCCCATCAGTGGTACCGTCTCGGTCTGCACGTAGAGGGCGACCACGTGACGGGACTCGTGGATGGCCGAGCCGTCGTCGACGCTGACTCCGAGGGCCTCGTAAGCGGGCAGGCAGGCCTATACGCGAAGACCACTGACGGCGCCACGTTCGATGACTTCTCCGTCCACCAGAGCGAGACGCTGACGAGTGGCTCCCCCACCTTCGCGGCGTGGCACCCGGTCGGCGGAGAGTGGCGCAGCGCAGGCGACGAGGGCGTCATCGGCGTCGCCAGCTCAGACGCGAAGCTGATGTTTGGCGAGCGTCTCGCGGGCGAGGTATCGGTCTCGGCCGCGGTGAGCCAGGACGGGCCGGGCGAGGTGGGGCTGGTCGCCAACTGGCAGGACGAAGCGAATTACGACATGCTGACGTTGGGCGGCCACCCGGCCGCGCTGAGGTGCACGTCCGTCCGGGATGGACAACCGACAGAGGCAGCGTCCGCCCCCGTCGAACTGGGCGGCGGCGAAACCAGTTTGGAGTTCGTGGTCCTCGAGGAGACGCTAATCGGCCGCGCGCGGGGCGTCGCGGAGATACACGCTCCGAGGCCTGACGCAAACCCCGGCAAGGCCGGCCTCCTCGTGCGGGACGGTGAGGCGCGATTTGCATCCGCCTCGGTCTGCCGTGTCCCATCTCTATCCGAAGTCGCGAACTTCGAGGGCTCGTTCTCCCAGGAGGTCAGCATGGCCGATTGGGCGGCGGAGAACTCCGACTGGATCACCGCCGATCCGCAGACCGGCGATCCAGGGACCAGCTACTGGCACCGAGCGACCGCGTATGGCGACCGCGAGATGTCCGTCCGGATGGCCTCGGCGCCCTCGGGCCCTGTCTCGGTGATGATCGGCGCGAGCACGCCGGCGGCGACGGACGGCTACCGGTTCACCGTGACGCCGGGCGGAAGCGGCTCCGCGACACTCCTCCGTAGCGGCCAGTCCGTCGGGACGAAAGCACTCGCTAACCTCGGAGCCGGCGGCATCAGCCTCGTGGGCCTGCACCAACACGGCCCGCTCATCGTCGGATCGCTCAACGGCAAGCCGACCGTGGTCTTCGAGGAATCCGAGCCCCTGAGCGGGCGGTTCTCTGGTTGGGTCGCCCCTCCCGGGTCAGCCGAGCCCTCGGACGCCTACCTTCGGGCCGAGAACGTCCTCAGCTACAATTTCCGCAGGGCTCCCGCAGACTGGTGGACCGGTGGCGGCGAGTGGAAGATAACCAACCGCTGGGACTGCGAGCCGAGGTGGACGTTCTTCGTCGGCGGCGGCAGCGGCGTCTCGTCGCTTTGGAACAAGCACGAGTTCGGCGACGACGTGACGCTTGATTTCTATGGCGCGATCCGCTTCGATTCCACCAAGGGTTACAGCTACCCTCACGCGGCGAACATCAACTGCACCATCGCCGCCGACGGGCGCGACCTGACATCGGGCTACAGCCTCATCTACGGCGGCTGGGACAACCAATACACGCGGTTGCTGCGCGGCAGTGAGGTCGTCGCGGAATCGACCGACCACCTCATCACTCGCGCGAGCAGCATCCACCGGCGGTGGTTCAATCTCCGCATCCACAAAGCGGGCGACACCATCCGCTGCTTCCTCGACGGGACGCAGCTCTTCGAGTACACGGATCCCGACCCGCTGCCAGGCAAGCATGTGGCGCTCTGGACGCATGACAACGCCATCACGCTGGCGCGGTGTCGCATCTCCTCCAACGAGGTCTCGCCCGGATCGCTCCCGCCGCCCGACCGGCCTCCGCTGTGCGTCTACGACGTTGACCCCGCGGCGACGGAGGCGGCCCAGTGAGGAGAGCACTCATCGCGTTCCTCCTGGCATCAGCCTGCATGCCGGCCATCGCCTCTCCGCTGGATGTCACCTCCGAGCCGGCGGGCGGCACCGTGTTCCTCGACGATCGATACCTCGGCACGACGCCGCTGTCCATCGACGTCCCAGCCGAAGGCGAGCACCTGATCCGCGTAGAGCGGCGAGGCTTCGTTTCGTGGCGCGGCACGGTCACCCTCGGCGCCGAGGCGACTCGCGTCGAGGCGACGCTTCAAACGGAGGCACTGGGCTCGATCTCTGCTTCGACGGATCCCGACGGCGCGGATGTCTACATCGATGGCGTGTTGACGGGCAAGAGCCCGCTGACCGTCCCCGACCTTCCGCTCGGCGGACACCAAGTGCAAGTCTCCGCACCGGGATTCCTGCTGAAGAGCCAGGACGTGGTCCTCACGCCTGAGCAACTCGATGCTACGCTCGAATTCACCTTATCCGGGCGCATTGAGCAGTACCTCATCGCTCACGTTGAGGCGCACCCGGAAGACGTCATGGCGCTGACTGACCTCGCCCACGAGTATGCCCTGCGCAACCAGTTCGACGAGTGTCTCGATGCGCTGGGCAAGGCGTTCGACTCCGTTGCGATATACATAGACCAGCTCGACGGGCATGAGATCCGCCGCGTGTATCAGGAAGTCGAGCGGCTGAGTGATAAGCAGTACGAGTACGCGTCGGATGAGGAGGTGGCGGCGCTCCGCCCTCGTTTGGCGGAGGCCCTGAGGGCGGCTATCGAGCGCCACCCCGAGAATGGCTACACCTACGACAGGCTCGGAGACGTGCTGACGACGCTGGGACAGACTGACGAGGCGCTGGAAGTCTACAAGACGGGCGCCGAGAAGGCGCAGTCGTTAGCGGGACGCATCAAGCTGCTCGGCGTGGCCGGCTCGACCCTCTACGCGAGGGGCACCGCAGCCGAGAAGGCCCAGGACTGGGCCGGGGCGATCGCCGCATATACTGAGGTCACGACCACCTATCCCGAGCACTGGACGGCCGAGAACGCGTGGGGGCGGATCGCCCAAGTCCAGGGGCAGCGGCTGACCGACCCGGCCGCGTCATTGGATGCCGTCCGCAAGCTCGATGAGCATTTCCCCAACTCGCTAGATCTCCCCGTCGCGATGTCGCGGACGGCGCAGGCTTTCCTCAAGGCGACCGATTACGAGACATATATCGTCCTGAGCACGGAGATGGGCGAGCGCTTCCCCGATTACGCGCAAACGCCGAGCATGCTCGCGAGATCGGCCGCCTACGCGGCGAAGCAGCTTGCAGATCCCGACCGGGCCATCGCGCTGTACCGGCAGCTCTTTGCGCTCGGAAACGCGACGTCTTACGCATCGAGCGGGCGTCGGCAAGCGGCGGCAATCCTGCGCAAACAGGGCGATGAGGAGGGCGCGGCGGCGCTCGAGCAGGAGATCCTCGACCGATTCCCGCTCTCGCAGGACATCACGTATCTTGAGAAAGACCCCGAGAAGCGCAAGCACATCGGCGAGGCTCGCAAGGCCTACACGGAGGCCACGAAGCTCGCCAAAGCAGGCAGTCACGGCGAAGCCGTGGCGCGTTGCGAGGCGATCATCGCCGAGTATGGCCGGACGTACTGGTCCGTCACGGCACAGAAGTACATCGTCAACATCTGGACGATGGCAAAGGACTGGGAGCGCGCCAGCGCGGCGGGGCAAGCCTTCGCCAAGGCCTGGCCGCATCACCCGGAAGCAGCCGAGCATCTCTACCAGGCGGCCTACAGCATCCAAACGCAGATCGGCGATCTCCCGCGCGCCATTGAGGCGCACCAAGCCTGCGTTGACCAATACCCCGACGATACCTACGCCGCGTCATCGCTCTACCAAATGGCGTACGTGCAGTATCGCGGGGATACGATGGTCGACTACGAGAAGGCGATGGAAGCGTTCATGCGATTGGCGCGCGATTTCCCTCGCCACCAATACGCCGCGACCAGCCGCAAGTACGCCGCGGATTGCCAGATGCAGCTTCGCGATCCGGAGAAAGCCCGCGCCATGTTCGTCGAGCTGATGGAGGAAGACCCCAACAGCTACCTCGCGTACCTGGCGTCTTCGGGGCATCAGTTGATCCGCATGAGAAACGACAGTATCAGCGCGCCGTAACGGAGGCCGAAATTGTCACGCGAAACCACCCGCCAAACCCGTCGCGAGTTCATCAAGAGCAGCGCGCTGGTCGCGGGCGCCGTCGCCGTCGGCTCCTCGGCGACAGCTCAGGAGCCGAAACTCCCGATGCGCGTCCTCGGCCGGACGGGAATCGAAATCTCACTGCTATCCCTCGGTCTGGGCGCCGCCGGAGACGGACGCGTGGACCCGGATGTGGTGCGTGAGATCGTGAATCTGTGCATCGACGAGGGCGTGACCTACATCGACGACGCGCCGATCTACGGGAACACGCAAGCCACGATCGGCCCGGTTCTCACCCAGCGTCGCAGCGATGTTACCGTCGCAAGCAAGGTGGAAGCGCAAGACCGAGCGGGCGCGCTGAAGCAGCTTGAGCAGTCGCGCAGAGACCTGCAGTGCGACGTCATCGATGTCGCGTTCATCCACAACGTGCCCGACTTCGATACCGAGCAGATGATGGGTCCCGAGGGCGCGTTCACGGCACTGAGAGAGGCCCGCGAGGCCGGTCACGTGCGGTTCCTCGGATTGAGCGGGCACAACCGGCCGGGGCGGTTCATCTCGACGATTGAGACGGGCGAGGTCGACGTGGTGATGATGCCGATGAACTTCGTCGACCGCCACACCTACAACTTCGAGAACACGGTCCTACCCGCCGCCGCGAAGCAGAACTGCGGCGTGCTGTGCATGAAGGTTCTGGGCGGGGTCCCCAACTGGAACTACCGGAACATCGGCCACGCGAACCTCGCCGCCCACTACACCGACGCCATCCGCTACGCCGTCACGCTCCCCGGCGTCGCCAGCGCCGTCATGGGCCTGTGCACCCCCGATGAGGCCCGTCAGGCCATCGCAACCATCAAGTCCGCAGAACCCCTCGACGACGCAGAACTCGCCACCATCCTCGCCAAGGGCAAAGGCCTTGTCGATGGCCTCGGCTACCACTACGGGCCGGCGGTCTAGAGGCCTCGCCAGTCCAATCCCCGAAAGTCGTGTCAACCGTTCTCATCTCCTCCAGGTAGAGCCTGGTGAGGGACATGGGAATGCGTTGTGCCGACGGGGAGCAGAATCCATTGAGTGACGAGGCGCCGCCGCGAGAAGTGACGTTGGTAAGCCAGGCGAGAGAAGGCGACCATGGCGCGTTCATGCATCTCGCTGGCGCTCACCGACACCGACTGTACGCCCTGACGAGACGGTTTGCCGGCTCTGTCGAGGATGCGGAGGACCTGACGCAGGAAGTGCTGGTCCGAGCCTTCCGCTACTTCGCCAAGTTCCGCTCGGATGGCGACTTTGGCGCCTGGATCATGAAGATCGCGGTCAACACCTGCCTCACCCACCGCTCCCGCAAACGGGCGGCGACCGATGGTGTTCAGACGTTTCAGTCGCTCAGACCGTCCCCATCCCCGACCGATCAGCCCCACGCGTCCCTCGAAGCCCAAACCCAGTCCGAGCAGATCCACGTCGCCATCAGCGCGCTACCGAAGCGCCAACGCATGGCGATCGTGCTGTGTGAGATGGATGGCCACACAGCCGGCGAGGCCGCAGCGATGATGGGCTGTCGCCCCGGCACCGTGAAGCAGCACCTCCACCGCGCTCGACGCGCCCTCGCCGTGCGCCTGGCGGGCCTGCTCGACAACGGACAAGAGGAGGAGACGCCATGAGAACCATCAACTGCCGCGAGGCAGAGAGACTGATGCAGGGAGAGTTGGATGGGTCGTGCGACCACGTGGGCATGCCGGAGCTATTGAATCACGCCGAATCATGTCGCCCGTGTCGGGAACGCCGGGAGGAATATCGAGACTTGCGGCACCAACTACGCGGCACCCCCGAAGATCAAGTCGCGACTGACACGTGGGAGCGGGTCGCCGAAGCCGCCGGCAGGCGGATGGCCCGTCCTCGGCATCCGAAAGCATGGCGAGCCACTGCGGGGATGGCAGCCATCGTGACCGTGGCCGTCATCGCTGTGGCCCTGCTAACCGGGGCGCCCGGGAAGCCGGCCGAAGTCCTGGCGGCATCGCTGAAGGCCATGAAGGGCGTGACCTCCGTTCACGCAAAGGGAGAGCACAGCATCCCAACCGTGACACGCGACAGCTCTGGCTTCAGGATGGTGCCGTATGAGGCGTGGTATGTAGACGGCGTTGGGCTGCGTGAGGAGACGCCGTTTTCGACGCGCTTGACGCTGCCCGACAAGACCTACCGCCTCAACAGACCATACTCGGCAGCAATCATCTACGAGACCCGTGACGAGGGGCGTTTCTCGTGGTTTGGAGGGAAGCTGCAACCGGAGCACCTCATCGCGCTCTTCCGGGATCACGGCCAGCCCCCACGGGTCGAGGAGGCGGATGCGGAACTCGACGGCGCACCCGTGAGGCTCATCACCGTGCACCTTACCAGCGAGTCGTACAAGTTCTGGATTGACCCTGACAGTATGCTGACCCTTCGGTTTGAGATCGCGCCAGTGGGCCTGCAGGAAACGGTCTGGACCGAGTACGAATACGACGTCGACCTGCCCCCTGACACGATGACCTGGGCCCCCGCCGACGGAGTGAAGGTCACGGACCTGTCGGCTGTGCCGCTCCGAGAGGCGTATGAGCAGTATCTGATGGGCCCGTCGCACTGGGTCACCCTGAGGTCGAGAGTGCAGCCGACTACCTCGGACGACCTGCGCTACGCGTCGTTGACTGAGGCCTGGGAGCAAGCGGGTACAGGCCTCCGCGCAGAGAGCAAACGTACGACCCAGGTCTACCACGACAACACTGGGTGGTTTCTAGATCACACGGGCGAACGGAGCCAACCCATGGCGGAGGTGCCAGGTGGGTTCGCCAAGGCGGTACTGACGACAGTCGACATGGCGCGATGCCATGAAGCACGACTCACCGAGAGCACGCTCGACGGCGAGCCCGTCTTAGTCCTCGAGCTGGCCGCCGGATGCGCGAAGCCGCCAACAGAGAGTGAGCGGGAGGAGCGCAGCGTCCGGGTAGAGGTCGCAGCCACGTTCAGCCTTGACACGAAGCGGCTGATCCGGGCGCGGCGGGCCTCATGGATCGACGGCGAGCCCCTCTCCTGGGAATCGGCAGTGATCGACTATCCGGACTCACTCCCTGACGATGTGTTCAGCTTCACGCGCGATTGGTCTCGCCCCACGCCGCCCATCGAGGACTGGGACGAGGAGCGCAAGCGGTACTACACCGACCTGCTGTTCGAGGAATGAGGTGGCGACGAGGTAGAGCAGATGGTTGAGGCCCCGTCTCATTCATCGAGGCGGGGCCAGTCGTTCGACACCCCCTGTTGACAGCCAACGAAGGCGCGCGTCGCCCCGCCGGAGAATTCACCCCTACATCCACTCCCGTCAGAACCACATGAGCCTCGGAGCACAGCATGACCCGCTGGCAGCACATCCCCATCGACAATCCACAGCCCGATTCAGCCCGATTCGTCCGCGCCATGCTCGGCGAGGAAATCCCCGAGCGCGCGCCGCTCGTCGAGTACATTGTCGACCCCGTCGTCATGAAGCCCATTCTCACCGAGCTGTGCGGGCGGGACTGGGTGCAGCCGGGAGCAGACCGTGAATCACACCAGGAGTACTGGGACAACTACATCGCCTTCTGGCATCACATGGGCTACGACTTCGTGCGCCTGGAGATCGGCCTCGGCTTCCCAACAAAGGGGCTCGTGGCGAAGGACCCCGCGCCAGGCGTTGACGGTAACCGGGGATGGGTCGACCAACACCACGGCACCATTGAGAGCTGGGAGGACTTCGAGAAGTACGCGTGGCCCGAGGTCGGCAAGGTCGACCTGACCGTTCTAGAGTATGTGAACGCGAACTTACCCGAGGGCATGGGGCTGATCTCGTCTCACGGCGGCGGCGTCTACGAGCACATCTCCGCGATCTTCAGCTACGAGGGCCTCTGCATGATGCTCTACGACGATCCGAAGTTGGTGAAGGCCGTCGCGGATCGCGTGGCCGGGCTGATGGTCGAGTACTACGAGTGGTTGCTAACGCTCGACAAGCTCATCGCCGTGTTCCCTGGGGATGACATGGGCTTCCGCTCGGGAACGCTCATCGCCCCCGACCAGCTCCGCAAGTACACGCTGCCCTGGCACAGGAAGTTCGCCGCCATGACCCACGAGAAGGGGTTGCCCTATTTCCTGCACTCGTGCGGGCAGTTGGCCGACATCATGGACGACCTCATCGACGACATCGGGATCGACGGCAAACACTCGTATGAGGATGCCATCACCCCGATTCCCGATGCCCAAGCCCAGTGGGGCGACCGGATCGCCGTCCTCGGAGGGATCGACGTGGACGTGCTCAGCCGGATGGAGCCTGACGCCGTCCGCGAGTATGTCAGAAGTCGGATCGATGCCTGCGCGCCGAAGGGCCGGTTCGCGGTGGGTTCGGGCAACTCGATCCCATCCTACGTGCCGGTGGAGAACTACCTGACGATGGTTGACGAGGCGCATCGATAGGCCCGGAGGAGCGACCATGGCCGAGAGCATCCAGTTCACGGTGAATGGGAGTCGCGAGACGGTCACGACCGATCCCGCGCGCTCCCTGCTCGACGTCCTGCGCGAAGACTTCGGCCTGACGGGCACCAAATACGGATGCGGCGAGGGTGCCTGTGGCGCGTGTACGGTGCTGCTTGGCGGCAAGCCCACCCGGTCGTGCATCACGCCGGCGGCGACAGCGGCCGGTAGTGAGATCACTACGATCGAGGGCATTGCCGAGGGCGACCAACTGCACCCCGTCCAGGAGGCGTTCGCTGAGGACGGCGTGCTGCAGTGCGGCTACTGCGCTCCGGGAATGATCCTGGCGACTATCGCGCTGCTCCGAGATACCCCGCAACCGACCGACCGCGAGATCACCAAAGCGCTGAACGGACACATCTGCCGGTGCTCTACCTACCCGACCATTCTGGCGGCTGTCCGCAAAGTCGCGGGGCGGAGGTGAGGGCGACATGAGCGAGCGCGAAGAGCGTCTTATCGATCATGAGCCAGAGGATCTGGCCGACGGCGAGTTCTCGGTCGACCGACGGAGCTTCCTGCAAGTTCTCGGCGCGGGGGTGCTGGTCTCGGTCGCGAGCGGCGCCTCGACCCAGCGCGGCAGTCGAGGCCCAACGCAGATATCGGCGCGCATCCACGTCGGCGGCGACGGCACGATCACAGTAATGACAGGCAAGGTCGAGCTGGGCCAGGGCGCGCGCGCCGAGATCACGCAGGCCGCAGCGGAGGAGTTGCGCGTCGGCGTCGATCGAGTGCGCGTCATCATGGCGGACACTGACCTGGTCCCCAACGACGGCACGACGGCCGGCAGCCGGACCACGCCTTCGACCGTCCCCGCGATCCGCAAGGGAGCGGCAGCCGCGAGGGAGGCCCTTGCCAATATCGCCGAAGGCGGTGACGCCGAACAGGCCCTCGCGGAGAACATCCCCGATGGGGTGACGCTAACGCCAGTCGATGAGTGGAAAGTGCTCGGCACGTCAGTCCCCAGGCCGAATGCCCGCGACATCGTCACCGGCGCCCACAAATACGCGTCGGACATCTCGCGGCCCGACATGCTCCACGGCAAAGTGCTCCGCCCACCAGCCTACGGCGCGACGTTGGCGGGCATCGACACGTCCACGGCCGAGGCTATCGAGGGTGTCACCCTCGTGCGTGACGGAGATTTCATCGGCTGCGTCGCGCCAACGCTACACGCGGCGACGCGGGCGGTTGAGGCGCTCGCGAAGTCGGCGACATGGGACACCTCGCCCCAACAATCGAACGCAGAGCTGTGGGACCACCTGCGCGAACACGCCGGCGAGGGCGAGAGCGACGCAACGGTGACCAAGGCCCTCGACGCCGCCAACGTGAGGTTGAAGGCTGAGTATCACGCGGCTTACATCCAGCACGCCCCCATGGAGCCGGGGGGGGCCGTGGCTGAGTGGAACGGGGACCGGCTGACGATATGGGTCGGGTCACGCAGCCCATTCCGCTCGCGGTCCCAGTTGGCCGATCAGTTCAACATTCCGGCAGAGCAGATCCGCGTCATCGTGCCTGACACCGGCGGCGGGTTCGGGATGAAGAGCGGGGATTTCGTCGGCGTGGAAGCGGCTCGTCTGGCGAAGGCCGCGGGCCGTCCCGTCCGGCTGCAGTGGACGCGCGAGGAGGAGTTCACCTGGGCTTACTACCGCCCGGCCGCGCTCATCGATGTCGAGGCCGGCCTAGACGACGCCGGGCGAATCGCGGCGTGGCGTATGACCGACATCAACGCAGGCGGCTCGGCCGTCAACACACCGTATGCGATTCCGCAAGCCCAAGCCGGGTCCGTGCGGTCGAACTCGCCCTTGCGAGGCGGGTCGTATCGCGCCCTCGCTTCCACCCAGAACAATTTCGCCCGCGAGAGCTTCATGGATGAACTCGCCACGGAAACCGGCACGGACCCGTTGGCCTTCCGTCTGGCCCACCTTCAGAACCCACGCCTGCGCGCGGTGCTTGAGACGGCCGCCGAACGCTTCGACTGGGATGGCAGGAAGGCGTCGGCCGGCAAGCGAGTCGGAGTCGGACTGGCATGCGGAACGGAGAAAGCCTCCTACGTAGCGGCATGTGTGGAGGTCGCCGTGAGTCGCCGCGGCCGGATTGACGTGCGCCACGTGTCCCAGGTATTCGAATGCGGAGCAATCCTCAACCCGGCGAACCTGCTGTCCCAGGTTTACGGATGCATCATGATGGGCATGGGCGCGGCACTGCGCGAGGAGATGCTGTTCGAGAATGGGACGATCCTCAACCCGCGCTTCAGCCAGTACTTGGTCGCGAGGTTTGAGGACGTGCCGGACTTCGACGTGCATCTCATCGACCGTCCCGACATCGACCCGGCAGGTGGAGGCGAGACGCCGATCATCGCCATAGCTCCGGCCATAGCCAACGCCGTATTCGATGCCATTGGCACGCGTGTCCGCGAGATGCCGGTCCGCGTGTAGCCGCCCGAGAGGAGCATCAACGATGAGCATCAGCCGCCGCGAGTTCCTCCGAAACACGTCGTTCACGGGAGCGGCCCTGGCCGGGCTCGCCGCCGGTGGCGCGTCGACGGCGGATGACAGGCCAGGCGTGCCCCGGCGCAAGCTCGGGCAAACCGACCTCGAGGTCAGCGCCGTCGGCTACGGCACCGAGTTCATGAATGACCAAGCCTTCGTCGAGCACCTCATCGACGAGGGCGTGACTTACCTCGACACTGCGGTGCTCTACCAGGAGGGCAACGCCGAGCGGATGCTGGCCCCCATCCTGGCGAGCCGCCGCGACGAGGTCGTCGTCGGCACAAAGTGGACGCGCACCATTCCCCCTGACGCACCGAAACAGGCCTTCCTGGACGACTTCGCGGGCAGCCTGGATCGGATGGCCGTCGAGTCCGTCGACATCATCTACATGCACGACCGCCGCACGCCGGAGTCGGTCGCGTGCGCGGGCGCCAAGCAAGCGTTCGATCAACTCAAGTCCGAGGGCAAAGTGAGATACCTCGGCATGAGCAGCCACGTGGGACGCGCGGCGGCCGTGGCCAAGGGCGTTGAACTCGGCTGGTTCGACGTCATGCAGATCGCCCACAACTTCCTCTCCCCGGCGACCGACGTCGATGCGCTGAAGGCCGCGGCGGACGCGGGCGTCGGCGTGCTCGTGATGAAGACGTGCAAGGCCCTTTCAGCGGGCGCGGATTGGTATCCGCGCGCGACCGATGAGCAACGGGCCGTCCTGGGCGAGGCGAACTTGTTCCAGGCCGCGATCAAGTGGTCGCTGGGCCGCGATTACGTGACAGGCATCGTGCTGGCGATGGGAAACTACGACGAAGCGTCCGAGGACCTGGCCGCCGCGCGCGAGGCGATGACCCCAGAGGAGGCTCGCGCGCTCGAGGCGTTCACCGAGCATGCCTACGCGTCGATCTGCCGCGGGTGTGGAAGCTGCGACGAGGCGTGCCCGCGCGAATTGGCGGTTAGCGATGTCCTGCGCTATCGGAGCTACGCCGAGGGATACGGTCAGACGGAGATCGCCGCGAGGATGTACCGCAGTCTGCCTGCTCATCAGACGGCCGCGGCATGCACGGACTGCGGCTCGTGCGAGGCGGCATGCCCGTATGGGCTGCCCATCCGGGCTGAGCTGCGGAGGGCGCACGGGTTGATGGCCTGAACTCACCGACCTACGCCTGGCGCCTGCGAAGAGCCACCAGGTCGTCCACAGTACCCATCAGGAGGCCATGCTTCTCGGCGAGCTGATGGAACACCGGCAGGCCGGCCGTCTCGCCATCCGGCTTGAGAATCTCACACCCCAGCGCAGCCGGGAAGAGCCCCCCAAGTCGGCACAGATCCACCGAACCCTCAGTGTGACCGGGACGATCCAAGACGCCGTTGGCCGATGCTCGAATAGGGAAGAGATGCCCCGGGCGCGCGAGGTCTTCGGGCCTGGCGTCCGGGTCGAGCACGATCTGCGTCGTGCGGATGCGATCGGGGACGGACACCCCCGTGTGGATGCCCTCGCGAGCATCGATGGACACCGTAAACGGAGTCAGGTTGACCTCCGTATTATCTGTCACCATCGGGTGAAGATCCAGTTCGTCGCACCGCTCTCCGTCGAGAGCGAGAAAGAGCAGTCCGCCGTTCGCGTTGCTCAGCATAAGGGCGACCTGTTCCTGCGTCGCCTTCTCGGCGGCCAGCACAAAGTCGCCCTCGTTCTCGCGATCCACGTGGTCGACGAGGATCACTATCTCGCCACGAGCCAAGGCCGCGGCCAGCTCCTCGGGCGACGCGAATCCACGTCCGTCCTCATTAACGGTCATCAGTCCATATCCTCCGGTACGGATCACCAACGCCGCCTGTCGGCAATCGTATCCGGGCGGCAAGGCAGCTATGGTAGCCGAACCCGCGCCGACGCGCAAGGGGCGGCGCTAAATGGAAGCGCCCCCCGAAACCCGGCTCGGGGGGCGCAGCGATATCAGCCACCTCGAAGAGATGCGGGCCTAGTGATTGACTCCGGGTTGAATAGGCCCTTCCGTGCCGTAGAACACGGTCAGCGGCACTACTATGACGCCATCGAAGGCCTCTCCCCGCTCGTATTTGGGGATGAGCCCAAGCTGCAAGACAATGGTCTGCAGCGCCTGATGAATCGGCGCCTGCTTGAGCGAGACGGTGACAGTCGTTTCGCGGTTGACGCCGTCCGCGAGTTCGATTGGGTGGCCTAGCTCCGCAGCAATCGCGTCCAGGGCATCGGTCAGAGTCGCGTCTTTGAGATCGAGATCAATCCGCTTCTGCATCGGCTCGGGGATGTCCGCGTTCTCGACCAGCGGCTCGAACGCCACAGCCCCGAGCGGATCGACCCTCAAGGCCCCCGCCGCGTCCACGTAGGCGCGCGTTGCATTGTCGAGGACGATCCTCCCGAGGTCAATCTGATCGACCCCGATGAACGGCTCGACGAGGCGCAAGGCTCCCGCCGCAACGGGGGGGACCGGCGGCGGCATCCGCCCGAACATCTCCCCCCATCGGTTGGCTGGCACGATGCGAAGTCGGTCGGTCAGATTGCCCTCGTCGTCCTTGTGCTGGACCATCGAGACGCCAACATCACCCGCGCTCAAGACCACGCACAGCCGCAAAGCAACCTGCTCCACCGTGCTCTCCTCCGTCCACGGCAAGTCCACGGCCGTATCGGCCGTGCCGACGGTGAGCCCGGGGTCGAGCGAGATGTCGAGACCGGCCGCGGTTAGATCCTCGACCACGCCCGAAAGCGATCCCTTCAGGCGCAGTCTACCGTCATCGACGGTGCAACTGATGGGTATGAATGGTTCCGCGCCCAGTTCCTCCGCGAGGTCGCCGCGCCACGCCGTCCACGACGGATCCCTCTCGACCAGGTCCGTCAAGGCAAAGCCGGCCTGCGGCGGTATGGGGACGATGGCTGGCCCTTCCCTCACCGTCAGGGCGAGGGCATTGTCATCCAGGACCCGATACTCAAGCCGCGCGTCCGCCGGCCTCTCGCGGATCACGATGATATCGCCCTGACGGGTCCAGTCGAGGCCTGCGGCCCCGGTCACCGCGTCCAATGCGCCGTCAATACTAACGTCCTCGACGCTCAGCGTCACCGGTGCTGAGCCCGCGGCTCGCACGACGATCCGCGTCCCGGTCGCTCTGCTGAGCAGTTCCACCAACTCCGCGACATCTGCTCCCGTGGCATGCAGATTAATGGTCGGAGGCGGCTCAGGCGGCGACTCGGCTCCGTCCCCCTCACACAGGCCCAGTTGGATCGGCGCGATGGCCAAGATCGCCACCAGCATCAGCATCGTCGATGCCTGGTAGATCGCCTTCGGTTTCCTCAGACGGGTCATGGCTTTCGGCCTCCACTGTTTCAGATTCCACATCAGTCGGCGGGGTCTCGTCGAGCGGACCGACGAAGACCTCCACGTGATCGATCGTCGAGTCATCGGAGACGGTCCGACAGACGCTCCACAACTGGCCCGGCTCGCCGTCTTCGCCGGGAATGTTGGCGATGATTACCGTCTTGCCCGGACGCGGTCTGATGGCGTCCGATAGCGCCTGGCTGACGTCGGGGTCCAACACCGTGATGATGATCGATGAGTCATCGCTCTCGGGCTCGTTTCGGACGGGAGTTGCTCGCCGCCGCGTTTGCCGGCGTGGTCTGGGCTTGGGGGGCTTCGGCTCTGGCAGTGACGTCAGTATGGCTGGCGCCGGGTCAGGAGGCGCTGGCTCCGCCACGACGGGCTCAACCGGCTCGGGGTCCGGCAATACCGTTAGCGGGCCACGGATCACGGGGCGAGGAGTCTGAGCCGAAACGTCGGGCGCCTCGACCGGAGTCAGGTACCCGCGCGACGCGACAATCGCGGTAGCCAGCACCACCACAGCCGTCACGCCAATCAGCACCGGCACCCAGGGGCGGGCCATGCTTCGGGATGCCCGCGCGTCGATCGACGCGTGCAGGCGCCCCAGAGCATCGCCGCGCATGGGTGGGGCGTCCGCCGATGCTAACGCCTCCCGCGCTTTCCGGTCCACATGGAATCCCTCGCGGCACGGGGCACACGCGGCAACATGGGCCCGCGCGCCGGCAGCACCGGCGTCATCCAACTCGCCGTCGACAAGTCGGCCGATGGCTTCCGCGTGTTCGCGGCACGCTCGGTCAGTCATGGTCCGCACTCCCCGTCATCGTGTCCCCCAACTCGTGCCTGAGCTTCATTCTCGCTCGGTGCAGTTTCACGCCAACCACGGATGCAGAGCACCCGGTGATCTCGCCAATCTCGGCATAGCTCATCCCGACCACACCACCCATCACGATTAGCGCGCGCTCAGCCGGTCGGAGTCTCGCCAGTGCCTGGCGAATATCGATACCGTCGTCGGGTTGAGCATGGACTAGAGCGCTGGCCTCGACCGCATCGGAGAGCGGGCCCTCGGCCTTGCGTCGCCGGGAACGGCGCCTCTGCGATATGCACTCGTTCACGGCGATCCGCATGATCCAATTCCCTACGGGGCATTGCCCCCGGAACTTCCGCAGGCCGCCATGAACGCGCAGGAAGACCTCCTGAACCACATCGTCCGCCCCGTCCGCGTCGCTCAGCATGTGATACGCGAAGTCATGCACTCTGCGGCCGTGCCGGCGGAACAGCTCGTCGAAGGCCGCCCGCGTTCCGGCGCGCGCCAACTCGACCAACTGCCCATCGTCATACGTGCTCATCGCGCGTCGCGGAATGGCGCGTCCAAGTCGGTCCGTAACCACAGGCCTGTCTGCCCTCCCACAGACACAGACGCACGACCTGGCCGATTCGTTAACACCGACACCGAGAATCATTGACCGGTGGCGCGCAGTCGGCTCAGGAGGATCGCCGCCCGGTCGGGCGAAGTCATGACGCATGGAACCCAAGCTCGCCGGTCTCTACCGGTCGCGCAAGGTGTCGCTGGTCATCGCCACCTTGGCGCTGTTGGCATGGCCCTCGGCATCGCGGCCTCAGGATGCCAACGCATTGTCGTCTGTCTTGGTGTATGTCCCGTTCGATGGCTCGGACGATGCCTACCTCGGCACGGGTGGCGGCGTCCGTGGCACGTTCTCGCGGCCGTCGATCGCGTTCGATGCCGGCCTCGGCGAGTTGCCCGCGAACACGCCTCGCTGGCGCGAGGGCAGGTTCGGACAGGGACTCTTCATCGAGTCGGGTGACTACGGCGATGTCAGCCGCGGGATGCAGAACTGGCTGCCAGTGGCGGCGGCCGAGGGCGAGGTCGGTGGTTTCGTCGCGATTGGAGACGCCGACCTCGCGGCAAGCGAGCCGCTCGTGGGCGTGACAGGCTTGCGGGTGACGGCTGCATTGGCAGGCGACGGCGCGGAAGCGCTGCCCGCCGAAGCGCCAGCGATCCTCCGGTACATCGGCTCGGCTTACGTCCGGGGAGAGGTCGGTGGCGAGACTGTTGAGCTGCTGGTCGAAGATCGGACCAATGGCACGGCGTCCGAGCCGGCGCGAGTCGAACTCACGACCGAATGGCAGCGCGTATTCACGGTGCTGCCGTATGACCTCGGCATGGAGGAGTTCGGAGGACAACCCCTTGCGAGCCCGATGGACCTCCGGTTGATCGCGCGGTCCGCATCGCCCAACGCAGCTACGTTCTACGTTGACTGCTTGCAGGTTGAGCAAGCGGGGCGACACTACTCCAACCGCCTCTCCCCCACGTCCTGGGTGCCTGGGATGACCCGACGAGCCGTCGAGATGTTCCAGCTCCCACTCACGCCTCAGACGTTCAATGCCGCCACGGGGTGCGTCGCCTTGTGGGTTCAGCCATCCGAGATGCTCTCGGTGAAGCGCTTCTTCCAGGTCAACGACTACTGGGACCAACCCTTCTACATCGCAGCGCGCGGTGACGGCAAGATCGACTTCGCGGCTCGCGGGCAGAAGGCGATCAGTCCGATCGCTCTCAAGCCCAACACGTGGGCGCATGTCGCGCTGTGCTGGGATGAGACGGGCGCCGCGCTCTACGTTGATGGCGAGCCGGCGGGCACAGCCGGACCCGGAGAGATCGACACGGATCGTCTGGCGGGGGGAACGTACCGGTACACCATCGGCAGCTCGCACCGAGCGCCGCTGACATGCGCGGACGGCGTCGTGGACGAGTTCGCTAGCTTCAATCGTGCCCTGACGGCGGACGAGGTCGCGGCGTTGGCTGGCCGGGCCGCTCCCCTGCCTCTGGCACCGGAAGTGACCGTTCAGTGGGCCAACGCGCCCCGGTGTCTCGGTCGCGATCTCGGCACCTACAACGTGCCACTGCGCGCTCTCAACCGATCCGATCGGCCCATCGGCGCACTCGCAGTCACCGTAGAGATCCCGCCGCTAGCACCTGTGTCGGTCACGGTGTCTGTCCCCGCCAACGCATCCGCTGAGGTCGCGCTTCCTATCACGCCCAGCCGGCTCCGACAGGGGCGATACGATGCGCGCGTCACGTGGGCTGCCGAGGGCCTGGAGGAAGCTGCCGCCATCTACCCGATCAGGATCGGCCCGAGCAAGGACCGCGAACAGTTCCAGATCGTCTCGTGGTACGGTGGCAGTCGCGAAACGCAGCGCAGGCTGAGATTCGCCGGCGTGACCGTCGTTGATGCAGGAAACAGCGCGTCCATCGACGTGGCCGCCGGCGAGGGCCTCTTCGCCTTCTCCCATCTGCGCGGCCCGAGCGGCTTCCCACGTCCAGGGCGCCCCGAGGATCGAGTAATGCGCTGCGACGGCTCGCCGGGCTCGCTGAACCCGCGCAGCCCGGATGCGCTTCAAGCTGCCGCGGAGCAGGCCGAGGCTTACGCGCGAGCGGTTGAACACTACCCGAGCTTCGTGGCCAGCATCGTCAACACCGAGTGGAACAGCGAACTTGACTTCTCGCCAGAGGCCCGCGCCGAAGTGCTGCGCCGCTTCGGCATCGACATGCGGCCATGGATGGTGCCAAAGGACGAGGCGTGGAACATCGCATTGCCATTCAGCCGACTGTCGCCGACGCTACTGGGCGACGATTGGCGACCACCCGACGGCGTTGCGTCAGAGGACGATCCGCTCTTGCGATTCACCGAGGCGTGGCACAAGGAGTTCGGCAGTGAAGTCGCGCTCAACGAGCGGATGGTTGATGCCATCCACGCGATCCGCCCGGATATCACATGCATCCTGGAACCTATCCTGCGCTGCCCACCGGTCATCCGCTACGCAAAGGCCGACATCGCCCAGGAATGGGTCTACTACCAGGACCCGAAGAACATGATCCCCGTGCAGGAGTCGCTGTCGGCGATTTCCGAGGGCCTGGCGACACTCCCGACCGGGATGCCCCAATTCCTGTTCAAGCCCGGCACCGCCGCCCCCTACGCCGCAACGCCCCCGCCCGACATGCTGCGCGAGGCGGTCTGGCTCTGCTGCTCGCGCCCGATTGAGCTGATGACGTTCTGGGGCTGGCACCGGGTCCTGTCCGGCGACGGCATGCAGACACTTCAGGAGTTGGAGGCCGGTCTCGAGGGGCTCGACGACGACGCCGCGTGGGAGCAAGGCAAGAAAGCCGGTGAGAAGGGCGGCCTGTTCATCCCCGAGGTCATCGACGAGATGAGCGCGCTCAGCGAGGGGCTCTGGCAACCCTACGGGCGACTCATCCGCGAGTGGCGCAACCGGCCGCGGAAGCTCGCCGTCATCCGCTCCCTCGCGGCAAGTCTGTACTCCAACGAGCGCTGGTGGTCGGGCGGCTGGATGATGAAGGCCATCACCGCGACGGGCGTTCCATATGACGTGCTGTATGACGACGCCTTCGCCGACGCGACCGTGCTCGACGGCTACGATGTGATCGTTCTGCCCAACACGCCCGCCGTTACGGCGAAGGAGGCCGCCGCCCTGCGGACCTTCATCGACGCGGGCGGCTTGGTAATTGGCGATGAGAACTGCGGCGTAGCGATCCCCGGAATCGTCCGGCTCGCGGCCGAGCAATCGCAAGACGTGCAGGATATGCTCGACCGCGAGCGGGAATTGCGCCAGCAACACGCAGACACCAAGCAGGCTGTCCATCCGCAAGTCGCCGAGGAGATGCAGAAACTCAACGATCTCCGATGGCGCTCCCTCGGCACCCACGCGGAGCTTGCCGGCCACTTGGATGACCGCTTGGACCTAGAAATCCGCTGCGAGACGCCTGGCGTCGTCTACAACGTGCTTGAGGCCGAGGGCGCGACGTATCTGGTGGCGGTGAATGACAAGCGCGTGTTCGGCGAGTACCTGGGGCGCTGGGAGCGCGTGCGGGAGAAGGGCGTTGCACAGAGAGCCGAGTTCGTCGCCGACCAGAGCCTCGGAGCGTGGGTCACGGCGCTGACGCCGGGCGCCAACCTGACCCGCGAGGCTGAGGGCGATCAGTGGCGCCTATCCATCGATCTCCCGCCATGCGGCGGACAGATCATCGGATTCTTCGCGCGGGAGCCCCAGCGACTGACGGTCACTCAGGCGGGGGAACCCAAGCCAGGGGGAGACATCGTCATCGACGTGCAAGTCGCCGGCGCCAACGGCCTTATACCGGCTCGCGTCGATGTGATCGAACCGGACGGAACGCCGTCTGACCTCTCTCGGGACGCGCTTCTCCGCCAAGGGAGTCTCGAGTTCCCCCTGCCGCTGGCAGTCAACGACCCAACAGGCGAGTGGCGCGTGCGCGTGACGGAATTGGCGCGCAACCAACAGGCGGATGCGCGAATCGAGGTCCGCTAGCCGCCAATGAAGTTCGGTTACGCGCGGTCTGGAGGCGGATCGGCCAACTCGTCGCTCCGACCGGTCACCACGTAGTCGGCGGGGATCTCGGCATACACGGTCGTGCCGGCGCCCGGCGACGACTCGACCCTGACGCGCCCTCCCAGCAACTCGGCGCGCTCGCGCATCCCCGTCAAACCCACGCCAGGGGTGTCCTCCTGAGGGCGAGCGCCGCTGCCGTTGTCCTCAATCTGAGCCGCGACCAGGCCATCGCGACACGTGATAACCACCGAGACCTGTGAGGCATCAGAGTGTCGCGCCACGTTCGCCAGCGCCTCCTGGACGATCCGGTAGAGCGTCACGTCGATCGCGTCGGATCGGCACGGGCAGTTCGCGTCCACGTGGAAGGCGCTCGCGTCAATGTTGTGCTCTGCCGAGAACGTGCTACACAGAGACTCTACGGCGCCCGCAAGGCCCAAATCATCCAGTTCGGGCGGTCTCAGTCCATGGGCTGCCCGTCGCAGGTCATCAAACACGCCTCGCACCTGGTCCCGAATGGCTTCAACATCGTCCTGCGCCCCGGGCTCGTCGATCTTGCTCAACAGCAGCTTCAACGACACCAGGATCGCGGGCAGGACCTGGTTGACCTCATCATGCAGGTCGCGCGAGATCCTCGCCCGCTCATCTTCCTGCGCGCGCACGACATGGTCGAGGGTAAGCGTCGAGTCGCGCGCAAATGGGTGCGCATCCATGGCCAGCCCCATGCCGGTAATGGACGCGATGGACGACACGAAGCCAAGCGCGGCCCCGTCCGGCTCATATGGCGATCTGCCGCGCGTCACCATCCCACCGAACGACTGTCCAGCGGACCTGAACGGGATCGCCACTGCCCACGCGAAACCGGCGTCCCACCATGGGCGCAACGCCCCATCATGTGGGCGCACGGCCAGCACGTGCGGCTCTCGCCCATCCATCGCCAGGCCCAAGAATGCCACCTGACTTTCCCGGTCGACGCCCTGCTCGCTTGGGCCGCCGTCCCCGATGCCACCGGCGACGCAGTACAGCGCATGCGTCCACTGGTTGCAGAGGAAGACGGTGGTCTGCGCGCCGTCGAGGGCCCCGGAGATCGCGGCAACCGCCCGTTTGGCCGGCTGCAGGCGCGATGAGTCATCAACAGCCGCGCGCGCGGTCGCCGCGATCACATTGACCATCTCCGAGTCAAGCGTCCTGTCGCCGTCAGGCATGCTCTTCCTCCGGTGAGGCCTGGGCCTCGCGTTCCAGTGTTAGATGTACCTCGCCCGTCCGCCGGTGTCAACCATAGGAGGAGCCCAACGAGCAGTTGCAGAACCCTCCATGCGCAGTCCGCCCCCGCACGCCACCCTACAACCGAGGTGCTTCAGATGCTAATTGGATGGGCGAGAGCAGACATCACTCCCGATAGACCGACTGCCTTGCGCGGGCAGTTCCGCACGAGGATCTCCGAGTACGTAGGCGACCCGTTGACGGTGACGGCCCTGGCGCTCGAGGGCCAGAACGGGGCCGGCGACGCCGAGCAGACGGTGATGGTCTCCTGCGACCGAGGGACAATCCCTGGGTTCATCCACGAGCGGATCTGCGAAGTGCTGAGATCGCGACTGCCCGAACTGGACACGGGCAAGCTATTCCTCAACGCCACCCACACGCACGCGGCGCCCACGCTGACCGAGGGGATCTACCCGCCGGATGACCCACCGGTGATGAGTCCGACCGAGTACGCCGAGGTATTTGTGGAGCGGGTGGCTGATGCGGTGATTGACGCGTGGCAGCGCCGCGCGCCCGGCGGCGTCAGTTGGGGCCTCGGGCACGCCGTCGTCGGGCACAACCGACGCGCGTCCTATGCAGACGGACGCTCGCAGATGTACGGCGACACGAGCCTGCCCGATTTCTGGGGGATGGAGGGCTATGAGGACCACAGCCTCGACCTGCTCTTCACTTGGGACGCCGCCGATGCCCTCACCGGCGTCATCGTGAACCTGGCGTGCCCGTCGCAGGTGACCGAAAACGTCAGTTACGTCACCGCCGATTACTGGCACGAGGTCCGCGTCGACTTGGCGCGCCGGCTGGGCGACTCGGTCTTCGTCATGTCCCAGTGCAGCGCCGCGGGCGACCAGTCGCCCCATCTGCTCGTGGACAAGGCGGCCGAGAAGCGAATGCTCGAACTGCGCGGTCTCACTGAGCGCGAGGAGATCGCCCGTCGCGTCGGGCTCAGCGTTGAGGACGTGGTCGAGCTTGCCGCCTGCGACATCCGGCGCGACCCGGTCCTCGAGCATTCGCTGAGAAAGGTAAACCTCCCCATTCGGCGAGTGACGGATGAGGAGTACGAGACGTCACGAACGACCATTGAGGAGTTGGAGGCTGAGAATCCGGATCCCAAGGACAGCCTCGCCAGTTCGCGGCACTTCATCATGCTCCGACGAAACCGCACGGTCGTCGCTCGTTACGAGAGTCAGGATGCCGAGCCGTGGCGCGAGGTCGAGTTGCACTGCGTCCGACTGGGAGACATCGCGTTCGCCACGAGCCCCTTCGAGTACTTCCTCGACTACGGGCTGAGGATCGCAGCCCGCAGCAGGGCCGTGCAGACCTTCGTCGTGCAGCTCGCGAGCGGGGGGCCGGACAACGACGGCACGTATCTCCCCACCGAACGGGCCGTGGCGGCGAGAAGCTACGGCGCCGAGGCGGTCGACAGCAGCGTGGGGCCAGACGGCGGCCAAGTCATCGTCGAGGAGACGCTCGAGGCGCTAGACGCGATGTGGGACGACTGACTCGAGGGCGGACCTAACAGCGCTGCCAGGAAAACGACAATGCCCGGGGGCTTAGAGCCCCCGGGCATTGTCGAGCTAAGGGGCTATGCGTGAAGGTAGACAATACCCCCGGCCCGCGAGGGGGACCAAGCAGGCCGGGGGCGAGACCAATCTTCTGACAATTCCTATGACAAGCCAGCGCAGCGCCAACGCAGTCCTTACAGCGCTGACAGTATCGCGATCGCGATGTCGAGCAAGCTAAGCGCGTAGTCCGTATTGTGCGCGCCGTTGCTGGCATCGGCCTCAACGAACTTCTTGTTGAAGACCGCGACATCGTACTTCGCTTTGTCGGCCGCCGACAGTACGGCCGGATCGATCCACGCCGGATCGGTATCGTCCAGGAACGGAGCGAT